>Ga0172367_10000047_pt1 | contig 173375 bp, 177 predicted proteins | sample Lak10m_FD_114542 | JGI IMG/M metagenome (GOLD analysis project Ga0172367, IMG submission 114542) | Freshwater microbial communities from Kabuno Bay, South-Kivu, Congo - kab_022012_10m | ecosystem: Environmental > Aquatic > Freshwater > Lake | place: Democratic Republic of the Congo... | reverse complement strand
TCGCCATCGCCACCGTGGTCATCGCCACCGTGATCGCCATCGCCACCGTGGTCATCGCCACCGTGGTCATCGCCACCACAATAGGGAGCAGAGGTATTGGCCATAGCATTCGCCGTGTTAAACACGGGGCCCGTAGCTGCAAGAAGCAGAGCGAGCAGAACAAAAAGCGTACAAAGTTTCCAAATCTTAAGTTTCATCATTATCTCCAATAGATTGAGTTGAGTTGGTTTGGTTTTTCATCCTGTTTGTCATTTTTACCTATTAACAGGAACAATAGCAACTACCCGTGGGTAATTGATACAATACCTGTTAAAAGGAAAATGTAACCTGTTTAGTTATCAAAGTACTAAATAATCTTGTAAGTATTACCTTACCTCAATATATTATCACACTATAGGTCTAATGTCAACGTATTTTGTAACAAACTAATACGATTTTTAGTTGGAATACAAGTGAAAACAAAAGATAATAGTGTATTTATATATCTGGTGAGGGCGGTGGGGATCGAACCCACGACAAACGGCTTAAAAGGCCGCTGCTCTACCACTGAGCTACGCCCCCTCAAAGACACTTAGAATTATAACCAGAAAACACAATATACACAAGGAAACTGTATATACAAAGAAAAAGCCCGGATTACTCCGGGCTTTTTCCGTAACGTTACTAATTCGATATTAGTATCTGTTTCTGTTCATTCCACCTCTGGAGTCTCTATTTCCTCCTCTGGAATCTCTATTTCCGCCACCAAAAGATCTTCTTGGTCCTTCTTCTCTAGGTCTAGCTTCGTTAACAACGATGTTTCTACCTTCGACGTCAAGACCATTCTTTTCTTCTATAGCTTTGTGAGCTTGTGCATCTTCTAATTCGACAAAACCGAAGCCTTTGCTTCTGTTAGTTGCTCTGTCTAAAATTATAGCTGCTGAAAAAACTTCACCGTATTCACTAAATAAAGCTCTTAGTGAATCTTCGTTATAAGAATAGGGTAGGTTTCCTACGTATAATTTAATCATAATTTATTAGTATTTATTCACCACCTTCAAAAATCTGGAAATATAATATAAAAGAGTATATATGATATTGGTCCTTAAATTTACTTACCAAGTTCCTTAATTCGCATTGCTGCTCTACCTTTTTTCTCTCTTAGGTAGTACAACTTGGCTCTACGTACTTTACCTCTCTTTAATATTTCAATTTTTTCAATATTAGGAGATGATTGTGGGAAAATTCTTTCCACACCAATACTATCGGCACCAATTCTTCTTACTATAAATGTTTTGGAATTACTTTCACCTCTTTTGGATATAACAATACCCTCATAAGGCTGTATTCTTGTCTTAGCACCTTCTGTAATTCTGTAATAAACTTTAATAGTGTCACCTACTCTGAATTCATCAGGGGATTTAACTACTATTGCTTCTTCAGTGGATGTTTCTTCGGATACAGCATCTTCAGAAACATTAGTTTCTTCAGTAGCTTCAACAACTTCTTCGTTTGTTTGTGTATCTAACACTTGATCTTCAGTTTTATTAGTATCTGTAACTTTTGACATAGAACTGTTGTAGATTACCAGATTTTATCAATTTAATCAATGTTTTATTGAATTACTTGATTTAATGAGGATTTTTAAGCAAGGATATAAATTACTACTTAACATTAACTGCCTGCTTAACCTTAATAACAATCTTATCGAATTTAATTGATATGTCAACTATATCTCCACCAGATAATTCCTGTTTTATAATCATAGAAGATATAACATTATCCAGTTCTCTCTGTATTAATCGTCTTAAAGGCCTTGCACCATATTCATCGCTATAACCCTCTTTTGCCAAATGTTCTATAACTTCTAAACTAATATTTGCAGTAATTTCTTGGTCCTTAAGCAATATCTTAGTTTTCTCAATGAATCTCTTAGATATCTCCACAATATCTTCCTGACTTAAGCTTGTAAACATAATAGTATCGTCTATTCTATTTAAAAACTCAGGTCTAAAAAAGTCTTTAAGCAATCCTTCTACCTTCTTTCTTCTATCTTCTGAAGAAGTATCTTTATTATCAAATCCAATTGTTTTTCTTCTTAACAAATCTGATCCTACATTTGAAGTCATTAATAAAATAGTATTCTTAAAGTCTACTGTTCTACCTTTACTATCGGTAAGTCTGCCATCTTCCATTATTTGTAATAAAGCATTAAATGTATCTGGATGTGCTTTTTCTATTTCATCTAATAATATTATTGAAAAAGGTTTTCTTCTAACAGTACCTGTTAAATTACCTTCTCTTTCAAAACCTATATATCCTGGAGGGGCTCCAATCATTTTACTTACGGAGTGCTTTTCCATATATTCACTCATATCAAGTCTCACCATCATATCTTCATTTCCATATAAAGATTCTGCTAATGCTTTTGCTAATTCAGTTTTACCAACACCTGTAGGTCCTAAAAATAAGAATGAACCAATAGGTCTTTTTGGATCTTTAAGGCCTGCTCTAGATCTTCTAATTGCATCTGCTAAAACTTTTATAGCATCCTTTTGTCCTACAACACGCTTTGAGAGAGATTCTTCTAAATTGAGTAGCCTTTCACGTTCTTGGATATTAAGCTTCTCAAGAGGTATTCCAGTGGCTCTAGCTACTACTTTTATAACTGCATCTTCTTTAACATCTGGTATTTCTTCTAATTTTGTTTTAGTCCAAATACTTAATAATTCTTCTTTTACCTTTTCTAATTCTTGTAATTTAGAATTCAATTCTTTTTTCTCAGCTTCTGAGGGTTTTGCATTTCTCAATTTATCTTTTATTTGTTTTATTTCTTCTTCTACAGTTTTTAAATTATCGGGTTCTTTTACTTGAGATAATCTAACTAAAGCACAAGCTTCATCTATTAAATCAATAGCTTTATCTGGTAAAAACCTATCACTTACATAACGATCACTCATTTTTACTGCAGTTGTTATTGCTTCATCTGTTATTACAACATGATGATGTTTTTCATAACGTTCTCTTAAACCTTTAAGGATTTCTATAGTATCTTCTGAACTTGGTTCTTCAGTCATTATTGGTTGAAATCTTCTTTCAAGAGCTGCATCCTTTTCAATGTGTTTTCGATATTCATCTATAGTTGTAGCACCTACCATTTGTAATTCGCCTCTAGCTAATGCAGGTTTTAGTATATTCGCAGCATCCATCGAACCTTCAGCACTTCCTGCTCCTACTACAGTATGTAATTCATCTAAAAATAATATTATTTGTCCCTTTGCTTCAATAACTTCCGTAATTATTTCTTTAAGTCTAGATTCAAACATACCTCTATGAGAAGTACCTGCTATAACAGATGCTAAATCTAGCATAAATACTTTTTTATCTCTCAAAGGTTCTGGAACTTGTCCATTAACGATTCTTTGAGCTAATCCTTCAACAATAGCTGTTTTACCAACACCAGGATCTCCTATTAATACAGGATTATTTTTTGTTCTACGGGATAATATATGAACTACTCTTTCTATTTCGTTTGATCTACCAATTACAGGATCTAGTTTTCCATCCTTAGCCATTTGAGTTAAATCACGACCAAATTTATCTAACTTGGTAGCTTGTTGAGAAGCTTGTTTAGTCAACTCTTCATGGCATACTTCACATAAAGCCATATAAACTTGACGTCCATCTATTATTTGAGTTATTGGAATTTTAGCGGGTCGTTGACCACATCTATGACACATTACCATATGTAGAATATTCTAACAGATTAGCAGAGTAAAGAAAAGAGTGATTATTAATGACATTATGTATTAGTGTTCCCAAACATCCCCGACGAAAGGATCAGATACCACAGGGACTTTAGTAATAAACAATTGAGCTGCTCTCACCATTTCATCTGATTGTACTTTTGCCCAATACTCAGCTTGATCTGCTCTAACTTCTGAAACTATTTCATCATGTACTGTGTGTGTTAAACCGCCATCAATACCTTCTTTCTTCATCCTATCGTGCAAAAATACTAAAGCATATTTAACCGCATCTGCATTAGTTCCCTGAATAGGGTGATTCTTTGCTTGTCTTTCAATAGATCCAATTTTCTTTTTATAATCAGGGTCAGTTGCGTCTGGTTTTTTATACCATCTCTTTCTACCTGCAGGCGTAGCACTCCAACCATTTCTTACAGCATTTTTTGCCATGTTTGCTAAAAAATCTCTAACACTAGGATAAGATGCAAAATATCTTTCCATCATTTGAGTAGCTTCTTCTTTAGTAACTTCTATTTGAACAGCAAGTCTACTAGGACCCATACCGTACATTAAACCAAAGTTAATAGCTTTTGCAGCTTGTCTTTTTTCAGGATATTTCTTTTTAAAATCATCTGTATATTCAAGACCAAACATTAAGGCTGCTGTGTAAGAGTGCAAATCTAAATCATCTCTTAAAGCTTTAATAAATTTGGCATCATTTGATAATTCAGCCAATATTCTCATTTCAAAAGAGGAGTAATCTGCAACTACTAATTTATAACCAGGTTTTGGATTAAAACATTCTCTAAAAGGAGCTTCTTTTGAGTTACGAGGTATTTGTTGCAAATTAGGGTTGTTACAAGAAAACCTACCAGTTGCAGCACCTAATTGATTAAACTCTGGGTGAAGTCTTCCCGTAACAGGATTAACCTTTTCAAGTAGTGAATCACCAAAAGCAGAAATTAACTTTTCATATTTTCTATAGTCTCTTAATATAGCCGCAACAGGGTGACTTACCGCGGCAAGAATATCATCCCCTGTAGAAGGTATATTTTGTTTTAACTTGTTATTAAATAAATCTAAAAGTTGAGTCTGACTATTTATATTAATTGGAGGTTGCGCGGTTCCAAATAAATCTACAGATTGATAACGATACATATCTTTAATTGCATCGTAAAATTTAGTAGCTGCTTCATTTCTTTTAATCTTCAAATTTGCAATAATGCCTTTCCATTTTTCTACATCAATATAAATTCCACGATGTTCCATTTCTGCTACAACTTTAGTTGCAGCAAATTCAAGTTTGGCTATATTCACAATTTTTTCTTTTTGAAGCTTTTCAAGTTGTAATCTAAATATGGGAAATAAAATCAAAGTATCTAAAGCACCATACTCTAGTTGCTCTGGCGTAAATCTTTGATGAAGCATACCTACAAATGTGGTACGAATTGCCTTTTCCATTTTCAAACCTAAGTATTGATCAGATAATGTTTTTAAACCAAAAAATCCAGGACCAAGTCCTGCCGTAAGTACACCTTCTGCAAGCATTGTGTCGTAAATATTATTCATCTCTACACCTGTTTGTTGTTTTAAAAATTTGTAATCGAATTTAGCGTTATGTAATATTTTAATAATTTTAGGATCTTCCATTATTGCTTTATACCGGGGAACCGATTTTAAATCTACATCACGAATATCAATAATATAACTACATTCTTCAGTGCCCAATTGCACCATAAGAAGAGTATCTAAATAAGCATTTAACCCAGAAGATTCCACATCAACTCCAATTGCTTTTTGTTTTTCTAAATCATCTAAGGCTTCATTTAATCCATCCATATCTGTTACGTATTTATATTTTGGTTTTTCGGGATCAAATTTTATAGGGACTTTTAATTCCATAAAACTATTCTATCAAGTTAATCTTGGAATGGAAGAAACATATATAAGGGGATTAAGTAAAAAATTACATAAATTAAAATAATAATTGAAGAAAACCTCTAGGAAGGTTAAAGTGTTTTCTTCTGGTAAAAAGATACTATTTTGCCTTTTGCCAATTCTTTCTATCCCGAATTTCAGTAAGGAGCTCTTGACGGGACTCAATGATCAAAAGAAGTCCTGCAACAAGGCACACTACAAAAGCCAGGTAATTCGTCTGGAAAAATGCAACAATAGCCGAAATCAAAATCAGAAACCCGGCGGATATGCCAGAGAAGTAGCAAGCCAAGAGAATCTTGGCGAACTTCTTGAAAACAGCAGGATAATCAATGATGTAACGAAAAAACATCATCAACATAAACACAATGAACAAAATCATTTGCATATTCACTTAACATCTCTCTTTCTTTGTTGGATTATTTTTATTTTTTAGGATTTATTTATTAACTAACCCTTCCTAGAGGCTTATTAATGGGGAAATTATAGCATAAAGATAAGTAGATTAACCAATAATGCTAAGCAATAACTCTCTAACCAAGCTTGGATCGGCTTTTCCACGGGTTTCTCTCATAACCATACCAAGAATAAATTGAAAAGCTGCTTCTTTACCATTTTTAAAATCTTCTACAGCTTTTGCATTTTCAGCTATAACTTTTTTTATAGCATCTTTTAAAACTGAATCATCTGCAATAGTAGATTTCTCTTCATCTAATTTATTTATAAAAGTTTCAATATCTAAATTTTGATAATCTTTTCTATTTAATAAAAGATTTGCAACTTTTACAGGATCAATACCTCTTTTAGATAAAGCTTCAAATTTTTCAACCATTTCATACCCGTATACATCAACTAAAGCTTTAGCAGTATCTGGTTTTATAGAATAAGTATTAACTAATCTTTGTCTAGTTTGCATAGGTAATTCTGGAAGACTGTTTTTAATACCATCTAAATATTCCTGTTCAAACACCATAGGAGGAATGTCAGGCTCCGGGAAATATCTGTAATCATGAGCTTCCTCTTTACTCCTTTGTGATACAGTTTTTCCTGTTGTTTCATCGTATCCCCTATTCTCTTGAACAGGGACTCCCCCACTCTCAAGTATTTCTCTTTGTCTTTTTATTTCATACAAAACAACCTTTTCCATGAATTTAAATGAATTTATGTTCTTAACTTCTACTTTGTAGTTAGGTAATTCATTTTTATCTTCCATCTCTTTTGTTCTTAACGATATATTAGGTTCAAGTCTCATTTGTCCTTTTTCCATATCAGCTTCACTAATCCCCAAGTGTCTTAAAAGTTGGTGAAGTTTTTTTGTAAAATCAACAGCATCTTCTACACTAGTAAAAGTAGGTTTTGTAACAAGTTCCATTAAAGGCATTCCACCTTTATTAAAATCTACTAATGTTTTATTTCCCTCATGAAATGACTTAGCTGCATCTTCTTCTAAATGTATTCTCTCTATTTGCACAATATTGCCGGAATCTAATTCTAAATATCCTCCATTACACAAAGGCTCTTTATACTGACTAATCTGATACCCTTTTGGTAAATCTGGATAAAAGTAGTGTTTTCTATCAAATTTAGAATTAGTACTTAAACTACAGTTTAAAGCAGCACCAAGTAATAAGGTTTTTTCAACAGCTTCAAAATTAGGCACTGGTAAAGCTCCAGGTAAACCTAAACATACAGGACAGGTGTGTGTATTAGGTTTTGCTTGCCATATATCAGCACCACAACCACAGAACATTTTTTTAGAAGTCTTTGGTTGCATATGTACTTCTAAGCCAAGTACTAATTTGTAATTACCTAATAAATCTTTTGTATTACTCATAATGCATATCCTTTAAAACTAATGATTCTGGCATAGAGGTCCCGTCAAATGACAACATAAATCCAATTACTTTTACTACTTCTTCAACATCCATTGCATGACTCATATCTCTTTTACCATTTCCATTTTTAAATAAGGTTGTTTTAATTAGACTTGGATGTAAATCCATAATTTGAATATTATATTTATATAAATCTTCTCTTAATGCTTTACTAAAACCCGTCAAAGCCCATTTTGAAGCTATATAAACACTTCTTTTTTCTTTAGCATCAAGTCCATTTACAGAATTAATATTTAATATTTTCCCAAACCCTTGTTTTTTCATATAAGGTAAAACTGCTTTAGTAATAAACATAGTACCAACAGTATTAACACCAATAACCCTAGCAATATCGTTATAACTTGTCTCTTCTAAATCACCACTTGTCCAGATACCTGCGTTATTTATTAAAATATCTATTCTCTTAAAAAGTTTTATTATATCGCTAATTGTGTATTGTACTTGTTCTGCATTTGTAATATCACAAAAATATCCAGGGCATTTTAATTTTTTAATAGTATCTTCTAAAGAAACTACATCATTTGATAAAACCACAACATGGTGACCTTTATGAAAGTTTTCAGCAATAGCTCTACCTAAACCTTGGCTACCCCCAGTTATTAAAATTACTTTTTTATTATCTTTAGCCAACATCATTAAAATTTAACTCCTATACTAGTTAATCCTTTTTTCAAACCATTTATTGCTTCTATTAAAACATAATAAGATGGTTCATAGGTTGTTTCATGTACCATACTGTTTCTAACTTTATGGGCCTTCCATATTTTATCGTAAGTATCTCTATCAAATCTATCTTTAGCATTTTTTAATCTTTCTCCCATAGTTTCTCCAGAAGCGATGTCTCTTAAAGCATTGTCTAAAGATTTATCTGCAGTTATTAAGGCTTGTTTAAGCTGAGAAGGTACTTTAGTTTCTAAAGCAATATTTACAGAACTCCAACCTCTTCTAATATCTTCTGCTGTTTTAACACTTACTATATATTTTTTATTAAATGTTAAGGGTTTTAACCATCCAAATAAGTTCATAGTTTTGGCATTTCCTTATGAAAGTTTGTAGTTTCTTGATATTTATATAAAGCGCCAAATATATTAGATTCTTCGTTCATTTTTCCAATTAATTGAAAACCAACAGGTAACCCATTATCGAGTCCACAAGTAGCAGTAACCCCTGGATGTCCTGAGATACAACTTGGTTCATTTAATAAATCTATAAGTTCACCAAACATGGAAGATTTAGAACTTTCTCCAAGATCGAGTGCAACACAAGGCATACTGGGTGCAATTATTAAATCTACTTGTTCAAAAGCTTTTTCAAAGCTATCAATAATTAAAGTTCTAACTTTTTGTGCCTTGGAATAGTAAGCATCATAATAACCAGAGCTTAAAGTATATGTTCCAAGCATTATTCTTTTCTTAGCCTCAAAACCAAAGTTATCTCTAGTATTCCCATATCTCATACCTGTTAATCTTGCTAAGTTAGAAGATACTTCGGATCTTTGAAGTATTGTGTAAACCGCAATTGCGTATTTAGGGTCAAGTAAATCTATCTCTACTATTTCAGCACCTAAAGATTTAAATACTTCTATTGCTTGTTCCACTTTTTCTTTTACACCTTTTTGTAAGTCTATTTCAAAATATGATTTTGGTTTACCAATTTTTACACCTTTTAAAGAGTATTGTTTAATATTTTCTAAATAGTTAGGTACTTCTAATGGAGAACTTGTAGCATCTAAAGGATCCTTACCCGCCATTACACTAAGTACTAAAGCACCATCTTCAATTGATTTAGTTAAAGGTCCTGGACTATCAGTAGAAGAAGCCATTGCAACTATTCCATATCTACTTACTTTTCCATAAGAGGGCTTTACCCCAACAAGACCACACCAACTAGCAGGTCCTCTGGTACTACCTCCAGTTTCACTACCTGTTGCAAATAAACACATACCAGCAGAAACAGCGGCAGCACTACCACCACTAGAGCCACCAGGTATTTTGGAAACATCCCATGGATTTTTTGTTGTGAAAAAATCAGAAGTTTCAGTTGAAGATCCGTGAGCAAAAGCATCCATATTAGTTTTTCCTACTAATACAGCTCCAGCATCATTAAGTTTTTTTATTGTAGTAGCATCAAAAGGAGGATAGTAGTCATCAAGCATTTTTGAACTTGCAGTAGTTAAAATATCTTTAGTAGAGTAGTTATCTTTAGCAGCATAAGGTATGCCAAACAATGGTTTTTCATCAAATACAGATAAACCTTTGGAGTCTAATTCATTGTCTAAATGTTTAGCTTTTTCTAATGCCTGCTCTTTAGTTACAGTAATAAATGCTTTTATCTTTTCATCATGATTTTCAATACGATCTAAACAAGAGGTAACTAAATCAGTTACGGTAAATTCCTTAGTTTTTAAACCCTCAAGTGCTTCTAATATTGTTAGTTTATATAATTCAACTTTATTCATGGTAGTTATTCTCTAACCTCAAAAACACCTTTAGTTCCTATTAACCCTCTTTCTACAATACCAGCGTTTTTAAGGGCATTTTCTTGTGTTAAGGTTGCAGTGTTTTCATTACCTTTTTGATATACATTTACAAGACCGGTAACCTGATAAGTTTCAGAAGTAGAAGAAGTATCTAATTCGTTTAAAACATTAATAGAAGATATAGTATCTGAAAATATTTCTGCAAACATTACATCTTCACCATCTTTTAAAGGTATTTGAGCTAATTTAGCAATGTGTTTTACTTGTTCTTTGGAAATGGAACTCATACTTAAGTATTATATCAGTAAGTTTTTATAAAACATATGTACCTATGTTGTATAATTCAACTATCAATTAACACCCATATCAAATAAAAGGAAAGAGAGAAAATACAGATGAAAAAAATGTGCAACCGGCTTTGGGAGCAATATCAGAAAAAGTTTGGGACATGTCGTATTAAGTGGAAGCTTTTAGGCATACACTACCTATGGGCAATTGGTACGCTTGTAGGTACAGTAGTTATTACCGAAATGTATGGCCTAATCGCACTCATCTTAGCAATAGATATATTTTCAGTTATTCAAATACTGGAAATTACCTCTACAGGTAAAACACCTCCTGTATTCGTAGATGAATATGACATTGTGCGGGCAATTGGATATAACAAAGGAGAAAAGATACTTCTTATTATTTTCTTCTTAATATATGTATCCCTACTAGCAATAGCTCTTATTATTAGACTAAAAGGTATATAAAGGTGAAGCAATGGCTAGATTAAATCCAACAGATATTATTGGGTGGACAATATTAGATACAACCCGTAAATATTATCTAGATCGGGATGAAAAAACATGGAAACCGTTCCAAGGATATGCAACGGCATATGTGCATGAAATCACTATGGGGGCTATTAAGGAAATAGCAAAAAAAGCTATTAAGGAGGCCTGGGAAATACAACCGGACATAATGGTACCCACCTCCTGTGATGAAAAGAGGAAAATAAGTAAAAGGGACGGAAAACCTCAAGACATTACAGTTATAATGTAAAAACAAAAAGACCTCGGAAATTATTTCTGAGGTCTCTGTTTATACATAATTAAAAATAATAACCATATTGAAACAATAATAATACCTGTAAATACAAATAGGTAATTAATACCAAAATTAGATAATACTCCACTAATAAATGCAAGGTATAAAGACAATAATAACCTTATAATCAAACTTTTTAAAGAAACCAAACTAGCTCGCATGTTGTCTTTTATATGATAATTAACTTCTACTACATAATGCATATCTAGAATTTTTAATACAAAAATCATACATGAAAATAAAAACAATGACACATACATATTTGATATAAAAGAAAGAGAAACTAGCAAAGTAATAAATAATAAACTTAATGACAAGATCTTAAAGTACTTTATTTTTTTGTACGCAACAGTGCCTATAATTGTAATAAGGGAAAATACGCCAATAGCTAAACCCCAATAAAACTGAGGTATCTGGTAAGCCTCAAAAATAGGATTATAGATCCATTTTAAACTTACAAGTAAGACACTTAAAGGTATATTTAATGCAAACAGTAAAATTAACTTTTTATTAGATAATAAATATTTAACACCAGATAAAGCAAAAGCAAATATATTATCACTTGAAGAACTCTTTTTACTACTATGTTTAACTGTATCTAAAACAGTTAACATTATTAAAAAAGACATAAAGTAGAACAAGGCATCTAAAAAAACCGGTAAGTTTAAGCTTATACTACCTAGAAAACCACCAGCTACTATGGTTATTAATCCAACTATTAAAGATATAGAGGTTAAGCTAGAAAAATCCTTCTTAAAATCTTTAGATACCTTATAAAGTAATGCTTCATCACTACCAGAAACTAAAGTTATACCTAAGGCAGATATAAATAAAGCTATATAATACCCGTACATTGGAAGTTGGAATATAGACACAAAAGTAGCTAAACCAGCTAACAAATAACCTAAAGAGATTGATATTTTATGTGAAAAGTAGTCACCAATTACTCCGGTAGGATATTCTAAAACTACCATGAATATGTTGTATAAAGACAACAAGAAAAACACTTGGTCAGGGGCAATACCTTTAGAACCAAAAAAGATAATAATTATAGGGATCCAAAAAGCACTCTTAGAGAATATCCAAGCTAGTTTAAACCTATTTAAATTGCTCACTACATATTTTCCAATCTTTTAATACGTTCCGCTACAGGAGGATGTGTACTAAACATACTAGACAGAGAACCACTCCCTAAAGATCTCTTCTTAATAGGGTTATCTATATATAAATGAGCAGTAGCTCCATTTGCAGCCTCTAGTACTTCAGTATCACTAGATATTTTCTTTAAAGCATTTGCTAACCCCTTTGGATATCTTGTTATAAGTACTGCAGTAGAATCTGCAAGGTATTCTCTATTTCTACTAATAGCTAATTTAATTAGAGTAGCTATTATTGGACTTAAAATTAAAAATATTAAACCAAGTATAAGTAATATACTATTTGCACCATTGTCAGAGTTTCTTCTCCTACCATAAAAAGCACCGCGAGTTATCCAATCCACTAATAGTGTAATAGTTCCAACTAAAACACTAACAATACTCATTAATCTAATATCATAATTTCCAATATGACTCATTTCGTGAGCTATAACTCCTTCTAATTCTCGTTTTTCAAGTCTTGATAATATTCCAGTAGTAAAACAAATAACACCATGTTTGGGGTCTCTTCCGGTAGCAAAAGCATTCATTGCAGTATCTTCAATGATAAATACTCGGGGATGAGGTATACCAGAAGCAATACTCATATTCTCTACTAAGTTGTATAAGTCCTTATACTCTCTTTTATCAGCTTCATGTGCCCCAGATATACCAAGTACAATTTGATCAGAAAAATAATAAGAACCAACACTAGATACTAAAGATAGTATAAGCGCATAAACAGTTAATAAAGTTCCCTCTCCTTCTAAAAATACCTGTCCAATAAACCAACCAATAAAAGATACTATAGATATAAATAAAATCATTATTAAAAATGTTTCTCTTTTATTTTGACTTATATGTGTATAAATATTACTAGTCATATGATTACTATTTTAGTTGTTTTACTAAAGTGTCTATATTTATTTTTATCTTAGTAAAGGTGTCCTCAGAAATTTTAATTATAGTATCATCCGTCATATTAAATGGTAATAAGTCAGGTATCTGCCATATTTGGTAAAACTCCGGAGTATATCCTAAAACATCTCTACAATGATCAAAGTGCATTTGTTCCATGAAAACAACAAAATCACTACCTTTTAACATTTGAACAGTAGTAGTTTTATGATCACGAGACATACCGTCTACTAACCAATTATTGTAAATAATTCTAAGAGAATACCAAGATATAGGACCACTTTCATGTTCAGAGGCATAAATACCGCTAGAAATAGCTTTAAGAGAAGGTATCTTTAAACTATTAAGATAAGCCTCTGCCATTCTACTTCTATAGATATTTCCAGTACACACAAAGTGTATAATTTTAGTCATTAAATATTAGTTACTAAAATCAACTTTAACTGCTTTTCTTTCAGCTTCTTCAACTTCAAAAAATTCTTTTTCAACAAAACCAAATAGTCTTCCAAATAAGTTAGTTGGAAATACCACTAGTTTTTCGTTGAATTCTCTAACAACAGAGTTATAAAATTGTCTTGAGTAAGCAACTTTATCTTCGGTATCTGATAATTCTTTTTGCAAATTTATAAAGCCATCTTGAGCTTTAAGCTCTGGGTACGCCTCAGCAACTGCAAATAAAGACTTTAACGCACCTTCTAATTGACCCTCTGCTGCACCTACTTCTTTAGGAGATTTAGCTCCCATCAAAGAAGCTCTTGCTTTTGTTACATTTTCAAATACTTCTTTTTCATGTTTTGCATAAGCTTTTACAGTCTCTACAAGGTTAGGTATCAAATCTACTCTTCTTTTTAATTGAACGTCTATTTGACTCCAAGCTTCTTTTATTCTTACACCTAATGAAGCTAAAGAGTTATACACAACAATTAAATACAATACTAATAAACCACCTAAAAGAAATACTATATTCATGACACCCATAATTACTCCTTAAATAAATTTTTAATACTAACTTTTCTTACTATCTATTATATTTCTTACTGATAATATTTTAACAAAATCATCAAAAGAATACGTATTTATTATATCCTTTTTTTCACACCACCCCATACGAGCTACATCAATACCGTACCTCATTAAATCAAAATGTGCTAATTCATGAGAATCAGTATTAATTATTATTTTTATATCCAATGCCAAAGCTTCTCTAACTAAATCAGGTGTTAAATCTAACCTAGAAGGAGAAGAGTTAATTTCAAAATATTTATTATTTTCTTTTGCTACAATAAGTATTTTTCTCCAGTCTACATCGGTACTTTCTCTTTCATTAATTAATCTATTAGTTGGATGTGCAATAAAGTTTATATAAGGGTTTTCAATTGCAGCTATTATACGATTAGTCATTGTTTCCTTGTCTTGATTAAAAGCAGAGTGTACCCCACCAATAGCATAATCTAATTCTTTTAAAAATTCATTAGGCCACGACATTGTAGCGTCAGCTAAAATATTTACTTCATAACCATATAATATTTTTATACCCCTACTATTATATTTTTCATTAGCTTTTTTAATTCTTTCTTTTTTATCCCTTATTATCTTTGCAATACCTTCATATCCATGTGTTTGAATACTTGGCACATGATCAGAAATGCCCACATATTCATAACCAAGAGATATACATTTCTCAATTACATCATCTAAACTATTAGAGGCATCTGATGAGTCAGTAGTATGAACATGTAAGTCACCTTTTATATCTTTTAGTTCTACCAAAGCAGGTAACTTATTTTTAGAAGCTAAAGAAACTTCTTTGGAACCTTGTCTAATTTCGGGAGGGATATATTGCAATCCAATATATTTATAAAAGTCTTTTTCATTGCTAAATTCTTTTAACTCACCTGTGTTTTTAACTTTTATACCGTGTTCAGATAAAGATAATCCTTGTTCTAAAGCATGAGTTCTAAGAATAATATTATGTTGTTTACTACCAGTAAAGTACTGAACCATAGCCCCATAGGCTTGTGGAGTTACTACATACAAATCAACTTGAAGATCATTCTTCAACATTACAGTAGATCTTCTATCTCCTTTTGTATCTATATTTCCTATCTCGGGATATTTTAAAAAGTGCTCCATTGTTTTTATTGGGTCCGTAGTAGCAACAGGAATGTCTAGATCTCCTATAGTTGAATTTCTTCTTCTATAAGAACCACAAGCTTCTATTTCTTTAACACAATCTAGCTTTTTCATATAATCAACTAAACGAGTTACTATTTCTTCGGCTTTATATAAGGGTGTTCTTTCTTTTTCACTTTTATTTATGTTTGATTGTTCTATTGCCTCAAGTATTTGAAGTTCTGATTTCTCTCCAAATCCAGGTAACACACGTATTTCCTGCTTTTTTGCATGTTCTTTTAAAGATTCTATAGCTGTTTCTCTATCTATTAATTTAAAAGTATCTGCAAGTTTAAATGCTTTTTTTGCACCAATACTTCTAAGACCAAGTAATCCAAACATACCATCAGGTAAACCTTTTTTAAAAGCTATCCATTCTTCTACCTTACCTGTTAAAAATAATTCGTTTAAATGGTGATTTATTCCTTCACCAATACCAGATACATCATTTAATTTTTTGTTCTCCCAAATATCGTAAATTGAAGAGGTTAAACCATCTAATATTGATATGGCATTTTGATAAGCTCTGATCTTAAAAAAGTTAGCTCCCTTTACTTCCATAGCTGCAAGGGCTTCTTTTAAGAGTTTAATAATTTCTTTGTTGGATATTTTAAATTCAGTCATGCTTTATATATAATATCATGCTATATAGATAGGCTAACAACAACTAACTATTCATTATTTTTCTTAATATATTAGCTTCGAATCGACAATCTCCTAAAGCGTCGTGTAAACCTTCTCTATCAATACCAAGGGCATCAAACATTTCTTGTGATTTAATCCCCCCTTTATAACCATTTTTTAATAGATACATATATGCCATAGGCCATAAATCTAAACGATGATAATCGTAATCAAAAATACTTAAGTCAGCGCTTTTTAAAATACGAGTTAAAAATTCCATGTCCATATTACCTACCCAGCTACATAATATAAAATCAGTACCAAAGGTTTCTCTAAATAAATTTCCAACTTCTTTTTGGGTAGGAGCTTTTTCTATATCTTCTTTTGTATATTTATGAGCTCTTTTATCATCTTCACTCATTTTAGAATAATCAAAATTTACATACGATATAAAGCTTTTTTTCTCTTCTAATGTTTCTTTGTCTAAAAGTATTGCCCCCAATTGACTTGGATCACTAACATCAATATTCCCACCATTATGATTACCTTCAAAATCAATTATTAATATATCTTTTATAAATTTCATATGGTAATTTTAGCATTTTTAAAAATAAATTAATCAGGCACCTAAAAACATAAGGTGCCTGATTAGGGGTCACTTACGTGGGTAAGGAATTAATAATTCTCTACGAGAATAAACCCTTATAACTTTATCAACCCTCATATTACGAACCCAACCCTGTTTATATACATGAACTACCGTTAAAGAGGTATCCCAATTAACCCTACATAACAGATAAACATAACAGCCCCACCTACCGGATCTGTATATAACTTTTCTTGCTAACCAACTTCCGAATTTTAATGCTCTAAATTCAGTATCGGTGGGTCGCATAAAAGCTAACCAAAGTTCCTTACAAACTTCATATCCTAACCCAACCAAAGCACCATACATAAGTAAGATATTAGGCAAGTTGAACATAAAAGAAATAAGGAACCCCAGCATAAGACCTAATAAACTATACGCTAAAGTATCGTGAATAATAGGTACCCACATACATAAAAAGGTCCTTCTAAATAAAGGAGTCAATACCTTTAGCTCAAAGTATGTGAAAAAATCTTCTAATTTGTATAACATGTGAATTAACGTCTCCTTTGATAATATAGGTTTTACCAAAGTATAACATTATATATAGGAGGAATAATAAATAAAAATAACCAGGTACCTCTCGATACCTGGACAATGCCTTTATTACACTTGTATATCTTCTTTTTCAAATCCCTGTATAGGATCACCAACGCGATACTCAGAAAAAAACGAGTCTACTCTACAACAGACCACTTTCTCTATGAAGAGAGTATGCGCATCAATAACACTGCAATAAAAAATCGTCTTTGTTGCCCATCTACCAGTGACAAAAATAACATTTTTTATTTTACTAAGTCCTCCCCAGGTTCTTAGTTCTTTCCACTGAGAAGGTGTAGGACTTCTCATTAGTGGAATCAGCCAGCGCCACTGCAATACAAGAGCCCCAACAACAAATAACACTAAAATAACCGAATAAGAATCCGTTTGCGGCATTGCCCATATTAGGAACGTATGGGAGGCATAGCCAAGTGCAATACAGAGTCCAAGATCAGATATGTAATATGCAGTAGCAGTAGGTAACCCAACTGTTGTGACCAGGGGAACCAATACATGTTCCTCTATATAAGACATAAATTGGAAAAATATATTTTTAAACATGCGTCGTCTCCTTTTTTCCTATTATAACAAAAGATAAAAACAAATTAGCTTAAATATGGATAGTAATCTAGTTTTATGGTAATATTCCTGTGAATTGTGAGACCATAGCTCAGCTGGTTAGAGCGCCGCCCTGTCACGGCGGAGGTCGCGGGTTCGAGTCCCGTTGGTCTCGCCATTTTATACTGCAAAGGTATAACCTTTTTTGATACACTATAAACATCTGCCCGGATAAAGCGTGTAGTAATTTTATTTAACCGGGAACGGAGGTGTAATAATGGAAAAGAAAAACGATGGATTAGCTCTTGTCGTTGGTGGTTTATTTATTTTAGCCTTAGTATTTGCAACCTATAACTACTTTAATAGAGGTAACACTTCTCAAGATACACTAGAAAAAAGAATACAAGAAATGCAAAAAGAACAAGATGCATTAGAAATGACTTCTAAAGAAGAAAGCTCTACTGGAGAAATAAACAAAGAAGCAAGTTCTACTACAACAACAGTTGCAGGACCTATATGGGTAGCTAACGACTATAAACAAGGTGATATAACAGGAGAATCCTATACTGTTAAATCTGGAGATACTCTTTGGGAAATCGCAGAAGCTGTTTATGGAAATGGTGCTGATTGGGTAAAATTACTAAATGCTAATAGTACTAGCGTAGGTTATTTACCAAGTGGACAACAAGCTTTAATAATGCCAGGACAAGTCTTAAATATAGTTCGATAATCTAGAAATCGATATTATAAATAATACTTAAAAATTTATTGCAATTGCAGGAATGATCATTCCAAACCGGTGAAAAGACCCTCGAAAGGGGGTCTTTTCGTATGTCTACTACAATAAGAAATAACCCATAATAAATGGTATAATCATCGTAAAGATTTTCAAAAAAAACAAATTACAGGAGAGACCTAAATGATAGTGGTTGCAATACTATATTCAATATCTCTGACAATATTAGCTATGTCAGAAGAAACACTTGTAGCAAACCTCGTAACGAAAAGAGGTATGGGGGAGTACAAGGCATCTATGACAGTACGAAGCTGCCTGATAGGGTTGCTGGTTACAACTGCGCTGCTTGGATTATTACTGTTAGGGGAAACTACATTGGTAATTATATCCGCAGCGACCGCGCTTATTACCCTAATAATGCTGGGAGGCGCATTATCTTTGCTGTATTTAATAGGAAAGTATAGGTTTCAATACAGCGAGGAAGATATTCGCAGAGTAGCAGTGGGAAGTACCGTTATTCTACGAAAATGGTTGAAGACAGACGGAATGATGTCCCCGGTATATGCCCATGTATATGTGACCTTAAACAGCCGCCCAGATGAGCAGGGAATGTGTAAGGTTACAGCGTTCTATACCAAGAACCCTTTCTGGGATAACAAAATGTACATCCAAAAAAGCACAGATATTACCCTGGAGGTACATTTATCTGAATTGTACTCCAGATAATAGTGTACCAAAACAAAAAAGATCCTCGAGAGAGGATCTTCTTTTATTCATAAAGTAAACCTAACTTACATATACAACATTCTATTTATTTGTGTTATATAATCTAAATACATTGCGGGTGTAGTTCAGTGGTAGAATGCCTCCTTCCCAAGGAGGAGATCGCGAGTTCGAGTCTCGTCACCCGCTCCAAATATATGAAAAAAGAATTTATAAAAATAGATACAACAAATATACATTTAATAAAGGATCTATATACACAATTTATAAAAGAAATTCACGCAAGTAACCTTGAGGATTTTGATACCGCAACGTTAAATTTTATTAATGGTTATCAAAATTACATTATTACTTTATTAATAGATTCTATCCCCAGGGGTGTTATAGAATACAGAATATTACCAAAAAAACTAAGGGATACTAAAAATATAATGGAAATTACATCTTTATTTGTGAAATCTCAAGATAGAAAAAAGGGTTTAGGTAAAGATTTAGTTGAATACGTTAAAAGACATGCAACACAACTAAAATGCGACTCCATAGTACTGTATTCAGGGTTAGAGTTAGAAAACGCACATAAGTTTTATGAAAAAATAGGTTTCTCAAAAAGTTGCTATTTTTTTGAAATCCCCCTAAGTTAATACATTTAAGAATATGTACAACCACTACTCTAAAATTATCCTTTCATAAACAAATATAGTAAACTAACTTAAGTATAAAAATTGGAGAATTATTTATGGCAAAATATGTAGATGGATTTGTATTAGTAGTTCCAACAGATAAAACAGAAGAGTATAAAACCATGGCTCAAGGAGGAAAAGATCTATGGATGAAACATGGTGCCTTACAATATATGGAATGTAGAGGAAATGATCTTATTACACAAGAAATGGGTGGACAAAAAGCACGAGAGTTTACCGAAATGGCAGGAGCAAACAATAGTGAAAATGTGTGGTTTTCTTTTATTATCTTTAACTCTAAAGAACATAGAGACGAGGTTAACGCTAAAGTTATGGCAGAAATGAGCGAACAAATGAAAGATCAAGAAGATATGAAAATGCCTTTTGAAATGAAAAAGATGGCATATGGAGGCTTTCAAGTAGAAGTTGAAGGTTAATATATAAAAATAAACTAATCTAAACTACCTATCAAAATATCTAAAGCTTTAAGATAGGTGTTTGCTTTATTGTACTTTTCATCTTTAAATTCAATATAAGTACTTGTAACATTACACATTTCTTCAATTAAATATAAGAGGTGCTCTAAGAGATAAAACTTTGAATAGTTTGAACAATCAACCTTCTTTTTCCATACATCAGTTAATAAATTGGAACAATCTTCCGGATAACTATAATGACACTTCAAGATATCGTAGAAAGGTGTGCAAGATTTAATATCATCAAAATCAATAATACCTGTAAACTCACCATTCTTTATATATATATGACCTGGTATATCTCTATGCACTAAACGTCCCCTTGTTAATGTTTTAGATTCTAATAATAACTTTTCTATCTTATGCAATAATTTTGAAAAATAATCAGTATTCACATTAATATAAGGACTTATAAAAGTAGTGTACTCACCAAAACTATTTAAAAAGTAATCATAATAACTATTAAATTCACCAGATAAAGAACCGTTGTCGTATTTTATAGTACCAAAACCAGGAATATCAAAAGAATTAATAATGGATAATTGAGAAGAAATTACATCAACATTAGAAATAATTTCTAGTGGAGTAGCAATAACTCCTTCTAATGCTTCTAAAATTAAAAGGTGTTTACCGGATATTCCCTCTAAAGGTTCTACATAAATAATCTTAGGAGCTTTAATACCTAAACTTATTAAGGTATCCACTACAAACTTTTGAACACTATAATCTAACTTATTATCATGACTTATTTTTAGATATTTAGTACTACCATCTTTCATTAAAAGATAGAAAACATTAGAAGACACTCCACTATTGATAATAGGTTTAATATCAGCTACAAAAAAAGAATGTGATTCTAAATAAAATTTTATTTCCTGGATATTAAAAACATCAAGCATATACAAACTACTCTCCTAAATTATTGTATATAACAATTAAATTAGTTCCAACTATTCCCCAAAACAAAGGTGCCCAAATAGGAATACCTAATAAGTAAGTAGATGAATATGTCCATGCTTCTGAAAAATTAACTAAAAATACTTCTATAATACCACTACCCATGACTACCAAAATAAACCAAATAAATTCATTTTTTATAGATAATAATATATGTTTTATATAAGCTATAAAAACAAGAATTATTGATAACAAAATATAGTTTGTATGTAAAAATGCAATACATAAAGAAGATATTATAATTATTAATATAGAAATAATAAATTTAATATTCATATATATAAATTATACTCAAATAATATAGTTATCAAAAATATAAATACACATACCAATTACCTTATAAACCTGTTAGCATTATTTCATGGGTAATTTTATAGATTCAGATTTAATATACGATTTAAAAAGACAAGCTAAAAACATACTCAACAAAAATATATATGAAGATGGTGAGGATTGTGGATATACCGCAGCATCCGGAAAACTAAACTTACCTGGAAAAGATAGCCAATGGTTATATCCATTTCAATGGCTGTGGGATACTTTTTTTATTTGTGCTTGGAACACTAATGCACAACAATCAATAATAGATGCTAAAAAGTTTTTAAACTCGCAACAATCAAACGGATTTTGTGGACACATAAGATATAACAGACAAATAATAAACAACGGATCTTACTTCCCTCCAACACACATATATTTTTCAGATGGAAAAATACCAGAAACAGGAGAATTAATATCAAAAATAACGCAACCACCTAACATAGGATATGGACTATATGAATTAACAAAGAAATTAGATTTAAACGAAAGAAATACCCGAGAATTAACAGATTTATATAACAAAGCAATAAAATTACACAGATATATTTATACAAATAGAGTAATAGATGGTTGTATGGTAACAATACACCCTTGGGAAGCAGGTGATGATAACTCTGCGAAATGGGATCCTATATATAAAGAGATAGAAAAACAAACACAGCAAAAGGGGGAATTAAAAGAAATTGTTATAAATTGGTTAAAAAGTCTGGGAATAAATTATGACAGAGTTGATACAGAAATAATAAGTGCAGAACAAAGACCTGTAGACCCTCACTACTATATATATTTATTTTTAATATATTTATATGGTCAATGGAATTGGGATGAAAAAACAATAATAGAACAATCACCATTTAGAGTAATTGACCCAATGACCAATGCAATACTACTAAGATCAAACATTGATTTAATACGAATGGGAAAAAAATTAAAAATATTGGATAGAAAAACAGAAAAAGAATTAAACTCTTGGATAACCCAAACCACAAATGGACTTGAAAACTTATGGTCTGAAAAACACAATCTATACTTAACTAAAAATCTAGTAAATAACTCCTTAATAGAAGTAGAAACTGTATCAGGACTAGTACCATTATTTACTGGAATAATAAAACAAGATAGAGCTGAAAAAATAATAGGTAAAATAAAAGAATTAGAGGAAAACCCTACAATAAATTATTTAATACCAAGTACCTTCCCTACTCAGTCAGAATATTTCGAACCAAATAGATATTGGAGAGGACCTGTATGGATAATATTAAATGAAATAATTGCACAAGGTCTTATATTATACAATTCAAAAGAATTAGCATTAAAAATAAGAGAAAATAACTTAAATTTAGTAATAAATACCCAAGATGAAAAAGGAGGATTTTACGAATACTTTAACCCTATAACAGGAGAAGGTCTTGGAACATCCAAACAATCTTGGACAGCAGCCGCTATATTAGAAGCTATTAAGTATTTAAGTTGATATTAGTTATTAAATAAAATATGAATGAAAATATACAAAATAAAAAAACAATAGGAATAATAGGTGGAATGGGACCAGAAGCAACAGCAGATATATTTACTAAAATAGTAAATTTAACACCTGCAGAACAAGATATAGATCATATACATGTTTTAATAGACAATAACCCCATGATACCAAGTAGAGTACAAGCAATATTACACAATGGAGAGAGTCCTATACCAGAACTTATTAGAATGGCCAAATCATTAGAAAAAATGGGAGCAGATTTTTTAATAATACCTTGTAATACAGCTAGTTATTATATAAAAGATATACAAGAACAAATAAATATACCTGTTATTAGCATTGTTGAAGAAACTTCTAAATTTATAATTAAAAAATATTCTAATCATAAAACAATAGGATTACTAGGTACAGAAATGACAGTAAGGCTAGGGTTGTATCAAAAGTTATTATTGGATAATAAGATTGAATTAATATGCAAAGACCACCACTGTAATATTGTTAATCACGTACAAAATACTATAAATGAATATAAAAGAACGTTAGGATTAGATATAGATAAACATTATAAAGTTAAAGTAACTAATGGATTAACTAAAAATAATAGGGTATCAGTAATAGCTCCGTATCTCAGTTCAATGAAAAACTTTGTTATGAAAGCTATTTATGGAAAAGAAGGAATAAAAGCGGGAAAAAAAGAATTACCAAGGAAGTTATTACATCATGCTATAAAAGAATTGGAACAAGAAGGGGCTAAAATTATTATATTAGGATGCACCGAATTACCATTAGTATTAACAGAAAAGAAAATGGGTAATGTTACACTTATAGATCCAACAGAAATTTTAGCAAAGAGTGCCATAGAAAAAGCATTAAGTAGAAATATATTTAATATAAGTTAATACAAAATAAAACAAAGAGCGTAATTTCTAGTCACGCTCTTTTTCATTAATTTAGTGGTTTCAATAAAGGGATAACTTCACGAACCCATCTAATAGGTAAATCATCGTGATGACCAACGACTCGTTGGATTTCATGAACACCTTTTATATTAGGGTCCTCATTAGTCCATATATAAATGACATTTAAGCCAGCAGTAATACAAGTACGGGCCACAAAATGCAAATATATATTATCTCCAGGTCCGTAAATAACAATGTTTGTGTCATTAGACACCACAGTCCATCCAAGTTGGATGGTAGAACTCATTAATACTGAATTGGTGGCTAAAAGTAATTCTGCAAAAATAATTTTCGCAGTGTCTAGATGTTCAACGGAAGTAAACAAAATTAAAGACTTTTTAGGGGACATTTTCAACCTTTCTATATAGTTATAGGGATATATTTTAGAGAATTATAACACTTACAAGAGTTTAGATATTAAAATAATTTACCACCTAAGGAAGCTTTCTCATTATCTGGAGTTATTAAAACACATTCCCCCTCACTATCTGGTACACCTAATGTCAAAACTTCAGATATAAAAGGACCTATCTGTCTTGGAGGAAAGTTAACAACACCGAGCACATTTTTGTTTAGTAAGGTCTCTTTATTATAGTATTTAGTTAATTGTGCAGAAGATTTTTTAATTCCTATACCAGATCCAAAATCTATAGTTAGTTTATAAGCAGGTTTCTTTGCCTCAGGAAAATCCTCAACATTAATAATTTTACCTACTAGTATATCTAATTTTTGAAAATCATCATATGTTGCCATAGTATATGTATTATATATTATTTTTAATCATCAAAGAAAACAAGTATTTAAACATCTGGTACACTTATATAACATATGTATACGCACATACTGTTAAGTATTTTGTCTTTTTTAGGTATATGGATTGGAACAGGTCTTGCAGTAAATTCTGTTGAGAAATTATCACACAAATTGCGTATCTCCTCCTTTGCAGTATCTTTTTTAATACTAGGACTTTTTACATCAATAAGTGAATTCTCTGTAGGTATAAATGCAGTAATAAATAAAGATCCAGAAATATATGTGGGTAATTTAATAGGTGCCTCCATAGTAATATTTTTAATGATAATTCCCTTACTCGCTATTACAGGTAAAAAAATAAATATACCAACAACACTTCAAAAAAATAATTTAATACTACCATTAGTTTTGGTAGCCTTACCTGTTGTACTAGCATTAGATAATGAAATAGGTAAAATAGATGGAATTATTACTATAGTTTTATATCTTATATTAGCCATAAGTTTACAAACCAAAAAAGGATTATTAGAAAGAGCCTCTAACTTAATACAATTTAAAAAAGTGAGTGTGTGGAAAGAAATAGCAAAAATAGTAGTTGGGGTAATAATAATATTTCAAGCAAGTCACTTTATTGTAGAACAAATAAAATACTTCTCTACTACTCTAAACATATCTCCATTTATTATTAGTGTCTTAATCGTATCAATTGGTACTAACCTACCTGAACTATCTTTTATATTTAGGTCAATGGTAACAAAAAACAACAATGTAGCTTTTGGTGATTATATAGGATCTTCAGCTTTTAATACCTTTTTATTTGGAATACTAACACTATTAAATAAAGAAAAAGTAATATTATCTAATAGTTATATATCTAGTTCTATATTTTTAATTATTGGTACCATAATTTTTTACTTCTTTGCAAAAAGCAAAAATACAATAACAAGACTAGAAGGGTTTATACTACTAGGGATATACATAGCATTTGTAACTACAGAATTTATATTAATTAGATAAAAACAATCTTCTAAATTATCAAAAATATATTAAGTAAAGTATAATAACAATGTAAATGCCACCCTAGCTCAGTTGGTAGAGCAAGTGTATCGTAAACACTAGGTCGTGGGTTCGATTCCCGCGGGTGGCTCCATAAAATATAAACTATAAAGGTAGAACAAACGCTAAAATGTTGCTACTTTCCTATAACTTTATTGAAAATACTACTTAAACTAAATATTGCTTCAAAGAAAATAATAAGATACTTAAAGCTGTTTTGGATATAAGACCTCCATTCGGTTTGTAGAAAAGTTCAATAATAATTTTAAAATTAAGTCATACTTAATCACTTAGGAAAATCATTCCCAAGAACTATTGACCAAAGACGTTTTGCCTCATCGTAATCTCCGAGGCTTTCAGCTTCTACAGCTTTTTTTGCACGATCGTGAGCAGAGGTAAGTGCCTGAAGTGCATTGGTACGTTGCAGGTAAGTTAGATAAGAACTTAAATCACTGCTATACCCCGTAGGGTCAGAAATACTTATATAACTAGGAGACCACAAGAAAAACTTCATTAAGGCCTCCCTATAATTACTTCCAAGCGTAGAAAAAGTATTGGCAACAATAGTTTCTAAATGAAACGAACTGAAGTGCGAGGAGTGTTCTTTGTTCCACTTTTTCACCAGTTTAACCAAAGGCTTTAAATGATAATCTAATGTTTTATTCTGTTCTTCAAACCAGATATTAGCCTTAAGAGGGCTTGTAGTCAACCATGTTTTATCTCCTGCAGGTATTATATAAGCACCTCCAGATTCAAACACGGGAGCAACGTCAACATAGCCACCGGTTTCAAAAAATACACGCACTGCCTGACCTCTAGCACCCACCTCTTGCGTTGCTACACCATCATATGCTCTTGTTATACGATATAAAAAGGATTGAGAATCATATTTATAGTTTTCGTATGCATTTTTTTCGTTGGAAAATACTGCTAAAACATCGATATCCTGAATTGGGGTTAAAATCGTTCCTTTGGAGGCAGAACCAATTAAATAAGCTTTCCAAAAAGGCATATCGCTAGATGCAGAAAATGTTTTTTCGAGATTTTCTAATACAGATTTTTTCCTGGCAGGTATCAATGTATCAGTGTGATATTTTGTAGCACTGATATCCTCAAGGAATTTGGTGAACGCTTGTGCAACAGTTAGATCACTCATAGTACTTCTCCCTTGAGTTATCTGACAGTTGGTTTGCGGCCACTTTCATTGCCTTTTCGTTTATATTCCTCATAAAACTATATACTTTGTCTGGAACAAGGGGCATGTCTCGACGAAGCTCATATATTCTTGACTGCCAAACTAACAAATCACTACTATTCACGCGATTATTATTTATTTTTAGCTCAATTTCCTTGGTCATCGTATCTCTTTGAGCCTCTGCTTTTTTAAATCCTTTTCGAAACTCCCATTTATCTAAAAATGCGGGGAGTAAGGGAAGCATTACTGCTAAAATGAAAACATTTAGGGAAAGTTGTAGGTAAATACTAAAACCTATTAGAACCAAACTCCAAAAAATAATTAATCCTAACCATACCCTTGAAGTGGTGTTCAACAATGATTTTGAATAAGAAGTGTTTATTCTTTGGCAGATTGCAACAGTTGTGATACCACTATCATCCGGATTAATCGCGTACCACTCCAATAATTTTTCGTCTCTTATCTGGTTGGCAATCGTACCAGGAGCTTCCGTAAGCACGGCTATTTCCTCCAGTGTAGGAACAGAAACCCTATCAGAAATGGGAGGCATTTTGAAAACACGTAGGTCAAACATTTCTTGTACACCTGCAGCCTTTGAAGAAATATCCTTTTCAAGACTGGAAAATAGTGTTCTACCAAGGAATATCCAGGCACCAGAAACTGCTCCTATTATTACAGCCGATTGAGGCCAAATAAATGCAACTAGCGGAGCGATAAAGGCAATGACCCCCATACCGAGCAACCGTAGAGACAACCAATGCTTAGCTATTGAGTATAGCTTACGTTGGGCAAGCAAAAAGCGTAGAGAATCAGATTCGTTCTGTCTTTTTAGCATCTCTTTTGATGAAGGAGGTATATAGGTATTTTTCATAGCATGATAGTGCTAATTTTATCACTTTATTTCAAAAACTGAGAACATCCCTACCAAAGAAACTTGATTACTAAAGTTTAACAACCGACAACTTTAAGGTAAACTAACGGCCCAACAGAAAGATTATCCATATAAGTAATTTGTTACGAGCACAAGCTACATAACATGGTAAAATAAAAAAGATATGAAACCTATTAAAAGGAGATTACCTACAACTGATTTATCAAAACTAAATGAGGAACAATTAACAAAAAGACTTATTGTAACATCAATGATTACTGTAGGATTGCTTATTACATTTGTTTTATCCTTCACAGTATTTGCACCGGCATTTGGAAGTATATTTAAAATTTTTTCAAAAAAAAGTTTTGGTAATGAATTAGTTATAAAACCTAATTCTCCAGTATTAACACAAGTACCAACAGCTACAAAAGAAAATAAAATAACACTAAACGGATACTCTCAAGAGGGCTTTACCATAAAAATATATGTTAATGGCCCCGAAAAAAGTTCTACCGTAACAGGAGGAGATGGTAAATTTACATTTGAAAATGTAGAACTTATGCAAGGTAGAAATACAATATTCTTAAAAGCTATAGACTTAAAAAACAATGAAAGTGATACCTCAAACACATACGTAATTATCATGGATAATGATGCTCCAAAAATTGAAATCATATCACCTAAAAAAGATGAGGTGGTTAAAAACTTAGACAAAAGAGTAACTGTAAAAGGTAAATTAAATGAAAAAGCTACTATAACTATAAATGGGCAAACATCTATTGTTAAATCTGATCTCACATTTGAACATGTAATTGGAGTAGAAGAAGGTAATGTTGAAATAAAAGTAAAAGCAAAAGATGAAGCAGGTAATGAAAAAGAAGAAACTATAAAAGTTAGATATCAAAAATCGAGTAACTAAATAACATCACCATAAATAAAAATAATATCTGCGGATAAAATAAAGAATTTATAAAAAGAGAATTAAGTAGTAACCCAAGGATAATACTCTTAATAACAAAATTCTTAGAATCAAAAAAGCTATAAAACAAAGCACTAAGATAAAACATTAAACCAAAAATTCCTGTAGTAGCTAATATAAATAATAGACTAGAATCAGCCCCAGAGGCACCATGAGAGTCTGCAGTATCATAATCTGTAATACCATAGTCCTGTTGTATATACCTAAAAGTATTAAAGCCAACTCCCAATAACATATTATCTCTAGCAATATCTAAAGTATTAGACCAAGAAATAAATCTAAATTGAGCAGAATCAGCAGGGTCAGTAATACCTGCAATACGAGTTTGTATACGGGGTACAGCAAAGTAAGCAGCGAACGCAATTATTACAAAGGTTAAAATAAGTGCTTTAGATCTAAATAACCCATAAATAAATATAACTAAAGAAAACATTAACCAGGCACTTCTAGAAAAAGTTAAAAACAAAGCAATCAATATAACCAAAAAATTAACGAAGTCAGAAACATAAAACTTTTCTTCACCCATTCTAGATAAGTAATATTTATCTAATAGCAAAACTAATACCATAGTTAGATAAGCCCCCACAAAGTTAGGATCTAAAAAAGTAGAAAATAATCTATATTTATGGGGATCCCATCCTAAAGATTCTGATAAAACACTTAAATCAGGTAATATAATAAGTTGAATAAAACCTAAAATACTTATAATAAGACCTGAATTAACAAATGTTTTAATTAAATATTCTTTATCAAAGATATCCTGTTTAACAGCATTGTATACAATGATACCGGCGGATAAATACATAACCCAACGAGATAAATAAAAACCGGAAACCATAAGTTCATAGTTATTATAAACATAGGAAACCCTAAGCAAAGAAAGTAATGCTATTAAGGTGAAAAATAAAAATAATAAAGAACCGGCAGATAATACAAAGCATTTTTTTATAGTAAGAAAATAAAATATCCCATACAAAACAAATACCAATACAGCCAGGTCAAATGCATAAATATTAGTATCACCACTTTTAACAATTGCAGTAAATTGAGCAATAGATAATAAAAAAACACTAATATTAAAAAATGCTTTAAGAAATGCCATATTTATCTTTCCAAGATTTAGTGGCAGCTAAAATTAACATTATCAATATAAAAAATTCAGAAATATGAGTAATTACAGCAGAGGAATAAAAGGAATAAACAGGTATAAATAAAACATTCAGTCCAACGTTAATAAAAGTACTACATAAATATATATAAGGTAAGTATTTTTGGTTACCTAAAGTAACAATTAACCAAGCTAAAGGCTGTGTTAAATAGTAAAGTATTAAACCTCCCAGTAATATACGTAATATCAAAATAGATTCATTAAATTCTGCACCACCTAAAAAATTAACCATTAAGGGGGAGAATATAAAACCAATAAAACCAAACACAATAGCTATTAAAGATAAAAACCTTAGAGATTTAAACAATGTTTCTTTAAGTTTATTTTTACCTTGTTGCATATGTTGTACCAAAACCGGATATACAGAGTTCATAAAAAATGTAGGTACTACTAGTGCTACATCAAATATCTTATATGCTAGAGAATATATAGCTACGGATTCTGTATTATTTAAACCTTGTTTTGAAGGTAGCGGTAATACAGATAATAATAATGAGTCAGATCTAAAGTTTATTTGACTAAATATAAACATTAAACCAAGAGGTAGCGATTCCAGTAAAATATTCTTACAAAGGGCTAAATCAAATGTTAAATTAGGAAATACGTTTAATTTTTTTAAAAAGTGTAAGTTAAATAAAAATGTAACAATACCACCTATAACATATGCAAAGTTAACCCATGCTATATCTAATTTTAAAAACGAGAATAATAAGACCAAAGCCAATATTAAAAAATACCCTGATATGTATCCAATTGTAGAAAAATCATATCTTAGTTTTACTTGAAATATAATATTAGTAGAAGTAAATAACGCTTGAGTTAATATAACAATTAAACCAAGTCTAATACCAAATAATAAGTTTGAATCGTAAGGAAAGAAACCAAGACTCAGCCAGAGTAATAAAACAATAAGTAAACTAAAAACTATACGTATTAAAAATATGTTTCCAATTAATTTATTTGCTTTTGAAAAGTCTTTAGATAGTTCTCTAGTAGCAATGGCGTTTATACCAAAATCAACAATAATAAAAAACAATGCAGGCCAGTTTTGAATTAAACTAAATACGCCATACCCCTCACGCCCATAAAAACGAGTAACAATAAGGGTAGTAACAATAGTTATAGACATACTTACTACCTTACCTATTATTTGATAAATAGTATTTGAAGCTATTTTTTTAGTTGTGTTACTAAGATAAAACATTAAATATATTATATCTTAAAAAAGATACACCCGGTGACAAAACATCACCGGGCATATATAAGAGCCTTCCTAATCGTTTGCCTTATAAATGGGGTCCTTAAAGAATACCCCAAAAGAAACAAGAAATGCCCAAGTAACAATTACCAAGGCGAAAAGGACCGGTAGGAAAGCCACCACACCCATGGGTAAAAACGCCCAAACTGGGAGGTGTTGGAAAAATTTCAAACCCGGGACTGTATTTACAATCCAAAACAAGGTCTTCCAATATCCCACGAACAATAGGAGTATCACTCCCAGGAGAGTGGTTATTCCCAAGATTCCTACAACACTGCTAAAAGCATCAGGGTATTTAGTACCTACCCATAAACTCAGCAGTCCCCCAAACAATAAACCAACTCTGAAAAAGGTATGTTTGATGTTCAAGTGTATCTCCAGTCTAATGTTAGATTTTTGAAATTCTTATATAGCATTTTATCATAAAAAGTAGATATATATGCTTATATATCAATATATAAAACATAGTTTTAACAAGTTTATTCACAATTATTATAGCCAACACTCTTGGTTACGAGTTTAGGAGGTTCTCCCTTTGTCTTTTTTATATCTTTAACAACATCATATTGCTTATAAGGAATGTTATCTTCATTTATCCAAGAAAAGTGATCAAAAGGGGCATCATATCTAATAGTAAAAGGCATAATCGCTCTAACTCTAAAATCTTTTAACCAAATTTCTTCAAAGGCAATCTTATATAAATCTGCAACAGTGTCAGCAGGTAAAAACCCCGAGTTATAGTCTTTACCTTCTGCATGTGCCCAACCTGTTTCTGTTATAAATACAGGAAGTTCTTTTTGTAATCCTAAACTATTTTTTAAATAAGCTAATTCATCAGAATACGCTCTAACTCCCCATCTTCCATAAGAGTAAGGATTACCGGAAAAGTTTGGTTGTGGGTAAGGGTGCGAGGCCCAGCCATCTAACTTTTCAAAAATACCAGGGATTTCCTCGTTCATAAGTCTCATATACTCAAAAGAATCTAAGTGACTACTATTTGTTTCAGCACTTACATTAAAGGCCCCATTCATAATAAAAAAGTTTCCATTCTGCTCTTTAAAGGAATCAATTGTATAGTTTAAAACTTTAGCATATTCTTTAGGGTCTACTTTACCATACCAAAACTTTGCATCATTCATTTCATTGTAAACACTTATATAACGATATTTAATTGGCCAAACAAACTCATTTAAAAATTCTGCTGCTTCTTTTGTTTGTTTTTTATAGTCTTCCAAATCAACATCCCAAAGTTGAATAACAGGTATTAAGTGTTTATTATTAACCTGATCAAATACCCTACCCCATTTATCAGCATCTCTATCTTTAACATTATAAGGAATCAAAACATACCCCCAATCACCACCGTTACTATTAACTAATTTTTGAGCTATTTCAAAATAATCTTTTCTTTCAGCGTAAATGTACAAGCCAAATTTATTGTTCTTTTCCCATGTAGCAGACTTATCTTCATAATACATATACTCAACAGAATCAGATGTTTCACAAACAGGTTCTTCAGAAGCAGTAGATTCTAAAGGATTAGTTATAATAGTTGAGGTAGTTTTACTAACAAACTCTAAGTTCTTAACTCTATCTCCATAAAAGATAAACCCAAATATCAAACCAAGTATTATTAAAAAAGTAATTAAAAATATTTTAGGCTTCTTTGAGTAATTAATATTAAACACAATCTAATTTTAACATCTTAATCTGATAGAATTAAAAAGTGTACATAGATGCCCAAATAGGAATACTAAAAAGACTAATAATTGTAACTGTAATACTGGGGATATTATTTTTATTTGTAGAAGATAAATCAAAAGAACATAGAGTATTATCCCCATTCAAACAACAATCACACTTATTTGCAATATTAGAAACAAAAAAGAATAACAGAGAAAATGTTGTATATGGTTATTTACCTTGGTGGAGCGTAGAAGATGTAGATTATCTTCAACTAGATAAGTTAACAGATGTTGCGTACTTTGGAGTGTACTTAAACAGTGATGGCAGTTTTAAAAAAGTAATTGATGGAGGAATAAATGAACCTGGATATAGTAGATGGGTTAATAGTCCAAAGCTAGCAGAGTTTATTAAAAAGGCTAAAAAATACAATGTAAATGTATCTTTAACATTAGTAGCACATGAGGATAATGTTATGGATAGCTTTTTAGAATGCAGGGAATGTTGGAAAACAGTATCAAAGAATTTAAAAGCTGAAATGGATAAACAAAGCGTAACTGGATTAAATCTTAACTTTGAATATGGGGGACAAACAGCAAAACTAAAAGCAGATCAATACGTAGAATTTGTAGATTATATAAATAAAGAAATGGATAAATATTATGGAGATTCTTTTGTTGTAACATCTGCATTTGCAGATTCCTATAAGGGGTATAGAGTATCTTCTAACATAGAAGGATTGGCCAAAGTATCTGATGGTATTTTCATAATGGGATATGATTTTCATAGACCACAATCTGCTAATGCAGGTCCTGTAGCACCAATGGACGTAATACAAGAAACAGTAGAACAATTTTTACAATATGCCCCACCAGAGAAAATAATATTGGGACTACCATATTATGGGTACAACTGGGTAGTGGAAAACGCAGAAAATAGATCTAATAGATTAGAGGGTAATGATTCTATTGGATATTCTCAAACTCAAATATATGCAAGCATAGTTAATATGATTGCAGAATTAAAACCTCAAGTAAATTGGGATCTACAAGGACAAACCCCCTACTTTTCATATATTAGTCCTGAAACGGGTTCTATAAGACAAATACATTATGAAAACAAAGAATCCCTAAGAACAAAATATATATATGCAAAGCAAAAAAACTTACAAGGTGTTGGTATTTGGGCACTCGGTTACGATGGGGGTTATACGGAACTTTGGGATCTTTTAGCAGAAGAGTTTTGGAAATAACTGGTGGGTTTATCAGGAATCGAACCTGAGACCTCTGCAATGTGAATGCAGCGCTCTAACCAACTGAGCTATAAACCCTAAATACCAATATATTTTACCTTATATTAATAACTATTTAAAATAAAATAAACTCTTCACTTAAGATATAATAATATAGTGCTTAAACGAATACTCAGAATACTATTCTTAATAGCTTCCTTAATAATGTTCACGTATATACTAAATGATCAACAAAATAAACAACAAGATGGGGTAATACCTGGGATACTAATGAATACTTCTAACGAAGCTATAATAACGTGGTCTAAATTAGATGAAAACAATATAGAAGCTGAAATAAATGTAATAAGAAAAGAGAATGAAAAAAATGAATTAACTAAGTATGAACCCCTATGTGAACTTGCAAAAATAAGAGTAGAAGAAATAAAAACAGATTGGTCACACAAGGGATTTGAAAATAGAAATGAAGAAATATATACCAGATTTTGTAATAAAAATAATATAGTTTGTACAAGTGCTGGAGAAAACTTAGCAAAAGGATCTTTTAAAACAGAAAAGGAAGTTGCAATAGAGTGGTTTAACTCTCCAGAACATAAAGAAAATATGTTAGGAGAATACAATGTACAATGTGTAGCAGCAAGTGAAAACCATTTTGTTAGTTTATTTGCATATACTCAAGATTTAGAAGTCATAGAAAAAGCAAACAAAGAACTATTAGAAAGCAATGTTAAGTACGATTACAGTAAAGTAATATTTTGGGAAGAACAAAAAAATCTTAATGAAAAATACTTAAATAGTTGGGAAAGTGGTTATAAAAACACTCATTATAAAAAAGAAGATTTAGATAGAATAGTTAAACTCTTAAAAGAGAAAAAAGATATAGCAGATAAACTTTGGGATGGTTACACCAACTCCAGTGTAACTAACCAAGTATCCGAGGAACTAGAAACTAAATACTGGGAATTATCTAGTGAAAGCTCAAAATTAAGTAAAGAATTAAATGATAACGCATATGAAAACTGTTTAAACGAAGGTGTAGAAAAAAGTATTTGTAAAATTTACAAAAGTTAAATGCTAAACTAAAAGGATTGCTATGAAAAAACTATTAAACATATTACTTGAATTTGTAGAACTAACAATTATAGGAGCCTTAGTCTTTGTTATTGTATATGTATTTATAGGGCAATTATTACAAGTATCAGGTAGTTCAATGGAACCCACTCTACATGACGGAGAACAACTGATTGCAGAAAAATTAACAGTTAATATAACTACCTTAAATAGGAGTGATATTGTTATATTCAATGACCCTACAGACCCTACAAAATTAGTTGTTAAAAGGGTTATAGGGTTACCAGGAGAAACTATAAGAATAACTAATGGTTTTGTTTATATAAACAACTCTCTTTTAGAAGAACCTTATTTAAATGCAGGAACATATACTAATTTAAAACATAACCATACGTTAAAAGAAAATGAGGAATACAAAATTGGAGAAGATTCTTATATATTACTTGGGGACAACAGAGACCACAGTAGAGATTCTAGAGAATGGGGAGCCTTACATAAAAGCTCTATAATGGGTAAAGCTATGATAATTTATTATCCATTCAAAGATTTTAAGATATTAATAAACTCAAACAATAAATAATATTACAATTGACGATATATAAATTAATCTATAAAATAAGCCTCGAAACAATTATCCCCATAAATAGAAGGAGCAGTATCTATGTGTATGTCAAACACACCTAATCCGTATGGACAGGTAATAGCCGGACTGAAACCAGGGCAAATAATCATTATTGCACAAGGATATGGATTTCCAAAAACGGAAAATCCAACATCGGCAGTCATTTGGATGGTAGATGGAATGTCGGCATTAACCACCGATGGAATTGGATTAAGTTGTCACGATGGACAGGGAGTAACCCCTGCAGAAGCCTTCGACCTGGCGGCAACGCCAACCTGGGCAGCACGTAAAGTATGGTATAAAGCCAAGTTTCGTTCCTGGTGGCGTACCGTAACTGAAGCGCGGGATAACCTCCAACTAAGCATTTGGTCAACAAAGTACAAGATCAAACGGTGGTGGAAAAACTTTCAAGCAAAACCCTAACTAACGGGAACAAAAAAGTCCTCTTCACAAAAGTGAGGAGGACTTTTTCTTTGTTTTTATCTTTAGTAACAAATATTTAAAAATATCTACAGATACACAAATATAACTTAACAAATAGGATACATAAATTTTAATATTGGATATTATTCAGCAGACTCAGTTTTAGTAGGAACAACATTTATTTTCTTTTTAGTCTTAGTTGCCCAAACAAATTCTACAATACCTTGGATTTTAGAAAATATTGTGAAATCTCTTCCCATATCAACGTTTGCACCTGGTATAAATGTTCTACCCATTTGTCTAACGATTATTTGTCCTGGTTTTATTACACCACCACCAAATATTTTAACTCCACGTCTTTTACCTGCAACATTACCGCTTTGTTTTGATTTTGAGCCGCCGGCCTTCTTATGTGCCATATGTTATTTACTAACCTCCTCTTTCTTTACTTTTGATTTACTAACAGCTTTTACAGGTTTAGATTCACCTTTTTTAGATAATTCTTGTATTTTTATAACACTAAAAGGTTGTTTGTGACCATTAACTTTTCTATATCTAGATTTGGATTTATATCTACCAATTCTTGTTTTAACAGTATTTTCATCTGTAATTTCAGCTTTAACATCAATGTTTTCTAAGATAGGAGTACCTAACTCTAATGTTTCACCATCAAAATAGGCTAAAACGTCCATTTTTATAGGACTTTCTTGTCTTTCAACGTTTAAAACGGTGCCATTTTCAATCTTAAATTGTTTTCCGCCGAAGCGTACGATTGCGTAATTCATAACTTAACGTAGGAATATTACTATAAATTAGGTAATTCATCAATAGGAATAATCTTCAGATCTTCAACCAAGGTAAAAGAATCATCACCAGCTATCCTATTATACCTTACAAATCCACATTTAGAGCATTTGTGTATAATAACTTCTTCATCTTTCTTTTTATAGAACTTTCCTATGGGTTTCATTATTCCTAAGCATTGTGAAAGCCTATCTCCGGATTCAAGGTCTACGTGCAATGAACATAGACAGAAAGGACAATGATTCCTGTGGTGAGTTCCTGGAGCCTTTAAAGATACTTTTTTGTGGCAATTGCTACAAATAAAATGTTCAGAGTCCATTTACTTTGCTTCCCACTATTAAAAGAACGTCATATTTAGAGTCTGCAGGTAAGTCATCTTCAACAACAATCTCTAAATAATTTTTCTTTAAATCTTCTTTTAACAAATCTTTGTATTCAATTTTATCTTTTTTAAATTTAAGTAATGTATTTTCTCTTCCTGTAATTTCAGCATCGCCAATATCGTAAACAGTGTAACCAAGTTTTTCTAAAACACCTTTGGTTTTTCCAGCTAACCCACCTACTCCAGCACCGTTCTCTACCATTATTTTAAGATCTTTTTTTACTAATGGTTTTTCTTCTACCTTGGGTTCTTCAACTTTAGGAGTTTCTGAAGAAGTAGTATCTTGAACATTTTGAACACCAGCAACAGCAGGAGTTTCTACAACAGGAACCTTAATATTAGCTAATGTATTTGAAGATTTTTTGTTTAATTGAGAGCCACCATATATAACACCAGCAAGCAATAATAATACGGCAGCTGCAGAACCTGCATATACTAATGCAGAGGTGTTTCTAACAGTTGTGGGTAAGGGGAATAGGTTTAATACATTTATAGAACTGGTTAAGATACTGTCTGAAAAATCTAACATGTAATGGGATAGTAAGTGTTTTTCAAATCCTGTTGTTTCTTCAAGACTAGAGTTTGGTAATGATATTTTAATAATTTCAAAACCATCTTTTGCTTTTACAGTTTCTTTACCAAGTACATATACTTTTTTAGTGTTTTCTGTGCGTTCGTATTTAACAAGATCATGTATATAAGCTTCTAGTTCAGCTGGTTTAAATCTTTTGTTAAATACTTTGGAAAAATATACATTGTTTAATTCTGATAATGTAAATACTGTTTCGTTATCGTTTAAGGTTATAAATAAAGAAGGTTCTAATGCGTTTACATATTTAGGTAACATAAATGCCCAAGGTAACACGCTTTTTAATTCCATTTTCAATATTTCAGAAATTTCAATGTATTTTTCTAAGTCTACTTTTTTTATACCTAAAAAGTTACGCATAAAGGGAGCTAATCTAGTATGAGTAAAGTAAAGTTCATTAATATCAACACCTTGTAGTTGTTTTTTTGCTTGTTCTACTACTACGTCAGAATCAACGTTTTCATCAACTTTATTAGATAGTTCTATAAGTTCAGAGTACATGTTTTCTGATTCAACTAAAAAGTTAAGTTTATAGCCACTGCGTTTGTTAGATACAAATTCTGTTAATAATCCATCTAAGAATTCTGCAAATTTTACAGAGTCTAAAATTACACTATCGGAACATAACATCTCGGGAACTTGACGCACTATACCGCGGAATTCTCCTTTGTTAGTTATATGTGTAACTTTAAGTGTATTGCTATTTAACGATATTATTAAATCAGACATAGGTAAATGATAAGGGGTATAACAGTAAAGATCAAGTTAATAATATGAGGATATATTTTAACTGGAAATCCCAGCAATTCTAGACTTAATATCTTCATAATAAATACGAAGACGTTTATCTAACTCGCTAGAGTAAAGTTCTAAACATTTAGAACAAATTTTATCTAAATAGGCTACCTGCCAAGAAAATAATCCTTCTGTATACAAGACACGTTGAGATAATGGTATGGAAATATCTAATTGTTGATAAAGTTGTTCTAAACTAACAGACTCCAAAGAGGTTAAATCTATAGAAATAAAACCATCAGAAGTTATTTTTTCCAAAAAATCTGTTACATAATAATCTAACAACAATTGCTTGGATTTATTACTTACTTTTAAAGTATTTATAAAGTTAGCTACTATATCTAAAGGCATTGTATAAATACTAAGGGTAGTATTATAATTAGTCAATGGCAATAATGGACATACCAATATCATCTTTAATAGCAACTCAAGCGGGTATTAATGAAAGAAAATACAGTAATATAAGAAATAAAAATTCACAAGATTTTGACCCTATAGAAGTGGAAGAAAGCAATGAACAGGAGGGCTACTTTATAATTGATGGACATACAAGAGCCTATGTAGCAAAAGAACAAGGAAGACGAACTATTACAGCAAATGTACGAGGAGAAAGTGGATTAGGACATGTACAAGCTTTAATGGTCCAGGATGTTTTACGAAGTAAAAAACTAGTACACCTTAATGATTTAAAATTATATTAATATAAAAAGCAACACTCACAACACCTATCAAAATAATCATTCAAACCCTACCATTAAATAAGGATATAAAGTTTTAAATTAAAAACGTATAGAAAAGAACAAGCCACCGTTCAAATTACAAGAACAGTGGCTCTTAAAATGAGGAAAAGAACAGATTAAAAGGGGGGCTTACAGGAAGCAGGATTCTGGAAGATTGCCTTTAGGCAGTCTCCAACGACATCTCCCAACAAAACAAACCCAGCATACCCCACAATCCCTAAGATAACCAAAATCAAAGCAAACTCAACCAGCCCTTGGCCTTTTTCTTTCTGAATCCGTAACATTTCTTCCTCCATGAATTCCCCCATAAGGGGGTGCTAAAAAAAGAATGAGATATATGATAACTAAACAAAGATTATGTTTAGTTAACATAAGTTAATATTACTATAGGTCTTAGTATTTGTCAAGTATAATTAAGGGTATTATATTGCAGTAACAATAAAAGATGTACCTTCAATAAGCTTTGTAGCTAATACCTTTTGAGTAATATATTCACTAAACATAGCTACAGCCTTTTTATTCTCTTCTGTAGCCTCATATGTGGCATTTATTGGATCTGTAACATTAAGTTTTTGTTCTTTTCTAAGATCTTGTATCTTTCTAACCATTTCTCTAGCCAAACCCTCTAGTTTTAACTCTTCTGTTATATTTATATCTAAATAAGCTGTAAATGTTACGGAATCCCCTTGTTTAGTATTATCTATAGCCTCTGTAACAGAAGAAACTTCTTTAACATTAACTTCATCTTGTACTAAATCCTCATAAAACTCTAAAACTTCATCTTTTTTTGACTTAACATAAAGACTTGCTAATGGGTGTCTTACCTTCATATTGTTCTCTACCCTTATTGCAAGAGCAGTAGATACAATATCTCTGGTTAATTGCATTTTACTTAAAGTATCTTTATCTTCTTCTGTTAACTCTTCTAATTCTGGGTAATCACATAAATGTACAGATTCTTTATTTATATTGTTACCACTGTCTGTATTTGTTTCTTTGTTTGTATTCTGAATATTAACAACTAACTCTTGATATAGTTTCTCAGATATAAAAGGAATTGCAGGAGCTGATATCTTTGAAAATTCTACTAATACTTTATATATAGTAGACATAGCTTCGTTATTACCACTAGATATTCTATCTCTAGATCTTCTAACATACCATCTTGAAAGATCATCAACAAAATCTTCTAAAGGTTTTATTGCTGTAGGCACAGTATAAGCTTCTATATTTTGAATGAATTCTTTTTTAACTTCTTTAAGTCTAACTAATATCCATTTATCTAGTACATCTGTTGATTCAACTAAATTATTTGGTGTCCAATTATTCGTATTAGCATACATCAAAAAAAACTTAGCAGAATTCCAAAGTGTATTTAAAACATTTCTAAGTTTTGTTTTAAGCTCGGTATCATCAAAGTTAGCATTTTCTCCTAACATAAGAGGGGAACTCATTAAGTAAAGTCTTAAAGCATCACCACCAACACTTTCTAAAACCTCTTTAGGATCAGTGTAGTTACCATAGGTTTTACTCATCTTTCTACCATCATTACCTGCTAAGGTACCTGTAGATATAACATTTTTAAAAGAATTAGCCCCAAATAAAGCTACCGATAAACGATGCATAACATTAAACCAAGCTCTTACTTGAGCTATATATTCAACAATGTAGTCACCTGGGAAATTATTTTCAAACTTTTGTGCATTTTCAAAAGGATAATGTATTTGAGCATAAGGCATAGACCCAGCTTCAAACCAAGAATCTAAAACATCTGGTATTCTTTTGTATGTTTTACCATCTTTTTCTATGGTTATTTCATCTATATAAGGTCTATGTAAATCTTTTACCTTTTTACCAGATAATTCTTCTATTTCTTTTACAGAACCAACAACTATTGTATCTCCATCACTTGATCTCCAAACAGGCATTGGAGTTGCCCAATATCTACTTCTTGATATACACCAATCAGGAGCATTCTCTATAACAGATTTAAATTGACCTTCTTTTAAATGACTTGGTACCCAATTTATATTCTCATTTTGTTTAACCATGTCATCTTTTAAAGCTTTAACATTAACAAACCAAGAATTTTGAGCTCTATGTATAAGTAAGGTGTCACATCTATCGTGGTAAGGGAATCTATGTAGTATTGTGGAATCTTCAAACATTAAATTTCTTGTTTTTAAATCTTCTCTAATAAACTTATTAGTCTTTTTATAAAACATTCCTTTGTATGGATTTTCTTTTAAATCACCTTCTCTAACGTTTCCATCATCATCTACAGCAAAGGTCATGGATAAACCATAATTTTGTCCCATATCAGTATCTATATCACCAAAGCCAGGAGCACAGTGTACTATACCAACCCCATCATCCATAGTTACCATGTTTTCAAAAGAATAAACTTGAAAATCTTTATTATTAAAGTTGTAGATATCATATAAAGGTTCGTAAGTTAACCCTATTAAATCACTACCAAGCATTTCTCTTACTATTTTATATTCCTTACCTTTTAGTACAACTGCTACTCTGGGTTTAGCTAATATTAAGTATTCTTTAATATCATTTGTAACCATTTCTACAACAACATAACTGTCTGTAGGAGATACAACTAAAGCTCTATTAGAAGGTAATGTCCAAGGGGTTGTTGTCCAAGCCAAAAGATAAATATTAGATAAATAGTCTTCAAATAATTTTTTAGATAATTCAGTTTCTTTAACCTTAAATTTTATTGTTACTGCAGGATCTTCTACATCTTTATATGAATTATCCATAGATATCTCAAAATTAGAAACAGGAGTTCCACAAGTAGGACAGTATAAAGAAGTTCTAACCCCCTCATATATCAAACCTTTATCGTAAAGTTTTTTAAATGCCCACATTACAGACTCCATATAGTCTTGATCTATTGTCTTATAAGCATTATCCATGTCTACCCATCTACCTATTTTATCTATATACCACTTCCATTCAGCAGATGTTTCCGAAGTATATTCGTAACAAGCCTTTGTAAAAGCCTCTAATCCAAACACTTCTATATCTCTTCTATTTTTTATATCTAGTTTCTTTTGAACTTTGTTTTCTACAGTTAAACCATGAGCATCCCAGCCCCATACACGTTCTACTCTTTTACCCTGCATAGTCCAGTATCTTGGAATTATATCTTTAGCTATAGAACCTAATAAATGACCATAATGAGGTAATCCAGATATAAAAGGAGGGCCATCATAAAACACGTATTGATTAGTTATAGGTCTTTGTTCAACGGATTTTTCAAATATCTTGTTTTTGTTCCAAAATTCGCTTATTTCTCTTTCCATCTCTTGAATTGTTTTGTTGTCAGGGGTATTAAAGTTTTTCATGATAGGGTGATAATAACAAAAAAACACTATGAATTAAAGTATAAGTCCGTAGTATAGGCTCTATAAACTAAAACACTTAAGGTTAAAAGTCCAAAAAGTATTAAAAAAATTAACCAAGCGTAATATCTTTTCATATAAAGTTAGCTGTTTTCACCTTTCCAAATGCTATCAGGTATTTCTTCTAGTTTATTTATATATCTAGCTAAAACAAACAATAAATCAGACAACCTATTTATGTATTTAAGGTATTCCGTACTACTATGATATTTAACTAAGGATCTCTCTAATCTTCTACATACAGATCTAGAAAGATTCAAATAACTAGAAAATAGAGAACCTCCTGGAAGAATAAAATTATGTAAATCCTCAAGCTTTGAATCATATTCATCTATTATTTTTTCAAATTGGGAGCATTTATCTTCCCAAATAGATAAATTAGATTCACTACCTGCAATATGACTACCAAGGAGTAATAAATCTCTTTGTATATTCTTTATTAACTTAACAATTTCATCATTTTTATAGATATGCAAAAAACCAAGGCAAGAGTTTAATTCATCAAGAGTACCTAATACATCAAAAACTGGATCAGATTTAGTGCATCTTTGATTGTTAAATAAAGATGTTGTTCCATCGTCACCAGTTTTTGTGTATATCATATTAAATTTATCTTAACATCTACTGTAGGCACAGTGGTAGCACTTAGCACAACCTTCTTCGAATACTAAAGTATAGTTACCACATTCAGGACACATATCTGTATGGCCTGTAGATGGTTTAGTATTTTTATCTACTGTAACCTCGGCACTAGCAGAGTTTTCTACATGAAATCCATTAGTTTTCTTTATAGAAAAATCATATTCTTCAGCAAGTACTTTTGCTACGGCATCAGCAATAGATCCAACTTTGTTTTTACCAAAGCCAACAGTTTGAGAACCTCCTATACCGCTTAATTGCTCAACAATTTCTTTAGCTGTTTCTTCACTAGAATGAGAGGCTCTAAGCCAACCAGATAACACTCTACCAAGAGCTTCTGATAAAGCAGCTACATCACTACCTGCTTTACCAACATTCATAAATATTTCAAGTGGGGCACCAGTTTCATCTTTATTTACAGTTATAAATGCTTTACCTTGGGGAGTTAGTAATTTATAGGTAGTACCTGATAATTTATATCCTCTTGGTTGTAAGTTATTTATTACTACAACAGGTTGTTCAGTTTTTTTATCTTTAGTTTCTTTAGTTTCAAGAACAACTTCACTTCTACTACCTGTTACATAAACAGTTAATCCTTTACAGCCAAGTTCCCAACCCATCTTATAAGCTTTAGCAACATCTTCTAATGTAGCCCCCTCAGGTAAATTACATGTCTTTGATATTGAATTATCAACAAAAGATTGAATAGATGCTTGCATTAATATATGCTCATCAGGAGTTATATCAGAAGATACTACAAATGTATTTCTAATATATTCAGGTAATTCTTTTATATGTTGGCAACTTCCTACTTTAACAACTTCATCAATAATCTTTTTCTTAATATCGTCACTCAGACTTAAGCCATCAATTGCTTTTTGAAAGTGAGGACTTACGTAAGTTAAAGTCATTTTACCTGCATCACCTGCAGCTTGGTATACATTTCTGTAATAAGCTAATGCAAAGGTAGGTTCACATCCATAACCTTCAATACCAGCTACTGTAGAAATAGTTCCTGTAGGAGCTACAGTAGTTTGAGCACCATTTCTAATCCCATGAGACTTCAAACCCTCTAATACAAGGTGCCAATCTACAGCGGGTCTATTCCAATCTTTTTTGAATGGCTTTAATGGTGTAGGTATTGTCCATTTAAAATTGTCTTTATCGTATATACTTCCTTTTATCTTTAAGAAAGGACCTCTTTCTTTAGCAAGTTCAATAGAGGTCATCATTGAGTGATATCTAATAAATTCAGTTAATTGAGCTGCAAATTCTTGCCCAGCATCACTTCCATATCTAATACCCATAGAATACATTGCATCTGCAAGACCCATAAATCCAAGTCCAATTCTTCTTACATTCAAAGCAGCTTCTTTTAATTCAGGTACTGCAGTTATGTAAGAATTTGCACTTACAACATTATCTAAAAATCTTGTAGACAATATTGTAGATTTACGTAATTCTTCCCAGTCTAAATTACCATGTTCATCAAGATGTTCTCCTAAGTTAATAGATCCTAAACAACAGTTTTCGTAAGGCCCAAGCCATTGTTCACCGCAAGGATTTGTTGCTTCTAATTCATATAAATGAGGTACTGGATTTGTTCTATTTGCAGCATCTATAAACAAGACACCTGGCTCACCATTTTTATGAGCATAAGTAACAATCATATCGAATATTTCTCTAGCTCTTGGACTTTCCACAACTTCATTTGTAGATGGATCTATTAAATCAAATGTTGTATCTTTTTTAACAGCTTCCATAAATACATCTGTTACAGCAACAGATATATTAAAGTTTGCTATAGCACCTTCTACAGATTTACATCTAATAAAATCTCTAATATCTGGATGACTTACTCTTAGTACGGCCATATTAGCACCACGTCTAATACCTCCTTGAGCTACTTCGCCAAATGCAGTGTCATATACTTTTAAAAATCCAATAGGTCCTGTAGCAATACCATTACTGCTTTTTACTCTAGCGCCTTTTCTTCTTAATTTGGAAAATGAAAAACCATTACCACCACCGGATTGTTGTATTAAAGCTGCTACATTTAAGGTAGAAAATATACCATCTCTTCTTTTACCCAAATCGTCTGAGACAGGTAATACAAAACAAGCAGATAATTGACCAAGGGGTGTTCCAGCACCTGTAAATGTAGGTGAGTTTGGGAAGAATTTTTTAGAGGATAATAGATTAAAAAACTCTATTTCAGTAGCATTAACATCTCTATAAGGTCTATCAGGTTCTGCCATTACTTTGGCAATACGATTAAACATATCTTTAGGGGATTCTGATAAATCTCCTTTATCATTTTTTACCAGGTATCTTTTTTCTAATATTTTAAGGGCGTTATCGGTGAATCTTATATCTTCGTTCTTTTTAAGGTCAGAAGAACTACTAAAATACAAATTAGAGCTCATATATGGGCATATCCTTCATGAGCCGGCAACTTTTCACTGCCTAGTTAAAGTTGTCGAACCATGATTATTAAATTTTTACGTATATAAATGTAATCACATAAGGCAACCAATATAAAAGAGATACAAATTAGAGTATATATATGCATCGTTGGATGTGTTTAGGTTTAATAGCAAACGATAAATAATAGGTATTTACTAAATATTATAGATAGTCTACTAAGTTATATAAAGGTATGATAAAATGTAGAAAAATCTAGCTACAACAAGGAGAAATAGACAAGAATGACAGATAAAAAAGCTATTTTAACAGGGGACACCGTGTACGTAACACTGCCAGCAGTTTCAGGGCATTCCAGAAAAGTCATCAAGGCTACCGTTGTACAAGGTGACTCCACTGCGGAAGCATGCCGCTTACCTGCAAGCACTTTTGTAGTTACCGCGGAAGAATCAGTTGTCGAACGGGGCATTACAAAAGGACAACGGCTCGAAAAAGTCACACGGGATCAAATCACCCCTGTGGAAGTAGAACCAGCGTAAAGCAACAATAAATAACAAAAAAGGCGGATGAATTTCATCTGCCTTTTATCATTTCTAAAAGCATTTGTTATAATACTCAACAACAATTCCAAATCAAAAAGAAAGATAGAAACTATATAAATGACACTGGGAGGTGTTAAGTGAAAAAGAGACCTTTGACTTTCTTCGTATAAACACAAAGAGGCAGGTAATAATTACCTGCCTCTTTTCAATTTACAATAAATTATATAGTAATAATAAAAGTTACTTCTTTTTTCCACCTCTTAAGAAAGCAGGTATATCAAAGGTTTTATCATAACTTTTTTCAAGCTCTTCAATATTATCATCTCTTTTTATTTCTTTAGGAGTAACAATATTTGGTTGAAAGTCAGAAGTCACTTGAGAAGATTCATTAATAGTATCTTCTGTATCTGTGTAATCTTCCTCATCTTCAATATCTTGAATAATAGCTTCTTCATCAATGTAACCATCATTATTAACACTTGCTTGTTGAGTTTGAGTATTATTTCTATAAGCACCTTTTCTAAAATTAGATATTTCAGAATCAAACCCAGTAGCAATAACAGTAATCTTAATCTTATCCGTGTACTCTGGATCAACAGAGGCACCAAATATAATATTAGCTTCTGGAGCTGCCATACTTTTAATTATTTCTGCAGCTTTATCTACCTCACGCATTGTTAAATCTTCACCACCAGTAATATTTAGTAATACACCAGTAGCACCTTCAATAGTTTCATCTAAAAGAGGGGAAGATATTGCAGCTTTTGCAGCTTCTTCTGCTCTATTTTTACCAGTACCAATACCAATACCCATAAGAGCAGATCCTGCATTTTTCATAATAGTTCTAACATCTGCAAAATCTACATTTATTAAACCTGGTAATACAATTAATTCAGCAATACCTTGAACACCTTGGTTTAAAATACTATCAGAAAGTTTAAAAGCATCTTTAATAGACATACTTTCATCAGCAATATCTAATAATTTTTGATTTGGAATAGTTATTAAAGCATCTACTTCTTTTTTTAAAGCAGCAATACCAAGATCTGCATTCTTTTTTCTTTGGAGTCCTTCAAAATTAAACGGTCTAGTTACAACACCAATAGTTAAGGCACCTAGTTCATGAGCAATTTTAGCAGCAACTGCTGCAGCCCCTGTACCAGTACCACCACCCATACCTGCAGTAACAAATACCATATCAGCACCTTCTAAATGAGATCTTAATAAATCTTTAGATTCTTCTGCAGCTTTTCTACCTATTTCAGGATCAGAACCTGCACCAAGACCTTCAGTTAAATCGGTACCAATTGGGACTTTTATAAAAGCCTCATTAACGGATAATGCTTGAGCATCCGTATTAACGGCAATAAACTCAACGCCGTTAATTTCTTGAGACAATATCATTGAGTTAAGGACATTACAACCTGCCCCACCAACACCAACAACTCTGATTTTAGCAAATCTTTCGACTTCTGGTTTTACATGCATATTATTTTAGTTTTTTAGGGCAGAAAAGATTTTAATTTTTTAAAAATGTTGAAAACACTTTTACTTATATTACCTTTTTGTTCGTCAAAAGACAAGCGGGTTCCGTTACGATATAAATTCACACCATATAATACAGCTCCAATACCTGCGGCTGCATCAGGTCCTTGTATATCATCTATAAGACCAGTGACACCTCTAGGTACACCAACTCTTACAGGAACTTTTAATGTAACCTTAGCTACTTTTTCAGCACCAGCTGTTAAAGCTGCGCCACCTGTAATAACTACACCGGCAGGTAATTTTCCGGTTAAGTTAGCTTTAGAGACTTCAAGAGCAACTAATCTAAATATTTCTTCAAGTCTTGCATCAATTATTTTATATAATAATGGTAATGGTACTGTTGGGGTATCTAATCCAAATTCTGATACATCAAATTCTTCAGTTTTTTTATCTTTTACTTTTAATAGTTCGCGATCATTACTTAATTTAAATTTAATTTTTTCAGCATCTTCTAGTCTTGCACGTAACCCGATGGCTAAATCATTAGTTATATGTCTTCCACCAATAGGTAAAACAGCACAATGAACTGGACTACCTTCAAGGTAAGCTATTATAGAAGTAGTTCCACCACCTATGTCGACAAGTAAAGTTCCAAGTTCTTTTTCAGTATCTGTTAAAACAGCTTCAGAAGAAGCAACACCAGTGTAAACTAACTCTTCAACGTTAACACCTACTTGAGATACACATCTAATAATATTTCTCATGGCAATAGAGGCACTATGAATAACATTAGTTTCAACTTCTAACCTAACACCTTGCATTCCAATTGGGTCTTTTATACCATCTTGAGAATCTACAACAAAATCTCTAGGTATAACATGAATAATTTCGCGAGTAGAAGGTAAAGATACTGCTTGTGCGGCATCAATAACGCGGGCAACATCTTCAGATCTTATTTCAGAGGTAGGATTTGGAGATACTGCTACAACACCGTGAGAGTTTAAAGATTCAATGTGACTACCATTAACAGTTACAAAGGCACTAGAAATAGAAACTCCAGCCATACGTTCAGCTCTATCTAAACTTTCAGATATAGCTTCAACTGCTCTATCAATGTCTACAACATTACCTTTGTTAATACCTTTTGATATAACATTTCCAGAAACACCAATAACAGAGTTTTTATTCTCTGACACGGCAGCAACTATTACGCTGACTTTTGTGGAACCTATATCAATACCTGTAATTATTTTTTCTTTAGACATAATTTATGGATTAAGAGCTAATCACTCATATGATACTATTACTTTATCATATCGTAAATCAATTTTTGAAACTTTTTTATCATCAGTGCTAAATTTACCAATAATTGAATAAACAATATCAAAAGAATCTCCAACTTCCTTTTCGTTAGATAAGTATACAGTTATATTGTTTTGTAGGTATATAGTAGCAAAATCATCTCCTAAAATTACATCTACAACTGTTAAGGGAATATTTTCTAATCCTTCTCTAACATTGTTATATAAACTAATAGACTTACTATTTATAAAACTGCCTACTTCCACCTTTTTATTATATTTAATACTAGGTAAATTCTTATAAGGATCTGTAGGTTCACCTAAAACAAAACCATCAGAATCAACCATGTAAACTTTGTAATCATAATCTAATAATAAAACAGAGGGAATACGCTCTATAACATCTACAATAATATAAGTAGGTATCTTCTTCTTAATATGTATTTCTTTTATACCTAAAAACTTATCTTTCAAATTTTTCTCGATAGAATACTCATCTATCTTCAACATATTTTTACCAGATAATTGAGTCGATAATTCATTCTTAAAAATATCTAAAGAAATAAAAGAACCAACGCCATGTATTTCTATCTTATTCATATTGATGGTTAATATAGAGAATTTGTATATAACAAAAACAAATATAGCTAAAACTAAGCCTATTATTAAATATGAAATGGAATTAAAGAACCACTTAGACATACGTCTAAGAAAAAAACTAAGTCTAAACCTTGGTTTAACATTAGTGCGTACTCTTGGTTTTATATAAGTCGAATATTTCATTAACTATTATGCTTGTTGAATCCTTTAATAACTCGTCTTTTATCTTTTTACTAGTCAATTTATAAGATTTAATATGAGACAAGACATCCTTTATTTTATTTAATAAGTAATGAGGTTGCAAATCAGCTTCTTCAATAATTTCAGCTAATCCATAATCTTTAACCATTTGAGCATTTTTAAGTTGTTCATTATGAGATACCCAAGATATAGGTATAAAAATAGCAGGTTTTTCTAGAGCAATTACTTCGCTAACAATGTGAGCACCAGATCTAGAAATAATTAAATCGCTTTTAGAAAACACCTCACCAATTTCATCATCCATAACAAATTTTCTTAAAATATATTTTCCTGGTTTATCTGTAAGTTTTTTATACTTACCCTCTAGTAACTCATAATCTTTAAGTTCTGTATGATCTCCACATTGATGAATAATATTACAAACATCTAATAAATCAGTTAATACTTCAGCTACAGCCATATTAATAGAATGTGCCCCAGTTTTACCACCAGTAATATATAAAGTGGGCAATTCTGTATTAATCTTTATAGATTTTGATTTAACTTTAAATATAGAATCTCTAAGGGGTATACCAGTGTAAATAAGTTTGTCACTTGGAAAATATTTTGCGGATTCTGGCCAAGATATAAGAACTTTATTTACATATTTGGCAATAACTGAATTAGCATAACCCGTAACAATTGTTTGTTCATGAGTTAAGGATTTTATACCAAGAAATTTACCAACCAATACTACAGGTACTGCAAGATATCCCCCAAAAGATAATATAACATCGGGTCTTATTTTAATAAGTAGGTAAAAAGCTTGTATAAATCCAAAAGGAATTTTTAAAAGTCTAAATATATTGTAAGTCTTATAGAACTTACCAGCGTTTAAATTATAAAAAGGTATATGTAGATCAGTTATCTCTATAAACTCAAGTGTAGGAGCATTATTACCCCTTAAGGAGTATTTATGACCGATCCAATGTATTTCTACATCTTTATTACTTTTTTGAAGTTTTTTTATTATAGGAAGTGCAGAACTATGATGACCTCCTGTAATTACTAATTTCATTAGCTATATTATATAGTAAATGTTTAAATAACGCTAAATTATATGAGTAATAAATTAATCAATCTGCTTACTAACATTAGCTAAAGTTCCAAGAGCCATAAGAGAAAATAACATTGAAGATCCTCCATAAGAAATCAAGGGTATAGGTACTCCTGTAAGAGGAATTAATTTAGTCATAGCAGCTACATTAACTAAAAACTGAATACCCATCCAAAAGGTAATACCAACAGAAATAAGGCGTCCTTGAAGATCTTTAGATTCTTGGGCAATTGTTAAACCGATATAAATAAAATACCCATAAACACTAAGTAATAAACTTGTACCTATAAATCCCAATTCTTCTCCTATAATGGCAAATATAGAATCTGTAGCTACTTCTGGTAAGTATTGGTACTTCTGTCTTGATTGTCCAAATCCCAAGCCACCCAAACCACCAGAACCTAATGCTATAGATATTTGCTGTACATGATAATCCTCTCCTAAACTTCGTTCGTTATTTGGACCATCATGTTTCCCCTGAAGAAATGTAAATAATCTATCTCGTCTGTAAGGAGTAAGTAATATTAAAATAATTCCTAAGACAGCAAGTATAGGAAATAACTTAAATAAAGGTGTTAAAGAAAAATCGGCAGTATAGTAAATAACACTAGCAATAAGAAATACCATAACAGCGGTAGACATGTTTGGCTGTAATAGTATTAAACCAGAAGATAGTAGCGCAATAATAGAATAAATTAAAAAGGAATCATTTTCCTTTTCTTTTTTTGATAGTTGAGTGGCCAAATAAAGTATTAGTGCAAATTTCATAAGCTCTGCAGGTTGAAAACCTACATATCCTATTATTGGAAAGTTTAAAGGTAAGTATAACCAACGATTGGCACCATTAATACATGGCGCAAAAGATAAAGAAGCATCACAAGGGATTAAACTCATAATAGCTAAAATAGCTAAAAATACTAACGACACCAAAAATAAAGGATATGCGATATATTTTATTTTTTTATAGTCAAAAAGATAAAAGAATAAAAATCCAATTAAACCTACAGCTATCCAACCCAATTGAAGCGCTGCAAATACCCAAGGTTTACCATAAATATCTTGAGAGTAAACAAATGTAGAGTCATATATTATAAAAATACCAAAACATAATAAAGAAGCCAGTAATAACATGAGTTTTGAAGTAAGACTAAAAGTTATATTTCTTTTGGACATAGATTAATAATAAACTACAGAAGAGCAATAAATAAACCTAAAAGTCCAAAAATCATACCAAATATCCAAAATCTCAAGGTAACTTTAGTTTCAGGCCAACCTAACGCCTCAAAATGATGATGAATAGGAGCTATTCTAAACAATCTTTTTCGTGTTAAACGTACAGACCAAGATTGAAGAGGACTGGAGATACCATCTACTAGAAAAACTAATCCAATTATCAAAAAAGCTACTTCTCTATGTAATATAATAGAAAGAACTGCCATAACAGCACCTAATACATAAGATCCTACATTACCCATAAATACTCTAGCGGGATATACATTAAAGTATAAAAATGGTAATAAAGCCCCTATAAATGTTGCACAAAATGCAGATAAAGAATTATATTCAAAAGAAACCGACATTACCCAAAAAGCCATAAAAACAAATAAAGATAAACCTCCAGCTAAACCATCTAGTCCATCCGTAAAAGCAACGAAATTTAAAACGGCCAAAAAGAATATGAATATAACAATTGGATAAAAGATACCAATATGAACATTACCAATTAAAGGAAACCATAAATAATCCCAACCCAATTTAAAATAGGTCCAATAAGCCACAAAACCTCCGATTAGGGATTGTATAATAAATTTTTGGTGAGTTTGTACACCACTATCATCTGTGCTACCCACTATTCTCCAAAACTCTACAAATTTTTCAAATATTGTTACACGTTTTTTTGATTTAAATAACCGAGAGATAAAACCAAAATGATAATCTAAAAACCCAGGCAATCCAGATTTAATATAAACTTTTGTGAAGTCTTCAACTATACCTAATAATCCCGCAAGGGTAGCAATAAAAACAGGGAATAAAGTTTGAGTTCTAGATTGATTAAATAGAAAAGTTAAAATTGAGACAACCGAAACAAAAACAAAACCTCCCATAGTGGGGGTACCAATTTTACTTTCGTGTCTAGCAGTTTCTTGTATTTGAAACTTATAAATAAACCCAATCCATAAAGGGTATAAAAAAAACGAAATAATAAAAGAAGCGAATAAAAATAGCAAATCAATCAGTAATGACATATCTTATCTTTGCTCCTAAATTTTGTAACTTGTCTAATATGTCTTCAAACCATTCTTCTAGTTTGTCAAAGTTAAATATTATACTTTTACCATCAGCAGATAATGCTGCTAACAATAATACTGCACCAAATCTAGCATTTTGTATATCTAATTTTTCAGCTTTTAGTTTTACGGGACCATTTATTTGTATAACTGTACTAGGTTCTCCAAGTTTTTTAATATCATAAGAATCATCGTGAGTACTAAATGTTTTACCTATATCAGAGGGTTTAACTAAATCTATCTTAGCATCCATACGATTTAAATCCTTTATATAGTCAAACCTATTTGTATACACCATATCGTATATATTACTTTGACCATACCCTTTACACATTAATAAAGTCAATAAAGGCTGCCAATCGGGCACCAAACCTGGATATGGAGAAATATTAGCGTTAGTATTAGATAAAGTTTCTCCAGAATGCCATATTTTTAAAGTAGTATTTTCAAACTCAAATCTTGCACCTATTTTCATAAGGAAATGAGAAAAAGAAGTTAATGACTCTCTATTTACACCATTGATAAGAACATTACCATTAGTTATTAACGTAGCTACAGCATAGTTAACTACCTCTGTTTTATCATAAGATACGGTCCAGTTTAAACCTTTAAATATGTTAGTACCTGTAACCTTTATTTTACTGGGCTCTGTTCTAATAACTTTTACACCTAATGAGTTTAGAAAATCAATTAGTTCATCTATTTCAGGATCTTGAGAAGCATTGTTTATAATAGTATCTCCTTGAATAAATGAGGATAATAATAAAGCTAAGTCAGTTCCCATTTGGGTAGGATATTTAAAATTCACAAAAGATGCCTTTAGATTTTCACCAGATAACATGTAATAGTTTTCATCTTCAGCATAAAGAACACCTAAGCTATCCCAAGTATCTAAAAATCTATTTATAGGACTAATTTGAAAAGATTCATCTTTTATTTTAGGAATAAATGCTTTTCCAAAACGATAGAGTAAAACTCCAGAAAGTAAAAATACAGTTCTATTACGATGGGCTAGTTTAAAAGGTACTTTATAGGATTCAATGGTTGAACCATTCAAAAGCAAAGTATTTTTACCAATCCACTGAGCAGTTCCACCAATGCTTTTAATTATTTCTAGTTCATGCTCAATGGTTCCAATTCTAGGTACGTTTTCTAAAATAACATCTTCATTAGAAAACATAGAAGCATAAATAAGTTTAATGGAGGAATTACGAGATCCCGATATATTAACAGTACCTATTAAAGGTATACCTCCTTCAACTACTAGAGTAGACATATTTATTCAGTAATTATAATAAGTAATGAATTAATTACTACTAAAACACTAAATACAATTGTAAGGATAAATACAACTTTTTCTAGACCTCTTTTAGATCTATACATAGTAAAGGCGCTTCCAACAGACATAGCTAACCCACCACCCTTAGATTGTATTAATACTAAAGCAGTAACTATAATTGATAAGAATACTTGTAATATTTTAAATATATACATATTTTCCTAATTTCTTGGGCAGAGCCAGTCTAAAAAAGTATAGACTGTCGAAATAACTAATGACACAAATACGCCAGACCAAAATGCAGTAAGGCTTTTAGATGGTAACACAAACCCAAATATTATCAAATCAGAGATCTCTGAGGGCAACAAAGTCATTACTGGAACAAAAACTAATAAAGCTTGAATTAGTATAATAGTTAAAACAAAATTCATAAATAAAAAACCCAACCCTTCTGAGGGTAAGGATACTATTTTAAGCATAGGTCTAATAAAAAAGTATAAAGCAGAAAGCGCAATTACAAATAAATAAAAACTTTGAGAACTATCCCCGTTGTAACTTATAGCATTAACAACGTTTTGAGAAGCAATTATTGATAAATATGAAAAAAGGATTGTTCTAAGGGCAGTTTTCATAACTTAAGTATACATTTTTTTTGAACGTAAGTGATGATGATATTTTTGTGCAAAACGATGAGCTTCATCCCGTAACTTAATTAAAAGCTGCAGCCCTGGATGGTTTTTATCTAAACTAAGTTCAATAAAAGAACCATTATCATAACAAACTATAGTTTCATAACGTTTTGCTAAAGAAATAATTGGTATAGTTACACCTAGTGAATTCGCAACTTCTAAAACACTAGATAGCTGCCCCTTGCCACCATCAATAACTATTAAATTTGGAATAGGCCATGTTTTTAACTTTATATTAGAACCTAAATGATCAAATCTACGGGATAAAACCTCCTGCAACATAGCAAAATCATCAGGAGTCTTTTTTATTTTAACTTTAAATCTTTTATATTCAGATTTATCTAATTTACCATTAGTAGCTACTACCATAGAACCAACTGCTTCTGTACCAGATATATTTGCAATATCGTAACATTCAACACGTAAGGGTAACTTACTCATGTTAGGTAATACCTTTTGAAGTTCTTCCATAGATTTATTAGCTAAATCATCCAATAAATAAGGGTTTTCCATATAACTACTGGGTGATCTAAAGCTCTTAGTAATATATTCAAACTTAGAAATTAAATCTCTAAACTTTGCGGCTACTTCATAGTTTTGTTCTTTTGAAGCAGTTTCCATTTCAACTTTTAGATTTTTTAAAACACTAGGACTTTCTCCAGATAATAATCGCTTAATATGATTAATATTCTTTTTGTATGCCTCTAAATCGGAACCTATACAAGGAGAAGTGCATAAACCCAAATCTCCAAACAAACAAGGTCTATTAAGTTTTTTATGTACACTAAATTTTGTTATAGAACAATCTCTAAAAGGAAATAATTTACGAATGGTTTTAACGACATATTTTGCAGTAGAACCATCTGGATAAGGACCAAACACAGTGTCACTATCTATCAGATCGGTTTTACGTGCGGTTAAAACAACTGGGATAAATACACCAGATATCATTTCTTTTCTTATAACAATATATAAATAGGATTTATCATCTTTTAAATTAATATTATATTTAGGACGATATTTTTTAATTAATTCTGCTTCTAATATAAATGCTTCTAGTTCAGAAGAAGCTTCAATGTGCTCAATGTCGTTAATTCTATTTACCAAAGCGTGTGTTTTAGTACCTACCTCAATACCAGTACTAAAGTAGCTACCTACTCTGCTTTTTAAGTTTTTTGCTTTACCTACGTAAATAATGTTACCTTTGCTATCTTTAAATAGGTAACAACCAGGTACTTGAGGTAAAGATAACGCTATTTTCTTAACATCTTCTTTTTCTATAATATTAGACGGATTCACACAACTATTGTAACATCAAGACACATGAAAAAGCCTCTTTACTACATAAAATCGTTGGGTATATTAAGCAGTATAATTTTGAGTTTTTTATTAACAAATACTTTGCAAGTAACCCATGCGGCTGAAAATGATAAATTCCTCTTAGAACACGATATTACCTATGAAATACAAGAAGATGGTACTTCAAAAGTAACTCAAGATATTGCATTAACTAACCAAGAAGATGAAGTAATAGCAACTAACTATACCCTTATAACAAATCAAATAAACACAACAGAAGAATCAGGTATAGAAGACGATAAAACAATGCCCGTGAAAAAAGAACTTGAGGGAAATATATCTAAGATAAAAGCATTTTTTAATGAAGTAGAAATAGGTAAGGGTAATGTTAAGAAATTTACTATAATGTATAAAACTAAAGACATAGTATATAAGACAGGAGATGTTTGGTACATAAACATTCCAAAATCCAATATAACAACTCAAACCAGTTTATATAATGTAAAAGTAATAATTCCAGATAGCTTTAAAGATAAAATATTTATGGCACCAATGCCTCAAATAGAAAAAAAAGAAACACCAACTACTACAACATATTACTTTACTAAAGAGAATCTTATTAATAATGGGGTTACGGCAGCTTTTGGTACCTATCAAATATTAAATTTTAAATTAACATATCAAATAAATAATGATAGTTACCTAAACGGCACTTATGAAATTGCATTACCATCGGATATAAAAGGCTATCAACAAATTAGTTTAACAAATATAGATCCTGCACCTAAAAATATGTATATAGATAAAGATGGGAATTTTATAGCACAATATAAAGTCTACAGCGGAAATAAAGAAGAAGTAGAAGTAACAGGCAGTGTAAAACTAATAACTAAACAAATAGATCCAAGCAAAGGAGGGTCGTTTGAAAATATACCAAGTAGCATAAAGAATAACTACACAAAAAAAGAAATATACTGGGATACAAAAGATAAATTAATTACAGAATTAAGTAAAAACATTTATAGAGCAGATAAAAATGTTACAGAAAATGCCCATGAAATATATAACTATATTGTAAGCAATTTAAAATATGACACTGAAGTCATTAATAAACAATATTTAGAAAGAAAAGGAGCTGTTACAGCAATAAAAACTAATGAATCCCTGTCTTGTATGGAATTTACAGATGTATTTATAACACTTGCACGAAACATGGGTATACCTGCAAGAGAAGTTAATGGGTATGCATTATCAAACGATAACAACAACTTACCCTCCTCAATAAATATAAAGGGAGTAGATTTACTACACTCTTGGGCAGAATTTTATGATCCTAATTATGGATGGGTACAAATAGATCCAACATGGGGAACTACTTCTAAAATAGACTATTTTACCAAGCTAGATACCAATCACTTTGCATTTGTAGTAAGGGGATTAAACTCAGAACAACCACTACCCGCAGGTATGTATAGATACGAAGATAATAAAAAACTAATAAATGTGGACTTTGCTAATAATGTTAAAGACAATATTTTTAATGCTAACTTAAGTATAAGAAAAACATTTAATTTAAGTCCTATACATTGGATATTAGGATACAGTAGATATGAGGTGGAAAATATTGGAAATGTTTATGTATATGACCTAAATAAAAAGACATTAGGACCAGGACAAAAAACAAAACTATTTGTGCATAAGAATGTTAAAAGTATTGAGTACAAAGATTTTAACGGTAATATAAAAACAATATCAATAAATTAAATAACATATATTTGCATCTTGAAAAGTAACAATATATATTGTATTGCTTTAGTGCCATGAAAAAAGTAACTCTTGAACTAATTTATGAATCATTATTAGCACTAACTACAAGGATAAATCACTTAGAAGAACGTATGGATAAAAGATTCGAAAAGATGGGGGAAAGATTCGACAAACTAGAAGAAAAGTTTGATAACCTAGACAAAAATCACAGTGTAACTAAAGAAAGAGTTACTAAAACAGAAGATGACTTAAAAGGAACAATGGATTACATGATTAATCTAATACCAGATTTAGCTACTAAAGATACTATAAGTAGACTAGCTAAATTAAATAACTTGAAAATAAGTTAATACTTCTTTAAAAACTCTTTTAATACTTGTCCTGTATAAGATTCTTCAACGTTAACTATATCTTTAGTAGGTCCTGCGTAAAGTATATTACCCCCAGCTTCTCCCCCATTAGGACCAAGGTCTATTATATAGTCACTATTTGCTATTACGTCAACATTATGTTCAATAATTAAAACAGTATTACCACGAGCAGTTAAACGTCTAAATATATGTATTAAGTTTTCTAAATCAGCAAAATGAAGACCTGTTGTAGGTTCATCTAATATGTATAAAGTACTTCCTGTAGCTCTTTTAGAAAGCTCAGAAGCTAATTTAATACGTTGTGCTTCACCACCAGATAATGTAGGGGCTGGTTGTCCTAAACGTATATAACCGAGACCAACATCATAAAGAGTTTGAAGTTTTTTAGATATTGCAGGTATGTGTTCAAAAAAATTTATGGATTCTTCTACAGTCATTGCTAAAACATCAGCAATATTTTTACCTTTATAGTTTATTTCTAAAGCTTCACGGTTATATCTTTTACCACCACATACTTCACAGTCAACATAAACATCAGGCATAAATTGCATTTCAATTTTTATTTGACCATCACCACTACAAGCTTCACATCTACCACCTTTAACATTAAAACTAAATCTACCTTGTGTATAACCTCTAACTTTAGCTTCTTGAGTTTTAGAGAATAAATCTCTAATTGCATCAAAAGTTTTAGTGTAAGTTGCAGGGTTAGATTTAGGAGTTCTACCAATAGGACTTTGATCTATAGCTATAATATTTGTTATGTGTTCAAGGCCACGAAGTTCTCTAAAGTCTTCTGGTTTTTCTTCTATTTTTAATCCAAATTGTTGTCTTAAAGCTCTATGTAAGGTGTCCATTACCAAAGTAGACTTACCAGAACCCGAGACGCCTGTAACACATACCGTTTTACCCAAAGGTATTTCTAAATCAACATTTTTTAAATTTCTACCTTTAGCACCTAAAAGTTGTAGACTTGCTCCATCTATTTTTTTTCTAACCTTTTCATTGAAATCATCCATTAATAATTCTTCAATATTTATTTTTGAATTCTTTGGTGTTTGTCCAACTTTTAACTTACCTGAAAGGTATTTACCTGTTAAAGATTTAGGATCCTTTTTTATTTCAGCAATAGTTCCCTCAGCAATTAATTTACCCCCATGTTCTCCAGCTCCGGGACCAAAATCAAATATATAGTCACTTTCCATCATTGTCTCTTCATCATGTTCTACTACAACTACAGTGTTACCAAGGTCTCTTAAGTGATGCAGTGTCTTAATTAGTTTACTTTGATCTACTTGATGTAATCCAATAGAAGGTTCATCTAATACATATAAAACACCAGATAACCCAGATCCAATTTGAGATGCCAATCTTATTCTTTGAGCTTCTCCCCCAGATAAATGAGCCGAAGATCTACTAATTGTTAAATAACCTAAACCAACATCAGATAGAAATTTTAATCTGTATCCTATTTCTTTTATTATTATATTTGCAATTTGTTTTTCTCTAGAATTAAGTTTTGGTTCTAAAGTGTTTATCCAGTCTTGAAGATCTATTATTGAAGAGTTAGAAACTTCCCAAATGTTTTTCTTATCAGTAACAACAGATAGTGCTTCTGGTTTTAATCTAGATCCACCACATAGGGGACATATCTCAAGTACCATGTATTTTTCTATTTCATTTCTAATATAGTCTGAACTTGTTTCTTTATATCTTCTTTCTAAGTTAGGTATTACACCTTCAAACTTAGCTTCATAAGTGTGTTCTCTACCATCTTGTGTGTGGTATGTTGTTTTGTATTTTGTTTCTCCTGTACCAAAAAGTAATATATGTTTGGCATCTTTACTTAAGTTCTTAATAGGTTCTTTTAAAGAAAATTTATGTTTTTCGGAAACATTATTAACAATTTGTTGTGTCCAACTTTGATGTTCAAATAGTTTGTTCCAAGGTAATACTCCTCCTTCACTTATAGATAAACGAGGGTTTAGTACTAAACTTTCATCTATTTTTCTTTCTACTCCTAAACCATCACAATTAGCACAAGCACCATGAGGAGAGTTAAAAGAAAAGCTTCTAGGTTCTAGCTCAGGTAAAGATATATTACAAACTGGACATGCAAAGTTTTCTGAGAATAAATGATCTTCAAATTCTTTTGCTTTGTAATCAAAATCAAACCCACTATCTTTAACTATAGTTACAACAACACTACCATTAGATAAACGTAAGGCTGTTTCTATTGATTGAAATAGTACTGTCTTTATATTTTTAGCTTCATCTTCATTTTTAAGTTTTTTATTATTTATTATGTGTTTCGAAATTAAACCTTCTATAGTGTGTTTATTAGTTTTTATTAAATTTATATCTCCTTTTAATTCAAAAATACTGCCATCCACTCTTGCTCTTATAACACCTTGCTTTTTTAAGTTTTCAAATAGTGAGGAATATTCACCTTTTCTATCTTTTATTATTGGAGATAATACAAATAACCTAACTCCACGTTCTGTAGAATATTCTGGTTGTTCTGAAATTACTTCTAAAATAGAATTAACAATTTCTTCACTGCTTTGTCTTTGTATTTCTCTACCACAGTTTACACAATGAGGATGTCCAATACGTGCGTATAGTAATCGTAAAAAGTCATATACTTCTGTAATAGTACCTACGGTTGACCTGGGGTTTTTACTTGTAGTTTTTTGATCAATAGCAATTGCTGGAGATAATCCTTCAATGCTATCTACGTCTGGCTTATCCATTACACCTAAGAATTGACGTGCATAAGCAGATAAACTCTCGACGTACCTTCTCTGACCTTCTGCATATATTGTATCCATAGCCATAGAAGATTTACCGGAACCAGATACACCTGTAAATACCACCATTTTATTCTTTGGTATTCTAATATCTATATTTTTAAGGTTATGCTCTCTTGCACCCTTAACTACTATATGTGTTAATGCAGTTTTCTCCATGATAAAGACTATTGTATCAGGATATATTTTTTAGGTCTACGGGTTTTGTTTGGGTTAGGCATTAGAAAATAGACACAAAAAAACCAGCTAAATGCTGGGTATATAAAGGAATGAACCCTACCAAGGGGAAACCCCTTGGTAGAGAGAAAGTAGTATGGCCCCCTTTGGGGGTTTATTACTTAAAAGTCTTACATTTCGCATTGATATTTTTCTCTAAAATCTGAGAAATCCAAATATCAACACTACCGGTATAATCAGAGAAAGAGTGGATAATCCCTCTCTGAAGTTCCCACATCCTTTCAATTTAACTTTATCTTTTTGGCATAAGACAAAGACTTATAGGCACTGTGGGATCTGATTCCCTCCTATAAATTTTACTGAACCATTTAAAATGCATATATCATCTGCCGGACGATATCCCTGCTGTACCGGACCTCAAGAATTGATGGGGTAAATAACCCACAACAATCTTTTTTTTAGAAGTCTCTGACTGAAGAGTTCGGGAAAATGCGGTGCCTTTGAAGGGCTTCCTCTTTCAGTATCAAAATATTATCATACTATAGGGTTACTTGTCAAGCGTATTTATTTGAAAGTTTTTATACTGTTATAACAACTAAAAGAATAATTTAATTAATCCCTCTTTTAAAAGGCAAAAAGCCCGGTTTGTAAGTAACAAACCGAGCTCTTTTTGTTGCGCCGTTTTTAAATTAAAGCCAGACAGTCCAACTAAATGGGGTAGCTAATCCTTTCCAGTTTAGGAAAAATGAAACGCTTCCTTTACTGGAATCTGCTGTCCAAAACAGTTGGAAAAATAAATCTTCCTCACAAGGTTTCAGAGCATCCCCTTTGCATTTAAGAAGCTCTAAAGTAACTTTGTCAAGAAATAATAGATCATCTCCCCAGAGAGCAGTAAGAGTTTTCAAAAAAGCCATTGCCTGATCTGATGGGATAACTCCCTCTTTGCTTTTCTTTATTGCATGCAATAATTTGTGCATTGCAGGCAAAACAGAATGAATCAGGTGACGCTCCTTTACTCTATTAGATAGCTCAATTCTTTTTTTCAAGGAATCAAGCATCTCCTCCGATTGCTCCAAGGAAGAGCGTAGATCAGTAATATTCGCCAAAAACCCGCGAATATAGGCTAAGATGATTACAATAGCCACAAAAACGGCCAAAACTAGCATGACATACGGTATCCAGCGCTGAGACAAGAAAAATTCAACCCATCCGGCACATACCGTCATTGGAAAAACATTAGGACACATGATTACCTCCACGGCTACGGCTTACACGCCAACGCCATTGTATTTGAGTTTATCAGCGCAACGCCACGATTATAGGTTAATAAGTCCAGTACGTCAACCTGTAGTAAGTATGAGTGAAATAACTAATCCCTCTTCTTATCTTCCTCTTTATCCTTATCTTTATCTTCTTTTGGAGGGCATAGGTTTTCTGGTACATTGCTACCTTTTATAAAGAGTTCACTCCTATTGCAATTTTTATCATATTTAACAAATACAGTATCGGGCATTGTTAGTATTTCGTTAGGGATACCTTTTAATACTTCTGTAGTTATTCTATTCCATATAGGGGCAGCTCCTGTTAAACCCGAAGCTAATGAAGGACTCATTGGGGTATTATCGTTATTACCTACCCAAACACCAATAGAGTAACTAGGGGTAAATCCCATTGTCCAGTTATCTCTTTTATTATCTGTTGTTCCAGTTTTTACTGCTACTTTATAGTTTGGAACTACTAAAAAGCTATTTGGTCCAAATGCAGGGGTTCTAGCGTTATTATCAGAGAGTATATCCCAAATTAAATATGAAGTTTCTTTACTAAGTACCTTAATATCATTTCTTATGTCTTTATATAATTCATATCCTTTAGAGTCTTTAACAGATATAAAGGGACTTACGTCTTTTTCTAACCCACCTCTAGCAAAAGTTGCATATACATTAGTATGATCCAAAAGTTTAACTTCTTTACCTCCCAAGGTAATAGATAAACCATAGTTACCATCTACTTCCCAATTTTTAAGTCCCATTAAGTTACCTGTAGAGACAATATTATCAGGCCCTACGCTTTGAGCTAATTTAACCGCAGGAATATTATAAGAGTTGGCCAATGCAGAACGTAACGTAACATTACCATGGAATTTTCCATCATAATTTACAGGAGTATAGGCTTTTCCACCAACTTGAGGATAGGATATTTTTTCATCAGGTATTATAGAGGCTGCTGTAAAACCTTTTTCTAAAGCTAAAGCGTAAGTAACAGGCTTTATGGAAGATCCGGGTTGTCTGTAAGCAGATGCCACGTCAAAAGCTCCCCAACTATCTTTAAAGTAATCTACAGAACCAACATAACCTAAAATACCTCCAGTTTTAACATCTAATACTACCGCAGCTCCATTTGTTAAATTTAAATTAGCAGATTTATCAATTTCTTCTTTTACGATTTTTTCCATAGCTTCTTGTAAGTTTAAATCTAATGTTGTGGTAACAGTTAAACCCCCGTACTCTACCTCTCTTTTTCCATATCGATTTTCTAATTCATTTCTTACATATTGAACAAAGTGTGGAGCTCTAATAAAATCTACTTGGTTAACAAATGTCAATTCTTCGTCATAGGCTTTTACTAGTTCAGTTTTAGTAATATAACCAAGATCACTCATTCTATTTAAAACATGTAACTGTCTTTGCTTTGCTAAAGTTATATCAACCAAAGGGGAAAAGGCACTAGGTGCAGAAGGTAATCCAGCTAACATAGCGGACTCTGCTAAAGTTAATTCCCAAACGTTTTTACCAAAATACTTTTGAGATGCAGATTGAATACCCCAAGCTACCCCTCCATAAGAAATATTATTTAAATAAAGTTCTAGTATTTGATCCTTGGTGTATTTAGCCTCTACAAAAAAGGTTAAAACTAATTCTTTTAGCTTTCTAGAAATAGTTCTTTCTGGAGTAAGTAATACATTCTTAACAAGTTGTTGAGTTATAGTAGAGGCTCCTTGTTTTTCCCCATCAATAATAGTTTTTTTTGCTGCTTTTACTATTCTATCTAGTCTTATTCCATAATGATTATAAAATTCTGCATCTTCAACAGCTAATGTTGCATTTATTACATTAGCAGGTATTTTATTTAACTCTACTCTGTCATATTTTCGGTCAACATATATTTCATAAAGTAATTGTCCATTTTTATCTAAGATTCTAGTTGGTTTTTTACTTCCCTCTACTATTAAGAGTTCTGCTTTTGGTAATTCTCTAAACCATAAATATATTTCATAAGGGATCATTACAAAGGTCAGAGCAAATACAATACCAAATAAAAACAAGTAAAACTTAGAGTTCTCCTTTTTTGGTTTTTCGATAACAGTAGCTACCCGTCTATCTACTTTTATAAGGGAAGCTTTACTTACAGCAACTGATTTAACATTTTTAATTTTAGGGGACGTTTTTCTCTTACTTAAAAAATTAACAATAGTGTTTTTTACATTAGTAATTTTTTTAAAGAAATAGTTTTTAATCGCAATAAAAAAACTAAAGATAAATGATATACCTAACCATAAGTAATTCTTGAATGCAACGACACTCTTAATTATTAGGCTATCCTTTAAATTCCAAGTGTATTTATAAGAGGATTTAATAACTATAGATGACTTTATCTTCTTCATATCTCTTTTAATTTGAGCACTAAGAGGTTTACTAATTGTTTTTGGAAAATTTTCTTTTTTACCGCTTATCTTTTTTTTTACTTTTAAAGAAATATTATTTTTAAATTTACGTATACCTCTATAGATACTTATTAAAAAAACCAAGGGTAACCCTATTATTCTAAAAGAGATTTTAATTATCAAGATAATAAGTCTGTATAAAATATGAAGAATATCTTTAATTGTTAAAAAAGTTTTAAATATAATATTCTGAATTAATATACTAGATATAGTAACTACTCCAATGAGTACATGTCCTACTGACTTTACTGTATCTATAAGAATTAAAAATATTATTTTAATAATCTTCATTGAACGGGATTATAAACCCTATAAGATAATGAGTCTAGAAAAAGGTCTAGAAAAAAGATAACCGGACCTTTTGCATCTATAAATTGTCTCTCGAAAGAGATGCGAGGGTCCGGTTGTGATCAAAGCTACCAAGGTGGTGAACCATGTTCTGGTGAGAGTCCCGTTGAGCAGCACATACTACGTGCTAACTTACCAACTTACTCACAGCATACGAACAGATCAAAAATGCTGCTCAACACGATAAAGCGTGAACATATTTTTAAAACGGTGCAGGTGCAGAAAGCTTGAACCCGCGAGGGACATGAAGAAAAGTCCGCGCGGTAGAAATTTGCTCTCTTCAGAACGCACCACCCTGGTAGCAGAAGAAATATATCATATTAAAATAAAAATGCAAATAGTTTTTTTACAGAAGTTTTTTTAGCTTCTTTACCATATCTCTGTGTCTTGCTGCTTCTTCAAAGTTTAAATTCTCAGCTTCATACTTCATAAGTTTCTCAAGTTTAGATATTTCTTTTTTAAGTTCTTTTGGAGGTAATTGTCCATAATCTATATCAACCTGCTTTTGTTTAGTCTTTTTACCCCTAGAATACATACTTGTATGGTCATCTATATCGTCTTCAATAACCTTGTTTCTAAAACCCTTAAATATCTGTGTTGGTGTTATATTATGCTCAATGTTGTATTTAGTTTGTACTTCTCTACGTCTTTCAATTTCATCTATAGCTCTTTGCATACTCCCTGTGATTTTATCCGCATACATAATAACTTCACCAAGTATATGTCTTGCCGCTCTACCCATTGTTTGAATAAGTGCGGTGTCTGATCTTAAAAACCCTTCTTTATCTGCATCTAGTATTGCAACAAGAGATACCTCTGGTAAATCTAAACCTTCTCTTAATAAGTTGATACCTATTAACACATCATAGTTACCTTTTCTTAAGTCATCTAATATATTTGTTCTTTCTAAAGTATCTACATCAGAATGTAGATAAGTTACTTTAATACCCTTTTCTACTAAGTATCCTGATAATTCTTCGGACATCCTTTTTGTTAAAGTGGTAACTAATACTCTTTCTTTTCGGGCTATTCTCTCTTTTATACGTTCATATAAATCTGCTATTTGGTTTTTAGTAGGTAATATAGTAACTTTAGGGTCAATAATCCCTGTAGGCCTTATTAATAGTTCAGTTACCTTATTATCTGCTTTATTCAATTCCCATTCAGAGGGAGTTGCACTAATATATACAGCTTGATTTACTTTTGTTAAAAATTCATCAAAATTTAAAGGACGATTATCAAGGGCAGAGGGCAATCTAAACCCGTAATCTATAAGAGTTTGTTTTCTAGCTTTATCTCCATTATGCATTCCCCTTATTTGAGGTATTGTGATATGAGATTCGTCAACTAGTAATAAATAGTCTTTTGGAAAAAAGTCCATAAGAGTGTAAGGCATTTGACCAATAGCTCTACCATCAAAATATCTAGAGTAGTTTTCTATACCTTTACAATAACCAATCTCCTTAATCATTTCTAAATCATAGTTAGTTCTTTGTTCTAATCTATAAGCAGGTATATCTTTACCTTCTTTTCTAAGTTCTTTTAATCTAATATCTAAATCTCTTCTTATTTCTCCCATTGCTTGTTCTCTCATATCTTCTGGAGCTATATAGTGCTTAGCAGGGAATATATTTACGTTTTCATACATGTAAGCATTTTCTATTACAAGACTTTCCCCAGAAACAGGGTTTAAATAATCAATAGAAACTAACATATCATCAGATATTTCAAGTCTTACTCCCTTATCTTCATAAGCTAAATGTATGTCTATTACATCACCCACTACACGATAAGTACCTCTTTTAAAATCAAAGTCAGATCTTTCATAATTTATTTGAGATAATCTCTTTAATAAATCTATCTTTCGTATCTTCATACCTCTTTTCAATTCAAGTGCCATTTTTGAATATTCAGCAGGAGAACCCAAGTTATAAATACAAGACACAGAAGCTACTATAATTACATCTTTTCTAGTCATTAAAGATGTAGTGGCAGCAAGTCTTAATCTATCTATCTTTTCATTTATATCTGAATCTTTTTCAATATATGTATCGGTAGCAGGCATGTAACTTTCGGGTTGATAATAGTCATAATAACTAACAAAATATTCAACTGCATTTTCTGGAAAGAATTCTCTAAATTCTTGATAAAGTTGAGCAGCAAGTGTCTTGTTATGAGAAATAATTAAAGTGGGTCTGTTTAAATTAGCTATAATATTTGCCCCTACGTATGTTTTACCACTGCCTGTAACACCCAGTAATACTTGGCTATCTTTTCTATTTATTAAGCCTTGAGTCAATTCTTCAATTGCTTTTGGTTGATCTCCTGTTGGTCTAAAGGGAGCTTTTAACTTAAACATATCTTAAATTTTATCATATACTTCGGGTTTTGTTTGTATATATTTAGAAGGAAAAAGAAAATCCTCCGCATGGGTAACGGAGGATTTTTAGTGCAACCAGCGAGTTTATAGTTCAGGATAGAATTCCATTGGCAACTCAAGGGAAAAATCGTTGCCAGCAGGTAAAAACTGTCCTGAAGGTGTATTGTAACTAGAGGGGTTCGAGGCAACCATAGAAACCGCCAAATAATCTGGACAGTCTGACCAAACCACACAGTACTCCGAGGTTCCTTTAGGTACCGAAATTTTACCCAGCCCCGGAATTGTGATAAGCAGATCTTTGGGTACTTCATATAACATGGGTTTTCCCCATTCATAGGAGGAACCACCCACTTCAATACGCTGAGAACCCATTTGTAGCACCGCCGTCCCCTTTGGCATGGAATAATAGGGATGAATTCCAGGAGCCACAGGCATTGCAGAAGACGAATTGTTACGCATCCACAGTTTAGTGGATAAAGTTTTCGATCCCGTATATATGCTTACAGACACACTAAACGGGAAGGGATAATACAATTGCGGATCGGGGCAATCCGCTATTAGCTGCAGATGAGTATCTGAATGAGCCACCACTTTTGAAAAAGTCATATCTCGAACAATTCCATGCTGTGGTAGATGCGGCTGAGGTCCCATCCAGGGGGCACACATGTGAAGTCCACCCCGTATATAGGGAACCCCGGCAATATATTTAACTGCGCGCGGATACAAGACAGGAATATCTCCTACTTGAAAACGAGTGATAGTAGCACCCCTAGGAGACACGTCATATGTAACAGCGTGCTTAGACAAAATCAGCGGTCTATTCATTTTAGTATAGTCCTTCCTTAAGATTATGATTGTTGCCGCTATTTTATCAGTATGTAAGGTATAAGTAAACACTATGGGATTGTAATACAAAATATACTCTTGACATCTTCGGGTTGTATTCGGTAATCTTAAAACACGAAGAAAAAACGAAATTGTATTAAATTATTACTTACCAAAAGGAATAAAAATGTCACCAGTAACTTTATATAAAAAACAAAAACAAATTTTAGAATACATCTCTCAATATATACAATCAGAGGGCCACTCCCCTACGTTACAAGGCATAGCAGATGCAATGGGTTTATCATCCCTTGCAACGGTACACGAACATTTAAAAGCACTGGAAAGCAAGGGAGTAATAAAAAGATACGATGGAACAGTAAGAGGAATTGAAATATTAGACGATCGTTTTGAATCAGAAATTAATTCTATAACATTACCTTTAGTAGGATACATTGCAGCAGGAGAACCAATAGAAGCTATAGAGAACTCTATGGAAAGAGTATCCGTAGCAGCAGATATGGTATCTAAATCAAGAAGATGTTACGTACTACAAGTAAAAGGTGACTCAATGATAGAAGAAAAAATATTTGATGGGGATTTTGTAGTGATACAACAACAAGATACTGCAAAAGCAGGTGAAATAGTTGTAGCTTTAATAGATAATGAATTCGCAACATTAAAAACAATATACTTTGAAGATAATGGATTAGTAAGACTACAACCTGCAAATCCAAAAATGGATCCTATATACGTGGAACCAGATAGATTAACTGTTCAAGGTAAAGTTACAGGCGTAATTAGAAGATACTCATAATTTAATCAGTTCGAAATTAAAATTATAAATCTTCAATAGGGTCTTTTGTTTTAATATTACTATTTAATAACTTAGTAAACATAAAAGAAAGAACTACTATTATAAATATAATAATTAACTGAACAGAAGTTAGATTACTGGCTGATGTAACTAACTTAGTATCACCTTGTAAGGTAACAAAAGGATATAAAACTCTTAAGGAAGCAAACATAATTCCGGATAAAAAAGACATAAAGAAAGGTTTATGTTTTTTAATTACTGTTTTTAATAAACCAATAAGAATATTAAATCCAAGTAGAAATCCAAATAATAAAATACCTAAACTCAATAAAACATTAGAACTAATACCTGATATAGATAATGATTGAAGAGCATGTATAACATATTCATATACACCTAAAATTAATAATATAAAAAAACCACCAAGACCTGGTAATACTAAAGTTACAACACTAAAAAACCCAGCAATAAATAGCAACCATAAAGAAGGGACATAAAACACAGAAGTTTGATGTAATCCAAATACATAAAAGAAGATTGCAAATGTTACTAATGTTGTTAGTTTATTTGCAAATGTTACGTTCTTTAATTGTTTAAAAGGTAAGAAGACAGAAGCTAATACCAATCCAAAAAATAATGCATTAGTATATGCAGGAAAATTATTTATAGTAAAACTCAATACTTTAGAGAACAATATAATACCAACAATAATTCCAAAGAATAAAATGAAACCAAAGGTAGAATCCATTTCATTTAAAGTTTTAGTAAGTTTCTTTTTATTACCCTTTCCTATTAAAGACAAAGCAGATTCTTTAAATACAACAGATACATTGTGTAAAAAAGTTATGTAACTATGATATATACCAAAGTTCAAAGATAAAGTAGCCATACCAACACCTGGAATAAGTTCTACGATCCCCATTAATATTCCTTTTAGGAAAGTGATTATTTTATCAAAAAAAGTTAATTTCTTTTTAAAAAATATAGTGCGAATAAAGTTGGGCATATCTAAAATACTAGCATATAAAACATATATAATACTAGGACAATTACTTTAAATATATTTTTAAAACAATTAATAAAATATGCTATCCTAAATATATATGGTATATATAGACCCTGCCCTTTATAGAAAGTATTCAAAAGCTGAAGTAGAAAAAGCTGTAGAGTTTTTAAGTTATAAAACTATCAAAGAAGAACTACCTAAAAAAGAGTCACACGTAAAACCAACACTATATATATTTAGACATGGTCAAACAGAAGATAATGCTAAATTTATATTTAGCGGATGGAGAGACCCTGAACTGACAATGCAAGGTAAATTAGATGCTCTAGAACTAGCAGATTTACTAAAAGATAAAAAGATACAAATGTTAATAGCTTCTCCACAAAAAAGAGCAATAGAAACAATGAGACTTGCTATATCTAAAAATAAAAATGCAAAAGATTTAGAGATACATACCGAAGAGCGAATAAAAGAGCGAAGCTATGGAGATTACCAAGGTAAAAGTAAGTTAGAGGTATATTTAGAAGATGCTGAAATGGCTCATAAACTAAGAAGAGAATTTAAAACACAGCCACCTCATGGAGAAAGCATAGAAATGGTCTGTAAAAGAGTAGGTGATTTTTGTAAGGAAATAGTACCATTAATGAAGAAAAATAATATTAATGTAGCAATATCATGTCATGGTAATTCAATAAGAGGATTTAGAAAATATTTTGAAAATTTAGATGATATAACTACAGCTAATGCAGAAACTCCTTTAGGCAAAGATTATCTTGCATACGTTATTGAGTAAAAAACAATTTTAAATTACACTCTAAATATGACAGCACCAAAATCTTTCCACGATAAAATTAATCAACCAGGGCCAAAAGATAAAATATTCTTTTACCCAAAAGAATTTTATGTTTTTGATAACTTCACTGCATTCCAAGTAGAATATGAAGGATATCTATATCCAACATCAGAGCATGCATATCAAGCAGCAATGTTTAAAGGTATTGCAGAAGACATAGTAGAAAAAATAAAAAAAGCTAAATCCTCACATGATGCTCAAAAGATAGCCCAAGAAAATAAATCCAAAAGAATAGAAAATTGGAATGAAATAAAAAAAGAAATTATGAAAAATATTTTAAGATGTAAAATAGAACAACATCCCTATGTTCTTAAAAAACTAATAGCATCAGGGGATAGAGAAATAATTGAAGACTCTTGGAGAGATTCTGAATGGGGATGGGGAGAAGATAAAAAAGGTAAAAACCTTTTAGGTACTATTTGGATGGAACTACGTGACGAATATCGTAATAAATAACCTTATCTCAAACTCTCAATCAATCTAGTATAAGTTCTTAAGTTATGAATACTAGCTAATCTATAAGCTAATGTATCATTAGAACTAAACAAATGGTTTAAATAAGAAATTGTATAGTTTTTACAAGTCAAACAGTCACATTCAGGATCTACTTTATTAAAATCAATGGCGTGTTTTGTTTTCCCTAAGTATAGATAACCACAATTATTTTTTTCTTTATTTAAAACATAAAGTCTCTTATGTCTTGCATCTCTTGTAGGTAAAGTACAATCAAAAATATCCCAACCCATTTTTGCAAGATTATAAACATCACTTATTCTTCCAACACCTAATGCAAATTTTATAGCTGTATCTGGTATAAGATCTGCAATGTATTTTGAAATATCTAAATCTAAATTACCTTCTTTATCTACAACGTAACCTCCGAAACCATACGCATCAAAACCTATTTTAATAAGTTCTTCCGCACATTGTTTCCTTAAATCTTTATCATAACCTCCTTGAATAACAGCTAATAAGAATGGTCTGTTATCCTGGGTATATCCATTAAGCTTTAGTTGTTTATTAAATTCTTCTTTACTCCTCTTAGCCCAACGTATTGTTCTTATAACACTTTCTTTTTGTCTAACATTTGTGCCTTCTGGGGGACTAAAATCATCAAGACATATAATAATATCTGATCCTATTTTAAATTGTGCTCTTATAATATCTTCGGGAGTAACTAAGCCTTTTTTACCATTTCCAAATGTAAAGGTAACACCCTCGTCTGCAATCTTCCCCGCTTTAGCGTTTCTATGAATTAGAGAAAACATTTGCCAACCACCTGAGTCACTTGATACTAAACCATCAAAATTCATGTATTTCTTTATTCCACCTGCGTTTTCAATAACATCAAGTCCAGGATTCTCTATTAAATGATAAGTATTAACCATCATTCCCTCTAAATGCACAGACTTAACATCAGTTGTATCAATAGATTTAACAAAACCACGAGTAGCATCAGGTAAATATTGGGGTAATATATGCTTTTTTCCTTTGATTATTACTTCTTTCACTAGGGTATTATACTAGATAAATGCTATTCATCACCAAAAAATACATCAAGTAGTCTATTATACTTAGCAACTCTTTCTCCTCTAACAGGAGCACCAGATTTAATGAATTCTGCATGAGTGGCAATTGCAAGGTCTGCAATAAAAGTATCTTCTGGAGTATCCCCACTTCTATGAGAAATACAGATAGTCATTTTATTCTTTTTAGCCATTTTAATGAATTCTAAAGTTTCTGTAAGTGTACCTACCTGATTAGGTTTAACAATAACTGCATTGGCCAAATTTTTGTCTATAGCTTTCTTTAAAAATACTGGGTTAGTAACTACTAAGTCATCTGCAACTACCATAAGTTGATCATTAAATTCTTTATAAAATAAGTCCCAACCTTCAACATCATTTTCATAATAAGGATCTTCTATATAGATTAGAGGATACTTTTTAACTAGTTTTTTATAGAATTCCAAAAGCTTTTCTTTAGTTAAAACTAAGTTTTGTTCTTTAATATCGTAATCTTCACCATCAAAAAAAGATTCAGCAGCTACATCAGTACCTAAAAATATATCTTCCCCAAGTTCATAACTTTTAGAAACGGCTTTACTAATATAATCAAAAGCCTTTTCAACAGTAAAATTTTCAGGTGCAAACCCACCCTCATCCCCTACTCCCGTACTATAACCATCTTTAGATAGTATGTTCTGCAAGTTCTCATACACAGTCATTCCCATTTGTACTTGTTTATCAAAGGATGTTTGTGGATTTGGAATTACCATAAACTCTTGAAAAGATAATCCATTTTTGGAATGTTTACCACCATTTAATATATTAAATACAGGTGTTGGAAAATGCAGTTTTTTAGGTAATTCTTTACCATATAAACTAGCCAAATACTCATACAAAGGAATACCTTTGCATTTAGCTGCTGCCTGAGCAACTGCTAAAGATACAGAGATAACACTATTACCACCAAGATGTTTTTTATTAGGAGTTCCGTCTAAGTCAATTAATAACTTATCAATACCTTTTTGATCAAATATACTCATTCCCTTTAATGCTTTATTAATAACAGTGGTTACTATTACTACAGCTTTATCATTAGGTATGTAATAAGATTCATTTTCTCCCGTAGATGCCCCGTTGGGAATTGTTTGGCTACCAAAGACATCATTTTCCAGTGTTACTTTAGTATCAAGCGTCCAATCCCCACGAGAATCCAAAATCTTATGACATGTTATTTCTTTTATTTTTGACATGTAGTTATAACAATGAAGAAATTGCTTCTTTATCTTTCTTAGTCTTCTTTTTTACAGAGGGATCTTTTTTCTCTTTTGTATCTTTGTCTTCATGGCGTATCTTTTTTAAAGAAACGGCACTTAGAACTTCAGATTCAACGTCGTAAACAATTCCTCTTGTTTCTTCTATAACATCAGGACTAATAGATACAGAAGTTATACCCCATTCAACAAGCATTTTTACTAATTCTGGATATTCAGAAGGAGCTTGTCCACAAATAGAACAGGTTATCCCTCTTTTTTTACAGGTAGTAACAATTTTTTCTAAGCTTTTTAACATTGCGGGATCTAATTCGTTATATACATTAGCTACTTTAGCGTTATCTCTATCAACACCTAAAGTTAACATTGTTAAATCATTAGTACCAATAGATACACCATCAATACCCTCATCTATAAATTCATCAAGTAATATAACATTGCTTGGAATTTCAACCATCATCCATATCTTGAAGGTACTACCCTGTTTTAAACCACTCTTATGTATTAATTTTCTAACATCTCTAAATTGTTGTAAGGTTCTAGTGAATGGAGTCATTACATGTAGGTTTTTATAGCCAAGATCGTCTCTAACTCTTTTTATAGCTTCAAGTTCCATTTCAAATACTTGAGGATCATCTAAGTATCTAGAAACACCTCTAAAGCCTATCATTGGGTTTCTTTCTTCTTCTTCAAACTCCTTACCACCTACTAAATTAGCATATTCATTTGTTCTAAAGTCTGTAAATCTGTAAACAACAGGTCTTGGGTTAAATGCCATTGCAAACTTTTCTAATCCTTCAGCTAGTTTTGCAGTGAATTCTTCTTGTTTACCTTCTTTAATAAATGCTCTTGGGTGTTTACCAATATTAGCTACCATAAATTCAGCTCTTAAAAGACCTATACCGTCAACGTTACGTTCTGACATATCGTATGCAAGTTCTGGTTCACCAAGGTTCATATAAATCTTTGTAGCTGTTTTTAAGTTTTCAGTATCTCTCTTTTTAACGTGTTTATCTATTTTTGTTACATCACCTTCGTATACTTTACCAAGTTCACCATCTACAGAAATCATTTCACCTGTATGTAATAGTTTTGTAGCATGACTTGTACCTACAACAGCAGGTATACCAAGTTCTCTACTAACAATAGCAGCATGACTTGTTTTACCACCTTCATCTGTAACAATAGCAGCGGCTCTTTTCATAGCAGGAACAAAATCAGGGTCAGTCATAACAGCTACTAAGATATCCCCTTTTTCTACCTTATCTATTTCACTAGCACTCTTTATGATTTTTACTGTACCCATAGCAACACCAGGGGAAGCACCTAACCCATCAAGAATAACTTTTAGTTTTTGTTTTTGATCAATTTCTAAAGCTTTGGTTTCTTCAACTTTTTTATTTAAGGTAGTTACAGGACGAGATTGAACTATATATAATTTTCCATCTTCCATACCCCATTCAATGTCTTGAGGTCTACCATAATGTTCTTCAATACGCATACCTAATTTAGCAATTTCTACAACCTTTTCATTATCTAGTTTTTGAATCTGTTGATGAGCTTTTGATATTGGAGTATTACCTGCTTTTGTAAATTGCCATGTTTGAGTTGAAATAAATCTATATACAATCTTTTCAGTACTTTTTCTAACTATATATTGATCTGGAGTAACTTCACCAGAAACAATAGGTTGTCCAAGGCCAAAAGCAGCTTCTACAGATACTTCTTCTCTATTATTAGTAATTGGATTAACGGTGAACATAATACCTGAGACTTCAGATTGAACCATAAGTTGAACAGGTACAGCAATACCAACCTTTAAATGAGAATACCCATTCTGAACCCTATAATAAATAGCACGTGCTCCAAATAAAGAAGCCCAGCATTCTTGCACATATTTAATAACATCTTTGTAACCTTTAATATTTAAATAGGTTTCTTGTTGGCCTGCAAAAGAAGCATCTGGTAGATCTTCGGCAGTTGCAGAGGATCTAACTGCAACAAATCTGTCGTGTTCACCACATAGTTCGTGATAAGAGTTTTTAATATCTTCTGCAAGTTGATCAGGCATTTTAGCAGCTAATATTGCAGTAATAATGCGTTTAGATACAGCTTGTAGTTCTTTTGAATCTTCAACATTTAACTGAGCTAATTCTGTTACTATTTTTTGCTTTAAAGAAGTACCTTCTAAGAAGTCAAAATAAGCAGTAGCGGTAACAACAAAGCCATAAGGCACGGGTATATCAGCGTTAACCATTTCTCCAAGGTTAGCTCCTTTACCCCCTACTAATGGGATGTCATTTTTATTAATTTCTTTAAACCATAATATGTGGGCAGTTTTTTTATTCATATAGTAATGATAGAGCATATTTTTTTATAAATACATAAATTTATGTAAATACCTTAAAGTAATGTCTAACATAGTCAATATTTGGCATTGTTGCGAGTTACCAACACACAAAAACTTTCTAAAGTTGTAGTGGGCAAGTTATGTATAAGTTTTTCATAGATATACTAATTGACATTGTATTATTGATTTGGTATTTATAAGTAAACATGAATAACGAAAATTCAAAAATAATAGAAAATAAATTTAAGAAACTCTTAAAAAATGCTCGTAAGGAACTAAGGAAAGAATGGGGAATGTTACAGGCGACAGAACAAGAATTTAGACAAAAGGCAGATTATGAAATGCAAAAATTACTAAAAGAGGTTAGAAGCAACAAAAAAAGAATAACTAAAGCTGAGAAAGATATTATTTCAACAATAGATTACTTTGATAATGAAAATATCAAAATAAAGGAGTTTATAAAATACAGTAGTAAATACTAAACCTAAACCAAAGTTATGTTAAAAAAAGATAAAGAAAGTTTCGAAAAGTTAATAAAAAGAGGGAAAATTAAACTACAAAAGGAATGGGGTATGTTAAATGCCCCAGAAGAAGAATTTAGAATCAGATTATATGCTGAAATGGATATACTTAGAAAAGAATTAGGTATAACTAAAAGAGGAGTAAACAAAAACAAAACTGATTTAACCAGAGCAATAAAATACTTTAACAGTGAAATAATAAATATTAAGGATTTTATAAGTTATAGTAGTAAATACTAAAACTATACTAAAGGTAAATTAAAAACAAATATGGATCCGGTAGGTTTGTTATCTTCTATCCATATTTTACCCTTGTGAAGCTCCACAATCTCTTTTGATATAGTTAAACCAAGTCCAGTACCTTTACCCTCAGATTTAGAAGTTTTACCTGCCTGAACAAACTTATGGAATAGCTTGGATTTCATAGCATCACTAATACCAATGCCAGTATCAGCAATAGAAACTTTAACCATATTTCCATCTAGCTTGGAACTAATCAATATCTCTCCTCCATCAGGAGTAAATTTTAAAGAATTAGATAATAGGTTATTCATTATTCTTTCAACCTTATCTGCATCCATTGATACCTTAGGCAAAGTGGCATCTAGATTTGTTTTTATCTTAATGTTGCTTTGATTAGAAACAGAAAGAAATTTATCAGCAACACTACGGAGTAATAAATTTAGATCTGCAGGAACTTTTTTTATTTCAAATTTACCTGATTCAATTTTAGAAACATCAAGGATATCGTTAACCAAACTTAATAAATCATCTGCAGTATCTTTTACTTGGTTTAATAGTTTAGTTATATCTTCTTGGGTTAGATTCTTAGCTTCATGAAGAATTATATCTACAGCACCTTTAACAACAGAAAGAGGGGCTCTTATGTCGTGTACCAACATTGCAATATAATCGTCTTGTTCTTTTTGGATTTGAGCGTCTTTTTTTCTAAAGACACGCATTAATAACATCAAAATTAAAGATGATGCTAAGGCAGATACAACACCAATAAGGGCAACTTTTGATAATTCCATAACATTAGCCAGTGACTTTTACATCGGATTTCTTATTAGATCCTAATAAAGATCCAATCTTATCTGGAAGCTCTGATAAAACGATATTGTATTTCATAAAGTAGTCGTTAGCACCAAGATCCATGGCTTTGTTTACGTTTTCATCCATACCAAAGTTTGTTAACATAGCAACCTTAATATCTTTTAAATCATCGTCTTCTTTTAATTCTTTAAGAATATCTAAACCATTCATTCCTGGTAAAACAATGTCTAGCAGTACTAAAGCTGGTTTTTCAGATCTTATCTTTTCAACAGCACCAGAACCTTCTGCTACATGTACAACATCGTAACCCTTCATTTTTAATTCCATAGCGCATAAATTATAAAAAGCTTGATCGTCTTCAACGAATAATATTTTGTTCATAGGTATATAGTACATAACTTAAAAATCATGCGCAATAGTTTGGTATGAAATAATGTATACTGTAAATTATGAGTAAAAATATACTAATAATATTACTAATAACAGTACTTGCTGTAGGTGGTGTTTACTTTTATATAATCAATTCTAAAGAGTTCAAAACCATTATTTCCCCTTACCAATTAATAACCGATAAAAATACAAAAGAGGAAGAAAAAAACTTAGAATCAGTATTTTCACAAAAAAAGGAACAATTTGGTGATGTTATAAATATATTACTATTGGGAGTAGATTCCAGTGAGGGAAGAAGATCTAGAGGACAAACAGGATTTAATACAGATTCAATGATTATGGTATCTGTAAATACTAAAACAAATAGAATACTACTCACATCTGTTCCAAGAGACTTATGGATAAATGGAAATAAAATAAATGCACTATATACAGTATATGGAGAAGAAGTCTTAGTAGATGCTTATGAAAAGATTACAGGGCAAGAAATAGATGGAATAATTAGAGTAGATTTTGATCAATTTATGTGGCTAGTAGATTCTTTTGGCGGAGTACCTGTAAATGTAGAAACTACCTTTGTAGATGATACATTCCCAGATAGACAAGATAAAGATGTAGAAACAATAACCTTTGCACAAGGACCTGAAACATTATATGGATGGAGAGCTTTAACCTTCGCCAGATCTAGACATGGTAATAATGGAGAAGGTAGTGACTTAATGAGAGCAAAGAGGCAACACCTAATATTAAAAGGGATGGTTAATGCAATAAGTCAAAATGGAAGTAAATTTTGGCCTATGAATATAGAGAACCTATACAATGCAATTAAGACAGAAGAAATATATACTACATTAACTTTAGAAGACTGTACATTCTTATGGGATTTTTATAAGGATAAGGATAAATATCAAGTAGAATCATTAGTAGTTGGAGCTGATTACGTATATCATCCTGGGATGTATCCAAACAGTGAGTATAGAGCATGGGTATTTGTAGCCAAAGAACCTGGTTTTGCAAACTTACATAGAGATATAACTGCTAAGTTAGATGGTACTTTTGTAGATCCTAATACAGAGATAATACCTACGGATACAGCGCCAATTAATAATAATGTGGATGTGGATATAAATATAGTTACAGAGTAATAAATCAGGTGACCTTTAAAGCCACCTGATAAACGTATCATCCAAGGGCATTAAGAGCAACTAGCTCCAGCGCAAATCTCTTGGAGTCAAGAGGAAGATATAGTTGAACAATCCCTTTCGGTAATAATTCATATACCTCTCTAAGATCCTTGGCCCAACAACAGAATACAACCTTACTATTAGGAATATCTTTAAGGCGAGGTCCCCAAGAAGCCACCTGACTAATGGTTGATGCGAAAACAATCACCAAAGTGGCATCACTAATACCAGCTATAAGACGGTCAATATCCGAATACCAAACGGGGTTTTCATCAACTAACGTTCTCCCCTGTATAGCAGACTTGAAAAGGCCGGAGTGGTTCTTCATAAGGCCATCCAAGATGACTATATTTTTTATCGAACTACTAGGCATATACTACTCCTGTTAACAAAGATTTTAAGCATATTATAGATTAAAAAGTGTGGAAAGTAAAAAATAAGGCATCAATCCACCTTAGCTGATACAGTACCCGGTATAAATGAAGGAAGGTAGCGTTCTAAACGCCACCTTCTTTGAGTATTACAAAGGTACTTTGTTTTTCACACTCGCAATAAGCTTTGAAAAGAACGCGTCATAATCCATGCCAAAATTTAAAACTTCAAAAGTAATATCTTTCAAAGTGGTAAGAGGATCCCCATTAGAAACAGGAAACATCGTTAACCAAAACACAGGCACTGAAACATCCTTTTCAAGGATGATATCTTGAGTGTCATTTGGAAACAGATCAAAAACAATGAAACCGTCAACATCGTAGGTATCCAGTAAAACATCGTAACCTGCAGTTGTAAAAGCAGAGATACAGTTATACTTCAGATTACCTCCAAAACCCAAAATAGCAATTCTTTTTTGCATATCGGAAAATCTCCTTCCTTTATAAGAGTATAGTTTTGGAAGAATTATAACATGACAAAATAATGCTTAAAAAATAAGGTATCAATCCACCTTATCAGGTACAATGCCGTAGTATTTTACTAACTCATTAGCAATATCCATCCATACAGGTACTGCAGTCTCTGCAGCATATATTTTAGGTCGAGGTTCCTCAAGCTTAACAATCATAGAAAACTTTTTAGAACCAGATAAATAACCAATAAAAGTACCATTTGTTTTATTAGGGTCATATTTACCATCTACTGGTATCTGTGCGGTACCTGTTTTACCTGCAATTTTATATTGCTTAGAAACAAAGTAACTAGCTTCTCCCCCAGAGGCTGCTTGTTCTAACATAGAAACCAGGGTTTTAGATGTTTCTTCTTTAATAACTCTTTTAACTATTTTTGAGGGTATATCTAAAACCTCATTTCTCTCATCATCTATAACTTTTGATATTATTTTAGGCTCCATTAAATAACCACCATTAACAAGGGCATTAAAAGAGTTTAATACTTGAAGAGGCGTTGTAGAAATACCCTGACCAAATGATATATTAGCTAAACCAATATCAGACCAATCTTTGTAATTACTAAGAAGTCCTGTATCCTCCCCCTCTAAATCAATACCAGTTATAGTACCTATACCAAAGTTTTGTAAATATTCATAAAGCCTTTTAGCACCCACCTGATGGCCTACCCAAGAAGCACCTATGTTATTAGATTTTTGAAGTAACTGTATAAGATTTTGAGTTCCATGGTGTTGCCCATTCCAATTATCTATCTTGTACTCGTAATACCAAACAGGACCGTTATCCTCAAAAGTAGTATCTGGAGTCATCAAACCCAGATCTATCCCTACAGCTACAGTTAATGGTTTCATAACAGAACCTGGTTCATATGTTTGAGAAATAGCTAAGTTTTTCTTTTCAACCACCTTCCTATAATCTGCATCTTTTTCAAAGTCACTCTCAGGTATTTTAAAATCACTTGGATAATAGGTAGGGTAATTAGCAATTGCTAATACTTCCCCAGTAGAAGGATCCATAACAATAACAGTTCCAGAAACAGCACCATATTTTTCGACACCTTCTTTTAATTTCTTTTCTACCAAATATTGCACTGTTCTATTAATTGTTAAAACAATATCTCTACCGGAGGTAGGACTACTCTTTTGATACCCTCCAGCTAATATTGGATTACCTAAGGCATCTATTTCTTGAATTACTTTACCTGGTTTACCTTTTAGATCTTCATTAAATTTACCCTCTATACCAAAGTAACCTGTCTTCTCACCATCTTCTTTAGAAGCAATAAATCCAATAACATGACTAGATAAGGAACCCTCCGGGTAATATCTTGTAGGATCTTCTTCAAATCCTATTCCTACTATATTGGCTTTTTCAATTTCTTCTTTTTCTAAAGGTGTTAAACCTTTTTCTAAACCAATCCACATTAAATTCTTATCAAGCATTGTGTAATATTTATCGTAATAAAAAGCAAAAAGATCTTCTGACTTTTCTTCTACCTCTGGGTTTAATTTTTCTTTGTTTTCTTTTTTTAATCTAGAAACTATTTCTGCAAGTGTATGTGCGGTGGCATATTTATCTGTAATTCTATTAGGTTCACCATACATTAAATAATTATATTGAGTACCTGCTAATAAATAACCGTCAGAAGTCAAAATATCTCCTCTAGCAGCAGGTATTTCTTGATGAGTCCAGTGTTGATCATAAGCTAACTTTTCATATTTTTTATGACTAAGAACTTGTATAGAAAATAGCTTTAGTTCCACAATTACAAAAAGAACTAAAAATATATATAGTATGGTTTTAATACGTGTTTTATCAAAGGTTTTAGGTTGAAAAGTAGTACGATACATTAATTGTTATTATATGCTATAGCATCTGTTGTGTTTATATTTAATCCTAATAAGTTGTTTTCCATTTTTATAAACCCTAAAGCAGTTGCTCTTTGTTCAACGATACTTAAAGAAGATAATCCATTTTCTACGTAAGTAAGTCTTGATATTTCTTTTTCTAAGGTGTCTTTTTCAAGGTATAAAGAAGATAACTTAGTATTATCAGATACCAAGGTATTAGAGAAGTAAACTCTAAATAAAATACTAATGACAAGTGTCACTATAGATAATATGTAAATTTTTCCTATATGTTTTGTTAAGTTCATATAATTTCAAACACTCTCATTTTAGCACTGCGAGATCTAACGTTTCTAGCTATTTCTTCCTCTGTAGGAACAATTGGCTTTTTTGTTAGCATTTTTATTGTGGGCCCCGCACCTTGGCCAAATCGTTTGACCAGTTGGTCTTCCATAGAATGGAAGCTTATAACTATTAAAAAACCACCAGGCAGTAATAAGTGCGAGGCCCGAGGCAGTGACATTTCTAGATTTTCAAGTTCATCGTTTACAACGATTCTTAGGGCTTGAAAAGTCCTGGTAGCAGGATGAATCCTGCCATTCTCATACCCTAAAGGAACTTGAGAAGCTAACAACTCTGCGAGTTGTTTAGTGGTCTCAATTTTCTTTAAACTACGAGCATTAACAATTGCTTTTGCAAACTTTTTAGCAAATTTCTCTTGAGAATAGTTAAATATTAAATCAGCTAGTTGCTTTTCATTTAACATATTAACTAGATCGGCAGCAGTGACTCCAAGTTCACTATCAAGTCTCATATCTAGGGGTTTATCTTTTTGAAAAGATAATCCGATACTACTATCATCTAATTGATAAGAACTATAACCCAAGTCATACAATATACCGTCAACTTTAGTAACTTTGTTGGCAATTGCTAGTTCTTCTATTTTTTTAAAGTTCCCAAGTACAGGAATAAAGTTTGAAGCTAATCCTTCTTTTTTTATTCTTTCATTGGCTCTTTCTAAACTCTCTTCGTTTATATCAAGTCCTAAAACCGTAGCACCTCTACGTAACATTTCTATAGTGTGTCCAGCATCTCCTAATGTGCAATCAATATATGTTTTACCATCACGTACTTTTAATACAGCTATTACTTCATTTTTAAGTACTGGTTCGTGATACATCATTTTTCTGCAAGCTCTTTAGAAATTTTATCTAAGTGAGCATTCCATGTTTCTAAATCCCAAATTTCAATATGATCACCAGCCCCTATTACTACTGTTTTCTTACTAAGATCTGCATAATCTTTTAGATTAGTAGGAACTACAAATCTACCTTGATCATCAATGGAAGATTCAGTGGCACTAGCATATAGATACCTTTTAAGGTTTCTGGTTTGCATATCGGTTATAGGTTTTTCAAGTTGCTTTTGTGCTTCTAGCACCCAATCTTCCTTATCGTATACAAATACACATTTTTCAAAACCACGAGAGAGTATTACCTCTTCGCTATTTATTTGTTCCCGAAGTTTCTTGGGCAAGGCAATTCTAGATCCTTCGGTGATATTCGGTTGGTATTCCCCAAGAAACATTTTCATAATTTACCAAGAAATGTTTTTCACCATTTCTCACCATTTCATATCCATATTCTCTCAAATACCTAACAGTGTCAACACAAACAAAACCCGAAGTATTATATAAAATGAAAATTAGAAATATGTTAAGAATTAAAAAGTTAAAAATAGGAAATAAGAGTTAAGTAATGAATTGAAAAAGAAAGAGGATACCCCTAAGGGCATCCTCCACAAAAAGTCACCGAACGGTACTTCGCCACTTGTAAAAGCGGTAAATAAGCCGTCCATAATCCAACACCGTCCAGGGGGTAATAATAACCATTACCACAGCCAAAACCCAATAAAACCAAAGGGTTTCTGTTGCTTCCAGCCAATACCAAACCCCTAAAAAAGTAGGAGCAACAATGCTAAATAAAAGGATAGCTCCCCACCCAAGTAAAGTTGGTAATTCCATAGGGGAACCTTCAGGACGATACCATAAGAACCGCCGCCAACGGTTTTTATGGAGACCCCTAAGGTCCTCTACAAACCGGGAATCATCATCCAAATATTCGCGCATTTTTTGTATGGCTAGGGCATACATAGCACCTGAAATAAGTGCTAATACGCCCAAAGATTGTCCCACATGCGACACAATATTAGGCTGTGGATACAAAAAAGTAGTACCCACCCCAGTAATACTGCTATGCAGTAGTAAAAGCAAGAAAGAAATCCCCAAACCATACTGCGAAAAAAATTCATATAACCGTTTCATATCATAAACTCTCCATTTTTATAGTAAGATAGGTGCTGTGTCGCACCCTTTTGCAAGCATTATAGGTTATAAATAGATAATTTGCAATTTATGGGTAAGTAAGAAAAAGAAAGAGGATACCACTAAAGGTATCCTCTCAGTCATCATGTAGAGTGGTTACTCAACAAGGGCACGTAGAAACCAACCGCCCATGCGCCATACCGCCCTGCATAAGCTCCAAAAAACAACACTCGCTGTTACAACGTAGACAGCCACCCCAAAGTAACCGATCCAATATACTCCGGTGGCTACAAAAAGGAGACCGGAAATCGCAAAGGGGGTCAAGATTAAGAACCCTACAAATAAACACCACCCCAAAAGCGTAGGGACCTTTTTTGAAGTATCTCTTGGCGCCCATTTGGGAATATACCAAAATCTACCATCCGAGTTTTCCCGGGCGGACAAATAGACTTGGTAAAAATACAAGAACATACCTACCGTGGCCATAGCTTGCCCCGTATGAGTAACCACATTGGGAGTATAGTCAAACCAGTAGAGTTCTCCCAAGACAGTAATGAATAACCCAATGAGTAATAAAGCAAAACCCCAATGGGACCGAACCAACTTCATAAACAAAGCACGCATAGTTTCTCCTAACGTTTTATTAGTGGATTTAAGTATCTAAAGATACTCTTTTGTAAGCATTATAGGGATAACTATATATTTTTGCAATTTATGGGTATTACAATAGGTTAAAAACCTGATCAAAAGGAACTCTCTTTTGTTCCATAGTATCTCTATCTCTAATAGTTACAGTGTTATCCTCTAATGTTTGGTAATCTACAGTAATACAATTTGGAGTACCTATTTCATCTTGAGCATAATATCTCTTACCAATATTTCCTCTATCATCCCATGCAGTTGATACGCCCTTATCTACAAGATAATTAAATAGTTCTTTTGCTTTAGATACTAACTCAGGTTTATTTTTAACAAGTGGAAATACAGCAACTCTATAAGGAGCTATGTCTTTATTTAACTTTAAGTAAGTTCTTTCATCCTCTTCTGTGTAAGCTTCAGCCAATAGAGCTAAAAATACTCTATTTATACCAAAGGTAGGTTCTAATACATGTGGCATAATCTTTTCACCAGTATTAGGATCAATATATCTAAGATCAACACCAGATTTTTCCATATGATTTTTTAAATCAAAATCAGTTCTATAAGCTAAACCAAACATTTCTTTTTTACCAAAAGGAAACATATAATCTAAATCTTTAGTAGTTGTAGAATAGTGAGCTCTTTCGGCATCAGTATGTACTCTCCATGAAACATTCTCTTTAGATATACCTATAGAAGTAATCCAGTTTTCCATTTCAGTAGCCCAATAGTTATATAGTTCTTCCCAATTACTTTCTTTTGGATTAAAGAAATATTCAAATTCAGCGAGATTAAACTCAACATTTCTAAATACGAAATTACCAAGTGTAATTTCGTTTCTAAATGCTTTACCAGATTGAGCAATACCAAATGGTAATTTAGGTCTCATTGTATCTAATATATTTTTAAAATTAACAAACATTCCTTGAGCAATTTCACCTCTTAAATAAACAGTGTTTTTACTACCCTCTAATATACCCATGCTTGTTTCAAATAATTGGTTGAATTTACGGGAGTTAGTCCAGTTAGATTTACCACACTTAGGACACTTTATTTTATGTTCTTTAATAAGAGCATCTAATTCTTCAGAAGGTCTCCCATCAACAACTCGGGGAGTTCCTATTTTATCAAAATAATCTTCAATAACATGATCTGCTCTGGTTCTATATCTACATTCTAAACAATCTATCATTTCATTTGTAAAACTCTCGGTATGACCACTAGCTTCCCATACTTTAGGTGACATTAAAATACTAGTGTCTAAACCAAACATATCAGATCTTTTTGTGATAAAAGTCTTCCACCAATGATTTGTTATATTTCTTAAAACTAAAACCCCTAAAGGTCCCATATCATAAGTATTAGCTAATCCTCCATATATTTCTGATCCAGGGAATACAAAACCACGTCTTTTAGAAAGTGATACTATTTTTTGCATTAAATCATTAGTAGCCATACGAGTAGTATAAATCAAAAGTATTAAAGATCCAAACTTTTAAACCTTTCGTTAAGGTGTACTTTTATATGGTCTTGTATAAAAGATTGTGTCTTTACTAAATCACTTGAGGATATATCTTTAAATATACCTTTTAAAAGCTTTTTAATAACGTCAGAAATACCTGGATCTATAGGTAGTTCGGGGAAATAACCAAAGTGTTTTAAAAACTGTATTTCAAAAAACAATATTGCTAGATCTATATTTAAAGATTTCTGATCCAAAATCTCAAGCACTTTCTTAAATAGTTTAAATACTTGAGTGTCTTCTGAATTTTCTTCCATGTTTCTATGTATTAAGTCAGCTAAATAATAGGCTTTTAGAGACATTTCATAATCAGATTTAATATTCTTAAAAGAATTTAGGGTAACAACCTCATCTATATCTTTAAATCCACCATCCCGTTCAGTTATTTTAATTGAAATATAGTTCAATGAATCTAAATTACCACCTCTCCTAGAAGATATTTTACGTACTCCTCTAGCCATAGCAGATATCTTACCTAAATGTTCCGTAAATAGAGTATATATTTTATCTTTATCTTTATAATTAATACTTTTCAAAACAATAGCGTTAGTGTTGTATTTCTTCACAGTATCATTTTATCAGATGGGTAATAAGGTAAAGATTACTGGGTATGGGACATAACATCCCACACCCAATAATTTTAGGACAAAAGCTTCTCAACAGATGTGTTCAAATCACTGATAGAGGCTACAACGTGTGTGACCTCTTTAAGATGCGGTGGAACACACTCAAGCATCTTCTTTGTCAGATCTTCACTGAAGAGCTGTTCCCGAGGACAGACAATGTAAATAGCCTTAATAAGGCTACCTTCTGGAATGTATCCAATGGTACTGCGGATATACCAGAACAACATTGTGGCAGGCGGAGTCACTATGAAAATAGACTCCTCTGGATAATTTTCAGGATGCCAAATAAAACGCCAAAAGTCCAAGTAACTTCTAAACAAGCGCTTATAGGCAAACTTCAACACGGAGGCAGAATACTCCTCTGCTAAAAAAATAAAGGTAGGTATTCCCTTAGAAGTCATGAAACATCCTCCGGATTAGTGGTAAATACCACAACATTCTTAAGATAGTTCGGTACCCTACGAGCCAACCATCCATCCAAGGGATCCCGGGTCAAAATGTATACCTTTTTGGGCAAATGAGCTCGCTTCATACCTTGCAGCAGCAACAGTAAAATTTGCTGCCTTTTGTCACAAAAGATAAACACAGATTCAGAAGGATAATCACCAACTAATATGTCAAATAGTAATTCAAAAAGAATTATATAGTAGGTAATATCCATTTTAACTGGAACCACATTAGGAATAACAATCTCAGGATGAATTCGGCTCCACAAAAGGTACCTCGTACGTGTCTTGGTCATTAGATCAACTCCTTCATTGATATAGATTTTGTGCCCATATTTTAACACAATACAAAATATCCCGCCGAAAGGCGGGATATTTGTTATAAAACTATTTAGTTATAAAGAAAGTATATTAACTATTAGAGAGTAATTCTAATATTTCTATCTGTCTTTAATTCAACTTTCTCTTTTTTACCTTCTACTGTCACATTATGTATTTCAGTACTTACACCACCTTGTTTTTGTAAGGTAAGTTCATAAGCATCCTTGAAGTCCATATTATCTGGTAAGTAGTAGCTAAATGTCATTTCTTTAGATTCACCGGGAGACATTTCTACATAACCACTGTACCAAACTTTACCTCTCTCTTGATCTGTAGAAGTACCATCTTCACTACCCTCAACATTAACAAAGGTGGAACCAGCAGGAGCATATACTCTTACCCAATCTCTAAATCTTTTAGCAAATAGGGTGTAATCTCCGGTAGGTTCATTGTAGGTGTATTTAATATTAACTTTTCTTAACCATCTGTTACCTTCTTTAGTTACAGAATGATTAACTTCTTTAGTAACAAACCAGTTTGTTTTGTCACCACCAAGGTTTGTGGAAACAACCATTGAATAATCACCAGTTACAGGTTCTTTAATTCTTCCCGCTAAACCATATTTTTCAGCTAATAGTTGAGCTTCCGCATCTTCCACATTTGGGAAATATACTTGAACATGTTTTCTCATAGCTAAATCAACACCTTTATCAATTAATTTAGTCCATAAGTTCTTATCAGACTCAAATACATTTATTAACATAGCTTCCATTAGATCTCCAAGAACTCTTTTTCTATTAGCTTGTTCTTGTAATTGGAGAGAAGCAATCTTTTCAAGTTCTAATACAACATTATCTGGAGTGTAAGTAATACCATTAACAGTTACAGGTCCTGTTACTTCTAATAATTCTCTTATAACTTCTGTATCTATAGCAATAACACCATCTACAGGTTTTATTTCATAAGGAGCTATTGTTCCAGCCATATTATAGAACTTTAACAATTGCTTCATAGAATCTACAAAATCAGGAGAATAGTTCATATCTCTTGCATACCATCTCTCTACTTTTAAATACTTCATATATGGAGCGGGTGCATCTGGAAAATCATAAGTAGCATCTACTATATCTAAAGTATTATCAATGCTATACATATCTTTAGAGGTAAAATCAGATTGTAATAAGCCATCATCAATCTTAAATGTTGCATAATTAGTCATAAAACCTCCGGTAGGTCTCATTTCTTTATCATTTTGCATTAAGATCATATATCTTTTAAGAGGAGTGTCTATTCCTAATACTTGAGGAAATAATGTTAAAGCTTTCTTTATATCAGGGGCATATTGATCAGCACCAGATAAGGTATCTTTAACAAATCTAATATTTTCTCTAATAGGAAATCCTTTTAACTCTTCTGGGTATTTATCTACATTTATAGGTTTAAGTTCATTACCTATTTTAGATACTTTTTCAATTACACCATCCATTTTACCTGCAACCTCAGGCATTAAAGAAACCCACATTTGAAATGCTTCCATAAGACCTTCTTGTTGAATTACTTCTTGATCTGGAGAAACTTTTAAACCAGCAGCGTCTGCAAAAGGGGTAACTATAGTGGATATTTCTCTAATAGCGTCTACACCTAGTAATCCTGCATTTATAAAACGATCTGAATCAGAATAAAACTCATTTATTTTAGATAACTTCATGTCCTTAGCCCAACTAAACTGGGCATCTCTCTCAGATCTTAAATTATTTAAATCTTTTTCAACAGAATTAAGGTCTTGAGCTAAAGTTACAAGGTCACGATTTTTTAAAGATTCAGAGACATCATTCATATCAGCTTTTAAAGTATTAAAGGCAGACATAACGGTATATGCGGGAGTTAATATGTAAATATAAGCAACAATACCAACAATACCTAAAACAATAAGGGATAAAATACCAGTAATACCCAAACCTTTAAGTAGGGCTTTATTGCCTTTTTTTCCGGAAGCAGAGCCTTTTGACCCCCCACCTATGCTACTAATACTAGTTAAGTTATTTGCATTCCAAAATTTAGATTTTTCCATTTTAATAAGCTCCTTTGCTCGACAACACCGCGATAGGTGTTTTTAAAATTATTAGTAAATCGTACAAAACAGATCGATTACTTGCATACGTAGCATCAAGTTTAACACGTTCTAAAAAAGTAAGAGCGGAACGTCCACTAACTTGCCAAGGTCCTGTAATACCGGGCTTAACGCTCAAAGCACTATCAAAGTATTTTTTTGACTCAGGGAATTCTACCATACGTTCCTCTACTTCATGAATATAATAAGCTCTAGGACCAACAATACTCATTGTGCCCATTAAAACATTAAAAAATTGTGGTAATTCATCAATACTAGTTTTTCTAAGAAATTTAGCTCCTTTAATTAAACGAGGGTCTTCTTCAAGCTTGTAGCCACTAGCTCGATGTAAAGCTCTTAGTTTAGGATCTTTTAACATTATTTCATGAGCATTTGGAATCATAGATCTAAATTTAAACATAACAAAAGGCACTTTATTCTTCCCCATTCTTTTTGGAATATCTGCAAATACGGGACCTTCTGGAGATACAATCTTAATCCATAAAGAAACACATACCATAAGTGGTAAAAATAAAATAATGCCAACAAAAGCACCAAATATATCTATTATTCTTTTTGCAATATCATAAAACATAAAGTTAGTTGTTACTCAAGTATACATCATCCAATAGATTTTTAAGTTTGTTTTTAAAAACTTTTTTATCAAATTTAAGGGCTTGAGTAAAACAATTATGCGAAATAAATTGAATAGAGTCAAATTCATTCAAAGCATTAAGTAACGACTCTTTTGTTTGTTCGTTAAAAAAAGTACCTGTTTTACTAGGAATAACTGTTTCTTTAACTCCCCCACTACCATACGCAATTACAGGTTTTCCACTAGCCATACATTCAATAGGTGTTATACCAAAATCCTCATACTGAGGAAATATAAGTGCTTTACACTCCGACAGCATTTGTAATTTTTCTTCATCAGGAATATGCCCTAAAAATTCAATATTTTTACAACCCTTACTTAATATTTTTAATCTATTTAAATCAGAACCAGAACCTATAACTTTTAAAGGTAACTTAGATTGTTTAAAAGCCTCTATTACAATATCAAATCTCTTCCAAGACACTAATCTACTAACTACTAAATAATATTCTTTAATTTCTATAGAAGACTTGGATTTAAAAGCACCTGTATCTATACTAGGATTTAACAATACAGAATCTCGATGATAATACTTATTAATTCTATTCTTAGTAACCAAAGAATTAGCAATAAATGAATCTACTCGTTGAGCAGCAATATAATCAGTTTGACGTATAAAAAATAAAAATGGTTTTATAACCCACAAAAATCTTTTCCAAAACTCACTGTTAAAGTAATCGGAGGTCTCCCAAAACATTCTACCTACAGAATGCATGTAACAAACATGCTTTGTTTGAGGTTTAGTAAATATTAAATGGGCATATCTAGAAGACATAGATAAAACCATATCAAATTGGTCAAATCTAAAACTTTCAAAGGCTAGCACATGAAAATATAGTACTGAATAAAATCTATATAACTTAGTAGCAAAGGGGAGTTTTTGTATAAAAGATGTTCTGTAATAAACACCTAGGGAATCTAATTTTCTTTGCCACTTTTTAGATATAACAGAAGAATATACTACTGCGTTAGGATATAGTTCTAAAACATCCAAAAATACCTTTTCAGCCCCACCGTTTTGAATTAAGTCGTCACATACAATAGCTAACTTCATATGGATATATTATACAAGTAAAAGTAATAACCTCCTGATATAATTTAAACATGAAGATAGGATTAGTTGGTCAAAAGCTCCTAATAGATAATCCCGCAGGTGTTGAAAAATATATGTACTATATATTTCAAGGTCTTGCAAAAGTAGATAAAGAAAACAACTATATTATTTATGTTACTAAAAAACCTGAGGAAACATTTTGGAAAGAATTAACACAAGGAAATAAAAACTTTGAATACAAAGTAATTAAATATAGTAAATATCCTTTAATATCATGGACTCAAATGTTATTAGCTAAAGAACTATATGATAACCCCGTAGATGTTGTGTTTTATCCTATGGATACTATATCAGGGCTCTTAAACTTTTTTATACCTAAGAAATTCAATCCAGTATGTATGATCCATGATTTTGGATATTTAAAAACGAAGGAATATAAAAACCCAGTAATAAGACTAATACACTTTTTTACAATCTATTATGTAATTATATTTTCTAAGAAACTAATAGTTCCAGCACAAGGAGTTAAAGATACAGCATTAAATATATATCCAACTTTAAATAACACTCTTTACAATGAAAAAAAGATTGAGGTAGTAACAGAAGGATTAAATCCATACTTTTTACAACCAAAACAAAAAAGCAGTATAGAAAGTATTAGAACAAAATATGGAATAGAAGATAATGAGTATTTATATTTTGTTTCAACTATTCAACCAAGAAAAAATATACCCGCAATGATAGAAGCATTTAGTAAAGCTATAAAAGAAAACCCCAAGTATAAAAATACTCAATTAGTAATAACAGGTAAATATGGATGGCATTATAATGAATCAATAGAGGCACCTAAAAAATATGGGGTAGAAAACAATGTTAAATTTATAGGTAGAACATCTGATGAAGAAGTAGCCCTACTAATGAGAAATACTAAAGCTTTCATAAATGTTTCCATAGAAGAAGGATTTGGACTACCCGCACTTGAAGCAATGGCATCCAGGGCTCCAATGATCTTATCCGATATAAATGTATATAAAGAATTAGCGCAAGATACAGCTATTTATGTAGATCCCAATAATATAGAAAGTATAAAAGCGGGTATTTTAAAAGTATTAGAAAATAAATATACAAAAGAATATATAACTAAAGCTAAAGCACTTTCGGAAAACTATACATGGGATAAAGCAGCTACTAAAACGCTAGAAGTATTTAATATGTTGAATAAATAACCATTTTTAGAGTAAAATAGCCACAAAATACCATAATCTAAGAGAACAAGGAGTATTATATGGCTACTGTATGGTTGATACCTATAGAAGAATACCTAACAGTTAAATGGAGTATCTGGCTACCAAGTGAAAAGTCCCAGTATATAGGTAAAGGTCCCCATTTGGGGCTTTTTCACCCAGGAGCCAATGGAAGTGAGGTGCAAATAGTAGACCAACAATCTTTGGCACACAAATGGAGCAGTCCAAAAAGTGCATTGCTTTGGGCGTTGTCTCATGGATATAACGTAAAAGCACTAGTAGGTATTAAATACACTAATGGAAATACCTACATTAGAGTAGAAATAAATCCATTCTATATAGATCATTCCAAAGAGAAAATAGCGAAGGCAATTAAAGCAGCTATAGAAGATACACATCCAGCTGTAGCACCTGATCCAGGTTGTGAAATAACGTTTGGGTTTGCGTATACCCAACACAGAGGTAATTACCTCTGGGACTACTGCAAATTCAAAAGAATTGGGGATAAAATAGTCCCTATATAAATACGAAAAAGCCAAGGAAAATATCCCTTGGCTTTTTGAATTTCAAAACTTAACTAAAAAAGAAAAGTATATAGAAAACTACTTCTCTCCTAGTGCTAACATGAAAATATTTTTAGTTATTTTTGCTGTATTAAGCCAATCAAAGTTCTTTAAATTATCTAACCCTTTTGTCACTAACTCTTTTTGTAAATCTTTATCAATAAGTAATTCATTAATTCTTAAGGCTATATCATCTATATTAGTTGGGTCAAAATACTTAACAGAATCCCCATAAATTTCTTTGTGACATTCAATATTAGATATTGCACAGGGTAATTTATGATATTGAGCCTCCAGAGGTGTTAAACTAAAACCCTCTTTCAATGAAGGAAACACATATAGCTCCGCAGCTTTTCTAAATGCTACAACCTCGTCATCTAAAACAAAAGATTTAAATACAGGTAATATAACTTTATCCTCTAAACCTTTTTCCTTTATTAAACTTTGGAGTCTTTCTGCAAACATGTCTTTTTTACCAATCAAAACCAAAGATCCTTTATATTTATACTTATTAACTAAAATATCAAAAGCTTCCACTAAAGTAGATAGATTTTTATGCTCGTAAGCACTACCTACACAAAGCAAAAATGGTTTTTCAATATTATATTTTTTAAGAACATCTTTTGGATTTAAATCAGAATCCAATAAATCTGGATCTATACCCTCATAGGCTAATACATGTTTATCTGCAGGTATTGCAGGATATTTCTTTAAAAAGTCATCTTTAGTAGCGTTAGAAGGAACAATATTTTTATAAGATCTAAGCAGTGCCCAAATTATAACCAACCTATATATAAACTTTTTAAATAAAAAATAAGGTTTCCAAATAGTAGTACTAGCCGTAGTGGTGTAATCACTCATGATCAAATCAGGTATAGCAGTAACTAATTTACCTGGGTATAGCACTGGTATATTAAAGTGAGGAACATACAATAAGTCGGGCATGTAAGAGAGTATTTTAAATAAAAATATTGTTTGTTCAGTCCAGGAATACCAAGGATAATTTGCAAGAACTTTTTTGAAATTAGGATTTGTAAATTTATAATGATCAAATATTTCTTTTTTAAAGAAAACTATGTATTCATTAGTAGTATCTACCTTGGCTAAATGCTCAACAATAGCTTTAGTGTATCTACCTGGTCCTGCAGTAGCAAAAAACCTAGCATCTATAGCAATACGGTATTTCTTAGTCATGCTTCAATTATATCCTATCTAAATAAAAAACTGCTATTATAAGTAAATGGGTAAAAAATCTTTTATTAATATAACACTGGTTAGTGCTGGAAATATTATAAATACAATACTTGGATTCTTGTTTTTAACTGTAATAGCAAGAACATTAACCCTAGAAGACTTTGGTAAATATGCTCTATTAACAAGTCTATTAACATTTTTAGCTAAAGGAACTGACTTTGGCACTAACTCCCTTTATGTTTCTAAATCAATAACATCAGACAATAAAAGCTTATTGGGAGTATTTTATAGTTTAAAAATAATCTTAGTATTATTATTTATACCAGTTGCCTTATTAATATTGTCATTATTGAAAATACAAGATATGTATATGTCTGCAGTATTCATTGCAGGCCTTATTGCATACGGGATTAATTTCACCATATATTCTCTATTTCAAAAGCATGAAAACTACCTGATGCTAATTTTAGTTAACAGCATTATTGCAGTAATAAAGTTTATATTTGCTATATTAATATTCTTTAACATATTTATACCAACACTTTCAGCAGCATTCTCTATATTTTCATTATCAGTATATCCAAGTTTGCTTTTAATATTATTTTTACCAAAAGAGTTTAAAAACTTTAAAATCTCTTTTAATAATATGGTTATATTTTTTAAAGAAGCATTCCCCGCAGGTATATCTATATTAGTATCAGAAGGATGGTCCTCTATTGCAAATATAATAACCAAATTTGCAAAAAGCTTTTCTGATGTTGGAATATATTCCCTTGCAGATAAATTATCCGCAATATTTTCATTAATATCTTTTAGTATATTCACAGTACTATTACCTAAAAATTCACAAAGAAAAAAAGAACACAAAGCATATGACTTTAAAGAAACATCACTAATTGCAACAGGTATATTACTTCTAGCCATATTTGGAATTATTATTTCTAACTTAGTAGTAGTACCCATATTTGGTAGTAACTTTAAAGAGTCATTACCAATACTTTACATACTATTATTTGCTAGTGCTTTTGCAGCAATAAATACATTTATGGAAAACTACTTTTTTGTAGAAAAACAAACTAACAAACTATTACCAATAGCTTTAATAAAAATATCTACATTTGTTATAACTTCAATTATTTTATTGCCTAAATATTCAATAGGGGGAGTTGCTTGGGCTAGTTTAGTATCAAGTCTTAGTGTAACTATCTTAATGGTAATAATATTTAAAATGGATAGAAATAAAGTTTCAAACTAATTATTGAGTAACAGGCACGGCAGGTAAATAGTACATCACTCTACCCACACTTTGGTTCATACGTGTTGTAACTTCTTGTTCTTTTATCTTTAACGCAGCTATCTCTGAAGGAGTTAATATAGGATTAGTTAATTGTTTTGTAATGCTATTTAAAATAGATTTATCAGTCTCATAAGCAGATTCATAATACCAAAGTACCCAATCACCATCTTCTCCAATAAGCTTTTTACCTGCTACCATTCCTGGTATTTCTAGTTCATATCTGCCCCTCTTACCAATAACAATCATATCTTCTTCATACAAGACCTCTGGTGTTCTACCTTTTTGAGGTTGATAATCTATTACTTCAAAAGGACTATCTGTATAAAACATAGCTATAGGTAACTCTATACGATCTAAAAATACTCTACTAGTAGTACCTAATTTAGCATCTTTTAAAGCCATTAATCTTGATTGAGAACCAGTTAAATCACTTGGATAATATAAGTTAGAGTTATAAAAAACATACACCAAAGAAAACATACTAATTGAAAATATAGCCATAAACTTAAATACGTTATTGTTTAGTAACTTTACTTTTAACATCACGAAAGATAATAAATGTTCAGAGAATGCACCAATAATTAAAGATAACAATGGATATAAAGGTATTATGTACCAAACTAATTTAGACTTTGCTATTGAGAAGAAAGTGAACGTAAACAAAGATCCAAGGAATAAAAATACAAATTTATTAATCTTCTTAAAATCTCTTTTATTATTAGTATTAGTTAATTTATTAATCCACTTAATATTAATTCCAAAGGTATTATATAAAAACCAAGGTAAGCCAAGTACTAAAGCCACAAACCAAATTCTCATACTCACTTTTATAGCTATAAAATACCACCACCAGGGTTGACCTTTATCTTCTATAGCCTCCGTAGCACGCGCTATAACATGGTAACCTAGATAACTATTAATAAAGGGCATCCCAAAACGACGATACATTTCTAAATGCCAAGGTAAAAATACTAAAACACTAGTGAAAAATAATACTAAATAATTTTTAAACAACTTAGTAGTTATAACTTGTTGTTTTGATATAAGTAAAAATAATTCATAAAGACCAATTATTGCAAATGGTATAAAACCTATAACTCCCTTAGTCATTACAGCCAATCCAATAGATAGACCTGAAAACAACCAGTATTTTACCTTATTATTTTCTTTAGCTAACCAATATAAATACAAAGCTAAAGTTATAAAAAACACATTAGTAATATCGGTCATTGATTGCCTTGCATAATATAAAAAGTGCAAAGTAGTTAATAAAGAAAAAGCAGATATAAAACCAGCAGTACGATTAAAAAGTTTTTTTCCAAATAAATATAAAACTACTACAGTAAAAAACCCAAATATAGCAGATGGTAATTTTGCAGCAATACTAGTAAAGCCTAAAAACTTCATGGAGAAAGCCATTAACCACATATATAAAGGTGGTTTCTCATACCATATGAGTCCCTTTTTCCATTCCATAGAAATATATTCATTATTAATAACCATGTTCTTTGAAATCTTTGCGTATATAGCTTCATCCCAAGGTATTAAATGAGTGTTACCCAAGCCACCAAAAATTAATAATGCCGAAATACCTAACAATACTAAAGGTAAAAATACTTTTGATTGCGTTAAATAACCTACAAGACTATTAAGATTGTAGGTACCCTTAATAACAGATATTCCATAAGAAAAGAACAAACAAAATACAATCCAAAAAAACTCTGAATTATATGAATAAAAAATACCAGCTACAAACCAACCAATAACTATAGAAGCCATAGAAGAAGATAACATAAATGTAAAATTATCTTTGCTAGTAAAAGCTGCTTTTATTAATACGGTTAACACAAGTAAAGAAAATAATAACCAAACAGAAAATCCTATAATTCCTGTTTCAGCTAATAACTCCCCCCACATAGTATGGGCAGGTAATCTGGTACTAAATGCAGCAGGATCTCTACCAAAAAATACAGGAGCAATTTTAGTTTGACTAAAATGTTCAAAGAAACCACCATAACCACCACCTAAAACAGGGTATTTTTCAAATATTTGTATTGCTCCAGTGAGTAATAACATGTGGGAGTCAAAAGAATCCATACGGTAGTGAAAATATTGTTTAACTTTGGCACGCATCAAACCATCCTTTTTACTATATTCAAAGGCAAAAGTAGTAGACAATATTAATATAATAGCTAATAAGTAAGCAAGACTTTTATAACCAAATTTCTTAATTAAAAATATAATGGCAAATACTAAACCTGCAACACCTTCCATTATCCATGCGGATCTAGAATTAGTTAAAAATAAAGTTACTAATAATGAAATAGACATAATTCCATATAATATTTTTTTCTTCCCAAAGGATTCATTTAAAAACAATATGCCCGTTATAGGTAATAAAGCAGCTAATAAAACACCGTAATGATTAACATCCCAAAAGGTAGCACCCACTCTAGCTATATTACCTGGTATGTTCCAAAAAGCTCCAACAATTACACCAGTGGTCTGGTATAAAACATATTGAAAATAACCAAATAAAGTTAAACCAAACGTAATATAAATATAAAACTTTAAATACTTTAAGACATCATTAGGATTGTTTTTAAAATAATTTATCAGATAGACAACCAAGAAAACAATAGTAGTGAAAAAACCATACAACAATAGACTGGCTTGTAAGTTAAGAGAAAAAAACATAGAAACACCACGTACTACCCAAAGGAGGAGCACTAGTAATATAAAAGGATCTTTTAAAACATTTAAAGATTCCAATTTCTTCTTTTTAGGGGTGTTAAATAACCAAATAAAAATATGGGTAACTCCAACACATAATAAGCCCACCATAAAGGATCTTATTGGCATTAAATCCCATCTGTAGAAACTAAACAATTCTTTGTGGAGTAATACAGATAATACAAGCAATAAATACAAAGCAATTTTAAAATTTTTAAGTATCAAGATATAAGATAAAACAAATATTAAAAATGCGATTAAAAGCTCAATATACATATTATTTAGAACCTAATAACTCATTATAAACCTCTAAAGTTTGTTTTGCTGCATTTTTCCAAGTATATTCATGTTTCATCTTTGCACTAAGTACCGGTCTCTTACTGTAATATTCCTTTTTTAAAGCTTCTTTTATAGAAATAATGTTATCAGGTTTGCAATAAGAAGCTGTATCACCAAGATATTCCTTAGCACGCTCCCCGGAGGCAACTGCATTAGTACCACAAAATAAAGCATCTAGGCTTGTTAGTCCGGTAGTTTCAAACCAACTTGCAGATACCCCAACTTTAGCAAAATGAAAATAAGAAGGTATTTCTTCATAAGGTACCCGTTCTATATAGTGAATCCAAGGATACTGTTTTAATAACTTTTTAAATCTTAAGGTATATTCAAAATGATTTAATATATTTAGCCTACCTATTAATACTAATTGAATATCTTTGTCCTCTTCTTCTCTTAATTTTCTAACAGCTTCAATAATACTAAGTTGATTTTTTCGTGGTTCAATACGTCCCACACAAATAATATAATTTTCAAAATCAAATGGGTTTTTATAATCTTTCTTCTCTATAAATTGTTCTCCTACTCCGTTAACAACTACTTTAGTGTTTTTAAGTTTTACTCCATAGGTCTTTTCTAAATCCGAAGCCTCTAAAGTAGTTTGAACCAAAACATAATCACTAAGTTTAAGAACCGTCTTATGCATATTTTTCAAACCCTTAAATACACTATATATAGCAAGCTTAAGTTTTTTTGTACTAAATAATCCACGATATACATTTTTAAATACATCTCTAGAGAATTGATCTTTAAAAAGGATTTTAGAAATTCTTCTGTAATCAAATACATAAGTGTCATCAAACTTTTTAACTTCAGCAACATTATGATGTATAGGAGATAACACTAAGGGTTTTTTAAATTCTTTAGCGCGTAATGCATAAAAGTAGTTTTCAGCTAACCAATCTAATTGAAATACATGAACAATATCGTAATCAGACATATCTACATTTAAGTCAGTTTTTATATCTACTTCAATATCAAGATTTCTAAGTTCTTCTGCAGTATTTTTAACCTGTACAAAATCACCACCTAACCCTCCAGATAATAAACCTAATCTACCTAACATTAAAACTTTCATATTTTTGATTTTACCAATAAATTCATATACAAGTTTAAATAATTCTTAATGAATATATCCATAGAATACTTTTTTATAACTAATTCTTTAGCCCTGGTTAAATTATACCTTTTATCAAGTACATCTTTATGTATTTTATCCATACTAGCGGCTAATGCTCTGGGATTTGATACTTCAAAATATTCAACCGTGTCTTCTGCAACTTCATTTAAAACAGGTAAATCTGAGCTTATTATAGGTATACCAAAGACCATAGCTTCCATTAAAACTAACCCAAAACCCTCTGCTAATGTTGGAAATATAAATACATCTAAAGATGCATAATATTTAACTTTATCAGGTTCATCAAATACACCAGTAATAACAACACTCTCTTCTATATTTAGTTCTTTAACTAAAGATTTAATATAAGCTTCATAAGCACCACCCCCTGCAATCATTAAATAAAATTCTCCATTTGCATTTAGAGGATGATTTAAAAATTCTGCAAAAGCTTTGACCATAGTGTCAATACCTTTTTCTTGAGAAACTCTACCTACATTTCCAAATATAAAAGCGTCTTTAGGGAGAGAGTATTTTTTAAGTATTTGATTCCTATAAAGAGATTTTGTTCTTTTTGGAAGATCAAATTGTTCTATAGGTAAACTATTAGGGATAATAAATAATTTATTAGAAAGAATTCCCTCCATCATTTTCACTTTTTTTCTGCTTGGAGTTAAAGATATTTCTTTACTAGCTAATAAATTAACTAAGGTAGAATACCCAAAGTAAGTTGGTATCCAAGATAATCTTTTTAGAACACTTGGAGATTTCCACTCAGATATAGGAGTATGTGTGTGAGATATTCTAACTCTTGTTTTGGCTATATAACCTGCAATAAGCGCATTGGTTGTAGCTTTTAACTCATGAGCATGAATTACATCAATATTATATTCTTTTAAAAATTTAACTAAGTGATAAATATAAGAAGGATCAATCTCAAAGTTTATTTTGTTTTCTGTAAAAACTTTAGCACCTAAATCTCTATAAACTTTAGATATATCTCCCTCTAGACACCATACAAAAACATCTTGATTATGTTCAACCATACCTTTAACTAAATCAGTTACATGTTTCTCCATGCCCCCAAACGTAGAGGAGTTTAAAACATAAAGTATTTTCATATTTTATTAAAGCTGTCGTAAATTATATTAAGCATATTACTAACTTTATTATCCCAGTTATTTATTTTGGCTATTTTTTTTCTCTCATTTATTTTAGCTAATCCATCTTCTTCAATAGCTTTTTTTATGAATTTTGAGAAATCATCATATGTTTTAGCAATATAACAAACATCACTAAAAGGTGTATATGCAGGTAAATCAGTAACAACAACAGGCAAACCAGCCGCTAATGAGTCATGGAATTTGACAGGGAAACATCCTCCTACAGTGTAATCATTTAAAACATAAGGAATAATATCGACGTCTAAACCAGCCATGTATTTGATCTTATCTTTATAGGGCTTAGAACCAAGATAATATACATTTTTAAATTTACTAAATTCAGTGCTTTCCCAATCTGCATCTTTATCTTTTAAACCTAAGGGTCCTATTATAATAAAAGAATATGCTGGATGATCTTGAATAATTTTTCTAAATAAATCAAAGTCAAATTTATAAGTATCTAATGCTCCAATAAAACCTATACGAGGTTCAGGTATGTCACTTAAATCTTTTGGTAAATGATATTTATATTTTTTAGTGTCTTTAAACATTTCATAGTCACCTACATTAGGTGTATAAAAAGTTTTAGGATTTAATTGTTTCAATCTATCGTATATGCCAGGAGCGGTAGTAAATACCAAATTAGCTTTTTTAGTTAAATAATTTTCAATCTTAATTACTTTATCCTTTTTCTTTTTAGTATCATATTTTGGAAATGCAGGGTAATTATCTACGCAGTCGTAAACTAAAGAGTCATATCTTAAAAACCTGGTGTAATTTTTAAGATGAGGTATTTCCATATTGTATACCCATAATATTGTTTTAGTTTTACGTTTTAAATATTTTAAGGATAATAAATTTAAACGTAGTACATGAAATACCGAGGTTATAACAGTGACTGGAATAAAGTTAAGTGGCGTATAAATAATAGATTTCTTATTTATTTTCTTAATTTGAGTTAAAACTCTACTAAAAGTCCAATTACCTCTCAGTAAATGTCTAAAAAATACAAATCCAGTATTTATAGGAGGATCAACAAATATTACGTTATGCCCCGCGTTCATTAGTCTCATCATTACGTGTTTTTTATTAGTCCAATTCTCAAAATCCCAAAGCTGATTAGAAAGGCATATTATGTTAAGTTTTTGATCTGAGGTAGTACCCATTAATATATAGTATAGCGTAATATTTAACGCCAAGCATGAAAAAGATCAAGCAATATAAAAAACCAAAGGTATTGCTACAAAAATAATTACTGATACAATCAAAACAAACTATAGTAAGGAGACTATATGAAATTTCATAAGATATTATGCGTACTAGTAATTATGTTTTGCACGGCAATAACTACTTGGGTACTAGTAGACGTAGGAATAGTGGCACTAATCAACAACCCGGAACAGGCTAGTCTAATTGGGGTGCCTATTCTAGCTAGCGTTGGTATTTGGGTATGCGCAAATGAACTAGTAAAAGAATAAACCACAGTATATATCCACAAATACAGACACTAGAGGGGCATATAAAAAAAACATATGAGATACTACAAACAATATCTCATATGTCTGTTTACACATAATAACTTTATAAGCACTTTGGACAGGCTTTATCTAGAAAATTCAGTTTAACTAATACTCTACGAATATTAAACATAAATTCAGAATCTTTTAGAGACCATAACCAAGAAGTATTTTTAAATCCTAAATCATAAGCAGCATGCCAAATGCCATCATAGAATACCATTCCATGAAGTTCTATAAGGACAGAAATGCCTAAAAGTATAAAGAAAATATTTCTTATACGTATATATTTAGGTAATTCAAAATATTTAGACTGTATAAAAGGAATCAACAGTAAGACTAAAAAAGGTATTACATCTGAGGCCATACGATAACCATAACTATAACCACCATACCAATGCTTCCAAAATCCCATAACAAAGACATGTAATAACACTATTAAGCCAAATATTATGTCTCTAATTACTATATCTTTTTCTTTATAATTACCATATAACATTGCTTTAATTGAAAGGTAAAACCCCACAAGAGAAAAAATAAAAACAGGAGAATAAATTAAAATGCCTTTACTAGGAGAGATCCAAATACCTAAAAACCCCTCAGGAAAATGAGATAACCAACCTGCAAACAACTGCGCAGCGTATCCTTGATTGGATATATCTTTGTAATAAACATTGTTATACCAAACAAAAAATGATAAAGGTATTAAAAATCCCAATACAAAAGGGGCAAATCTTTTAATTTGACTTAAAATATTAATTTTTGTAAAACCTTTTTTAGTAAAAACAATACTTATATTTTTTATATCCCCAATAATGGGATTAAATATTATAGGTAACAAAGAAGTAGGACGTGTAATAAAAGAAAATCCAGAAAACAAACCAGACAGGAATAAATTATTAGAATAACTAAAATACAAACCTAATATTAAAAATAATTGAAGCGTGCCATATTGCCACATTGCTTGCGAAACAAGTGCAAAGTTTATAGTTCCAAATGCATATATAGAGACCAATATCCAAATGTTTCTATTAATTAGATAGAACCTATCTCGTAACAACAAATAGAAAAATCCCACACTTAAAGACAGTATAATGGCAGAAGATAAGTGAGATAAAATTATTAAATTATCCCAAGTAACAGATATTCCAAGTTTCAAAGGTATATAAAAAACAGGTAAAGCTAAAATAGAAGTCATAATAGGAAATGCAGAAAGATAATGTATACCGGAATCAGTAGATATTTTTTTAATATAAAAAGGTACTAATCCCTTAATATAACTTTTATCATCTGGGTTTGGATATTTATCTAATAACATTTTATAGTAGTTATCTAAATATAGAGTTCCATCATTAATTATTGATACCGTAGTAAATATTGTAGACACAGTATCTTCAGATTGAATTGGCAAATTATTTATATTTAATTTATATAGTAAAAACCAAAGGAAAAAATATATAGAAAAGCAACCGATAACTATTTTAGTGAATAATTTCATATTAATATAATACAACAACAATAATTTAAGTGTATGCATATTAATAAACCTGATAGTATATAGAAATGAAAATAAATACGTATAAAGATACTTCTTTTGAAAAAGATATATGTACAATAGATATTTGTAATTATATACAAAAGTACTTTAAAACCATAAAAAATAAAAATATATTAGATTTTGGGTGTGGAATGGGAGACAAATCGTTTTTGTTGAATTCAAGAGATAACAAAGTAATACAAACGGATATAGAAGACCTACGCAAAGTTAAAGAACTACCATTTATATTATCTAAATCAGAAATAATAAATGCAGAAGATAACACATATGATTATGTAGCATCAATAGATGTTATAGAACATGTAGAAAACGATAAAAACTTTATAAAAGAAATACTAAGGGTGTTAAAACCAGGAGGAAAAGCTTTTATAACAACACCAAATAAATATAGAATTGGCAACATATTGAAAATTATTAAAGACAGAAAACTTATACAATACCCTTTAGTACTAGGATACTCTGAAGGACTTAAAGAATGTATACACATACGTGAATATACACCAAAAACTTTAAGTAATTTGGTAAGTAACAAAGAGTTAAAAAATATAAAAGTATATACAATATGGTTAGGTTTAAGGTTACCTTTAATAGAATTAATTAGAATACCTGGGAAAATACCATTTCCATTAAGTTATATGTGCCAAAGTTTAGTATTAACATTTGAAAAATCTTAATACAAAAATATTAAATTAGTTACAAGCATACTTATAACTATATAGCTTGCAGTATTATATAGTGTCTATTAGTGAAACGAGCATCTTTGTCAATCAGGTCAATTAGATACCCTAAAAGGTTTGAACACATAAAAATAAAAGGCATAGGAACTATCAATAAAATTTTTGTTGTAATATAACCCTCTAAAAATTTTCTAATAATATATTGATTTAATAACTCAGATAAAGTAGTTCCAAAAAAGGAAGTGTTATAAATTTCTATTATTTTAAACTTATTATTAGTAGCTAAAAAGTTATAACCTCCAAGGTGTACTCTATAAAAATCATGTTCCATCCCACCATGGTCTCTATATAAAAAGGGAGAAGAAAGAACACAATAACCTCCCCTTTTCAAAACTCTCCTAGCTTCTGAAAAAAATACATTTAGATCATCAATATGTTCAAGCACCTCAAAACTACAATAAACATCAAAATAACCATTTTCAAAAGGTAACTTGGTAGCACTACAAACAACATCAATATCAGATTTATTCTTAGAATTACCATATAAAGCTTTTGTTAAGGACCCTAAAAAGTTTACTCTTTTAGTTTCTGATTCAAATAAGGCATCCCAACTAGAAAAATCTGTAGCCACAAATTCTACTATTCTAGAGTTATATTTTTGCAGTATCTTATTTTTAAAATCACAGTTACCTGCACCAGTTTCCAATATTCTTCCCTTAAAATATTTTTCTAACCTTGCATTACCCTGATAAGACTTAATAGAGGGAAGCCAATGAGGATATATAGGTAAATAAGTAATTAGTTTAAACAATCTTAACAACACAGTATATATTTTAAACTAGTGAGAGAACTTAGTAAAAAAACTTACTCAGATACGTCTTTAACACAAAACAATCCAAAGGAGTACTTAGGAAAATAATAAGTAAATATTTGACTTAAAGATGCAATAACAAACCAAAACAATTTTGGTTTAAATTTTATAGATACGGTTATATCTTCATCCATAGAATCTTCTTCATCTTTTTCTTTTCTTAAATACTTTAAACCAGCTAAACCAAATACTTTAAATCCTAATTTTTTCATTACGTATACATCCCATCCAGATAAATGAACCTGATATGGGTTAGCATCTAAAATAGGTTGTTCTAAAAACCCATTAGGAGTAGTAATAATAACTTTTTTTCTAGCCCACTTCTCTGCTCTTTTTAAGATAACTAAGGCATCCGTTTTATTTAAATGTTCTAGCACTTCGATTAAAATAACTGCGTCAAAAGACTTTTCTTTAATATTTAAATCCTGTATTTTGTCACTTAAATATTTAGAGTGTATATTTTTAGACTTTGAAGACTTTAAATAAGGCTCCCAAGTTTCCACTCCAACAGAATATTTTATATTTTTAACAAATTGTAGGGGAGAATCAGGACCACATCCCAAGTCTAAAACTGTTTCGCAATCACTTAGTTCTTTTTTTAAACAATAATTTAAAGTATGAAATAGTTTTTCAAATATTTTACTAGAATATAGTTTTTTTATTAACATTTTATGAAACAGGCAGTAACTAATTACTACTTAATTATATAGGCATATTGGTAGTTAAAACAGGTTAATATACCATAACCCATATGATATACTATTCGGGTAAAGATAACACGTATATGAATATATTAGGAATAACATCACCAATATCATGGAACTCTGCAGCAGCTATTATCAAAGATAAAAAATTAATAGCAACTGTAGAAGAAGAAAGATTTAACGGAATTAAACATTCCCCCAGGATGTTACCGTTAAAATCTATTGAATATTGTTTAAAAGAAGCAAAACTAAAACCTCAAGACGTAAACATAATAGCAATTGGATACAGGAGTCCCCTTGAAGGATATTTACTATCACTAGTAGAAAACATTAAACATTTCAATTTATTAAGAGCTTTTAGAGAAAGTGGCGCATTTGCAGAACACTTAGTTGGATACATTAGACTAAAAGATTGGTTAAAACAAAAAGGGTTCAATGCAAAAATAATATTTGTTCCACATCACTTAGCACATGCTTCTAGTGCATATAGATGCTCTGGTTTTGAAGAAGCCAATATTATAACTATAGATGGACAAGGTGAAGATGATGCAGGATTTTTAGGCTATGGAAAAAATGGAAAAATAAAAAGAGTATATAAAATAGGACATCAAAAATCACTTGGATGGGTATACAGTCAATTTACAGATCTACTTGGATTTACTAGCCATTCTCACGAAGGTAAAGTTATGGGACTTGCAGGATGGGGTAAAAGTATTTTAGATACAAAAGAACTTTGGAAAGTTACAGAAACAAACTATAAACTACTACCAAACTGGACTGAAAAAATAATAGAACTATTCGGACCAAAACGAAATAGATACGATCCAATAACAATGAGACATAAAAATGCTGCAAAGACACTTCAAAAATTTACAGAAGAAGCGGGTATCTCAATGGCAAAAAGAATATATGCTAAAACAGGTATTAGAAACTTTTGTTTAGCAGGGGGAGTAGCTTTAAATTGCGATATGAACGCAAAAATAGCAGCGTTACCATTTGTAAATAATATATTTATACAACCAGCCTCAAATGATGCAGGGACAGCATTAGGGGCAGCCCTTGAAACCGCAAATATGATAAATGAAAATGCAGACTTCACAATGGATCATGCTTACTGGGGTCCTGAATATACAAATGAAGAAATAGAAAAAGTTCTAAAAGAATCAAAACTAAAATACAAAAAAGTCGCAAACATTGAAAAGTATGTTGCACAACAACTAGCTAAAGGAAAAATAGTAGCATGGTGTCAAGGTAGATTAGAACTCGGACCAAGAGCTTTAGGAAACAGAAGTATTTTAGGTAATCCAAGTTATAAAGGAATGAAAGATAAAATAAATAACGAAGTAAAACACAGAGAAACATGGAGACCTTTTGCTCCTTCAGTGTTAGAAGAACATGCAGAAGATTACTTTGATAATTATATTGCTAATCCATTTATGTTAATAACACTTAAGGTAAAAAAAGATAAAAGAGAAAAACTAAAAGAATCCATGCATATAGATAACACCGCAAGAATACAAACTGTAAGCAAAAAAACAAATCCAAAATATCATAAATTAATAAATGAGTTTTATAAAATAACTAAAATACCAGTGGTTATAAATACATCATTTAATGATGAAGGACAACCAATTGTTAATACCCCTAAAGAAGCTATAAAAACATTCACAAGTACAGGACTAGATATATTAGCTATTGGAAATTACATTTTAGAAAAGAAGAAACTTTAAATTAATTACAAACCCAATCTATAGTTTAATAGTTCTACTTAATATTTTATTTTTGTAAAAATCTACTAATCTTCTAAGAATAAATCTTGGAGTAATTAATACCATAATTACATAAAACCAAAACTTTATAGAAAATAAATTTCTTTTTCTAAATTTAATAAAACAATAGATATCAGCTAATAAATCTTTAAAATATCCGTAGTTTTTAATTTGAACTATGTCTAAGTAATTTTTACTAAAGTAATCCACACTCTTTAATCTTATATTAGTAAACTCTTTACCAGAAAATACAGTCTTAAACATTTCTACCCAAGTAAGTAATGGAGATGGATTGTAGATAGAGGATAAAAATCTAGTTTGACTGCTACTAGTTCTAATAGCTACAGAGTATTTTTGTAGGAAGTAACAATCATAATTCTTCATAATATGAAAGAAAGGATAAATATGAGCAGTAAATACATTAGTGTTAAAAGCAGTATTTAAATATTTTTTTCTATAAACTAGTCCGGATAATTGACCAACTGTTTCTATTACAGGTATGAATTTTTCAAATATATCCTTTTTTATATCTATTATTTCCTGGTTAGATTTTGGAGTTATTCTTATAGGAGTATTTATATCTGTATCAAACCAATAGTAGGGTCTGGTTAATACTCCAATTTTAGGATGTTTAGAAAATATACTAACTAGTTCTTTAAAATGGTTCTTATCTAAAATAATGTCATCTTGGCTCATTAAAAATATTAAATCGCCAATAGCTTTTGAAACACACTGTTTTAGATTACGAGAATATCCTAAATTTTTTTCGTTTTGAGAAAATTTTATATTTATCTTTTTATCTTTGTATATCTTAAGAAATGCTTTTAACTCCTCTTCATCTTTAGAAGCATCATTACAAATGATTATTTCATAGTTTTTATATGTTTGTTTTGCAATACTACCTATACAATCATGTATGTAATCAAGACTATTATAGGTAGGTAAACACACACTTATCTTCATATATAAGTACTCATAATTTACGAGCTTTAATAATTATACTTCTACCAAATGTTGGAAATATATTAGCTAAAAAAATACTAGCTGATTTACCACCAGGAAAGAAATTAATGTAATCTGAATGTATTTCAAATATTTCAAATCCATGTTCTACTAAAAGATTCTTAAGGTTATTAAATGTAAAATATCTAATATGACCAGCATCTTCTTTTCTGGTTGTATATTCTAAAATCGGATTTATTCCAAATAAAAGCATTAAACGTCTACCAAAGGAAGCAACATTGGGAGTAGATATTATTAAATATCCATCTTTTTTTAAAACACTGTAAATATTTTTTATTAATTTATCTGTATCAAATACATGTTCTATTACTTCTGTGTTTACTACTACATCAAACTTTTCAGGTATCTTATCTGACCAATCTTTGTTTAAATCATAGTCATAAACATTAATTCCTAGTGATTTTATATGTTTTATTGCTTGATCAGATGTTTCAACAGCAGATACTTTGTTTTTATTCTTTAAGATTAGTTCTGTTAAAAAACCATAACCACAACCAACATCTAATACTTTTTTTCCAGTACCTACTAGGTCTACAGTTTTTAATACTCTTCCTTTAAATTCCACAGAGCTAAATTCTGGAGCACTACCATATGTAAAATTATAAAAATTTTTATTCATAGTTATTTAAGATTATATCAAGTTCCCTAGATACTATATTATTCCAATCATATTTTTGTACAAATTTTTTAGCTTTTCCCCCTACTTCGTTACACAACTTTCTATTTTCTATTAACTTTAATATCTCCTCAGAAAAAGCAGTATAATCATTGCGTTTAACTTGAATAACAACATCCTCAAATACTTCTTTAAATATAGGTAATTTCCAAACAACAGAAGGTACTCCACAAGAAGAAGCCTCAGCTATGGTTAAACCCCACCCCTCCTCATAGGAAGGAGACACGAATATTTTTGAAGATTTAAGAATAGGGAATGCTTTTTCGTTAGGCAATGCCCCTAAAAAATATATATTATTTTGTAAGTTTTTAGATATAACCAAATCTTTTAGGTTAGAAATATAATAATCGGGACCATTACCTATAATACCTAATTTAGCTTTTTTATCTTTCTTACAAACAAGTCTCCAAATTTCAATTAACGAATCTATACCTTTTGTTGCAGCTATTCTACCCATATATATAGCATCAAAATCGTAATTGGTATTATGTATTATTTTATTAAAGTATTCTGTATTTACACCATTAGGAACAATAAATACTTTTTTAGAATCAAAACCTTTAGATATAAGAATATCTTTAACCATAGAATTAACCACAATAACCTTATCGGCACGAAGTCTAATTAATAAATGGCAAAATTGTTGAGCATAATATCCCATATAATTTACCAACATGTTACCTTTTCTTATACGTGGTTCATCATAAAAATGATGTATAAGCTGTATCCATTTAGATTTTCTTTTAAAAATAAAGGCAGGTATAACATCTGGAGGAAAATCAGAAGTTGAATAACAATAATCAGGAGAAGTTATAAACATCATTCTATAAATAACATAAAAAGTTCTTAGTATATAACTAATAGGAATATCTAATTTATTAAATATCGATGGAGAATAAATTATATTTGAAGCTACTTTTTTAGATTTTATATAATGATAACCACTATAATCTGTGAAAAAGGTAACTGTAGAAAAAGTATCTTTTATTAGACTAAAAACATTAACCGCTCGTACATCACTACCACTTAAACTATTTTTATATCTCCAAAATGCGTTTAAAAATACATGTATAGTAGGTTTCATATGCTAATATCTAATTTGAAGATTTTAATACCTTAAATAAATAAGCGTCTTCAAATTCCATTTCTAATTTTAAAATATTAGTGTTATTAAAAAAGAAATTTCTATCAATATCAGGTATATCTTTAAAAACCACTAAGTAATCAACGGATAAAAAGGAAGAAGTGATTTTTGAAATACCTTCAATAGTATTTAACTCCATGGTAAAAGTTTCAGAGTCAAATCCTTTTTGGTTATACATACGTGGGTTTAATAAATAACTTTTATGAGCATCTAACCAAAATATAGATTCATTTGTTTTAGAATAAGGATAAACAATAAAATTAGATCCAGCATGAGTATTACCCAAATAAGAATAGACAGAAAGAGGAGTATTCATATTACGAATTTTAATAGGTACAAATGTTTCAAAAATAGTTACAACAGTTAAGAAGAAAATAAAGGCAGTAATATAAATCTTCTTTTTAGGATACTTTTTAAATAGGTCACTAAAAAATATACCTAGTACAATCAATAGATTAAATAGAATAAGTATGGACATACGTATAAGAGTTCTAAACATTGGGAAGATTAAATAAACTAGATACCCCGGGGTATAAATAGTAATACCAGATAAAGTGAAATACGGAGGTAACATTAAAAAGAATAAACAAATACTTATAAACCAGTATTTTCCTAAACTAATTTTTTGTTCTTTGGTACCTTTATAAAACAAATAAAAAGAAGCACTAACAAAAGTTAATAGTAATAAATATCCAAAAAAAGCTGCTCCGTGTTCTCCAACAAAGTAATCATCTGCTAAAAAGTTACCAGAAGAAGATATATTGTTTAGTAAATTAGTAGCAAAGTCACCATATATAATATTCTTAGGTGAAGGTATAAAAGGGTACCAAGGTCTAGTACTAAAGTAGAAAAAATCTTCAAGCGTTCGATAAGGAGGTGGTAAATTAGATAATTCCCTACCCTCTACGAAACTACTCTTCATAGTAAAAGTAGCAACACCACTTATAACAAGTGTTATCAAAACAAAAGACAAATATTTTAAATCAAACTTTTTATTAAAAAGATAACTAGCACCTAAGTTCCATAAACTATCTAAACAAAAGTATAAAAGTATAAAAAACCCAATATAATTAGAAACAAAAACAGCAAAAGATAAAAACAGACTCATTAGAAAAACACTCTTTGCATTCGTATATTTATGAGATTGTATATTAAATAGAATAATCATAAACAAAGGATATAACCACAGTTGAGAGAGAGACATATGAGTTCCAAGATGTAACCATAAATAACCAGAAAAGCTAAATATAAGAGAATATAACAAACCAAATTTAAATCTTTTAAAAAACAGATAAGATAATAAAACGTTAAAAAGTAACGTTAACCCTAAAAACACACTTAAATAGTTAATTCCAAATATAAACTTAAGTAATATAGAAACTAAAAAGGTAAAAGGTTCTGAGGAAGAAAAAGGATTTATAAAGGTTCTAAGTATATAGGTATAAGGAAAAGAACTGGATAATGGCTCCGTTATTTTTCCAAATACTAGAAAGGAGAGTTGATCTTCAATGTTATTTAGTACTAGCATTCTAAGACTTATATTTTATAAATTTAGCTGGTACACCAACATACACAGAATTCTTCTCTTTTATATCTTTTACTACCACAGCATTAGCTCCAATATCCACTCCATCTGCAATATGCAACTCTCTAGAAGCTATTATTTTGGAACCAGCACCCATAAATACATTGTCTCCAATATAAATATTTCCTGAGAAATTAAACCCAGTACCTATAGTTGTTTGACCCATTATAGAAAAGTTTTTTCCAATTATTACATTGTTAGTTATAACTATATCTCTATTATGCATATAAAATCCGCCCCCGATTTCTGCATCTGGTTCAATATGGTAAGCACATATAAAATAGGTAATTATAAAATACAAAGGGTATAAAGCCCAACCAATAAATTTAAAAATGGATATATTAGACTTATAAATAAGGTAGTTTTCAATTCTATATAGAAAAGAAAAGAGCATTCCCGGATTATGAAAAAATTTAACTAAAAAAACTAAGGGGTTTTTTGATCCATGAGTATATCTGGAAAAGTCAGCATTAAGCTCCTCTATAGATTTAATAAGATTATTCATAAATTGAAACTAATAACTACTACTGCTATCAATAATAACATTTCCCTTAGGAGACCATATAGTAAAAGATTTATCTAACAGTTCTTCATCTAATAAGACATTCAAAGGCACACTTAAGTCTAATTTTAAAGATTCTTGATAAAATTTTAAGTCATCTAGTTTATCAAAAATAAATACTGTTATTTCTTTAGACACCGTATCAACCAAGTTATTATAAACTAATGGACTTACAGAAGGGTCTTTAATGAAAGTAATTCCCAAAGGGGTATTTGTAACTTTATCAATTAATTCAATTTTAGAAATATAATTAAGATCAAAACCCATTAGATTAAATAACGCGTATTTACTATCTATAACTGCATAATTAATAGGAAACTTGTAAGTTACAAAGCCTTTTTCACAACCTGGAAAAGTAAATAAATCTAAATTCCTCTCACTATAAAAGGAATTCTCATATACTTTAGCCGTTATACTCAAAACTTTAGGTTTAGTAGCACAATCAAAGGTCATCCTTATATAAGCATCTTCATTTATAATATCCTCGGAGCGTACAATAAATAATTTTGTTTGCTCATTAGAGGTAACATATTTAAGTAAAGATTCATTCGTTAATAAATATTTAGCATATTTATCAATAGAGGAAGCCATAAATACAAAAGGATGTTCTGGGGTATTGTTAAACTTTTCAATACTTAACGTATTTATAATAGACACATTAGGAACCGCAATCAAAAATTCATTAGCAAATAAATAATTATTTAAAGATATTATAAAAGGTTTTATTCTTTCATGCTCAGCTATATATTTTGTATAAGGTGTAAAAACACTGCTTTTACCTTTTGTTAAAAGACTATTATATTTTACTTCAATTTTATCATTAGGACCTATAAAAGTAGTAAGTATAAATATAAAAGTAATTAAGGTAGCTAAAGTAAACTTTAATTTATTTGGTATATTTAAAATTGAAAAATCAATAAATATAGGTAATATAAATACAGGTATTATTAACATCAATAACAAAAAAGAATATTTAGAATACATATCTAATAAAATTACAGCTAATAATCCTAATAGTCCAAATAAATATAACTTTAAGTACTTTTTAGAAAATACACTAGGTAAGTTAATAGACTTAAAAACATCACACATATTGAAAAATAAAAAGGGAGAAATTGTCAAAAATATTAGAATGGTTAAAAAGTAGTTACTAATAAAAAGAGATACTTTTGCAATATTTCTATATTCAAGAAAAATCGGAAAATTACTTGGATTCAAAGTATCAAATAAAAATTTAATAACATATTCGAAATCAAATACACCTAAATCCCTTAAAGATATAGTTAATAATATTACCGGATAGCTAAATAAGGCTATTAATAATATATAAACATTATATATTTTAAATTTTGATAACCATCTAAAAAACCTAAATAAAATGTTTTTATAAAAATCAAGACTTAAAAACATAGTAGGATTCTTTTTTATAAAAGGAACAGCATAGTATAAAATATTGAATATAAAAAATAAAACTAATACATACCTAAAAAACTCTGCTACTTTTATAGAATCTTTTACAGTATCTTTTGACAATCCCAGTTCATCGCCAACAGTAACTAATCTGGAGGATAGATCGTCTAGAGTATTCTTTTCACTTGGGTAAGTAAAGTATTTTTCTGGTATATAAAAGTAATCGATGTTATCTTGTTTTTTAGGAAAGATAACTTCTTGAGAAATAACATTATCCACAGAGATACCATCAAAATTACAGGATAACTGAGTATCTATACTTATAGGGGTATCACAGATAACAAGAACTCTATTCCACACACCAAATCCATCCGATTTAAGATATTTATCAAACTGGCTGGATTTTAATAATAATGTTTCATTGTCTCTTCCAGTACTAACTAAAATGTCTTCTAAATTTGTATTCAAAGCATCTTCTTTTTTCTCCATCAAAATATCAGTATATATACCCTTTTGAGATAGTGTATTACGGTAAAAATCTATGCTATTACTAGCAAAAGAATTAGTAATTAAAATAACAAATGATATTAGAAATAGTAAATATTTGTTAAACATTTTCATAGAAAAAATTCCTAAAAATAATTCCAGCAAATAATAAAAAGGAGATAGCACTAAGATAAGACACTAATTGGTCTACTCCTAGTAAAGATAATATAAAACTTAAAATTAAGGAGACCAATAAAGATACATATATTAAAATTATAGGTAACTTAAACATAAGTATTAACGTCAATACTAATAGTATTAGTAATAGTAGATTTATAATAAGTTGTGTTTGAGCTAGTAAAAATAATATGCCAAATAATATTACTAAAGTAAATATATTCAAGTATTTTTTAACTAAACCAGACACACCAAAATTAAACATATTTAATGTAAAAGAAAAAGCAATAAAAAATAATAATATTGTATCTAATTTATCTTTTAACATATTTAAATAAATGGAGAAAATAAATAAAACAAGAAATAACTATAGAAGAGATACTAAATACCAGACTAAAAATAAATATATATTGTGGCCAAAATTCTATTGATAAATAAACAGTAGTACTTCCATCACTTTTAGTGATGCAATTATAAGGAGACTTTATACAAATATTAGAAATATTTATAAACCACAAATTATTATAAAAATTAGAAGTAGTATGAATATTAGTAGAAGTATCTAAGAAGTCTTCTAATTTTGCTAATAAACTATTTCCGCTAGTAATAGACCACCCAGAATGGTAAGACTCTGTAAAAGACAATGGTATTTTGACAGATAAATCTTTAATATTAGAAATAATTATATCATAACTTACGGGACTAACTTTTTTATATATTACAGAGGCATCCGAAGAAACATTAATTGGCAAGGGGGTTTCAATAATAGATATCTTTTCATTTCTATAAGAGAAGTTATTGAAAATTTTAGGCATTTTTACAGCAAGATCATTAGATACTAGTACTTTAGTAGGTATATAAACGGAAGGATAAATAAAATCACTATTTAATTCATATAAAGAGAAATAGTCATTATCTAAAATTCTTTTTATAAAACCTTTGTTTTCAAAATCCACCATTTTATTATAAGTATTATCATAAAATCTAGGTGCAATATCTTTGTGATATATAAAATATTTAACACCCATACTACCTGCAAAAGGTACTATCCATTTAGAATCTTCCACAGATTGAGCATTCCAAAACTTCCCATAATTCCAAGAACCAAAACTACCAAAAGAATTCATATGAATAGAAGGTTTATCAAATAATTGAGCTAAAGGATCCGCTCCAACCACTTTCCACTTAGGATAGTTAACCCAACCAACAGAATTTATTACACTATAAGGAGTATGCAATATTTTCGTATCTGATATATCAGTTTTTAATAATGCAGCAGCTTTAATATATTCATCTGGTAACTTATGGAGATACGAATAATCTGCAGTTGTGTAATCTTTGTATTTATAATCAAAGACCAATGAATATTTTTTCTGAATTTGCCCAATTAATAAAGGATAAGAAGTTAATAAGGATATTGCTATTAAAATTAATAATAAATACTTATGTATCTTATTAGACTCGTTTAATGAAAAGTAAATAACCATCAATAAAAAGTAAGGGACAAACACCAAAACCTTATCGTAACTCTTTAATGTTATAAGCAGAGGGTTACTAAAAACTTCATTTATTAGTTCGGGGTAAAATAAGCCAACACCTTTATTTAATAAAAATAAAGACAAAAATAATAATATAAAAAAAATATTTCTAATAGCAGATTTGTTTTTCAATGTAATAATCAAAAAAGAAAAAAGTATAATAAATAAAACGATTCCAAAATTAAATATAGTTAAACTACGATCAAAATCTACTCTTATAACATGAAATAAATCATTAAATTTAACAGCTTGCCAAATAACCCAATAAGTAAAATCAAAAGGATAATCACCATTACTTACTATTCTAGATAACCTAAGCATTTCAACAATTTGAGGTAGTACACTCCAACATACACTAGAAAAATATACAAAGTAAAATAATATAAATTTCTTAAAAAACTGTAATAAGGATTCTTTTAAAAAGGAATATAACCAACCTATAAAAACTATTAAAAATATATTTAAGGATATAAAAAACGAGAGGTTACCATTAGATATGTTAGTTAAAAACCCTACTATAGCTATTAAAAACAAGTATTTCCATTTTTCTTTTGCAAGACTTTCTGTAAAAAATCTAAATGTTAAAGAAAATATTAAGGGTAATAAAACATATAAAAATAAAAAGGGACTATAACCCCAAGTATAGTAAAAATTATAAAGTGTATAAACATTAAAAGTATAAACCCAGGATAATCCAACTTTTAAAGGATCACTTAGAGGGTGTTCTTTACTAAATAAATTCAATCCTAATAAAAAACTAATAAAAGAACCATTTAAAAAGATAAAAAAGTAAGCAAATGATTGACCGGATAAAGATAAGTTCAAAATAGAAGTTATGAAATGAATAAGATAATAATACAAAATGTATGAATAGTATTGTAGGAACACGCCCTCACCGGGATTATTCCACCAAACATATTTAAAATCATGAATAGTTTTATCTACGTTAAAGAACTGAACTACATCAGCTCCAGAAAAAATATATCCAGAAGGAAATATATTAATATAACAAATAAAAGTAATTAATAGATGAGATATTATTGCCAGTAAATATATATTATTACCAAGGCTTAATAAGCTCTTTAGTTTTTTCGACATATAAATATGTTTACGGCAGTAAATTGAGGGAAAGGGTTTAAAAATTTTAACCTGTAATCGAACCCAATAACTTTCTCAATGGTAAATCCATGATAGCATACTAATTCTTTCATAGCAGTAGTTGTAATACCTCTAATATGGTGCAATGTTATTCCTTGTGCATTGTTTCTTTTACCAAAGAAACCTGTTCCAAAGTTAGCATAATCATTAGAAACCTCTATTATATGGGGTTGATACCCCAGTAGTAATTCTATCCTACCAAGTAAAGACCCTAAATTAGGAAAAGAAAATACTAGGTAACCACCTTTTTTTAAATTGTTGTAACAATTCTTCAATAATTCATCAGTATGATCTATGTGTTCAATAAGCTCAAAAAAAGTTACTGCATCATATTTATGTTCTAAAGAAAAAGATTTTTCTATATCCTGACGTATAAACTTTTTAACATTTTTAGGATTAGATATTTTTGGATTTACAATGTCCATGGAAGTAAAATTAACTTTCTTTTTATCAGTAATATGATTTTCAAAGGAAAACAAAGCACCACATCCAACATTTAAAATATTAATATTATCCTTTAATCCTTTTAAAAAGGATATTGCAATGTCATATATAGATGTATTTAGAATGGCTTCAGAACCTTGTAAGCTTTTAGACATATATTAACCTCTAGCAACTAAGTATTCATATAGATTATCTAATAATTTCTTTTTGTCCATAGCTTTTGCCCATTTAAGGGCATTATTTCTATAATCCGAATATAATTTTTCGTTTTTTATTAAAGTTATAATAGCTTTAGCTATGTCTTTTTCCTTATCAACTAAAACTCCCGCTCCGTTATCATACATTTCCTGACACGTGGGGACTTTATTATTTGTTACAGTAACAATACCTGACGCGGCATATTCTCTTATTTTTAAGGAATCACCAAACTTTTCATGATCATTTATATTTTCATACCAAGAAAAACCAATATAGCCTTTACTAATAATCTTCATATTATCTTCATATCCTAATAATCCATATAATTTAAAATTATTAGTTAATTTTGAAGCGTTTATGAGATCTTTAGATTTTTGAGTAACATCTCCAACAATATGAAAACATATATCTGGTATAGTATCTTTTAAGATCTTAGCTATTTTTATTAATCTAACTATTTCACTATCTTGTGGGTATGTCTTTGTAAAAACAATACTGTATTTATCTTTTTTATCAGGATTTATTCTTGTAATTTTAGAATATTCTGGGGAATGAGGAAGGTGGAATAATATTTTTGAAGATAACTTGTTGCCTAATATACCCTTTATAATATTTAACATAACATCATTAGAATAAGTTATTACATCAGCATTATTAATAGAGAATTTATATAAAATTCCATAAATACAATCCAATAATTTATTCTTAAAACGATGCTCAGAATAATCTATAGATTGAAAATATATTAAATTAGTTCTACCAAAAAGTTTAATAAAGTAAGCACTTACAAAGTTAAGTGGGTCTATAGCTAAAATAAATTCATATTTATTTTTTGTAATTAATACATAATAAACATTAAACATAGTTTCTAATACCCAACGTAAAGGAGCAGGTAAAGATACAGAGATCTTCTTACTAGGAGACCCATTTACTAATATGCGAGTAATAGAATCCGATGATTTCAAAGGATGTTCTATAGAAACATAGGAAAGTCCACAATCTCTAAAATAAGAAATAATATAATCAGGTGACCCTTTTTTTACAGTATTATTGTTATAAACTCGATGAATTAAAACTAAAAACTTTTTATTAATTTTTGACATAATATTCATACCAAATAGAAAACACTAAACATTTCCAAAGCACCCATTCACGTTCCCATAAAACCAAGGTATTAGTAGATTTAGAATCTATAAGTTTTTCTAAATATTCTTTTCCATAATAATTTATTAAATACTCATTAGAAAGAATAGTATCTCTATCCTTTTTTAAACCTGTGTTTAAAATATCATTTACAGGTAACATTCCTCCTTTTTTCTTACGAGCATATATTTCTTTTGGCAAATACTTTTCAGCTACTTTACGTAAGATGTATTTCTCATTTATAGAACCTGGGGAATACATAGAACCATGTAATAAATATTCGGAGGGCAAGTTATTTGCAAACTCTACTATACGATAATCTAAAAAGGGAGCGCGAGCTTCCATAGAAGCAGCAGACATACCTTTATCTACTTTCATACAGTAGTGATTTGGTAATGAATATTCAATTTCAAATTCTTGAATATTTTTAAAATAGTCTTTAGAGCTGTTTGAAATAAGAGAATTCATTATGCCACCATATTTAAAAAATCTTTGCTTTGTAGGTAAAGTACGCATAATGGAATAGTAATAACCTAAAGATCTCATATAAGAAGGTAAAAACTTAAAAGGGTATTGAGAAAATTGAAACCAAGTATATCCACCAAATACTTCATCAGCACCCTCACCAACTAAGGCTACGCGGACACCCGCTTCATAGAGCTTTTTTGCAATTAAATATTCACTAAATAATCCGCCATCTACAGTAGATAAACTATCAAATATCCAAATATTCTTTCTAAATTCCTCATAAGCATCTGGTACATCTAAAACTAACTCTGTATGCTCTGTTTTACAATGATTAGCTGTAATAGATGCATATTTAGTTTCATCAATACAGGAATCTTTAAATGATATGTTTATTGTCTTAATTTTAGACGTGGAATACTTAGAAGCAAGTGCTGTTATAAGTGAAGAATCAAGACCCCCAGACAATAAGATACCTACAGGAACATCTGCCATTAGTCTCTTTTGAACGGAGTCAGTTAATAGTTCATCTAATTTAGTTACAGAATCTTCAAAAGATAATTTAGACCCTTTAGGAACATCTATATTTTTTGCATCCCAATATACACATTGTTTAACATCTATATTGTCTCCATCACCTAAAGAAACTTCCAATAAGGTTCCGGGGGCTACTTTATAAACATCGTTAAGAATAGTTTTATTATTATCAGGCAAATAAGGAAAACCCATAAATAAATCCATCATATAAGGATCTATAGAAAATTTCACACCATCAATGCCCTTAAAGGCTTTTATCTCGGAAGCAAAAGAAAATGTGTCATCTTTCAAATAAAAATATAAAGGTTTTTTACCTATTCTATCTCTGGCTAATAATAATTTTTGAGATTTTTTATCATATAAACAAAAAGCAAACATACCATTCAACTTAGAGACTAGTTTTTGAAAACCCCATTCTTCATAACCGTGTAATAATACTTCACTATCCGTATCTGATTTAAAGTTATGGGCAGTAGATAATTGGGCTCTTAACTCTTTATGATTATAAATTTCTCCATTAAATACTAACCATACAGAAGAATCTTCATTAGACATTGGTTGATGTCCTCTTTCCGATAAATCTATAATACTAAGTCTACGGAAACCTAGAACTACATTTTCATCTTTATGAATACCCTCATCATCAGGACCCCGATGTCTTATTGAGTGTAAAGATTTAGATGCATCAAAATTATGATTTCTTTTTAATAAACCAAAAACACCACACATATATAACTTGTTTTTGAAAATTTAATTTGGAAACTACTGCTTCCAACCTACTCTACTAATCTCTTCTTTCTTGAATAATCCAAAAATCATTCCCCATCCATACTCCCATAAAGTAATTTCACATGCAATAGTATGAAATAACCATGCAATATCTGGTTTTCTAATATATCCTTTTATAGTTTGATAAATTAGAGGTAATATCGTTACACAACTTAAAGTAAATTTTAGTAGTCCGTTACTACTCTTTGCACTAGTATCCCAATCAAAATCTCTATCCTTAGCAGTATGCTTATGATACAGATAATCTTTTATTCTTCTTTTTTGTTTTCTTCTAAACTTTTGTATATCAGTGCCACAATATGCATGAATAATACTGTTTTTTGTTTTAATAAACTCTACACTACCATCTCTTTGAATAGTTCTAGCTAAAATATCAATATCAAATAAATATTTGTCCTTACCTAATTCTTTTTTTAAATAGTCTGCTCTAAATACAGTTCCATTAGCCCCTATTGTAGGTAATCCCCTTTTATCTAAAGTGACTTTTAAATAATTTCCCCTATCTTCTTCGTCATGTTCTACTTCTGTCCATTTATTTGTTAGTAAATTTAACCTATCGTAATTACCGATAAAATGAACTAAAGGGTCGTTCATGCCAACTAAAGAGCAGTAACGATCAATAAAACCATCTTCTTTTCTCCACATATACTCCCAAGGTTCGCTACCTACTACCTTTTTGTTATCTTCTTCCATTAAAGGAATTATCATTTGTTTTAACCAATTTTCAGAAGGTAAAAAATTATCGGAATCAATTAAAGCAATAAAATCACCGGTAGCACTTTTAACTCCCACCGCTTTACCGGATTCACCTGTTTTTAAATCATTTTTGACAACTATTGCACCAAACTCTTTAGCTATTTTTAAAGTATCATCAGTAGAACCCCCATCAGAAATAACAATTTCAACTTTATCTTTAGGATAATCTTGTATAGATATAGCTTCAAAGCATGTTCTTAAAACACTTTGAGCATTAAGAGTAGCAATAACAATAGATACTTTAGGATACTTAAGCTTTTCCATTATAGTTAACATTGTATCAGAAATAGCTGCCACAAAATATTCAATATAGACACATATTTTTAAAGAAATTGGTTGGAAGTGTTGCTAATGTGTCTACTAATCTTTCTTAGTAGGCATAAGATGCGTAAACATACTCTTTGCAGCATTAAACCAGAATTTCGGGTCTAACCAATTAGCCTTACCTTTACTTTGATCTTTATCAAAATCTATAAGATGGGCCATAAGTTTTTTTGCAGACATCATTAAGAATTTAACATCATCTAAGTTTCTTATAGATAATACTTTTCTAATCATATATTTTGGTGTGAAAAATGAAGAATACAGTTCTTGTGTTAGCTCCATAAGTCTTTCTTCAGCAAAAGGTACTTTCATAACAGGACCTCTCATATCAAAAGCTTCATAATCATCTGCAGCAACTCTTAACCAATCTTTTTCAATACATTCCTTATATAAAGGTGTACCTGGATAAGGAATTGTTATAGTAGCTTGCATAGTATCAATATAACCTTTATTAAAAATCTCCTTAGTAAAGTTTATTGTATTTTTAGCCATTTCCTCTGTTTCCCAAGGATACCCTAACATAACAGTAGCATGAGGTTCTAAACCTGCTTTTTTAGCCATTCTAAACCCTTCTGCTTGTTGTGCTACAGTAACCCCCTTATCTAACTTATCTAAAGTATATTGGTTTGCCGATTCTAAACCATAAAGTATAAATCTAAAATTAGCTTTACCCATTAAATCATAATATTCTTGAGTTAGGGCATTAAGTCTCATATTACAACCATAAACAACTTTTTTGTTATAACCAGATTCAATTAATAGTTCACAAAACTTCTTAAGTGGGGGGCCTACAAATAGAGTACCTGCATCATCAAATATTTCTTTAACTCCGTAGTTATCAACAACATGTTTTACTTCAGCAAACAATCTCTCTGGTGAAAATCTTCTGTAACTACCGACAGGATTTAACGTATGATCCCATACACAAAAGGTACATCTATTCCACCAACAATCTCTACCAGAGTACATATAGGTAGCAGGAGTATATTTATAGTTACCATTTTCATAAGCATATAATTCCCATCTAGTAAGATCTCTATCAACAAAAGGTAATTCATCTAGTTTATGAGTAAGTCTTGCATTACCAGTATTCCAATAAGTTACTCTACCATCTTTTTCACTTTGTACTTCTTTTACTGATTTTGGTAATTCTAAGTTTTTAAATTTAGATCTACCCCAAACGCCATGAGGAACCTCAGATTTTCCAGTTAAAGCATCCGCTAATTCTGTTAATAAAAAGTCATAGTCACCACCAGTTAATATAAAATCAACCTTGCAAGCTTCCATTGTTTCTAGTGGTTTATATGTAACATGATCACCTGCTATAACAACAATTAAATCTTCAAATTCTTCTTTCAAATTATTTATTATTCTCCAGTATTGTTTAACAACAGGGGCTTTAGTTTCTATCATTAGTAAATTAGCTTTTGATTTTTTTAGTTCACTTTTCCATTGCTTATAACTCCAACCTTCTGCAATACCATCCAACCAAACAACCTTATAACCTTTTGATTGAGCTAGAGAGGCTGCATATGCAGGAACCATTGGATAAATATAAGTGGGTGAATTGAAATATTGAAATTGTCTATTCTGAGATAACAAAGGAGTACCTTTATCTTGTTCTATAGTTGGATAGCCAACTGCTATTTTTAAATCCTTAATCATAGTATGTATAAGTTACCATAAATTTTAATATTGCAACATATTTATATAGATAAATATCTATACATGGCATTTGATAAATTTATTAAAAGTAGTATCCTCATAATGATAGTATTGATAGGTACCTGTAGTAATTTAATTAAGATTGGTATATAAAATGAAAATACTGGTAACTGGTGGAGCAGGATTTATAGGATCTAATTTAACTAAAAAACTAATAGATAGAGGGGATGAAGTTGTAATAATAGATAATTTTAATGATTATTATGATCCTCAACTAAAAAAAGACCGTATTAAAAAATACCTAAAAGGATATAAGTTTAAACTGTATAAAGGAGACATTAGAAATACAAAACTCCTATCAAGAATCTTTGAAACAGAAAAAATAGATAAAATAGTTCATTTAGCCGCATTAGCTGGAGTAAGAAACTCACTACTTAAACCAATAGAATATGAAAAAGTAAATATTAACGGAACCTTAAATCTTTTAGAATTTGCTCAAAGATACCATATAAAAAACTTTGTTTATGCATCATCATCCTCAGTATATGGTAATAATACAAAACAACCTTTTTCAGAGAGTGATAATGTTGATACACCTATTTCACCATATGCAGCAACAAAAAAAGCAACAGAATTATTAGCACACGTATACAGTCATATTTATGGATTAAATACAACAGGACTTAGATATTTTACAGTATATGGACCTTGGGGACGCCCGGATATGGCTTTATTTACGTTTGCAGATAATATAACCAAGGGTCACAGTATAAAAGTATTCAATCACGGTAATATGAGCCGTAATTTCACATACGTAGATGATATTGTTTCTGGAACGATAACAGTATTAGATGCAAATCTAAAATGTGAAATTATAAATATTGGAGGAAATAAAGAAGAAACTCTATTAAAATATATTGAAGTTTTAGAAAAGAATCTGGGTAAAAAAGCTAAAAAAGAAATGTTACCAATGCAACCTGGGGATGTTCCATCTACCGTTGCAGATACTAAAAAGCTTAAAAATCTAGGTTGGCAACCAAAGTTTGGTATAGAAGAAGGAATAAAAAACTTTGTTTCCTGGTATAAAGACTACTATAAAGTAGTCTAAATTACTTAACAGGGTAAAGTTGGTTACCATCTAGATCTTCAACAAATATAGCAGTGGTAGGACAAGATTTTGCACCATCAATTATCTTTTCTGCATCATCCCATGTAGTTTCTTTAGCATATACAATACCATCTTCATCTAAATCAAATGTATTGGGGGCATGAATAATACAAGTAGCAGCACTTATACATAGCTCGTTTTTAATTTTAATAATAACTTTTGCATCTTTATTCTTATATATTTTTAAATCAGACATTTTAACCTCCTAAATAATTACCTGTTTTTGAATCAATATCTCGTAATTTTAACTTAGGTCTCTTAATTAAACCAACAATGAAGTTAGTTCCATAAATAACATGAGTAGTAAAAATACCTCCAATAACTAACAATATTAATTTTAAATCCTTGTCTTTGTAGGATAATCTAATGCTCTCTAATAATAGGAATATAAAATAAATACCTACTACACTAAAATATACTAGCCATAAAATTGGAAGTAATAAACTTACTAAAGGACCAACTACTAAACCAATTGTAAATATAGAAGGTATAAAGTAGGAAGGTAATAAAGAAGTTTCAGGAAATATCCTAGCAAATTGTCCTCTATGCATGGCATATCTAGATATTTGTTTTAAATGAGGAGAAAAAAGCTCTCTTCTATGGTGAAATACAATTGGGTTTGGGTCATAAATAAAGTCACGATTATGATATTTAATTAAATCTAAACACAGTTTTGTATCTTCTCCTGGCCAAAATTCTTTATCAAAACCACCTATATTAAAAAAAGCATCTTTCTTAACAAATAAATTTACAGTTGGATAATCATTTATTAATCGTCTGCTTGAGGGTATATGTCTAAAAACAGTAAAACCACTAGTTAAATAAGATTCTAAAACATGACCGGAAGCTAGTTCTAATACAGAAACCTTTTTAGGTGTCATTGCTGGAGCACCTAATGCGTATATGTCATTAACCTCATTAAAAACATGTTCAGCATTAGTTAACCAGTCCTTATGTGGATAAGCATCATCATCTAAAAAAGCTAATATTTCTCCTTTTGCTTTTTCTGCCCCTAAATTTCGTTTCTCACCAGGGCTACGTCGTTCCTCTGGAGCTAATATAATTTTAAACCTTTTGTCTCCTTGAAAGTCATAATTTGACTCAAAATCCACAATAATTAAAACCTCAAAAGCGTCATAATTTAGTTTCTTAAGATGAGCTATATTTTCTTTTAAAAAATCATTTATAGTACGTACGGGAATAATAATACTAAACTTAATCATTTTAATTCTCCAGTATTAACTCTCATTTCTAATTCTTTGTCGTATATCCATTTTCTATTACTAGAGTCATCGTAGTATTTAAGTATTCTTAATCTGTAAAATACAGCTATAGTATCCATAATCATTTTTCTAATAGCTGGCTCTAAAAACAGTAATTTATTGAAATGAGTATCTTGCCCTTCCCAATTTACCTTAACGGGAGCTTCATATATTCTGTCAAAGCCAAGGTATTTAGATACAGCTAATACTTCTATATCAAAAGCAAAATCTTTAACTATCAATCTGGGTAATACTTTTTCTAATACTTTTCTCTTAAATACTTTAAGTCCCGTTTGAGTATCTTTTAATTTAATACCAAAAAATGCTTTACACATCATGTGATATCCCCAACTATAAATTCTTCTCAAAAATGGATATTTAACTTGTGATACTGGGTGTCTTTTACTGCCTACTACAATGTCTGCATCATACCAAGCCATATGTTCAAGCAACATGGAGATGCCATTTGGATCAATATCCATACCTGCATCGATAAAGGAAATAATATCTCCGGAAGATCTAGCCATACCAAAGCGTACAGCATAACCTTTACCATGATTGGTTTCGTATCCAGTTACTATTATGTTTGGTTTTTTTAATTTTTTAGCTTCTCGTACAGTGTTATCTATATAACCATCTACAACAACAATAAGTTCAAAGTCCCATCTTGTTTGAGACATAACATTATATATATTAGTTATATCCTTTAAGATAGTTTTTTCTTGTTTATGTGCTGGTATTATGATTGAGATTAACATTTCCTATAGTATATCAAAATTTTAATTGATTTTTCACACGTATAAAATATATAGACAAAGCAATAAGTAATAATAAAGAAACAAATATATTTATATTTATAATCATTTCTATACTGTTATTAAACATAGTAAATAATAGATATTGAAGGACTACAGTAGGTATTAAAAATAAAAATACTTTAGTTTTCTCAATGGCCATAAAAAATAAAACCATAAAGTTTATTAAAATATATAAAGCTATAAATATTGAAAATTTAGGTAATAAAGTCACAGAGTGAATAAATCTTTCCCCAAAAAACAATAAAGTCAATAATTTTGGAAAAACGAAAAATACAATAATACCAAGTACAACTAAACTAAATTGCATATAACAAAACTTCTTAAATCTAGGATACAATAACTTACTCTTTTGAGAATATAAATTAGATATTTGAGGAAACATAACAGTAGCAACAGTACCTGCACCAAAAAGAAATATCTTACCAAGAGTTACAGTACCAGCATAATAACCTGCAGTGGTATCATCAAAGAATTTTTTAACGATTATCATATCTAGGTTATTTAATAACATTAATCCAAAATTTATAAATAACACAGAAGAGCTAAATAGTAGTAACCTCTTGTAATTTTCCTTTATATCAAGGTTTTCAAATACTCTTAAGTTCTTCTTAAGTAAAAAGTAGCTCATACTAACAGCTAACAACATAACTATAGAGAAACCATAAAAGATACCACTCACTTTAAAACCCAAATATACAAGAACTACAGGTATAAGCATTCTAAAGAATGCAGTAAATATTACATAAAAAGAGAATGCTTTAAACCTTAATAATCCTTGAAGATAAGAACTGGGGATAATATTTAAGTAAGATAATCCTAAAAATATTGCAAAAGGTAATATTAAATGTATTTCTGTAATATTTAGGTAAGAAGCTATTGAAACGCGTAAAAAATAAACTATTACAAATAAAACAAATCCAATTAATAATGAGTAAAAATTAAGTTTCCAAAAAAGAGTAGTTAATTTATCAAATCTTTTTTTTGCTAATAATTCTGAAGTAACCTTTATTATAGAAGTACCAAAAACACCAGCCGGGACACTAACTAAATAAGTAAGAGAGAGCAACGCGTTAAAGGTTCCATAATCACCTATCGATAATAATCTACCAAGAACAAACTGTAAAACATAACTAAAAAATGACCCTGTCAAAATACCAATAGTAACTATTAAGGTACTTGAATATAATAACCCTTTAGTTTTCTGAACCAACTCTTTGGTAGACATTGTAAGCATCTGTACCCCTTATCTTTATAGTACCTATAAATTTAATTTTAAACCTGTCTTCAAGGTAAGAATCATCTTCCCAAATTGGGTATACAAAGTAGTTAGTTTTTACAGCAAAAGGAGTCAAATCTTTTATAACTGCCCAACCATTAATTTCTCTCATAAAAGGCCATATTTGAGTGTAATACTTTTCTTGAAATCCAACAGATAAAACATGATTACTATCTTTTCCATAAAGCACTTCTTCCAAAGACATATCTTTAAGATCAATATAATTATTTTGCTTTTTAATATCTAAAAGATATTTAACTATTTCTTTTTGACCAATCATCCATTTTGGTTCAAGAGCGTACATACCAAACTTCAAACCAGTCGAATAATAAGATAAATAATTAGGATGTAGATATATAAGAGTAACAATAGGTAACAAAAAGATTAAATATTTAAAGTTACTCTTAAATTTATTTAAATAATATTCAAAAGATATACCAAGCAAAAGTATTGAGGAAACAATAACAGGTAATATATACCTATCAAGTTTTTTAGAGGGTATAGAAAGCATTATTAAATAAAAGGATATATATAACAGGGTATATGAAACAAATTTCTCATAGCTTTTGCCTTTTATTAATTTATTGTAATTTATCAATGTGAATATAAAGCCTATCAAAAGTAACCAAGAGGAACGTAATAAAAATACAATTATATAAAAATACCATCCTGGATCTTCCACCAGTTTACCAAAAAAGTATTGCACATGCTCCGTTTCCACACCCACAACAGCTACTCCTCTATATAAGGTATTAAATACTTCTAAAGGATTTACCCATAAAGCTGGCCATAGTAAGAAAACAAACATTAATGTAGGTAGTAACCATTGAAAGTAGTGAAATACATATTTTTTTATAGAAACTACTTTAAATTTTGATAGGTCTTTTGAATTAAAAATAGATAAGAGAATCCACAATCCAAAGAAAGGTATTAAATATAAAGCAGATGTTTTAGTTAAAAATGCAAGGGCAGAAAAAAAGGCTGTTATAAATAATCTTTTATAATCTGTTCTTCCTTTCTCAAACCAATAATAGAACCATAACATTGAAACAAACATAAAAGTAGATTGCAAACCTTCTAAATGAAACACTCTTGTTAAAGCAACATAAAAAGGTTCTACTGATAAAAGCCCAATTACTAATAAAGCGTATTTAATATTAAATAATTTTTTCAAAGCATAAAATACAAATGCTAAAGATATACCAATTGCAATTACTACCAAATACTTTTGAACAACATGTAACCCAAACACTGCTTGAATATCATTTGATGAAACTTTTAAAACTAAATCATTGTATAAATTGAATATTTTTATACCTACAGTGCCAAGCCACATAAGTGTTACACCAGGATGATATTTTTGATTAGTTAGTGAAAAGTTACCTGTAAATATACCGGTACTAAAGTCATAACTTCTAGACTTCCACTTCCATACATCTGTATTAAACATATCATGACCTAAATCAAAACATCTAATTAGAATGAATAATAAAACTATTAAAATTTCGTATTTAAATCTTTTAATAAAACTCATTTTTTAAATCTATAAATTGATATTACAGGACCCCTTTTTAACTTATTATCAAATTCTTTAATAAGTTCTAATTTATAATCAGTATTTCTAAATAGATCCTCTTCTGTTATTATCACATATCCAGCGTCATATCTATATACGTTGTCAAATCCCTTATTGCTTTTAATATAAGTTGTTTTAGAAAATACATCTCTTAAATCCTTAAGATCGTATACAACAGGGGGTAAATTATCCTTTAAATATAACCATTGATATAGATCTCTTCTAGTATCCCCATGACTAAATATATAACTGTCTTTAAAAGATGTTAATAAAGGAATACCTATTAATAATAAAAATAATAACCTTTTAAAGAAAATGCCCTTAATATTAGTAATCATATAGAGAAAATAACCAAAAGCTATGGAAATAAAAGGGTATGAGAGCAAGTGGTAGTGAGACCTACTCTTTTCAAATCCGGAGATATACCAAAGGAGAAATAAAGACATAAATACTATAAAAGATAATGGATAAATATCAGAAATTGGTAAATTCCAAAAACTTTTTTTTGATTCTATTGATTTTGTTTTAGAGCTTGTTCCAGACTCTAAATATAAAAATTTAGCTGTATAGAAAAAGGCAAATAGCACTAAAATAAAACCAACAAGTATTGTGTAACCCAAATCATCAGGTAATTTAGTGAAAAGTACTTCAAAGAAGCTTCCTATATGGTTAAAAAAAGTTAAAGACCCAACATTAGTAAATTGCCATAAAGCCCCATTAGAATTATCGGTACGAGAAAAAGTGGCATAATCCAATAGTGCATAAGGCGTTCCAACTAAAAATCCAATCAAAGCAAAAATCCCAGAGATAATCCAAAGCTTTAAATCTTTATATGTTAAAAATTTCTTAATAGTACGAAGTTGTTTTAAAGATAAATCTTTAAATTTATATAACAAAGTAGCAAGAGGCACCATAATAGCAGAAAGTCCTCCATGATATTTTGTAGAAGCAGCTAAACCAATAAACACTCCCGAAAATACATAATCAAATAATTTATTAGTAAGGTATATTCTGGATATAAAATAAAGACCTATGGAAAGAAGAAACACCATAGGAACATCAATTAAAGAATAATGAGAATGCCACACATGAAAAGGAACTATAGCAATAGTTAAAGCAGAAAAAATACCTACATTTTTATTAAACAAATTTTTACTAGCAAAATAAATAGGAAACACAGTCAAAGCGCCAAGTAATGCAGTAAAACACCTGGTTAATAAATAAAATATCCAAGTATCATCCCAAATAATAGGAAAAGAACTAGCAGGTAACATGTTTCTAACATAAGAGAACACCATATATAAAAAGTAATTTGCATAAATATATAAGTGAGGCCAGTCAAAATGACCTGGGTTAAAATTAAACCTCAAACCAAGCGCAGATCTAACAACAGTACTTTCATCCGGATGAAATATAAAAGGGTAGCCATGATTTATACCAAATAATCTAAGAAATATAGCTAAAATAAAAATTAATAATATATATTTATTTAGATTCTTTAACATATATTCTCCAATACTCCAGACCATTTATATAAAGAGAATCATCTTTAATAAAGGATACTTTATCTTCTAAAACATTTTCAGGAATATCTTCATTAGGTCCTAGTATTAGAAGATCATATTTTCTGGTACCCTCAACCCTAGAATCAAACACTTTAGAAGCAGGATATATTGTTTCCATAGGTTTAGTGTCTATAAATCCAAGTTTTACATCTCCATATTTAGCTACAATATATTCCTTAAGTTCATAAACTCCTACACCAAAAGGCTTTTGAGCAATAATGTTATTTGCATTTTTAGCACTAATAAATAAAGGGTTAAAGTAAGTGAAATAATAAGGAAAAGAAAACACCAACGGATAGACAATAAAACTAATAAATAATAAACCTAAAGGAACAATTGAATTCTTTTTGAAAAAACCAATAAAGTATGTAAAACCATAATAAGATAAATAAGCTAAAGCAGGATATAAAACTATCATATACCTATCTAACTTTTTAGTAGGAAACAGCATTACAATAAAGTAGCCAAGATAAAATATAACTAAAAACCAATCCAATGTTTTTAATTTCGAAATAGAAGCTTTAATAAACTTAGAAAAAGAAATATTTTTATGAAAGTAACTAATTAAGTTAGTAATACTAAATACCAAAAAAGATAAAGTACCAAATAACATAAATGGAGAAGATTTAATTAATAAAACTAGTGGATAAAAATACAATCCACCATCTGTTGTATATTCTCCAAAAATTATTTGGCCATGACCATTACGAACTCCTACTCTTTCACTCTCACTAAATATTTCAGATAAATAGAATACAGGATCTTTCCAAAGTGCGGGAAATAATGCAAATGTAAAAAAAGAAAATCCAAATAAAATTACAAGAAATTTATTTAAATATAATTTTTTATTAATAAAAGAAATAAACAATATATATAAAAGAACAAACACAACAACACCTATACCAATGCTTTTAGTCAAAAAGGATAATGCTAAAAACAATCCGGATAGAATACCTAAATATTTGTTAGGCATTAACTTATTTTCAGTTATATACAAGTAAGAAAGTATTAAAGCATTAAAAACAAAAAGGGTTAATAAAACATCTAGGTGATAAAGTCTGGAATTACCAACAAAAAAAGGTTCTAATGAGAGTATAGATAATAATAAGATGCTAGATTTTAATGTAAGCGTTTTAGATTTAGATAATAGATAAAATGAAAATAAAGAAAGTAATAACTGCACAAACACTAAGGAATACTTGGCAACACCTTCAAATATTAAAAAGTTGTTATTATTGTAAGATTTTTGACCAATTATATATTTAGTAATTTCAATAGGTATACCTGTAATCCACATTAAAGTTACACCTGGATGATAATGTTGATATGTTTTTTCAAACTGAAAATATTTTAAGCCATTAACAAATTGCTCAGAACGATAATGCCAATTAACTCCATCGGGATTAATAACATCTGTAGATAAGTTAGGTAATCTAACTAATAAAAACAATAATACAAAAGATAGTATCCAAAGTATTGAAGAACTTTTCTTGTAAAAGTTATTTATCTTTTCCCATAGCATATAAAATTCCTCCCACTAAACTTATAAACAATCTAGATAAATGATAAATAATGGAAGCGCTAATAGCCAGTTCTCTAGAAACACCTACAAGACCAAAAAACTGTACATATAAAGCATCTTGAACTCCCAAACCATTCAGGGAAGGAATAAAAAATCCAGCTAAGGTTATAACAGGAAATATAAATAGAGCATGATTTAAAGGCAACGTTATTCCAAGAGCGCTAAATATTAAATACTGGGTAAATATAGATAATAACTGAACAATGATAGAGGTACTAAATGCAATTAATAAAATTCTTTTTTCATTTTTATAAACTAATAGTGCTTCATATACTTTTTTTATTACATTAAACTTTTTAGATAAAAAACTTAAAGATAAAAAAACCAGTACAGATATAATCCAAAAACCACCAAACAATAAAACCTCAAACGTTAATGTTAAAAAAGAATTACTTCTTATCACTTGAGGTAATTGAAGTAACCAAAAATCTAGAGTTTTAACTAAACCAAAATAAGATAATAGTACTAAAACAACCATTCCAGAGAAACGTTCCATAAAGGTTGCTGAAAAAGCATTTGCAGTATCCTTTATTTTTTTACCAAGGGCGTATATTTTAAATACATCCCCACCCATACTAGTAGGCATAAAGTTATTAAAAAAAGAACCAATAAAATATAGTGATGTTAAATATTTAATAGATATATTTTTATATTTCGGATCTACTAACAAAGCTTTCCATCTTATAGAACTAAAAATATAGTTCAATACAATCAAAAGAATAATAACAGGTACATAGCGCAAATCTAAAAGAGAGATATTTTTAAAAAAGCTATCTTTATCAATACCTGAAAATAAAACATAGAATAAAGAGACACTAATTAAAACTTTCAAAAATAAATTACTATATTTTTTCATAATTATTTTATTAACTTTATCATCCTAAAAAACTTATCTCTAATTTGATGTACTTCTTTTTTGGTTAAAAACTCAGCAACCATTACACCAGAAATAAGTAAAATGAATAAGTAAATAAATAAGCCAACTTTCATCCATAAAATATCAATAGTACTTGCATACCCTATTGATAAAAATTGAATAATAATAAGTAAATGAGACTTATTAAAATGAGAAAAGTTTAATTTGTTTTTTATAGAGATACAAATATAGTAATAGCTAACTATAGAACCAATAGCCATAGATAAACTCATTGCAAGCAACACATCCATTGTTTTGCCGTAATAAAAAACACCAAAAGGTAATATCGTAAATAATATTAAAAATACAAAGCTTAAAAGCATTGGCTTAATCATTTTTGCAGGTATTAGAATACTAGATTTAACTATATTTATAAGGGAATAAATAATAAAAGCAGTTAATAAAGGTAATATAAGTACTAAAGAATCATAATATTCTATATATTTTTCAGATCCAACTGCAAATTTAATTATCTCAGGAGCCCAGTAAGCAGCTACAGAAGATGATATTATTACAAATGAAAATACCTTATCAAAATTTTGAGTAAAGGTCTTTTGAAAATCCTCTATATTATTTATAAATTTTTCAGATAATACAGGTAAGTTAACATCGGTTATAGCGTCACTAATACTCATTATCTTTTTTGCAAACATAAGAGCAAAACTATAAATAGCAATTTTTTCTGGAGATAAAGTCATACCTAAAACGTTAGGCCCAAGTTTTTCCCAATTGGTATAAATTATTTTTACAACATATATAACTAAACTTATGGAAAATATTTCTTTAAAAAGTACCATAAAATCATGCTTAGAAGGTAACAGTAATTTACCACGTAAAGGTTTAAAGGCTATAAAACTAAGAAGCAAAGTAGCTACAATATTAAATAATAAAAAGGCATAAAAATAACCAGCCACACCATAAAAATATACAAGAGGTAAATACATAAACATACCTATAAAAGCTATAACTACTTGATAAGTAAATAGCTCTTTAAATCTTTTTGTACCAGAAATCACAGAATTTAAAATGCTTTGAAAACCTTGAAATAATATTGTTACAGCATATATTTGTAGTGGAATAGTTAAACGAGCGCTGTGGTATACCTCAGAAGCTATTTTAGGAGCTAATATAAATAATCCAATAGATAAAGGTAATGTAATGATATATCTAATAGCTACTGAAGTTAAAAATATTTTAAATATTTTAGTATCATCTTTAGAAGCAGCTATTTCACGAGTACTTGCAGAAGCTAAACCAAGGTGTTGATAAATACCTAAAGCACCTCCAATAGATAAAGCTAACTGAACAAGACCCCAATCTCCTTGAGTGAGGATTCTAAGGATAACAAAACTCTGTACAAGGCCAATAAACATAGCCATACCACGAGATATTAAACTAATAAACTGCCATTTAAATAATTCTTTCATTGTTAATGTATCTCCACATCACCTAAATACATACTGCGTGTTCTAATATTATTTCCCATTCCAATAAAAAGTTTATAAGAACCTTTCTCTAAAAACTCAGGAATAGCGATATCTATTGTTTCAGTATAATATCTATCTTCTTGCCATTCTCCAGGAGTTAAGATACTAAAAGAAGGTAAATTAGCTATTTGGTAAACCTCTTCTGTCTTAGAATTTACCAAAGAAGTAAACATTACATAATCATCTAATGGCGCTGTTTCTCTTTTTATATAAGTAAATGTAGCTTTTGAAGTAATACCTTTAGTTATATTCTTAGGAATTATGTAATCCACTAAATAGAGCGATTGGAAAAATTTAACATTAAACTTTTCTTGATAAGTAAATCTTTCTTGCAAAGGTAATAACACATCTTTAGATACATGTGGAACTTTTTTAAATACAAATAAGTTACCACAACCAGTAACAAGCTCATGGGTATCGGATTTAATCATCTTTTCTACAACATCTTTAGCTAAATCTACATCTAAGTCTAATATTGTTAAGAGTTTACGAGAGAACACATCAACAATTACATAGTCTGCATCTTGATAAAGGGCAGGAAATATTGCATAAGTTTCACGTAGAGATAAATGGGCACCTAAATAATCAGGTCCAGAAACAGAAGCCTTTTCAGGTATCATATTAACAATTTTTCTTGCACATTCTCTATCTTTTTCTTCTAGCTCAGATAATCTAACCACGTCTAAAACCTTTAACTGGTCAAGATTTATTTCACTATCTATTGTTTTAGCAAATACCTTTTTTCTAAGTGCCTGGTCTAACCATAAAAACACAGGATTGTTAGCTGCAAAGGTCATATATACATTTGAGGATAAAACTATAAATGAAAGTAAGACAATAACAAAGTTTCTAGATACAAGTACTGAATAAAATTTATAGTATTTATTCTTTTTAACTTTAAATTTAGTTAATAATTTAGATAATAATACGTGTAAAATACTAGATAAAAAGCTAATTGCATAAATAGTAGAAATAAATAACACAGGAATAATCATGGATATTCTATGATTGGTAATTTCAGAAGTACCTACTCCATCAGCACTAGTTAAGTAATTTATCATAAAATCAGGAATAGAGAGCATTAATAATGGAGGATACGCCAAGGGCATATAGGATAGGGGACCTAAAGTTTTATTTAAATTATCTAATCTATCCCCACCAAAGAATATTCTAACAACGCCAGCAGGATTAAATAACATATTTATAAATACTTGAGAGTAAGAATCCCCAAAGGCATCATATCTAGCTAAAAAATAATTTGGCAAATCCACATCGCGCCCATTAGAGGAATCTAAACCCAAAGAAGCTACAAAACTATTAAACCCAGTAACACGGTAATGGGCATATTGAGGTATTAGAATAAAAAAAGCATATATAAACCAAATACTACCTACAAACACCATGGAAAGGGATAGTTTAGTAATAGGAGCTTTTAAAAAAGATAAAAACCAATTCTTATTAACAATTGAAAATTCAAACTTATCTAAAAATGGATTTCTAAATAAAAGAATAAAAACACCATATAAAATTACATATAAAGGTAATTGCTCTTTACCCGCCATAGTCAAAACTAAAAATGTCCAGAACAATACAATACCTTTAGTGGTAAATTTATTTGATTTATACATTTTTTCAAACACATAAAAAGCTGAGAAAAAGAAAGGTATTACGAAACTAACACCATGAAAGCCAGTCCAAGCAGTTATATAACCAATTGCAGGGTAAAAAAGAAAAGATACTCCCAACAACATAGCGGAAAATTTAGATTTCAATTCTAGATAAGCTATAGCATAAACTAAAAAGCAGGAAGCTAGTATAACTACTATTTGAGAATAAGTTAAGAGCATTGGATGGGGTATCACTGCTAATAAAGGTACAAAGACCAACAATATAGGATCTACATGGCTCATTGCCCAGCGAGGTAAGTTAGTACCAAAGTAATCAGTTAAATACATGAACCTACCATTTAAAGTATTCCAAACCATTTGGTTCATATTACCTAAGTCAAACTTACCGTAGTCAAAGTTGTTGTAACGAAATAGATTAATTTTTACATTAACAGCTAATACTAAAAGGAAAAACCCAATTAGTACCAATATATGTATATTATTTCTTACAAACAAATAAAGCTTTTTCATGTTTAATCTGTAAATCGGAACTTAATTAAAGTATACAGTGCAGCAATACCATCGCGCCAAGTTATTTTTTTACCCTCACTAAAAGATCTACCTTTGTATGTAATAGGAACTTCTTTTATCCTTAGACCTGATTTTAAGATTTTAGCTGTTATTTCAGGTTCAAAATCAAATCTATCAGATTTAATATCTAATTTCCTAACAAAATCCCCAGGTATCAATTTATAACAAGTCTCCATATCGGTTAACATAACACCAAAAAATAGGTTTGTTATCAAAGTTAACATTTTATTACCAAAGTAATGCAAACTAGACATATCCTCATAGTTCCCCGAGAATCTAGATCCGTATATTACATCTATATTTTCTTCATCCAAAGTTCTTAAAAGTTTGTGATATTCATTTGGGTCATATTCCAAATCAGCGTCTTGGACAATAATATAATCACCAGTTGAGTGTTTAAATCCCATTTTTAAGGTATGACCTTTTCCTCTATTTTCTTTTTTAAAGTATATTTTTAAGTGAGGATTGTCTTCTTTTAGTTGTTTCAATACCTCTACCGTACCATCTTTAGAGGCATCATCTACTAAAATAATTTCTTTCTTAATACCCTCGACAGCCTCTACTCTACGGATAATTTCGTCTATAGTGTTTTTTTCGTTGTATACGGGTATAACAACTGATAACAATTTTACTTTTTTATATCTTTCACTCATTTTTTAAATTCCTTGTTTAACTTTACAACTCTTGATGTAAAAACTTTACCATTAACATTATAACTAAATTCTTCTATCAAAGTTAGATAGGGCCTTTTTTCTAAATCTATATCCATAGTAGTATTATGCTCGTTAGTTATAAGTAAATAATCCATACCTTTTTCTACTAAAGATTCTTGAGTAAGCAATGCATTTTTTTCAAAGTTATAAAAATATCCAGATACAATATCATTATATTCCCCTTTATAACTATTTAAACTTCTATCTCTTTGATTTAAATACCAATCAGAGACACTACTTACATCATTGTAAGCGACTACACCTTCTATATTTTCAGATACGTATTCAGCTGCGTGCTTAATGGATATAAAAGTATCCTTATGTATCCAAATAACAATTAAAGACCATACAAAAGAAGAAACTAAAATACTAATTACAAAATATTTAAAGTTTTTAATATATGTAAAATATATAATTGGTAGTTGTACTACTACTAAGAATAAAAATAATATTTTTGTAGGAACTAAAAACTGTAGCTTTAAAATATATTGTCCAATAATATAAATAGCTAATAGTAAAATATTAAATAGTATTACTTTATCAATAGTAAATAACTTCTCTTTTCTTTTAGTTGTTTCTGATTCAAAAAAGCGTTCAATAGATTGAGTTAAAATCAAAATAAATACAGGTATTATTGGAACAAAGAGTCTAGGTACTGCGGCAGGCCACATAAGTATAAGTAGCAATTCTAAAGTAACAAAAACGGATAAAGCTATGTTTTCAAAAAATAATTTAAATACATTTTTATAGTTTTTTGAAATAAAATAAAAAGCAGACGTAAATCCAAATATAAGTAGAAAGGATAATACATAAGTACTAATCATTTTTAAGTCATAAGATCTGCCAGATGGTTCTTCAAAATAGGAAGAACCTGTTAGAGGGTTACGATAATAAAACCAAGGCAATAAAATAGTTATAAAAGCTAGTGTATAACTAATACAAGTCAAAAAATTCCTTTTTAATATAGAAAGATAAGTATCTTTTTTAGAAATATTAAGTAAAAGGAGACCTAACCCAATAGAACCAAATAACAAATAACCCTCAAATCTAGTTAGTACAGCTAAGCCACTTAGCATTCCCAAAATAATAGGTTTTTTAAAAGATAAAATAATAGAAGGTATTTTTATAATAGGTGAGATATTATCTTTAGATATAGTAGAATTCCAAATAGAGAATAAATAAAAAGATATAAGCACTAAAAGTGCAAAGAATACATCAGCATATATTCTAATAGACCAATATAAAAATACAGGGTTTAATGCTAATAACACTAACCCTAAATTTATATATTTATCATTTTTTATAAATAGTTTTAAAAATTTCTCAAATACTAAAAGAAAAACAATACTAGTTACCAACATAAATAACCTACCCCAAAGTATTTGATCTACAAACACAGGTCGTACAGCTAATATTAAAGAGTATAGGGGAGGTCTTTTTTCATCAGTGGGATAAATAGCATCACTTCTAATATATTCTGAAGCACGAAGTATTCTGTAACTATCACCCCACTCTGCTGCATTTATATTTAATAAAAAAATATGCAGTAAAATAAAGGAAATATATATTAAATATCTAAACGAGGTAATTCTTTTTAGCAAAGTCATAAACACCTTCAACTTCCTTAGCGCGAAGACCCCATGAATAATTGTGCATAATTTTGCTTGCATCTACTTTTTCTGTTTTAGACAATATTTCTATAACTTTAGTAGCTATTTCTTGAGAATCAATTTTATCTAAATAATGTACTCCCTGCACGTCACCACTCATTTTAAACCCAGATACTATACAAGGTATACCAACAGATAAGCTTTCCAAAGCTACTTTAGGCATGCCTTCCCAACTAGAAGGTAATATCATAATATCAGCATTTTGTAGTGCAATTGGTATTTGAGGATAAGGAGTATAACCAACTTTAACAATGCGATGTTCTAGACCTTTTACTCTAATAATTTCATTAACTTTTTGAGAGTAACGTTCATCGGGCCACTGCCCTACTAATAATAGTTTATAAGATACTGGAAGATGTGTTAAAGCTTCTACTAAAACATGTATGTTTTTTCTTTCTACCATCATTCCATAATTTAAAAGGACTTTATCGTAATTATCAAATCCAAGTTCAGATCTACTCTTATGTCTTTCCTCTTCTCCTACTCTAATAAATCTAGCTGGGTTAACGCCAGACTCTACTACAAAGCAACGTCTTGTATCTACGTGATAGTATTTATTTGCCTCTTCTGCAGTTTCTTTACTTACAAATATACAAGCAGCGGCAGTTTGAAGAGCCCATTTATCTGCTAAAACAGCTAGTGGCCAAGCTACATATTTTGAGTGTGGCATAATGAATTTATCCTCTTCAATCATTTTTTCCCATCTACCTTTTACAGTGTTATGAAAATGAGCTACCAAAGGTACTTTTAGTTCATGAGACCAGGGTATAAATTTTTGTAAAAACAATCTATATAAGTAAATCCATATAGCAAAATGCCCATGACTATGAATAATTTCTACGTCTTTGTTATGTCTTCTCCAAGATAAGTATTTAAAAAACAACAATACAGAAGAGGTAAAAGCGATGGTTCCCGTAAAAGGTTCTCTAAATACAGTGTGTACTTTTACGCCTTTAGGCTCTTCTAAAGGTCCAGAATTAGGCCATCTACCAGATAAAATATGTATATCGTGACCAAGTTCCGCCTGAGCGACAGTTAATTCGTAAGGATGAGGAGCAAGACCATTCCAAGGAGGAGGCCAATCATAAATTATTCTACATATTTTCATTTAGATACCTCTTCAAATACTTTTTCATAATTATCAAGCATATGTTCAATGGTAAAATCTTTGGTAGCCTTTTCAAGTGATTTAACCCTCATGTTTTCTCTAAGTTCACTGTTTTGTATTAGTTTTAATAAATTACTCTTAAACTTTTTAAAATTACCACTTTTAACTAAATATCCAGTTTCACCATTAATAATAGTATCAGATACGCCACCTTTACTAAAGGCTACTATTGGCAACTCATTAAACATGGCTTCTACTAATACCATAGGTAAGCCCTCGTATCTCTTTGTGGGGAATAAAAATACAGAAGAATTACTATAAAAATATAAAGCTTTATTATAATCAACCTTCCCATGTACTGTAAAAAAAGAATTTATACCTAGCGTTGTTAATTTAGATTTAAATTCTTCTAGATAGTCTCCACCACCCACAACATCTATATGAACATTATTAAACAAGGGATCTTGAACTAGTTTAATCAAGTAGTCTAGTCCTTTAGATTTTTGTATTTGCCCTAAATATAATAAATTTGTATTTACTGGTTCTAATAAATTGTTATTAACAATAGGGTTAATTCCGTTATGAACTACTTTGAATTTATCTTTAGGAGATTGAGTCTCTAAAGCAAGTGTTTTAGCAACATAATTAGATACAGCTATAATTTTATCTGAGTTTTTAATAAAGAATCTTTGTTTAAATAGAATATTATAAATGGAATAAGGTACTTGAAATGTTAATTTCAAAGCTGCTTTAAAAGAATCTATATTTTCTAAAACTGTTTTTAATTCCATTAAAGAAGAACCATGAGAGATAGCTACAAAAGGGATATCTAAATCTTTTTTGTGTTTTAATATTCCAATACCTGCAGAACTTTGACTTACAATTAAATCAAATGGTTGAGATAATTTATACAAGGAGTAAGCTTCATAAGATTTGTTGTACCAGTGATCTTTAAGAATACTAGAAAACAAAGATCTAAATACACAGGGTACAAAAACATAATCTACTCCATGCTCTGTTTTCCTACGGGTTTCTATTTCAAACTTAGGAGAAAAAACAGTTACATCGTGACCTCTCTCAGCTAAACCCTCACATAGTAATTTATTTTGAGTTTCTAATCCGCCATATCCTTTATGAAATGTGGTTTTTTTAATGAATACAGCTATACGCATATGTCTCTATTTTACTATAGATTAAGTATAAAGCTAATTCTACTTTTATATGTACTTATGACCTATAATATTGTATAATCTGGAAAAATATTTCATAAGACTAGGAGAATCTTTTTCGATGCAAAGCATATTGATATTTGTGCTAAACTCCGTCTTTTTCGGAGTAGTAATGTTCCAGACCAACCGCGGGAAACTCCCTTCTATCGAGTGCGTGACGATGGGAAGTATCCTTACTGTATTGGTATATATAATCTATTACCTATACTTAAAACAAAAGGTCCTTAGAGATCTATTCGTGCGGTTAGTAATTGGTGCGGCAGGTACTATGCTTATATCTGCAATAATGCAAAATAACACCAATTTCGCCATACCCCAAGTAGAAACTATACTAAGGGGCTTTGTAATAGTTCTGGTGGTTATAATTTGGCAATATTTCTTCTTTGAAATACCTATATGGGTAAACCAAAGACACGCTTTTATAAGAAGATTAGGGCATATTGAAGGAATCATCGCACATTCCATGCTAGGACAAGCCTTTTGGGCGATGGGACTAGCACTGGTGGTGTCAATGTGGGATATCAACAACCCTAACGCATTTCCCACAATGCTCGGACTAGCAACAGTGATAGCCATAGGGCAATCATTTATAAAAATGGAAAAACTCAAAGGGTGCTATAGAGAGGGGATCGCCATTGATCTTATTGGCGTACCCATTGCCAAAAACAGCAATTTGATATTCTGGAACGGCGTCGAGTTTGTAAACGTCCAAGGAAAATGGTGTATGTCCAATACACTCAACGGGAAGATAGAATTCCGTATCAACCCCAAAGACGACTTACAAATTGCAGAACTCTGGAAGTTCCGGGTAATTGGTCAGAAGTAAACACAAAGGTCACTGCAAAAACAGTGACCTTTCCTTTTTTATTTAAATGTATAGTTAGATTATTAACTAATCTACAATTACCTTTTTAATATCTCTAGTAGAGGTATCAAAAATAATAAAAGTAGATTGGCCAGTTTTATAACCTTGTATCTCACCTGGGTTTATTAATACTGTATTTCCTAAAACTTCTTGTCTATAAATATGAGTATGGCCATGGATACATAAATCAAATTCACCAGATTTGGCAGCTAATTCAGTAAATCTAGGATAGTGGTTCATAAATATTTTTATACCATCAATAGTACCTTCAAATACATCACCACACATTTCCATGTTTTTAGAGCTATCCATTTTTCTAACAATACCCACTCTTTCAGCTTCATTGTTACCCCAAACAAATTTGATTAAACCCTTAAACTTTTCTAATACAGCAATTCCTGGGGGAGATATCAAATCACCGCCAAAAAGTAAATATTCGCAATTCTCGTTATTAGATATTTCAATTGCCTTGCCTAAAGCATTCCAATTTTCATGACTATCGGACATTATTGCTATTTTCATAAATAAACCTTAAAAATTAATAACCTAATAAACTCAATGCATTTTTATATAACGGTTCGGCAAACCTTTTAGCAGCTTCAGAAGATATACGATTAAACATCCAATCAAATTTAGATTTCAATTCTTCCTTTGGAAAACCTTCCAAAACCCAGGTTGCATGTAAAGGAGCATTTATCTCAAAGTAACTTATCGAATCTGCATCTTTTAAAACATTCTGCTCAATATCCCCACCTATCTCATGCTTAGAAATTAATTCCGATACTCTATTAGCAAAAGTAATAGGAGCATCAATACTAACCAAAAAGTCATGCATTAATATGCCCCCATGCTCCTGGTGAAATAAAAGATCCGTGTCATCTAGAAACTTTTTACTCTTAGAAGTATCTCTAGTAGATACTAATCTTTCAATATCATGGGAATAACCAGCAACAAGTAATTCCTCATTAAATTTAGGGTATATTTCTTTTATCCAGTAAACAGTACGATCAAAATGAGCAGGACTTTTAGATCCAAGTAGTTCATTAATATAAGTTACAGTTTTATCTAAATAATTCATGAGAGTAGTATATCAAATCAACTTAATAATAATTTCTCTATCTCTTTAACATTTGTATCTATGTTGAATAGTTCTAGTGCTTTATCATGAGCACTCTTTGCTAATTTCTTTTGTAATTCCTTATGTGTAATTAGTTTTTCTAAGGCTTTAGCTAAATCTCTTGAATCTCTTTGAGCAACTATTAAGCCATCTTTTTTATCTTCTATAAAGTCTGTAATACTTCCTGCATCGGTAGTAATAATAGGTATATTTAATATTGCAGATTCTATAAGGACATTTGGAATACCATCAGCATCTCCTTTGGAGACATTTACACTAGGAAATACAAATATATCTGCTATTTTATAGTAACCAAGTATTTCATCAAAAGATAAGCCATTTCCCTCTCCTACTATTTCAACTTTATCTTTAATTTCCAATACATTTAACATATCTAAAATACCAGCATACAAAGGGCCGGGTGCTCCAACTATATATAATTTAAAATCAATGTCTTTTTCTTTTAAAATCTTCGCTGCTTCTAATAAATAGGCAAATCCCTTTTTTTCAACAAACCTACCTATAGAAAATAAAATAGGTTTCTTGGGTACAAAAGGAGATATGCTATCTTTAACTTGACCTTTTAACCAAGATTCATCTATACCATGATATTTAAGGTATATATTTTTAGGATATTTAATTTCACACTTTTTTAACAATTTTTTGTAAGCATTATCATTACAAACAGTAATAAAGGAAGAATACATAACTTTAAATTTTATTAACTCTACATTTTCTGAAATTGGACCACCTTCTTGAAGCACATCTTTAGCATGAGCAGATATACCTAATTTTTTATTTAAAATAAGTGAAGCTATCAAACAAATAGTAGAAGGTTCAGACATAAAGTGAGAATAAATAACATCGGGATAATGAGTTTCAAAAACATAGGTATAGCCCAAAGATTTTAAAAACAGGTACATATTTTCTAATATGGTTCTATTTTTGTTTTGTAAAATTATTGAAAAAGCTTTAATAACTCTAATCGGATAGATAAACAAATATTTTAAAGATAAAACAATATCAATCCAAGATAATTCTATGTAACTAGTAATATTTTGTGAGTTTGTAGATAAAGTACCATTACCTTTTTTCAAAGATAATACCTCCACTTGCAGAGATGGGCTCTCTGCAAGTTTCGATACTTCACGTTCAATAAAAGTTTCCGTAAGTCCAGGAAACTCTGGAATAAAGATTAATACTTTCTTTTTATTTGCCATTTTCTGTATAGACAGCAGAAGGATATATCTTCTTTTCAGCTATTTTATCTGTTCCATTGGTCTTTTTACCAACAGCAAAATAGGTGAATCCTTCTTTCTCTACCGCATTTTTATCAAATACGTTTCTACCATCAAATATAACAGGATTTTTCAATAATGTTTTGATTTTCTTTAGATCTAAAGATCTAAATTCTTTCCATTCAGTAAGTACAAGTAAAGCATCAGCACCTTTCATAGTGTCGTAAGCACTTTTTGCATATTCAATATGCATATCGCCAAGTTCTACTTTAGCGTTATCAGTAGCTTCTTGGTCATAAACACTTATTAAAGCACCTCTACCTCGTAACATTTTAATTGTCTTTATAGCCACTGATTCTCTAATATCATCTGTATTTTCCTTAAATGCTAAACCTAATGCTGCTAGTTTTTTACCAGATAAGTTTTTACCAAGTAATCTTTCAATATTCTTAACAAAGTGGTCTTTTTGTCGTTCATTAACTTCCATAACACTTCTTAGTAACTTAAAATCATAATCTTGATCATTAGAAGTTTTATATAATGCAGCTACATCTTTAGGGAAACAACTACCTCCATAACCAATTCCTGCATATAAAAACCTAGAACCAATTCTAGAATCAAGACCCATACCTTCAGCAACTACAGATACATCAGCACCTGCACGTTCGCATATTTGACCTATTTCGTTAACAAAGGATATTTTAGTAGCTAAAAATGCATTAGAAGCATATTTAATCATTTCGGCAGATCTTAGATCAGCAGCAACAATAGGCTTATTTAAGTGTTCATATAGCTTTTTCATTATGTCTAAAGCTTTTTTAGAATCAGAACCTAAAATAGTTCTATCTGGGACTTGCATATCATCTACAGAGTAACCTTCTCTTAAAAATTCAGGGTTAGATGCAACATCAAAAGATACTTTCTTTTTTAAGTTAGCTTGAATGACTTTCTTTACCATTTCATTTGTACCAACAGGAACAGTACTCTTAGTAACAATTACTTTATAGTCTGTTAAATTTTCCCCAATTGTTTTAGCAACTTCCCACACAGCAGATAAGTCTGCAGCACCAGTTTCACCTTGAGGAGTACCTACACAAATGAATACTATTTCTGCATCTTTTATACCTTCAGCAATAGACGTAGTAAAAGATAGTCTCTTTTCTTTGATATTTTTTAATACAACTTCCTTAAGACCGGGTTCATATATAGGCATTACACCTTTTTGGATTTTGGATATTTTTTTCTCGTCAACATCAATGCCAACAACTTTATTACCCCAATCGGAGAACACTGCTGCTCCTACAAGACCCACATAACCTGTACCTATAACGGCTAATTTCATAGACACTCCTTGTGCATGCTTGTACCAAGATACTATATTAGTACTCACATGAAATTTTTACATGGACCTATAAAGTATTATATTTGCCCAACAGGGCCTTTTTTTTAATATGTGCAATCTCTTTTAACATTTTCAAAGAATCTCTAAGAGGACTTACTCTAGTAGTTTTAACAAATATCCATTTAATAGGAACTTCTTTTATCGTATAACCTAATAATCTAGCCATATAAAGTATTTCAACATCCCAAGCTCCAGTATAAGCAGCTTTTAATTCTTTCTTTGCAGAACCAATTTCAAGTTTATCAAACAATTTTTTAGCAACATCTGCTCTAAATAGTTTAAAACCACATTGACTATCTTTTATTCCAGGTAATATTAAAAATTGAACTAATGAATTAAAAACTCTACCCATCATATGTCTATAAAAAGGTTCATCAATTCTTTCAGCACCTCTACCTTCACGGGAAGCTATAACAATATCGTAATCATGATCTAATAACCAAACAGATAGCTTTTTTAGTTCTGATATCGGTGTAGATAAATCTGCATCTGCTAAATAAATATATTTACCTTTAGCTTTTTTTACACCTGTAGATATTGCAGGACCTTTACCTAAGTGAAGATTTTTTATTAAAATAACTTCTTTATTCTCTTTTTTATAATCAGTAATAGCTTGTACGGTGTTGTCACTGCTACCATCATCAACAACAATAACTTCAAAGTCTGAACTAAAATTTCTCATAAAATTTACCACTTGAGTTAAGGTCGAAGATATTTTATCCGCTTCATTAAAAGCGGGAATAATAATTGAGTATTCCATATTTATTTAGCTTTCTTCCATATTATTTTACTATAAACCGTAAAATTCCACACTAAACCAAAAACAATACCTATTAAAAATGCCCCATTGGTAACTAAAAAAGTATTACCAAACCATAATACAAAAGAATGAACTATTTTAGCCCTAAGTATTATAGGTACATAAGAAGATGCAAAGTATAATACCACACCCTTAAATTTATCTTTAGATTCCTCTAATTTTCTATCACCAAAAGACCAGTAATTATTTAATGTAAACGTTGTTAGCATAGCTAAAGTTCCTGAAATAAAAGCTCCCGTAGAGGGACCAATGATATGAATAATTCTAAATAAATTAAATAACCCAGCATCTACAAATAACCCAGCAAAACCAACTATTACAAATTTAACAAAACTTTTATGTTCGTAAACTCTAAGTAGTATTTCAACCTTAAGAGTATCCATCATATTGTTGTTTTCCATCTTAGAAGCACCTTTATCTCTTAAACCAAAGGCAATAGGAACCTCTAAAATCTTAGCGTTTAGTTTGTGCATTTTAAAAAGTAAATCTATTTTGTAAGCAAAACCTGCAGATAATATAGTATCCAAAGGTAATTTATCTACAAAGCCTTTAACCCTAGAAGCTTTAAAACCCGTTGTAAAATCATTAACTGTGAAAATACCCAGTACAAATTTAGAAACAATATTACCAACAACACTTAAAAATTTTCTATAAAACTGCCACTCTTTTGGGATAGAACCACCTTTAGTGAATCTAGATCCAATAACATAATCATAACCATCTTCAATAATTGGTTTTACAAGTCTTGGTAAGTCTTTGGGGTCATGTTGAAAATCTGCATCCATTTCTATAACAATATCGGCATTCATCTTTTCCATAGCGTGTCTAAAAGCATACGTATAAGCTGATCCTAAACCTGCCTTACTCTTTTCTACAATTACATTAACGAATTTGTATTTTTTTGAAAGCAATTCTAATTCTTCTACAGTACCATCGGGGGAATTACCATCAACAAATAAAGTAGAAAACTCATAAGGGGTATTCTTAAAAACCTCGTCTAAGGCGGGAACTAATTTAGAAACGTTTTCTTTTTCATTATAAGTAGGAATTATTACTACAATTTTCATATTAATAAATTAAAACAATAGATAATAAAGAGAAGATAAATAATCCTATTAAGATATATTCAAGTACTATACTCTTGTTTAACCGTCCTTCTACGGCATGATGAATTATACCCCATAAAACATAAAACAAAGAACCACCAAAACCAACAAATAATTGTAATTGAGGGGTACCCTTAACTAAATAAAAAGCAATAAAAAATACAACTAACCCAATTAACAATATTATATATTCTAATAAATGTTTATCTTCATGTGTGTTCATAGTATAAGTCCGGGTTGTAATATAAACCAAATACTAAGTAATACTACTCCTAAAACTAAAATATGAGCAAAAGTATGACCTGTGAATTTATAAATGCTCTTTTTATGGGAATACCAAATATCCAAAACTAAAAGTCCTAAAACAAATCCTGCTAAGCCAATACTAAGATACGTAGTAACTTTAGAAGCATCTATTGCAGGTATATTTTCTACTACTAGGGAGTTAGACTTTTTAGGGGCACTGTCTCCAGCTACTGTAGTTACAGCTTGACTAGAAATTTCTTTCAAAACCTTAGCTGAGTCTTCCTTATTTGCAAGATGAGACATATCTTTTGGTTGCCCAAACATTTGTACTACAAGAGTAGTTTCAAAACCATTTAAAGTTCCATTAACTACTGCAAAACCAATTTCTCTGTAGTGATCATTCAATAAATTATCACGATGTGAAGGAGATTCCATCCAAGCTTTTACAACATCTTCAGAAGTAGAAAAGTTTTTAGCCAAATTTTCACCAGCATACACATAATCATAATCCTCACCTAATATAAAATCCCAAGGTTCAGTTCCATCAGGGGCAACATGCGCCCAATAATCATTTTTAAACATATGGACTGCTTTTTTATAAGCAGCCTTTGATAACTGTTCATTTATTACAAGTTCTCCTAATCCATTTTCTTGACGAACTTTATTAGTATTAACTAATAAATCAGATATATTCATACTGGAGGCATATCCTAAAACACCAGGTGCAAGTATAGGTAATATCCTAAATATACCCATAACACAAACTATTAATAAAATGTAAAGACCAAAAAACTTAAATGAAAGAAGTTTTGCACGTTCCTTCTTCTCAGGGTGAGGTAAAAAATGATGAACAAATTTAAATTTATCTATAGCTTTAGAATCGCGTCTCCATTTAGGTATTCTCTTTTTTAAGGGCTCTATTACAGTAGATTTTGTCTTTTTAGTGTTACGTTTTAACATACGTAGAAATTATAGCATCAAATAACCTTTGGTATAATTACTTAATGATATACAAAATAGATGAAGCAAAACCAATAGGCGAGCAAGCTTTAGAATTAACTACAATACAGGACTTAAAAACACGTATAAACAAAGCTAATGAGTTTTTAAGATTAGTTAAATAAATAAAATGAATATAAAAGAAACAATAACTCAAATATCTAAACTAAGAGAAATTAAAGGAAAAGAAAAAGAAACCCGCAACCTTATAGATAAAATTTTAATAGAAGTAATAAATCTAAAAGATTGGGAAAGTGTAGCTATTCTATACTGGGAAAAATCCCTAGTAGCACAACATGCAGCAATGATTGAATACTCAAAAAGCAAAGAGTCACAAAACAAAGAAATTATAACGGAGTCTGTAAAAGAAATGGAGAAAGCAGCAAAAGAAGCAAATAAAGTAGTGCAAAAGTATAATTTAGAAAAATTAATAGGAAGATCACATAGATTCTTAGGAAATATCTATAGATATAAAAAAGATTTTGCAAATGCAGAAAACGAATTCATTAAAGCACTGGAGGAATATCAAAAATACAACAATAATTACACTTTAGAAATTAGAGGGTTCATTGCGTATTGCTTAATACAAAATGGAGAATTAGAAAACGGATTAAAGCTGGGTATAAAAACCTTTGAAGATTTTGAAACTTCAGAAAAAGGAATTAATCTTAAAAAAAGTGACTACTTCACCTGGGCAGTATGGAAATCCGGAATAATACCTAGAATGGTGGAAGCTCTTATGGAAACAAAAGCTACTTTTGATAAAAATATTATAGAGAAATATCTAGAGGAGTCAGAAAGGATATTAAAAATGCCCGAAGGTAAAATAACCTGGGATGAAAATGCTTTTCAATTACGCTTAGATGAGATATACAAAGCTAAAGATATTCTAAAAAATCTTTAAATTGTGATTAATCTACCCCTAAAGCCTTGCAAATATTCTTAAATATCTCTTCTGGAGAAGGTTCTGCATCTATCTCTATTAAAACCCCTTGTTTTTTAAAGTATTCTATAACAGGTTGCGTTTCTTCGTGATATACCTTTAATCTTTCTCTAACTACATCCTCTTTATCATCTTCTCTTTGAGTAAAATCAGAATCACATTTTAATAATTGATCTGGGGTCATTGTATAAATATTATATATTTCACCATCAGCTAGGCACATTCTTCTACCACTTACTCTACGTACTACAGTATCTTCAGAGATATGCAAAAAAAGAACTAAATCAAAACCAGGATCAAAATATTGAAGGTTATCTAATTTTCTAGCCCAACCATCTAAAATATAGCCCTTAGAGCAATCTTCATGCTGAACACGTTCCTTCAAAAGACCTGCAATTAAGTCACTTGGAGCTAAATCTCCCTTATCCATTTTTTCGTGAAGTTCTTTGTATCTTGGATGAGTAGTTGGTAATGCTCTTAAAAGGTCACCACCTGAGATTACAGGCATTTTTAACTTAGAACTAAGTAATTCTCCAATTGTACCTTTTCCACTAGCAGGAGGACCAATAAGCAGTATTTTCATTAATTAAGTATAGTATGAACTAAAATCCAGGTAAACCTAAATCTGAGAGTCTTCCTCTCATTTGTTTTTCTACCTTCTTATCAACTTCTTTCATAGCTGTGTTAATAAGGTCTTTAAATAGTTTATTATCATCACCATCTATTTCTACTTTTTCTATTTTTTTATCCCCTCTAATAACTATCTTTACCCCATCTTTTTCACTAGTAACCAATATATTTTCTAATTCCTTTTGTATTTCACCTTGTGCTTTTCTTAATTGATTTAATTCTTTTAATTTATCGAACATATAATTCTCCTATTTTAAATAATTTTCATAACTCTTAGTAACAGTTAAAGATTCAACTTGTCTAATAGTTTCTAATACAACAGATACTACGATTAATAATCCGGTACCCCCAATGCTTAAATTACTTATACCTAAAGAATTTTGTACCAAAAAAGGTAATATAGCTATTAAACCTAAAAATAAAGCACCAGCTAGGGTAATTCTGTTAACAATACCTCTTAAATAAGATGTAGTATTGCTTCCGGGTCTAATACCTGGTATAAAACCACCTCTTTTTTTAACGTCTTCAGAAATCTTTTCTGGGTTGAATTGTATATATGTATAAAAGTAGGTAAAACCAACAACCAGCAAGAAATAGAAAACATTATAACCAATAGAGTTTCTAGAAAAATTTATTGCTAAAAATTCCCCTAAGGAACGGAAAAAATTGTTTGCAGATAATTGCAAAGGAGCTGCAATCATAGAGGGTAACATCACAACAGATACTGCAAAAATTATGGGAATAACCCCTGCTTGATTAACTTTTATAGGTAAATAATTGGTGATTTTTTGAGAAGATATACCTCTTCTTCCGTATTCAATTGGGATATTTCTAGTTCCCTCATTAACTAATACAACTCCCACAATAACTAATATTGTTAAAGCAAGAAATAATAAGGCGTTAAATAAGTTATAAGAATCTAAGGTACTTACAAAAGATACTATTGCAGATGGTAATTGACCAATAATACCTACAAAGATTAAAAGCGATATACCATTTCCAATACCATATTCAGTAACAAGTTCTCCTATCCAAACCAGCAACATAGAACCAACTGTAAGGGATAACATTAATATTAAGAGATCAAAAGGATTTAAAGTATCAATAACACCTTGTTTATTAAGTAAAAAGTAGATACCAAATGATTGTAATAAAGCCATTGGTACAGCAAATAATCTAGTATACATGTTTATTTTTTCCCTACCCGACTCGCCTTCTTTAGAAAGTTCTTCAAGAGATGGAATCATTATTGTTAGTAATTGGATAATAATAGATACGTTAATATAGGGACCAAGACCTAAGGTAACAATTGAAAAGTTTTGAAATCCACCACCACTAAATAAATCAAATAACCCAAGTAAAGCGCTTCCTTGTAAGAAACTTCTTATAGCATCTACGTTTACTCCGGGAGTAGGTACATGAGTTAATAACCTAAAAACCACTATTATAAAAAGTGTAAAAAAGAGTTTTCTTCTTATTTCAGGAAATCTAAATATTTTCACAAGCTTTAATCTTTTTAGGCTTGTAATTCACAACCAGCTTTTTCTAAAGATTCTTTAGCTGTTTTTGAATACAAAAAGCCTTTTAATGTTAATTTCTTTTCAAGAGTACCATCTCCAAGTATTTTTACAAAACCTTTTTTTGGTAATTCTTTTAAGATCTTTTTACCTACTAAGTCTTGAGGGGTTACTTTAGCCCCATTTCTAAAGATATTCAAATCTTTAAGATTAATAGATACAACATTTTTAGAGTTAGGGTTTTTAAAACCACCCATTTGAGGTAATCTCTTGTATAAAGGAACTTGACCACCTTCAAAACCTTGTAAGTGTTTGTTACCTGATCTTGCTTTTTGCCCTTTGTTACCTTTACCTACAGTATGACTGCCTTTACCGGAGCCATATCCTCTGCCAATTCTTTTAGCTTTTCTTTTATTTCCTAAAACTTTAATAATGTTAAATAAATTCATCTTAAATACCCTTCAACTTCGTAAGAGCTATAATAGCACATCTAACGTTACAAATTTTATTATTAGATCCTAACATTTTACTTGATACGTCAGAAACACCTGCTAACTCTAAAACTGTTCTAATAGTTCCACCTGCAATAACACCAGAACCTTTAGGAGCTGGTTTAATGAATACTTTAGCGGATCCATATTTTGCAGAAACATCGTGAGTAACAGTAGTTTTATTCATATTTACAGTGATTAAAGTTTTTTTAGCTTGGCTTATAGCTTTAGTAACTGCGCTACTAACATCTTTAGCTTTTGCGTAACCTCCACCAACTCTACCTTTTTTATCACCAACAACAACTAAAGCAGTAAAACTAATAGCATTACCACCAGTAGTTTTTTTACTTACTCTCTTTACTTCTATTACTCTTTCATCAAAACCGTCTTGTTTGTTAGGCATTCTCATAGTTCTAAACCTCCTTCACGGGCACCATCAGCAACATTTTTAACTCTGCCATGATATAAGTATCCGTTTCTATCAAAAGTTACTTTTTTAATATTAGCTGCTGCTGCTTTTTTAGCTAATAACAAACCAACTTCTTTAGCAGCTTCTAGTTTTGTTTTACCTTTATGTAACTCTATCGTTTCTTTAAATGTATCTGCTAAAGTTACACCTCTTGTATCATCAATTAATTGTGCAGTCATATATCTGTTAGATCTAAATACAGATAATCTTGGTCTTTCAGCAGTACCTGATATTTTGCTTCTTACTCTAAGTTTTCTTTTTTCTCTTGTTGATTTTCTTAATAATACTTTATACATATTTATTTACCTGTCTTTCCTGTCTTACCAGCTTTTCTTCTTATAGTTTCTGCTAAGTATTTAATACCTTTACCCTTGTATGGTTCTGGTTTTCTAATTTTTCTAAGTTTAGCAGCGGCTAAACCAACTAGGTTTTTATCAATACCGGTTACGGTAAAATGTGTTTGATCTTCAACTTTTAGCTCAACTGTAGTAGGTGCTTTGTATTCTACAGGGTGAGAATAACCAACGGTTAAAGAAACAGTATCATTAGATACTTGCTTTACTCTATAACCAACACCAACTAATTCCATCTTTTTTTCAAAACCTTTTGTAACACCAGTAATCATATTAGCTATTAAAGATCTAGTTAATCCCCAGTAAGCAGAAGCTTCTTTAGAAGGTATTGCAATAGTGCATACTACAGAATTTCCTTCTACTTTTACATCAATTTCTGGTCTTGTATCGTATGTTAACTTACCTTTAGGACCTTCAACAGTAACTATGTTACCGCTTACGGATACTTTAACACCTGCTAATATTTCAATTGGTAATTTACCTATTCTAGACATATTATTTAACTTCGCAAATTAACTCGCCACCTAATTTTTTACTCTTAGCAGTACCACTATCCAATATACCTCTTGAAGTAGAAACTATTTGAACACCGTTACCACCTGCAATTTTTCTTAAGGCTGTTGCATTAGCATACCTTCTGTGACCTTGTTTAGATAATCTTTTTACATCAGATATTCTACAAATTTCACCATCAAAAGCTAAATCTAAATGTAACATCTTAAATGATTTGCCTTTATCTTTAAAAATCTTGACTTCTTCTAAAAATCCTTTTGTCTTTAATACATTTGCAATGCTTTCTATTTGAGTAGTATGGGAAATTTCTATAGATTTATTTCCTACCATTGCAGCGTTCTTTAAGGCACTTAACATGTTTGATACTCTATCTATACTCATAGTATTACCAGCTAGCCTTTCTTACACCGGGTAAAACGCCTTCATGGGCCATTTCCCTAAAACATTTTCTACATACGTTGAATCTTCCCATATATCCTCTTGGGTTACCACAAATAGGACATCTATTGTATTCTCTTGTAGAGAATTTTTGTTTTCTTTTTTGTTTTGCAATTAAAGACTTCTTTGCCATAGTTATTTCTTTCTAAAAGGCATTCCTAATTTTCTAAGTAATGATCTGTTTAACTCTACATTATTAGAATTAAAAACTAAAGATACTTGTAAGCTTCTTATACCTTTTGTAGTATTTGCATTTACTTCTGGAAATATAACATGTTCTTTAATACCTAAAGAATAGTTACCATTCTTATCAAAAGAAGCTTCACTAACACCTCTAAAATCTCTAACTCTTGGTAAAGCAATATTTATGAATTTATCAATAAACGCCCACATTTTATCACCTCTTAAAGTAACTGCATACCCAACAACATCGTTTTGTTTGATTTTAAATCCTGCAATAGATAATCTAGCTTTTCTAACAAAAGGTTTTTGACCTGCAAACGCTGTAAAATCATTTATAAAAGACTCTACAGCTTCTCTATTATCTCTAAAAGAACCTATACCTGAATTGATAGATATTTTAGTTAACTTAGAAACTTGCATAACATTAGCTAACTTAAATTCAGTCATTAATTCTTTTGCTATTTCGTTTTTATATTTTTCATGCAATCTATTCATATACTTTTATTTCTTTGTTACCTTTTTCTTTAAAGCTGCTTTATCAGAGCCTTCTTTTTTTACTGTTTTAGTAGGTTTGTCTTTTTCAGTAGTTGTTGTAACCTTTACCTTAGTATCAATCAATTCACCAGATGGTTTTATAGATCTAAATTTCTTGCCATCAACAATTGTGTAGCCAATTCTAACAGGTCTTTTGTGTTTGTCACTGTAGTACATAACATTAGATACATGAATTGGTTTTTCAATACTTACAATTCCACCTTCTTTAGATACTGCATTTGGTTTTATATGTTTTTTAACAATGTTAACGCCCTCTACAATGAGTTTTTCTTCTTTTAAAATAGCTTTAAGAACAGTAGCTATTTTACCTTTATCTTTTCCTGCCATTATTTGTACTTTATCGCCTTTTATTATTTTCATAGTATTACCAAACTTCTTTTGCCAAAGAAGCAACTTTTAAATACCCTAAATCTCTAATTTCTCTTGCAATAGGTCCAAACACTCTTGTTCCTACTAATGTTTTATCTTTTGTGTTAATTACAACTGCAGCATTGTCATCAAATCTAACGTAACTACCATCTTTTCTTCTAACTTCTTTTGTTGTTCTAACAATAATAGCTTTAACAATAGAGTGATCTTTAACATACCCAGTAGAAGATGCGCCATCTACAGCCATAGTTACTATATCACCAACAGAAGCAACGGATCTATTAGAAGTTCCAGGTATACCTATCAACTTCAATTTCTTTGCTCCAGAGTTATCTGCTGCTTTTAAGGTTGCACCTACGGGTACCATATTATTTCATCTCCCTTTTTTCTAAAACTTGCCAAGTAACTTCTTTACTAAAAGGTCTGGATTCTTCAATTAAAACTGTATCTCCCATATTTAAAGCTAAATTTTCGTTATGAGCTTTAAATTTTCTAGTATTTTTAATAGCTCTACCATAAATAGGATGTCTCTTAAAAACTTCAACAGCCACTGTTACAGTTTTTTCCATCTTATTTGATATTACTTTTCCTTCAAATTGTCTTTTAGGCATCTGATCTTTTTCTTTCATTTAATACTGTTTTTATTTTTGCTATATCTTTTCTTAAAAACATACCCTTTTTAACATTTTTTTCCTTTTTTTGCAAAATATTGGTAACAAAGGTTTCCATTTCCTTCTTCAATTCTTTTAATTGCTTAGTTAATTCATTTTCAGTTTTTGTTCTTATATCTTTTATAGTCATAGTTATTTACCTGCCTTAATTAAGAATCTAGTCTTTACTGGTAATTTATCTGTAGCTCTTTTAAAAGCTTGTCTTGCGGTTTCTTCTGTTACACCAGCTATTTCAAATAATATTTTTCCTGGTTTAATAACAGCAGCATAATGATCCGTAGGAGCTTTACCACTACCCATACGTGTTTCAATAGGCTTTTTAGCTATTGGTTTATCAGGGAATACTCTAATCCAAAGCTTACCACCTCTTTTAGTATTGTGCATAATTGCTTTACGTGCAGATTCTATTTGTCTAGAAGTTAATAAACATCTACCAATAGATTTTAAAGCAAAATCACCAAAAGATATTAAAGCACCTCTGGTAGCATTACCTTCATTATTTCCTCTTTGTTGTTTTCTAAACTTAACTTTTTTAGGCAATAACATAATTAGAAATCTCCGCCTTCACCTTTATAAACCCATACTTTAATACCAATTGTTCCGTATATTAATCTACAGTGTATTTGTGCATAATCAATGTTTGCTCTTAATTTTTGTAATGGAACAGCACCTTGTTTATATTGCTCAGTACGACCAATAGTATTACCACCACTCAAAACACCAGATAATCTTATTTTTATACCCTTAGCACCTTTATCCATAGCAGAGTTTATAGCAAAATTAACAACTCTTCTATAAGGAACACGTCTTCTTATTTGTCTTACAATATAATCCCCGACTAATTGAGCTTCTACTTCGGGAGTTTTCACTTCTTCTGCAGTAATTTTTATTTTAGATTTAGTAAGTTTTTTTACAGCTTTTTCTAATTCTTCAACACCAGCACCTGCTTTACCTATAACAATACCTGGCTTAGAAACTTTTAAATAAATATGAATTTCATTTTCAGTTCTTTCAATACCTATTTCCTTTAAGCCAGCAGTATCAAGCTTTGATTTTAAAAGTTCTCTTATTTTTCTGTCTTCAATAACTGATTGAGTATAACCTTCTTTACTAGCAAACCATCTTGATCTCCAGTTTTTTGTTATTCCCAATCTAAAACCGAAAGGATTTATCTTTTGACCCATGTTATTTGTTACCCCTTTCATTTAAACCAACGTATATATGACTTGATCTTTTAAGCATAGGAGCAAATTTACCTCTAGCTGTTGCATGACCTCTTTTTAAAACTGCAGCTTCTCCAACCCATAACTCAGTTACCAATAAGTTATTAATAGGTAATTTAGCATTCTTTGCGTTAGACTCTGCAGATTTTACCACTTTTAATATCATTTTTGCAGCTTTTGTAGGATCTAAAGCTAATATAACCTTTGCATCGTAGATAGCTTTACCACGAATTAGGTTTAGAACAGGAGTTACCTTCTTTGGTGATATTCTTGCATCTTTATGTATTGCGTAAGCTAGTGCGTTTTTCATATACTTTTATTTTTTCTTTGAAGAATGTCCTTTAAACGTTCTTGTTGGAGCAAATTCTCCTAATTTATGTCCTACCATAGATTCAGTTACATATACTGGTAAATGTTTTTTACCATTGTGTACTTCAAAATTAATTCCTACCATTTCTGGTATTATTGTGGATCTTCTGGACCAAGTCTTTATAGCTTTATTATCCTTAGTTTCCTTAACTTTATTCACTTTTAATACTAGTTTTTCATCTACGAAATAACCTTTTTTAAGTGATCTAGCCATTATTTATTCCTCTTTTTGGCATTATGCCTACTTGTTACTATTGTGTAATCTGTATGTTTTCTACTTCTTGTCTTAACACCTTTAGCTTTTTTACCCCAAGGAGTTTTAGCAGAAGGCATACCTACACCATTCTTTTTATAAGAACCTGCATGTGGGTGCTTACCTGGGTCAGGCATTGCAACACCTCTAACAGTTGGTCTAACACCTTTATGTCTATTTCTACCAGCTTTACCAAGGGAAGTGTTTCTTAAATCCATATTACTTAAAACACCTATGGTAGCTAAACAAGATCCTAAAACCTTTTTAACCTCACCACTTGGAAGTTTAACATTAACATATTTTCCTTCTTTAGCTAATATTTGAGAGGAACCACCAGCTCCTCTAACAATCGCACCACCAGCTCCTGGGTTTAATTCAATGTTATGTATTGGCATACCAAGAGGTATATTCTCTAAAGGCATAGCGTTACCTGGAACATATTCTAGTGTTTTAGAGCTAGAAATGACAGTATCACCGGCTTTTAGACCCTCTGGGGCTAATATGTATCGTTTTTCACCATCTGCGTAATTTAAAAGGGCAATATTTGGTCCTCTATTAGGATCGTCTTGTATAGAAGCTACAATTGCTGGAATATCTTTTTTATCTCTTTTAAAGTCTATTGTTCTATATAATTTCTTTGCACCAACTTCTTTATGTCTTGTAGATACACTACCACCAGATCTACCAACAGCACCTTTTAGATGACTGGTTAAAGATCTTTCTGGTTGTACATTTTTATCAACACCTTTTACTAAGGTTTTTCTTGTTCTCATTCCTGCACTTGTAGGTCTATATGTTTTAATCATTATTTATTTTTCCTTTGGAAAGAGGTCGATACTTTGACCTTCTTTAAGCTCTACTACAGCTTTCTTCCAACTATTTGTTCTTGTATATAATCTTGTTTTTAAAATTCTTTTTTTCTTACCAGGCATTACCATTGTTTTAACTTCAACAACGTCGACATTGTACATTCTTTTAACTTCATTGGCTATAGCATGTTTAGAAGCTTTTAAGTCAGTTTTAAACGTGTATTTGTTTGCACCAGTAACTGCTACGCTTTTTTCTGTAATAATAGGTTTTACTAATACGTTACTTAGTCTCATTATCTACCTCTTTATCTTTACCTAAATATTTACTCTCTATAGAAGATACAGCATCTTTAACAAATATTAATGTTTTAGCATTCATAATGTCGTAAGCATTTAAAACGGATGCTTGAGTGATACTTAAATCTTTAATATTTGCACCACTTTTCAAAACATTGGTATCAACAGTATTTAATACTAATAATGGTTTTGCATTACCTTTTATATTATTTAAAACAGATATCATTTCTTTAGTTTTAGGGGCTGCAAAGGTTAAAGAATCTAATATTATAGCTTTATTATCAGCAAACTTTTTAGATAAAGCAGATAATATAGCTAATTTCTTCATTTTTTTATTTAAGGATAAACTCCAAGATTTTGGTTTAGGTCCATGAGTAACACCACCGTGTCTCCATAAAGGACTTCTATTAGAACCTACTCTAGCTCTACCAGTACCTTTTTGTTTCCATGGTTTTTTACCACCACCAGAAACTTCACTTCTATCTTTAGTAGAAGCAGTACCTTGTCTTTGATTACTTAAATAAACTCTAATATATTGGGCTAACACCAAATCATTTGGTTCTACAGCAAATATCTCGTCATTGAGGGTTATTTGTTCTACTTTTTCGCCTTTTATGTTTAATACGTCTAGTTTCATAATACCTTTATGGTTAATTTTGAATTTCTAGCTCCTGGAACTGGCCCAGAAACCATAATTTTTTTATTACTATCATCAACACTTACTATTTTTAAACCTTTTATTGTCACTCTGTAATTACCATGTTTTCCAGCCATTTTTTTACCTTTTAAAACTCTTCCTGGAGTTTGAGCACCAATAGAACCTGGTCCTCTTACTTTATTCTTGGCACCTCTGGTTTCACCTTGTTTTCTAAATCCCCATTTTTTAATACCACCGATAAAACCTTTACCTTTAGATTTGCCAACTACAACAACTTCTTTGTTCATCAATTCAGTAGTAATATCGTTTTCAACTTCTACTATAGTAACAGGTACTACTTTACCGTTGTCTAAGAAGACCTGACTCATATTAACTTTTATTCCTTTTAATATTTCCATTTTTTTCAAAGCCTAAAAAAAGCGCTGGAAGCGCTAGGTAGCATACATCCTTAAATCACTAATCTATTCAAAATAATTTAACATTATTTAGCATTAGTTTATATCAATGGCTATTTTAAGCCATTTGCATTGAAATGCCAACCCCTGCTGGTAAACTCAACTTAGAGAGATTCTCTATAGTAGAGCTAGTAGGGCTTAATACATCAATGACTCTTTTATGTGTTCGTAACTCGAACTGTTCCATAGATCTTTTATCTATGTGCGGGCCTCTAACAACTGTAAATCTTTCTTTTCTTGTTGGTAAAGGAACAGGGCCTATAACTTTAGCACCTGTACGTATTGCAGTATCTACAATCTTAGTACAACTAAGGTCCATTATACGACTATCGTAAGCTTTTAGTTTTATTCTAATTTTTTGCTCTTTTACAACTTTTGCCATATTTTTTAGTTTTCAAGGACCCTGCCCCCGAAGGGGCAGAATCGTAACTCACACAATTACTTAATTACTTTAGTAATAACACCAGCACCTACTGTGCTTCCACCTTCTCTAATAGCGAATCTTAAACCTTCTTCTAAGGCTACTGGGGTGATTAATTTAACTTTAAAGGTTACTTTATCACCTGGCATAACCATTTCTACACCTTCGTTCAAGGTAACTTCACCTGTAACGTCTGTAGTTCTTATATAGAATTGTGGTTTGTATCCACTAAAGAATGGTTTGTGTCTTCCACCTTCTTCTTTAGATAAAATGTAAACTTCACCTTCAAATTCACTTAATGGTTTTACAGAACCGGCTGCTGCTAATACTTGACCTCTTTCGACGCCTTCTCTTTCGATACCTCTTAATAAGATACCTACATTATCACCAGCCTGACCTTCTTTTAATTGCTTCTTGAACATTTCAACACCAGTTACAACAGTCTTTACATTAGCTTTAATACCTACAATTTCTATTTCTTCCCCTACGGTTACTTTACCTCTTTCAATTCTACCTGTAACAACTGTACCCCTACCTGAGATAGTGAATACGTCTTCAATAGGCATTAAGAATGGTTTGTCTAATTCTCTTGTTGGTGTAGGTATATAAGAATCAACAGCATCCATTAACTCTACAATTTTTTGTACATATACTGGGTCACCTTCTAATGCTTTTAATCCAGAACCTCTAATAATTGGTATTTCATCCCCTGGGAAACCGTATTGTGTTAATAATTCTCTGATTTCCATTTCTACCAAGTCTAGTATTTCTGGATCAGCAACCATATCACATTTATTCATAAATACTACCATTGCAGGAACGTTAACTTGTTTTGCAAGTAATATGTGTTCTCTGGTTTGTGGCATTGCACCATCAGTAGCAGCAACAACTAGTATTGCTCCATCCATTTGTGCAGCACCTGTAATCATGTTTTTAATGTAATCTCTGTGTCCTGGAGCATCAATATGAGCATAATGTCTTTTAGCTGTTTGATACTCAACGTGAGTAATGTTAATTGTTATACCACGAGCTCTTTCTTCTGGGGACTTATCGATGTTCTCGAAAGCTACGTAGGAACCACCGCCTCTTTCTGATAATACTTTTGTAATAGCAGATGTTAATGTGGTTTTACCATGATCAACGTGACCAATGGTACCGATATTTAAATGTTCTTTATCTCTTTCAAATACTGCTGCCATAAATGACACCTTTCAAAATAATTAAATACTTTTAAGTTTTCAAATAAACAAATTTTGTGCAGGTGTTAGTAAACCAGATTATAGCAAGAAAATCAAGTGTTTTTAATAAAAACACCTTGTTTTTTCACTATTCTTTACGTGTAGCACCCTTATTTTGTTCCATTATACCTTTTGCAATCTGGTTTGGGACCTCTTCGTAGTGACTTGGCTCCATGCTGAAACCTGCTCTTCCCTGTGTAATACCTCTTATTTCAGTAGCATATCCAAACATTTCGGATAGTGGAACCTTTGATCTTATTACAGTAGCATTACCACGAGGTTCAGATCCTTCAATTTTACCTCTTTTACTAGATAAGTTACCTATAATATCACCCATAAAGTCAGAAGGAGTTGTTACTTCAACAGACATAATAGGTTCTAATAAGAAGGATTCACCATTTCTTTGAGCTTCTCTTATTGCCATAATTGCGGCCATCTTAAATGATTGTTCAGAGGAATCTACATCGTGATAAGAGCCATCATATAAGGATGCTTCAAAATCTACAACAGGATAACCGGCTAATAAACCACTTTCAACAGCTTCTTTTAAACCTTTTTCTACTGCGGGGATGTATTCTCTAGGAATAGAACCACCAACAATACTATTTACGAATTTAACACCAGCACCTCTTTCTAATGGGGTTATCTTCATCATTACGTGACCATATTGTCCACGACCACCGGATTGTCTAATGTATTTACCTTCTACTTGTATTGGTTTTTTGAATGCTTCTCTATAAGCAACTTGAGGTTTACCCGTGTTTACTTCAATTTTAAATTCTCTTTTTAATCTATCTACAATAATTTCTAAGTGAAGTTCACCCATACCATATAAAACGGTTTGGCTAGTTTCTTCATCAGTTTTTACTTTTAATGTAGGATCTTCTTCTAAAAATTTCTTTAATGCTTCACCTAATTTATCTCTATCACCTTTAGTTTTAGGCTCAATAACAAGACCAATAACTGGTTCTGCAAAATTTATTGATTCCAAAACAATAGAATTGTTTTCATTACATAAGGTATCACCTGTTACAGCGTTTAAACCCACAACAGCGCCTATTTCACCAGCTTTTAATTCCTTTATTTCTTCTCTGTGATTAGCATGCATTAAAAGTAATCTACCAATTCTCTCTTTTTGATCTTTAGTTGAGTTGTATATATAGGAACCTGCTTCTAATTTACCGGAGTAAACACGAACATAAGTTAGCCTACCTACATAAGGATCTGTTTGTACTTTAAATGCTAAAGCAGCTAAACCACCTTGATCATCATCGGCATGTAATTCAACTTTTTCGTCTGAATCCACTTTATGTCCTGTTATAGCTGGAGTATCTTTTGGGGAGGGTAAGTAATCTATAACACCATCTAATACCTTTTGAGCGCCAATGTTAGCTAAAGCGGAACCACAAAACACAGGATATAAATTAGTTTTTATAGTAGCAGATCTTAAAGCAGTTTTTATTTCTTCAATGGATAATTCCTCACCATTTAAAAACTTTTCTATAAGAGCGTCATCAGATTCAGCAACTTTTTCAACAAGTTTAGATCTATATAACTCAACTTTTTCTTTCATATCTTCGGGTATTTCTACCTCGTTTATATCCACACCTAATGTTCCAGTAAATGTGTATGCTTTTCTAGTTATTAAATCTACAACACCATAAAACTCATTTTCAATACCTAAAGGTAATTGAACAGCTACAGCGTTTTTAGTTAATCGTTGGAATATAGAATCAAGGGTCATGTAAAAGTCACCACCTATTTTATCTAGTTTATTAGCAAAAAATATTAGTGGAACGTGATACTTTTCAGCTTGTCTGTAAACTGTTTCTGATTGAGGTTCAACTCCTTGAGATGAATCTAATACAGTAACACCACCATCTAAAACTCTAAGGGATCTTTCAACTTCTGCAGTGAAATCTACGTGTCCTGGGGTATCTATAATATTTATTCTATGATCTGCCCAAAAACAAGTTGTTGCAGCAGAGGTAATTGTTATACCACGTTCTTTTTCTTGTTCCATCCAGTCCATCTGGGCGGCACCCTCGTGAACTTCACCAATTTTGTGAGATTTACCTGTGTAAAATAATATTCTTTCAGAAGTTGTTGTTTTACCTGCATCAATGTGAGCGATAATACCGATGTTTCTAATCTTTTCTAAAGGATAAGTTTTATTAGTGGGAGCTGCTGACATATATTAATATTTTGCGAAATGTGCAAATGCTCTATTTGATTCAGCCATTTTATGAGTTTCTTCTCTTTTCTTGATAGCATCACCCATATTTGTACTTGCATTCTTGATTTCGTCAAATAACCTTTCTACAATTGTTTTGCCTGATTTTTTTCTAGCAGCTTCGATTATCCATCTAAGGGCTAATGCTTCAGCTCTATCATGTTTAACTGGCATTGGAACTTGATAAGTTGCACCGCCTACTCTTCTTGATCTTACTTCTTGAATAGGCATTACATTTTTTACAGCATCTTCAAATAGTTTTGCTGCTTCTTTTTTGTCTTCAGATAACTTATTTAATACCTCATATAGAGCACCACGTGCTATTGATTTCTTCCCATCATACATCAATATATTAATCATACGAGTTACAACTTTTGATTTGTATACTGAATCTATTGCTAATACTTTTTTTCTTACTTTATTACCTCTCATATTTATTTACTCTTAGATTTTTTTGCACCGTAAATTGATCTAGAAGTCTTTCTATTATTGACCCCTGATAAATCCAAGGCACCTCTTACAATTGTATACTTAATACCTGGCAAATCTTGAATCTTACCACCTTTTATAAGAACAACAGAGTGCTCTTGTAAATTGTGGCCTTCACCGGGTATATAGGCAGTTACTTCTCTTTTATTAGACAATCTTACTCTTGCTGCCTTTCTCAAAGCGGAGTTAGGTTTTCTAGGTGTTAAAGTTTTAACTTGTAATACAACACCTCTTTTTAAAGGAGCACTTGCACTAAAAGATCTTCTCTTTAATGTATTAAATACATCACCTAAAGCAGGAGCTTTTGCTTTTGTAATTTTGTTTTTTCTAGGTTTTCTAATTAATTGACTTATTGTTGGCATAATTTATCCTATAACTTTGCATTCTCACCTGTTGGGATGAGACGACCTATTATAACATTTTCTTTCAATCCTAAAAGCCTGTCTATTTTACCAGAGGCAGCTGCATCTGTTAAAACATTACTTGTCTGTATGAATGAAGCTGCAGACAAGAAACTATCAGTCATTAAAGAAGCTCTTGTTATACCTAATAGGTTTAATTTACCGGTAGCTGGTTCGCCACCACTTGCTAATATTCTTTCATTCTCCTCTTGGAAAGATGCTTTTGTAGCTAATTCGCCTACCATAAACTCTGTATCACCAGCATCTTCAACTTTAACGTGATTAAACATTTGTTTTACAATAACCTCTACATGTTTATCATCTAAAGCAACACCTTGAGAAGCATAAACTTTTTGTACTTCATCTATAATGTATTTTCTAGCCTTATCAGCACCTACAGTTCTGTAGAATTCAGCTAAATCTAAATGACCACCTGTTAAAGGTTCTCCTTTAGCTACAAGTTGACCATCTTCTACAACTACTTCGGCTACTGGATCGATTACATATTCAAATGTATCGTCTTCTTTATCAGAAGGTACTACTAATATCTTTCTTTCATCACCATTTTTCACAATTTTTACAGTACCAGTACCCTCAGACATTACTGCTAAATATTTAGGAGCCCTTGCTTCTACCAATTCTTCTACTCTTGGTAAACCTTGAGTAATATCTTTAGAAACAATACCACCTGTGTGGAATGTCTTCATAGTTAACTGTGTACCTGGTTCTCCAATTGATTGTGCAGCAGCAACACCAACTGCAGTTCCCATTCTAACTGTTTGACCTGTCATTAAATCAAATCCATAACATTTGGTACAAATACCTCTTCTAGTTTCACAGTGCATTGGAGATCTAACAGATATAGTTTGTAAGTCAGTCTTTTCCATTTCAGCTGCAGTTAGTCTTGTAATCATGTCACCTGCTTTTACTATTACCTTTTTACCATCTTTAATATCTTGTGCTGCATATCTTCCTGCTACTCTATCTGCAAATGTTAATAACATGGTACCTTCACCAACTTTCATATCTCTACCTACAGTAGTCTGACAATCTTCTTCTCTAACAATTACGTCTTGAGCAACATCAACAAGCCTTCTGGTTAAATAACCTGCATCTGCAGTCTTTAAACCCTTATCTATTAAGGTCTTTCTAGCACCTCTTGCAGATACAAAATACTCAAGTGCAGATAAACCATGCTTATAGTTACCTAAAATAGGCATTTCTACAACATGACCGGTTGCGTTAGCAATTAAACCTCTAACACCTGCTAATTGTTTTAATTGTTCTCTAGAAGCTCTTGTTGCACCAGAATCTATTAATAATTTAATAGAGTTACCATCTGTTAAACTGGCCCAAGCAGCATTATCTACTTCAGCACTTGCTTTATTCCAAACATCTTCTATTAATCTCTTTGATTCACTTAAAGTAATTAACCCTCTTCTATAGTTCTTTTCTACTTCTATGATTTGTTTTTTACCACCTTCTACAATAGCATTCTTGTTTGCAGGTACTTGTATATCAGCTACAGAAATGGATAATCCAGATCTTGTACCATATATAGTACCAACGTCTTTTAAGGAGTCTATAAGTTTTACACCTACGGCTAATGGTTCTTTTTCAAGTACGGATGTTATAAGTTTTATAGCCTTTTTCTTATTTATAGTTTCGTTAATGAATCTAAAAGATTCAGGGATATAATCATTAAACATAACCCTACCTACTGTTGTTTCTATAACACCACTGTCTAATCTAACTTTAATTTTTTGTCTTAAAGATACTTCTTTGGTTACTTCGTAGGCATATATCAATTCAGTTTTATCAGAGAAGACTCTATCAAATAAAGGTAATGTTTCGTCAACAGATGTTATATAGTAAGTACCAAATAACAAAGTCTTTTGAGGTATAGATATTGGAGTACCATCAGAAGGTTTGAATAAATTATGTATTGATAACATAACTTCTTTAGCTTCTCTAATAGCTTCTTTACCTAAAGGTACGTGTACTGCCATCATATCACCATCAAAGTCAGCGTTATAACCTGTAACAACAGCTAAATGTAGTTGTATTGCATTACCTTCAATTAGTTTTGGATAGAATGCTTGTATACCAAGTCTCCAAAGTGTAGGTGCACGGTTTAATAGTACGGGATGACCCTTTACTACATCTTCTAAAATATCCCAAACTTCTGAGGATCTAGCTTCTAAGAAGAATTTTGCACTCTTTGGGTTTGGAGAGAAACCTCTTCCGATTATTTCTCTTAACACCATTGGTTTAAATAATTCTAAAGCCATTTCTTTTGGTAAACCACATTCGTCCAAATTCAAGTTAGGACCATTTATAATAACGGCTCTACCTGAATAATCTACTCTTTTACCAAGTAAGTTCAATCTGAAAATACCTTGTTTACCTTTAATCATGTCGGCTAAAGATCTAGGCTGTTTCTTTCCTCTTACTGCAGTTTTTGCTTTTTGTCTTTGTTTAGAAGAGTCAAATAAAGCATCTACAGATTCTTGTAACATTCTTTTTTCGTTTCTAACAATTATTTCAGGAGCACCTAAGTTTAGTAATCTCTTCAAACGATTATTTCTGTTTATTAATCTTCTGTATAAGTCATTTAAGTCAGAGCTTGCAAATCTACCACCGTCTAATTGAACCATAGGGCGTAGATCAGGTGGAATTACCGGAATTACACTCATGATCATTCTTTCAGGACCTATATTTGCTCTTCTGAATTGTTCTACAACTTTTAATCTCTTATTTATTTTTGCAGCTTTTTGACCTTTAGCAGTTTCTAAATCTGCTCTTAAACTTTCGGATAATTCATTTAAGTCTAATTTATCTAAGATATTCTTTAATGCTTCCGCACCTATTTCTAAGGTACAGAAATCATCTAAATATCTACTTAAACTTATATATTCGTTATCTGAAATTACTGCGTATAAATCAACGCCTTCTATCTTCTTTTGCATTAGTCTATACATTTTTTCTTGCTCTTCTAGTTTCTTATCAAATCCATTTTTAATAGTTTGTACTCTTTGTTTTAGTTTTAGGACTTTTTCACTAGTTTCAAATCCTTCTATTTTCTTAGAGCCAGAAAGTTTTTCTATTTCTTTTTCAATACTAGATATTTCTTTTTCTAATTGTTTCTTTGTGTATTCTTGTGCGTCTACTAAATCTTTATCTACTAAAGCAATTGCTTTAGCTTTTTTAGTATGATCAAGTTCAGTTACGATAAAAGCAGCAAAGTATACAATAGATTCAACATTTCTTGGAGTTAAATCTAATAGTAAAGCCATCTTGGAAGGTATACCTTTAAAGAACCATACGTGAGCAATAGGAGTTGCTAAAGTTATATGACCCATTCTTTCTCTTCTAACACGAGAAGAGGTTATTTCTACATTACATTTATCACAGACAACACCTTTGTATCTAATTCCTTTGTATTTACCACAATAACATTCAAAGTTTCTAATAGGTCCAAAGATACTTTCATCAAAAAGACCTTCTCTTTCAGCCTTAAAGGTTCTGTAATTTATGGTTTCTGGTTTTATAACTTCACCAAAAGACCAACCCAATATTTCATCGCTAGAAGCAAGATATATTTTTAATGCTTCAAAATCTCTTAATCCATTTAAATTTCTCATAAGCTTTCAACCTCCTCTTTCTCATCTGGGTTTATTTCAGTTAACTCTGTGTTATCTGCTTCATAAACCTGAACTTCTTTTTCTCCGGCTATAGATCCTAGAGTTTCTAGGGTTTCTACTTCTTTATCTTCTTCTGTATCTTCGTAAGATACAGCTTCAAACCCTAAACCTAAACCGTTAATCTTTCTAATTAATAGTTTAAAGGTTTCTGGAGTGGTTGCTTCTGGTATTTCATGGCCTTGAACTATTGCACTATATGCTTGAGTTCTACCAATCATATCGTCTGATTTAATAGTTAATATTTCTTTTAAGGTATGGGCAGCACCATAAGCTTCTAATGCCCATACTTCCATTTCCCCAAATCTTTGACCACCGAATTGAGCTTTACCACCTAAAGGTTGTTGTGTTATCAAAGAGTAAGGACCTGTGGATCTAGCGTGCATCTTTTCCTCACTCATGTGAATTAATTTAAAGATATAAGATTCACCAACTACTACTTCGTTATCAAAGTAATTACCAGTTTCACCGTCTATTAATTTCATTTTTCCTGATACAGGCATTCCCGCAGCTTTCATTTCAGCTTCTATTAAGTGCTCTGGAATTTCTTGTAGAGAAGGAATTGCATATTTTTTACCAAGTATTTTACCAGCAGTACCTAAAGAAGATTCTAATATTTGCCCTACGTTCATACGTCTTAAGGCTGCTTCGGAAGAGATAATAACTTGAACAGTAGTGCCATCTTCTAGTACAGGCATATCTACTTCTGGAATTATAGCGGATATAACACCTTTGTTACCGTGTCTACCTGCTAATTTATCACCAACTTCTACTTTCTTCTGTTGAGCAACGTATACAGTTATTTCTTCTAACATACCTGCAGGTAATGATTCATTTTGTTCTTTAGTTACTCTTTTTACACCTATAACAACACCATGTTGACCATGAGGCATATACAAAGAATTATCTCTAACGTCTTTTGCTTTTTCACCAAAGATTGCTCTTAATAATCTTTCTTCAGCAGTTAAATCTACGTCACCTTTAGAGGCTATTTTACCTACTAAAATGTCACCAGCTTTAACTCTAGAACCTACAACAACAATACCGTCTTCGTCTAAGTTTCTAAGTGCATCTTCCGATACGTTTGGGATATCTCTAGTTATTTCTTCAGGGCCTAATTTTGTTTCTACTACTGATAAATTATAATTATTAATGTGTATTGATGTTAATAAATCATTCTTAACTAAAGCATCTGAAATAACAATACCATCTTCGAATTCTAAACTCTTGTACATCATGTAAGCTACAGTTAAGTTTGTTCCAATAGATAAATCACCATCTACAACGCAGGGTCCTTCAATTATGATGTCACCTTTTTTAACTTTTTGTCCTGGTTTTACTTTTACATATTGGTTAAAACAGGTTTTGTAGTTTGTTTGTTCAAATTTCTTTGGATAATATGTAACTTTACCTTCTTTTTTGTATTTAACGATAACTTTTTTACTATCTGCATATTCTATTTCACCATCATCTTCAGCTACTAATAATGCATTTGTGTTTAAAGCTAGTTGATCTTCAATACCAGTACCTACAATAGGGCTTTGGTTTTTAATTAAAGGAACTGCTTGAGACATTTGTTGAGTACCCATAAGTGCACGAGATACGTCATCGTTTTGTACGAATGGAATCATACCTGCAACAGCACCTACTACCTGTCTTGGAGCAACTTCAACATATTCTGCTAAAGATACGTCGCCAAGTATTGGGTCGCCACCTTTTCTCAAAGGTACTTGAGCATCTAATAT
>Ga0172367_10000046_pt1 | contig 173954 bp, 181 predicted proteins | sample Lak10m_FD_114542 | JGI IMG/M metagenome (GOLD analysis project Ga0172367, IMG submission 114542) | Freshwater microbial communities from Kabuno Bay, South-Kivu, Congo - kab_022012_10m | ecosystem: Environmental > Aquatic > Freshwater > Lake | place: Democratic Republic of the Congo... | reverse complement strand
TTGGTTCTTTATCAATGTTGGTATATATTACCTATATATGAAGGCAAAACTCGTCCGGCACGAAAAATTTATCCTTAGAAAGCGATTTACTATTGAAATTACAGTGCATGAAATTGAAAATTCTAAGCAGTATCCAGATAAATTAAAGTGGGGATTTATTTGTATAGATCGAGTTTCAGGGAAGAAAATATTAATGGATAATTATCACCCAAAAGGGCCACATATCCATATCGACGATTTAGAAATGCCTTACGAGTTTAAAGACCTTGACCAGCTTGTTGATGATTTTAGAAGTTTAGTTACGGAACACATGGGAGTACAAATATGAAAAGATTACTCGTGTCTTGCAAAACAACCGAACAAGTTTTTGAAGATTTTAAAAAGGCCGCTAAAAAAGTAATGTCTGGAAAGGCCAATGGCGACACTGAGTATGAAGTTAGTTTTGACAATAAAACTGATTTTAACCGCTTTGTTCGAAACATTCCTGTACTGTCTGCGATTATAGTCTATAAGCCTCGTTCTGTTTATGAGCTTGCTAAACTCACAAGGCTAGACGTTTCTAACTTAAATAAGACAATTCAGTTTTTTGAAGAAATCGGCGTTATCAAAGTTAAAACATCAGAAGTTGACGGCAGATTGGTAAAACGTCCTCATGTTGAATACGACGAAGTGACATTTCGCTTAGCAGCTTAATCAGGTACGATTCCTTTCTTTTTAATCTTCTGAAAATAATTTTGAATAGCGTCTTCTGTTCTCCCATAGTGTGACGCTAATTGTTTCCTTGACCAGTTGTGAACAAAACGTAAATTTGCCAACTCACGCAGATCGACCCTTGGTTCTTGCCATCTTACTGGATAGCTAATATCCAATAAAATTGGTTCTTTTATGGTAGAATGGCGGGCACCAAAACTACTTCTCTTTTAAGCTTATCCTAATTCGACTAAAAACCAAGTTTATTTTTGATTTTGTTACATTAAATTTTTTTTGTTTTTCAATTAAAATAATATAGAATTTTCATCAAGGAATAAGCTTTTGCCCAACAAACTAAATGAGGAGTTTTCATGTTTAAAGTAATTTTCATCTTAGCTTTCGTGTTTGCTACATTTTCTCAAAATGCGAAAGAGTCAAAAACACCTAATCCTTCACCTGTTGTTGAAAACCAAAGCTGTGCTCTTCATTTTTCTTATATTTTTCAACAATTTTTTTATGACTTACAAAAAAAATCTACAAAGAAATTAGTCATTTTCAATAAATCAGATGATAAAAGCATTATTGAAAACTACTCAAAATATTACAAAACATTTAAAACCAAACAGCCCGATGTGTTGACTCAAAGAAAAGAAATTTTGGACGCCAATCAAGCTATTTTTGAGAAGTTTGCTACCGCTGAACTCAAACAATGCCAAATGAGAACAAAATCACTCCAAGAAACAATCATTAACACTTGCCCTAAACTAACTTCTACAAACCCTGAAGAAAAAAAGAATTTAGATAAATGTACTAAAGAAATTATGGCGAAAAAAGATGTCATCAATCAAGGCAATGCTTCATCTAAAGCTTTTTATGATTTAATGATCAAATTGAAAAAGTTTGAATAATTTTACTAATTTTAAAAACTTTTGTAGTGCCCCCTGGCTTCATTATTACCGCTCCCCTACAGGCGAACATCGTCTATGTTGCTTGGCAGACAAGCTACCTAACGATCAGTCGTTAAAAAAATATCAGGATTTAAAAAACTCAAGTGACTTAAAAGGCATTAGACAAAGTATGATGGCAAATGAATTACCTTCGATTTGTCATAGATGTAAAAATTTAAACAATAATCGAGTTTATAAAGATGATCTTAATGCTGAATTTTCTCATTGGTTTGAACAAATTGAAGCCAACACTTTGGAAGATGGATCGACCAGCATTGATCCCATATCTCTTGATTATCGCTTCTTGAATTGTAATTTGACTTGCTTGACTTGTAATCCAGAATTTAGTTCTAAATGGAAAACGTACGAAAAAATTAAACCAGACCTACCAAGTTATCAGCTCTACGACCGACAATTTATCCTACAAGAATATCGAGAAGTATTAGAAAAATATCATTGGGAAAAAGTCTATTTTGCTGGAGGGGAACCTCTGCTTCAGTCTGAACATTTAAAAAGCCTAGAAGTGCTTTTAATAGAAGATCAAAAACAAAAAAATGGCATTAATATTTTTTATAATACTAATTTAAATAGAAATGAAGATTTTATCACTCAATGGGTTCAAATTCTTAATCAATTTAAACGAGTCACTGTTTATGTATCAATAGATTCATTTGGAAGGTTTAATGATCTTATTCGTGTTGGTTCAAACTTCTCTAAAATTGAAAGTAATCTTAATATTTTACTAAAAAATAAAGGTCCCAATGTTCAAGTCATAATTGATTTAACAATAACATCTGTTTTCTTTTTTAATTTAATTGAATTTTCAAAATGGATCTTGTCCAACAACTTAGATTTAAATGCTCGAGTCATGTATGGAGAAGGTTTTCTTGGCAAGTTTATGCGAATTGAAACACTTTCTAGAGAATTTCGAATAGACATGTTCAACTTATTTGAAAAATGGTATCTGCAGCTTCCTAATCTAGACAGACAAAAACTCTCCAATCTATATGAAGTCTTAAAATCTTTCTACCTTCTGCCTCAATATCAAAACCAAGACATCAAAGAAGCAATGCGAGACTTAAAAGAATTACCATTTTTTGAAATTAAAAAAGAAATTGAAAACTTAATACTAAACTTTATTTAAGAATTCATTTAAATTCGTCAAATTGACTTCTGGTCTTTTAAAAATCGGATCTTTTAAAATTTCAATGAACTCGAGGTAATTGGGATGAGTTGGTTCATAGATCGCTTTATTTAAAAACTCACTTTCACTAAAGGTTCCCCAGTTCCATATTCGTTGGAACATAATATCGCAATTTCCTATTTCAAGACCAAGTTCAACAAATTTCTTCATTTCTCTAAAGTTTGTATCTTGAACGACAAAGGCAATTTCAAAATGGTGAAATCGACGATTTTGATTTAACTTTGAAAGCATTTTCAAATTATCTATGACTGTCAGAAAATGCCCACCTCTTCGAACTTTTTGATATGTTTCTTCAGTCGCTGCATCAAGAGAGACAATAACCATATCAATATTATCATGAATTAAATGTAAAGACTTCCATGCCTCTTCAGTAAACATCACGCCATTAGTGAATAAACGTATTTTAAGTTTTGGAAAACTTGATCCATCTATTTTTTGTAATAAATCTCGATAAATTTTACTGGCAAAGGGATCACCTGAACCAGTGATAAACAAATACTCCAAATCAAGAAGACACATATCTAAAACCTGATGAGTAATTTTGGAATTTATCAAATAATCTGGGCCTGAAACATTCATAATCTTTTCCGTTCGACAACTAGGACAAGATAAATTGCAACTTAAATCATTATTCAATTGAATTGATTTGGGTCCATAATCAAGAACTGTTTTCTTATTTTCAATAATGTCTAAAAGATATGGTTCTGTAATTTCTTCGATTTTTGGCAAATCATCATTTCCTATATGTCGACAATGATCCCAGCAATGTTCAAATTTTCCTTCTAAAATTGACTTGCGTACCTCTTGAGCAAAAGGTGAGTTCCATGTTTCAAGAATATTTTCATTACTCTTAAAATCACCTATTTCTTTGAAAACCCAGCAACATAAACGCATTTCATAATTAGGTGCCGAGTAAAAAATCAGATCTCTAAATGGCTTATCACAAAAGCGACCCTTTAATTTTGTTAAATCTTTCGTCATAATCAAAATACTAGTAAACAAATAGACTTTTGAAAAGAGGCCATTTAGAATAGAAATATGATTATGCAATATCTCACTTGGTTCATATTTTTGGTTTTTTCAAGAGATCTGCATCACTTGCCTACTCAGATAAACTCAGAATATATTGTTGAAAATCAAATAATTTATGATTCCCTAATCGCACAGAAATACGATGCTTCTAATCCGGAACGTTACAAACACTTGGTGGATCTGATTGGTCCAGTCTTAATACCCAATTCTACTTTTATACACACTAAAAAAACTGAAAAAGAAGTGATCTATCAAGTCGAATACAAAATAGGCCCATTTGGTAATAGAGAAAAACCATTTCATAACTTAAGAGCCAAAAAACACCTAATTTTTGGAGGTGAGTCAAATACTTTTGGAGATGGAACAAAACTGGAAGATACTTTCCCTTATCTTTTAGCCAATAAATATTCGCTTTTTCAAGTTTACAATTTGGGACATCGAGGTGGAGGTCCCAATAACACCTTGGCCCTTTTTCAACATTTTAATTTAAAAAGTTATATTGTCGAAGAAGAAGGTTATTTTTTCTTTAATTTATTCTCAGACATTGTATTGGAAAGAGTTATTGGAACTAAAAATCATACTTGCTGGGACAAAGGAAGAAGCCCTTATTATAAAATCGATGATAAAAAACTAATCTATAAAGGAAATTTTAGTGATAGATTTTTCGTCAATACTTTTTATGATTTTATATGTGGGAATATGTATTTAAATGAATGGATTAAAAATCTTCCAAGAGTTTCAGATATTCATTATCAATTAATGGCCATGATATTAAAAAATATTGAACTTACCTATTTAAAATTTTGGCCAAAGGGAAAGTTTGTTGTCGTTGTCAACCATGCATTTGAAAATTCCTATCTCCCTTTGAATAAGCAAATTATTCCATGGCTCAAGAAATATCAAATTAAGTATGTAGAATTTCCAAGTATTAGTTATGTAATTAATCGTACATATAAATACGATCAACACTTAAATAAAAATGGACACTTTGAAGAATTTCAACTTTTTAATAAATTAATTAAAGATTTAAATACCAATTAATTAAATCATCATGTTCCAAAAAAGTTTTATTAAAACTCACTCCTTTTCTTAATTCATACTCAGTAATAAAAACTTTAAAATCTTTAGCTTTTTGAATATCTTTATTGTTCTTTTTAGAAACTAATGAGGTGTAAATTCTTTCTAAGTGTTGAATTTCAAAATTGGAAAATCCATGTACACCAATGCTTAGTTGACTATAGCTCTTCATGAAATCTAAATTCGTTAAGACATAAGGATGAAAAAAATCTGGGTCGATATTTAATGATAAGAAATGAGGATTTAAAAGTTCAGAAATACCTACTTTAATTTTAGCATCAGGAAACTCTGCTCTTAAAGTGATGACCTTAGACAAAAAATCATTAAAATAAAAGGGAGATAAAGCTTGATACGTTACCATGAAAGTTAATTCAGCATTTTTGATAGTAGATAAATATTTTTTCACTCTATCTTCAAAAACTTCAATTTTTAAACCATTTCTTAAAAACTCCGCTGATTCTCCATATGTATCAATAGATGCAAACAAACTAAAACTTTTAATTTTTCTAGTTTCAATTAACACTTTCAGTTTCTCTAGAAAAGTTTGAAATCTCTCATTGGAAATCATCAAATTAGAATTAAGTGAAAACTCTAAATCAAGAAATTCATTTTGCTCAATAATTTTATCTAGAACGCGAAAGGTATTATTATTGATTAGAGGTTCCCCTCCAGTTATACGAAAATTTTTAAGCTTTTGATAAAGACCCAAATCCCACCAATCCCAGAATGTTTTTTCTAAATCCACATTGGCCTGATCTAATTTTAATTTTGCCACTTTGTATTCTGCTAACTCTCCAAAAGGAATACTCGTTTGATAAGGGCCAAAATCCTCGATTTCTTTTCTAATACTTGAAGATACTTCTGGATAACAGTAGGCACACTTCAGATTACAATGAGAGCTAAAACTGATTTCTAAATAAGTTGGGAAAACGTTTCTAATACTATCCTCAGATTTCAAATTTTCTAAATCAACTTGCGCCCATGACGCTGAAGATTTATAAACTCGATCACTCACTTCATTACATCTTTCAGATTTCCAGCAATACTCGCACTCAGATGGAAAAACACCTTTCAGCATTTCCCTTCTCGCCTTTTCTTTGACAACTGTATTGTGAAGTTTATTAGGATTACTCTTTAATTGGTCAAAATCTAGTGAATGCCTTTTGGGATGATGACATGAATGAGTTTCTCCAATTTCAAGATGTAGAGTGCTCTGTAGCCATTTGGCCGTACAAAATGAAGGACTTATTTTGTCTATATTAGTTTTGGTTTTACTTAAAAAACCACCTGATAATTTATTTGCGATAAAAACAAAGAGCGGTTGGATGAGTTTATTATTTACTCCTATTTCATAAATTTTTTTAGAAGTAGATGAATAAATAATATTCTTTATTAACTGCATCTAGAATTCTACTGAAATGGGACAGTGATCTGATCCAAAAACATCATGATGAATGGTAGATTTTTTAATTTTAGAAATATTATTTTTATCTACAAAGAAATAATCAAGCCTCCAGCCTACATTTTTTTCTCGTGCTTGATTTCTATATGACCACCAGGTATACAGATTTTCTACACCAGGATGAAAGCTTCGATGTACATCTACAAATCCAGCATCTATCAGCTGATCGAGATATTCCCTTTCAATGTTTAAAAAACCAGTGGTATATTTATTGGTTTTTGGATTTTTAAGATCTATTTCGGTATGAGCTGTATTAAAATCGCCCGTTAATAAAACCATTTTCTTTTCTTTATTTAAAATCGCCTTATCTAAAACATTAAATGAATAATCCAATTTATATTCAACTCGACCATGATCATCCTGACCATTTGGAAAATATCCATTATACAAATAAAGATCCTCTGATTCAAAAATGATTGTTCTTCCCTCGCAGTCAAACTTGGACTCACCTAAACTCTTTGTTATATCAAAATGACACTTAATATTCTTTGAAATTAAATAAGCCGTTCCAGAGTAACCTGGTCTTTCTGCACTTGAAAAATGAACTTCATACTTATCTAATAAATTAGGAGGGAAATTGACATCAGATATTTTGGCCTTGATTTCCTGAAGGCCAATAATATCTGGTTTATAGTGATTTATGACATCTTCAAAGTTTTTTGAGAGTATTGATCTAATTCCATTTACGTTCCATGAAAATATTTTCATCAAATATTTAAACCTCTATTTGCTGTGGCTACTAAGCAAGCTTCTTTAAAACTTTCAGAATAAGTTGGATGGGCATGACAAATGATACCAATATCCTCAGCCGAAGCCCGAAACTCCATCGCCACCACAGCTTCACCAATCATATCTGCGGCTCTAGGGCCTATCATGTGAACACCTAAAATCTCATCAGTCTTTTTATCAGCTAAGACTTTAACCAAGCCTTCAGATTCGTTTGAAGCTCTCGCTCTTCCAGACGCCTTAAATGGAAAACTTCCCGATTTATATTCACGTCCTTCTTTTTTTAACTGCTCTTCGGTAAATCCGACACTCGAAACTTCAGGCCAGGTATAAACAACTCCTGGAATAAGATTGTAATTAATATGAGGCTTTTGTCCGGCGATAATTTCCGCCACAAAGACACCTTCTTCTTCAGCTTTATGTGCCAGCATTGCGCCTTTGACCACATCACCAATGGCATAAACATCAGGGTTGGTGGTTTGTAAGTGATGATTGGTTTCAACTCGTCCTCGATCATCAAGCTTTACTTTAGCTGCATCTAAATTTAATCCTTCAGTAAATGGTCTTCTACCAACAGCAACTAAACAGTAATCTCCTTCAATGGAAACTTCTTTATCAGAATTTTTATCTTTTGCAGTGACGATAACTTTTTTCTTATCTGATTTAACATTTGTCACTCCATGACCAAGTAAAAACTCGACTCCATCTTTTTTTAAAATCTTATGTAAATTTTTTGAAAGATCGCCATCCATTGTTCCGATGATTTGATCGGCATATTCAACAACGGTGACTTCAGAACCAAGCCGCTTGAAGACAGAAGTTAATTCAAGACCGATCACCCCACCACCAATCACAATGAGTTTTTTAGGTTGTTCATTTAAATAAAGTGCTTCTGTACTTGTGATCACTCTTTCTTTATCGATAGTGATTCCCGGAAGTGACGAAGGCTTTGATCCTGTGGCAATCACCGTTTTTTTCGTTTTAATTGTTTCTTCACCTTTATCACTAGAAATCTTTATGGTGTTTCCATCAACAAAAGATCCAACTCCTGTAAAGACTTCAACTTTATTTTTCTTCATTAAAAAAGCAACACCACCGCAAACGTCAGAAACTACTTTCTTGACTCGATCTCTCATCTGAATAAAATCAAAAGAAACATCTTTCGCTTTAATGCCGTGATCTTTAAATGAATGGATCAGTTCATGATATTTTTCTGAAGAATCAAGCCAAGCCTTAGAAGGAATACATCCAACATTTAGGCAAGTACCACCTAATGTTTTATACTTTTCAATGATGGCCGTTTTCAATCCAAGCTGTGCACATCTTACAGCACATATATAACCACCAGGACCAGAACCTATAACCACTACATCAAATTCTTTCATAAAATTCCTATAATTAAATTAAACGTCTAGTAATAATCTTGAAGGATCTTCAAGTAATTCTTTTACTTTCTTTAAAAACGAAACTGACTCTCGTCCATCAATAATTCGATGATCATAAGAAAGTGCTAAATACATAATGGGTCTAATCACCACTTGGCCATTAATGGCTACTGGACGCTCAACTATATTATGCATCCCCAAAATAGCCGACTGAGGAATATTTAAAATCGGAGTTGATAGCATAGAACCAAATACTCCACCATTTGTGATTGAAAAAGTACCACCTTGCATCTCTTCAATTGTTATTTTTCCATCCCGAGCTTTTGTGGCAAGATTTAAGATTTCTTTTTCAATTTCAGCAAGAGATAAGCCCTCTGCATTTCTGACAACTGGTACAACCAATCCTTTTGGAGTCGAAACAGCAATTCCTACATCAGCATAATCATGATAAATAACTTCATCACCATTAATTTGAGCATTGACTGCTGGAAACTCAGCAAGCGCTAAGGTGCAGGCCTTAGTAAAAAATGACATAAAACCTAAATTGACTCCATGTTTTTTAGAAAATGATTCTTTATATTTCTTTCTAAGTTCCATTAAGGCATGCATGTCAACTTCATTGAAAGTTGTCAGCATGGCGGTCGTATTTTTTGCTTCGACAAGTTTAGAAGCTATGGTTTTACGTAATCGTGTCATCTTTTCTGTGCGTACATTTCTTGAGCCTGAAAGTGTTGGCGCTTTGTTTACTTGAGAAGATGAAGGTGCAGGCTTTCCTTGTGCATTTTGCGCATCATTTTTTGTGATTCTTCCATCTTTACCTGTGCCAGGAACATCACTAGAAGATATTCCTTTTTCATCTAAAATTTTTCTAGCTGCTGGACTTGGTTCGTTGATAACTTTTTGTTTTGCTGCCTCTTGAACTGGTTCAATTTTTGGGGCCTTTACCACTTCTACAGCTGGTGCTTTTGAAGCCGTCGCACTGGTATCTAATGCACCGATGACTGCGCCAATTTTTAATTCAGAACCAGCGCTGGCGATAATTTTTAAAACGCCTGAACTTGGTGCTGGTAACTCCATTGTTGCTTTATCAGATTCGATTTCACAAACTGCTTCACCTTCGTTGACATACTCACCATCTTTTTTCATCCAAGATGATAGAGTGACTTCTGTAACTGATTCTCCAATAACTGGGATTTTTAATTCTAAACTCATATTTATTCCTTATTAGGCTAATGCACTATTGATAATTTCACTCTGCTCTTTTTTATGAACATTTGAAAATCCAGTTGCCGGTGAACTCGCTCTTTTTCTGGAAATCAATTTAAAATCTTGAAATAATTCATCTGATTTTAAGAAAGAAAAATATCCCATATTCGCTGGTTCTTCTTGGACCCAAATTTTTTCAGCACCTTTGTATTTTTCAAATATCTTTTTAATTTGATTTTTAGCTAATGGGTGAATTTGTTCTAAGCGGACAATCGCCACAGAATCATTTTTATCAGCAATCTTCTTTTCATAAAGATCGTAATAAATTTTACCAGTGCACATTATAAGCTTGGTCACTTTTTTACCTGTATTAGAATCATCGATAAGTTCTTGAAATTTTCCACCAGTAAAATCTTTCACCGGAGACACACAGCGAGGATCTCTTAATAATGATTTTGGAGTTAAAACAATCGCAGGCTTTCTAAATGACCATTTCACTTGTCTTCTTAAAAGGTGAAAAATATTTGCTGGAGTTGTTGGATTGGCCACAATCATATTGTCATCAGCACACAATTGTAAAAAACGCTCCGGTCTTGCCGATGAGTGCTCCGGTCCTGCTCCTTCAAATCCATGAGGTAAAAGCATTACTAAGCCATTCATTCTCTGCCATTTTGATTCAGCAGAAGAAATGTATTGGTCTATCATAATTTGCGCACCATTTGAAAAATCTCCAAATTGCGCTTCCCAAATGGTCAATACTTTCGGAGTGGCCCAAGCATACCCATACTCAAAACCTAAAACAGCATATTCAGAAAGCAGGGAATTATAAATTGAAATTGGTGCTTGATTATTTTCAATATGGGAAAGCCCACAATAAGCTTCATTTGTCTTTTCATCAAAAACTTTGGCATGACGATGAGAAAATGTCCCTCGAATAACATCTTGTCCAGTAAATCTCACTGGGTGACCTTCTACAAGTAAAGATCCGTAAGCAAATAATTCTGCGGTTGCCCAATCAAGTTTATCAGTTTGAAAAGCAGTATTTCTATCTTCTAAAATTTTTTGAGTTTTCTTAATAACCTGAATATTTTCTGGAACAAAATTAATCGCTTTTAAAACTTTTTCAAGCAGCTCTTTTTTGATTGAAGTATCTGGAGATAATTCAAAAGAATCTTTTTTGGAAAACTCAAGGCCTACCCATTGCTTGTGTGGTCCACTCATTCGTTGAGGTATTTCATTTTGTCGAACATTATTAAATCGATCAGCTAGCAGTGACTTATATGATTCGATCATTTCCGTAGCAAGAGTTGCTTCAATTTGACCTTGATTTAAAAGTTTGTCTAAATACAGCTCTCTTGGATTTTTATGTTTAGTAATGAGGCCATATAAGTGTGGTTGAGTGTAACGAGGCTCATCACCTTCATTATGACCATGTTTACGATAACAAACCATATCGATAAAAATATCTTCTTTAAATTTCTGGCGATATTCAACCGCTAATTCTAAAGCATAAACCACAGCTTCTGGATCATCTCCATTGACTTGAATTATGGGAGCTTCCACTGTTTTTGCGATAGAAACACAATAATGAGAAGAACGTGAATCTTCAAAATCAGTCGTAAACCCAATTTGATTGTTAATTACTAAATGAATAGACCCACCAACTGCATAGGCATTTAGTTTACTCATTTGTAGCGTTTCATAAACGATTCCTTGCCCAGCTACTGCCGCATCTCCATGAATCAAAATAGGAATGGTTTTACTCATATCTCCTTTAAAATGAAGATCCATCAGTGCTCGACAATATCCTACAGCGATGGGGGCCACCGTTTCTAAATGAGAAGGGTTCGGCAAAAGTTTAACAGTGACCTCATGATCATTTAACGTTTTTAGTTGTGAAGTAAAACCTTGATGATATTTTACATCTCCAGAAAATCCGCTTAACTCTTCTTTTGAAGTTCCTTCAAATTCAGTAAAAATGTATTCATAAGTTTTTCCAACAATGTTGGCTAAGATATTTAATCTTCCTCGGTGGGCCATTCCAATAACAAATTCCTCTGCGCCAAGCTCAGCTCCTCGATTGATGATCGTATCAATCGCCGGGATTGCTGACTCTCCCCCTTCAAGCGAAAATCTTTTTTGCCCCACATATTTGGTTTGTAAAAAATTTTCAAAAACATTAGCTTCATTAAGCTTCTGCAAAATTCTTTTTTTCTTATTAAGTGGTAAATTGATGTTTCCTGCAGTGGCCTCAATCTTTTCTCGCATCCATCTTCTCACTTCCGTATTATTTGAATGCATAAACTGAAAACCAATTTTTTGACAATAAATTTTTCTTAAATGATCAATGATTTGATCAAGAGTTGCAGGACCAATTCCCACTAGATCTCCTGCTTTAAAAACTTTTGTTCTATCCATTTCACTTAAGCCATATTCTTCTAAACTAATTCTCGCTTTTCGATCTTTTCTCGGCCGAAGTGGATTGGTATCAGACAAAAGATGTCCTCTGGCCCGAAAAGATTGAATTAATCTAAAAACATTTAACTCTTTTCGAAGTTCTGTATCATCGATGACATCCAATGCACCTGTTGAAGTTCCAAAACTTGGTTTTGAAAATTCAAATCCTTGAAAGAAAAATTGCCATGAACTATCTACTGAATTTGGATCTGTTTTAAACTGATCGTAAAGTGAATCAATAAAAGTTATGTCTGAACTTGCAAGATGAGAAAAATCCATATTTCGACTCATATAATTCCTTGTGAAAACAACTGACTAATATCATCAATAAAGAACACTAATATAAATCTAACTGATCAATATTTTAACTTAATTCTTTATTGGCCACAGCATTTTTTGTATTTCTTCCCAGAGCCACAAACACATGGATCATTTCTTCCAATTTTAGGTTCGTGTCTTCGCACCGTTGAATGACATAATGACCCATCAACAAAAAACCATTGATTGCCTTCTTTTTTAAAAGTAGAAAGCTCATGATGCACGTGGACTTTTCCATCTAATTCGAAATGGCATTTAAATTCAACTTTACCTTCATGGTCAGAGGCAGAACCTTTTTCCACTTGAACAATTTCAAGACCAAGCCACTTTGAATTCATCGCCCATGATTCAACTGAACTTCGATCTAATTCTTCTCGGGTTGAAGCATGGTGTGTATCTACAATAAAATCAATTTGATGCTTGGTAAAAGCAGTATATCTTGCCCGCATAAGGTCTTCGGCCGTTTTCGCCAAATTTGAATTTTTTAAAACCGGTTCGCAGCATTCACTAAATTTCTTTTTTGACTGGCAAGGACATAATTCCATATATTCTCCTAAAATCTAAACAACAATTCTCTAAATTCTGTATTATCTTCATCGTAAAAATATTTACTTTCTAATAGTCGGCTTGAAATAAATGTAAAGTGAGGTCTGAGTAACTTTAAATAGAAAGATTTTTTTCGATGAATAGCAAACTCATCAAAAAAATCATATTCAAGTTTTTGTCTTTTAAATTCAATATTCGTTGGAACTGAAAAATACAAAAAGCGAACATTCTTAGCTATTGCCGGTACAATCACTTCTAATTCTTCATCTGATAAATACTGAAAGACCGAAGTACAAATTCCAAGATCAAAGGCCTTATCACTTTCTTTAACCTTTTTTGCCCAAGTTAAAAGATCGATATTTTCAATTTTAAATTTTGTGGTTTCTTCTGGTTTAGTTATAACTTTCTTTGCCAGTTGATAGGCATGTGTCGAAGGTTCAATTCCGTAAGCTCGATAAGGATTAAAAGCCTTTATTGCTTCATTAAATAAATAGCCTAGACCAAAACCAAGATCAATAATTGAGTTAATTTCTAGATATTCTAAGTGAAACAGACTTTGAATATAGCGAACATGTAGATTGGCATTTCCAATATTATCCATTTCTTCAGGATCTGAATAATTTTTATCCCAATATAACCTACTAAAACCTTTTGAGCCTAATTCTTTCATAAATATTTCTTTTAAAAAATATAATTATAACTCTTTCATCATTCTAATTAAATGATAAAATGAAAATATGTATTTATGGACTTCAAGAAATTACACAAAAAACGATAAAATTTATCGGGGACAGTTTCATTATTTTCGAAATGAAAATCAATATGCAGAAGAAGCCTTTGAAGTTTTTCGCGATAAAAAAGACAATACTTATCACTATATTTCAGAATGTATCGTTAGAGTTTCGACTGGTGAAATTTTAAACATGCATGTGGAATACATTGTCAACAAAGACTATATTCCGACTTTCGTTTACATTGAAAAAATTATGGGAAAAACCAAAAGTTTTGAAACTTTTGAATACAACTCGAAACGAAACATCTTAAACTACAAATTTGTCGACTCAAATGGAAACACCAACACTGCAGAAGTAACCACGGCCCCGAAATTTCATATTACCACCCCTACTGCCGCTTCTAGTATGCTATTTCTTCGATCGAAAAAATTTGACACGAACAGCAAAAATTCATTTAATGTCCTTGTTGCCACTAATCAATGGGAATACACCGAAGCTCCAGTTTTTAAGACCATCGTATTAGATCGACCTTCCGTCACCAGTGAAAAAATCAATATCGAAGGACAAAATGTTCAGTCCACTCAATATCGAATTTACGATGAAATCACCGATTTTAAAAACCTAAAAGATCCTCCTCATATCAAGACATGGGTAAGTCAACATGGAGGAATCCCCTATGTGGTCAAAAGTGATGACGGAACAAAAATTCAAATAAAATATCTCAATGATTTGGCGGAAAAAGAATAAAATTCTCAATTTCTAAAACAGCTTTTTCGAGTTCTGATCTTTCTAAATGATATGGCTCCATCAATTTAATCAGCTTTTCCATGGTCTTGCCTTTCCATTGCTTAATCCGGCTATCAACAATGATCACTCCTCCCGAATCACTTTCTGTTCGAATCAATCGTCCAAGTTTTTGATGGAGTGACCTAGTTCGATGAGAAAGATAATAATCTGTAAACTCATTTCCAATATGGGAGTCAAAGAAATTTCTTCTTTCATTGATCACCAGATCTAATCTTAAATCAGGAATTTTATCGATAAAAATAAATTGTAAATCATCTCCAGGAATATCAATCCCTTCTCCAAACGACTCCATACCAAGTAAAATACCATTTTTAGAATTTTTATAATCTTCCACCACATTTAATCCCATACCTTGAATAAACAGCGGTATCATTCCATTAAATTCTTTAATTAAAATTTCTCTAGCCGTTTCAAATCGTGTTTTAGCACTAAAAAGTAACAAAGTTCGGCCATTTAATTTGTGAATGAGTGGCATAATTTTTTTTAAAATCGATTCTACAAATTTAGAGTCATATAAAGCGGGAACATCATCACATAAAAAAACTTTCGTCTTATTTTTATAATCGTAAACGGATGGCAGGTAAAATCCGGTCTTAAATCGCTTTTCAGGAGATAGATTACTATAACCTAAAGACCATTCCATTCCTCGACTTCCCGTATCACCATTACCATTGGCAATTGTCGCCGAAGTATAAACCACCGACTGAGAAAGATCTAACAGATGTTCTTTCACCAAAATCCCCACATCAATTGGACTGGCCTTTAATAAGAATCCTTCTGACTCTAAATACTTGATCGAACGACAATAATTTTTATCTTCTTCAATCATTTTTAAAAAAGCTTTTTCATAATCTTGCAACTGAGAAAAAAAGGATTCAAATCTGGTGTAAGCGGTGATTTCATTTTCAGATTTTAAATTTTTTAAATCAAATTTTGTATTATAAGGAATGAGATATTGTAAAAAACTATTAAGGATAAAATGCACTGATTCTATATGCGATAAAATTCTTTGTGCCAATATATCTTGATGAGTCTCTCTGTTGATCATGGGTAATTCATTCCAATAACTTTCAGTATATTTTGGCATTTTTTTAAAATAAAGTCCCATCGACTCACTTAAGGGAGTAAGATGATCCGATAACATTTGATAGGTTTTCAAATTCTCTTCGCGAATATGTTTAATGACATCAGAAGAATCACCTTCGTTCTCTTCATTATTGGCAAGTAAATAAAAAAGTGAACCAATCCCTTGCAAATGTGACATGGATTGCACAAATGATAAAAAATTAGTTTCATCAACTTCAATTCCTAAAGCTTCAGTCGCTTCTTCTTCAATTTTATGTGCTTCATCTATGACTATATTTAGAGGACGATTTAATCCTTTTGGCCAGGTAAACATCAAAGAATGGTTTCCAATAATAATGTCCGCTTCCTTGGCCTCTTTAAGACCGATCATATAACTACATTGAAACTTAAATGGACATTGAAAACCAGAACAGGAACGAAAATCAACGGCTACATTTTTTTCTCTAAAGGCGATTGATTCAAACTTCTTTTTTAGGACATAGGGAATATCTGCTCGAAGGATTTTATCTTCAGGTTTCAAGCGAGTATTTAGATAAAATACCAAGTCAAAATACAAGTCTGAAAACTTATCTTCAAAATCTTTATCAAAAGACATCAAAGTTCGATCATTTCTCTCCTCTCGATATAAAAGTTCGCATAAATGATTTCCCGAGCCCATTAATAATTTAACTTTTAACTCATCTTCCTCTAAGCCTAAAAAATCTCGAACCTTTGGTACATCTTTTTCAAAAGCTTGAGTTTGAAGAGTTTTTGTTCCCGTCGCTATTAACACTTGTTCTTTATTTTCATGGGCAAACAATGCAGCCGGAATCAAATAACCAAATGTTTTTCCAGTACCTGTTGGCGCTTGAATAATACTGTGAACTTTATTTTTAAATGATTGACCTACTTTTAGGGCCAAATCTATTTGCGATTGACGCTTTTTAAAATTAGAAAAGAACTCTTTTAAAACTGTCTCATTGGAAAAAATCTCTTGAATATTTTTCCCAGAAAACTCAAGTGGAAAATGCTTTTTTCTTGGTATTTGGATAAATGCAGGAGGAAATCTCTTTTTTAGGCTGTATTCTTTAGCATACTCTACATGTTGATCAACCGGAAAATCAATCGCAAGTGATATTTCATCAATCTCACTTTTGGTCATGTAAACAAATTGAAAAACAGCAAAATCATTTAACTCATTTTCTAAAAGCGAGAGTGTTAAACGTTGATAGTAATCATGATCAGTGTGAATCAATTTTACTGCGGTTAAAATAACTTTTAATAAATCGATAGCATCGGATAGACCTCGATGCTCTTCAACTTCACGAATCTTCCAATTTTTAATAAAATTTTCTAGTTTTAAACTTGATTCTTCAGGAAACAATATCGAAAGCAATAACATGGAGTCTAAATATTCGACTTTTTCTTCAGGATTATTTTTTGAAATTTTATGAATAATCGGATCTAAAAAAGATTTTTCAAAATCACTATTATGGGCCAAAACTTTTTTACCAATTAATTCTTGTAATTCGTTTTCGACTAGATTTCTTTTAGGTGCCTTTGAAAGCATTCCTGGAGTAATGCCAGTTAATTTTTGAATAAATGAAGAAAGCTCACCTTCATATTGAACTAAAGATTGATATTTTTTTACCAACTTTGTTCCATTAAACTCTAAAAAACCCACATCTATGATATGATCATAACTTGGGTCTGCACCTGTGGTTTCAAAATCTAATACAATCCAATTTTCTAATTTTTTCATCATTATTTTCCATGGACATCATAACTAAAGATTTACATCAAGAAAAACGATTATTTTTTGCTAAGACAAATCAGGTTTTTATTGAAATCTTGTGAAATTTCTCTTAATCTTCTGAAATGGAAACTTCAAGCAGTGCGATATTTTTTCAAATCCAGTCGACCATGATCCTTTTGTTAATGTACTTAGGAGTCTATAAGCGTTATCACAAAGTGCTTCACCGAAAAATCATGATCTTTACAATTTCCTGGGATATTTTGTTAGTTTTACAAATTGAATTTACTCGTAAGGCTATTGAAAAAGCTTCAAAAACTTTTGAGAATTCTTCACTTTTAAACACCCATGTGGCCATGGCATTGATTTGTGTCCTTTTATATTTTGCCTTAATTTATTCTGGTCAAAAAGTTTTTAAAGGAGATTTAAAAATTAAATCTCTCCATAAAATTTTGGGAATTTCGGCGATTATCCTGAGAACTTTAGTTTATATAACCAGCTTTTTTATAAAAGCTTAAACATTAATTAAAAGAAGAGATATTTTTATGAATGATATTTTTAAAAGCGTTGAAGACTTAATCACTCAAAATCTTCCTGACGCCAAAATTAAAATAACTGACATGACTGGAACAAAAGATCATTTAGATATTTTAATTATTAGCGATGCTTTTAAAGGTAAGATGATTTTTGAACAACACAAAATAATCATGAATATATTATCAGAACGTCTTAAAACAGATATTCACGCTGTCCAGCTAAAAACTTTAACTTTTGAGAAAGCTTTAGCAGCTGGAATTATTTAACCCTAACTTGGAGATGATTTATGAATAACCCTTTTTCAGTTATTGGCGGAAGCGCAGTTGAAGAAACCAACAAAAGCCTTCCATTAGAAGTGAGAATTAAATCTTTAATCGAATCAAGTCCCATTTTTTTATTTATGAAAGGTTCACCGCAAATGCCTCAATGTGGATTTTCGGCCAATGTGGTGCAAATTCTTAACAGCTACAATGTCAGTTATAACACCTTTAATATTCTTAGTGATATGGACATAAGAGAAGGCGTTAAAGCTTTTTCATCTTGGCCTACCTATCCTCAGCTTTATTTAAAAGGGCAATTAATCGGAGGATCTGACATTGTTACAGAAATGCATAAAAACGGTGAATTAAAAGAAATTTTAAAATTATCCTAATAACTGCTTTGAATCGGCCACGATCTCTTTGATTAATTCATCGAGATCGAATGGCTTAGAAAAAAACTTTCTAGCACCTGCACTGATAGCATCTTCAATACTCACGTCTGCTTGACCAGATACAAAGTAAAAAAGCGGTTTTTTGCCACTAATTTTATTCACAAAAGATAATACAGAAAGGCCATTTCCATTTGGCATTTTATAATCAGAAACAATAATATCAACTGGACTTCTCTCTAAGATAGAAACAGCATCGTTTCCGCAAATTGCAGTCAAAGTATCGAAGCCAAAATATTTAAACTCTTCGTCCATGAGTTCTAAAATATCTGGCTCATCGTCAATTATTAATACTTTCAATTTTTTATCTGACATAATATTACTATTGTATTTTAAATTTGATTTTTTTCAATTTAATTTTTCGAAAGACTAAACCCGAGAAAATTACTCCGAAAAAAATCGGCAAAAAATAGTTGAAAATAAAATACAAAGAATAAGCGAAGATGCGAACAACTGCTCTTAGAAAATCAGAAGAATATATTTTTAAGGCCATTTTTGGACCAAATTCATAATACCAATCTATAAATTTTTGACCTAAATAAAATTTTCTTAATTTAGAATCTCTAAAATTTCTAAAATAATCGATCACGTAATGATCTTCACCGAATCCAGAGGTTAATAAAAAACAAGCGTTTTTTTCTAAAAGCTCTTCTATTTTTAATGGAGTTTGCGTCACTGACTGAGACAAAACACTGGTCATATTGTACTTGTCCACAAAAAATAATGATAAATGGTAAGTCGTATTGTTAGTTAAAGCATTTACAGTCATTTCCCCAGATTGTGCTTGAGTAGATTCATTTGTTAAAATACTACCGGCATTGGCTGCGTCTCCTAGAGGAAGATTGGTTCCTGAACTAGCATTATGACTAAAAATTTTTACTTTTGAAAAATTACTCATGGTTTCGTTAGCTGAAAAATTAAGGATGATTCTTCCATCCCCTTTTTTAGAACTGGTAATCGTCGGGGTTAGGCTGCTGTGAATTTTATTAGTGAACTTTAAAGAATAATAAACTCCATCAGTTTCTGTGGATAAATCAATTGAATCCCCCAGAGCATAGTTACTTTGAGAAATAAAAAAGTAACTCACTAGATTGGAAGTATAAGTGGAAGAATCTGAACATGGATTAGAGGATCCAGTGCCAGAGTTGGTGAAAGTTTGACAAAATTTCACTGGAGATACTTGAAAATAAAAAGTCGTATCTGTTATATCTGAATATGTTGAAGAACTCTTCGCTGAAATATAAAAAGTTGAACTCACTTTCGTTGCAACATAAACTGACTTAGCTGTGCTTCCAATAGTTAACACAAAAGGAAATTTAATCGCATTGCTATTAGAATTATCCGTGGTCGTATCCATTAAAGTGTTAGATGTTGAACTTTTATAAGGATAGAAATACTGATCATAGCTTGCCACACCGGTATTTTTAGTCGGTATATAAACCACTGGTCCTTCAGATTCTGAACGACTTTGATTAGTTGGTTTTTCAGAATTAAGTAAATAACTTGCCCCTGTCACCGCATAAATTTCAAAAGTCGTAGGATTTAAAACCGATATGGAATCAGTTGCTAAAACCACCTTTGACATTAGAAATAAAAAGCTAATCAATACCTTCAACATTTCAAAATTATCTCCTTTTTCATTTCATTGAGTCAATGAAATATCAATTTGATTTCAAACAAAGTTTTGCTATCTTTGAGCTAATTTAAAAAAGGATCATTATGGATAAGTTTGTCATTAATATAAATGGAAAAATTCATTCAGAAAATGATGCCTACATTTCAGTTTTAGATCGAGGCTTTCTCTATGGTGATTCGGTTTATGAAGCCACACGTACTTTCTTCAAAGTGCCTTTTAGAATCAATGAACATTTAGATCGATTATTTGAGTCCGCTCAAAAAATATATTTTGATCCTAAAATATCAAAAGGCGAGATTTTAAAAGAAATTATGAAAACCATCAATCATAGTCCCTTCGAAAATCAGTCTATTAGAATTGTCTTGAGTCGTGGCGTTAATATGGATTTAGGTCTTGATCCAGAACTGACCATCAAAGAAAATTTAATCATTTACTCAAAGGAACTTAAACCCAATCCTGACTGGTGGCTTACTAAAGGTGTCGATCTGGTTTTTTTCCAAAAACTCACTTCTTCAAAAGGATCTCTAGCGAAAACCGGGGACTATGTTGAAAACATGTTGGCCTACCACTCAGCTAAAAAAAGCGGGGCTTATGACGCCATCATGATCAATAACGATGGTCATATCACCGAATCAACCACCAGCAATATCTGGATAATCAAAAATGGAATGATCAAAACTCCCCCTTTGTCAGATGGGGTTTTATCTGGTCTAACTCGTCAAAAACTGATCGAAATTTGCCACAAAAAAAACCTTCCAATTGAGGAAGTCAGTTTAACAGAGCCAGATTTTTTATCAGCAGATGAATGTTTCATAACTAGCACATCGCGTCTAATTGTCCCAGTAACCATGATCAATCAAAAACCGGTGGGCAATGGAAAGGTTGGCGAGATGACAATGAAACTATTAATGGACTACCGAAATCAAATAGAAAAAGATTTAAACAGAAAGATCTTTTAGTTTGACATCCCGTGGCCCTAAAAGTATAAAACACGGACGTATTTTTAAATAATTGTGACTATTATTTTTTATTTTTTTATTTTAGAGGTATTAAATGGCTAGAAGTACTACAGGAAAAAGCTCTTTTAAAATTCAAAGAAGCCTAGGAATTGAACTTCCTGGTCTTGGTAAAGCAGGAGCTTTAGAAAGAAGACCTTATGGTCCAGGTCAACACGGAAACAAAAGAAAGAAAATTTCTGACTTTGCTGTTCGTATGAAAGAAAAGCAAAAATTAAGATATCACTATGGACTAAGAGAAGGTCAATTAGTGAATTACGTTAAGAAAGCTAAAAAAGATAAATCAAGAGCTTGGATGGATACACTTCTTATTACTCTTGAAAGAAGATTAGCAAACGTTATCTTCAGACTTAACTGGGCCCCTTCAATGCTAGCAGCTAACCAAATGGTTTCTCACGGGCATGTTTTAGTAAATGGAAAAAGAATTAACGTTGCTGGATACTCTATCAGCAAAGGTGATTCAATCACTTTAACAGCTAGAGGATTGGCTTCTCAAAACTTTTTACAAGCTAAAGCAACTCCAAGACTTCCATCAATTCCTGCTTGCTACACAATTGAAAACAATGTGGCAAAAGTAACTGATCTACCACTTCCAAGCGATATTCCTTTTGAATATGCTGGCCAGTTAGTTACCGAGTATTACTGGAAAGTTAAACCGTAATTTTAATGTACTAATATTAAAAAGGCTCCGAAAGGAGCCTTTTTTTTTGTCAAAATACTATTCTCTTAATTTCGTTGAAGAAAGATGTTGATAAGGGTGATTTCCTAAAAATTCTATTTCAATTTTTTCATTACATTTAAGCATTTTATTTTTAACTTCAAGTAAGTCTTCATGTTTTTGATTTCTAGAAACCACATAGATTTTAGAAAGTTTTTTTATAATCTTCTCTGGTTCAATCCAGCTAAAAAAACTCACAAAGCTGTCATCTCCCATTAATAGTTGAACTTTTTCAATTTGAATTTTTGAAATCCAATTGACCGTAGGATTGGTGTTTTTTAAAAAAAGAAAGCCTGGATAAATGGCCACTGATTTATTCAACAAAATATTTTTAAACTGTTCAAAATGTTTTGCGATATCAAAATGTGTAAACTCTTTTTGGGGATTTCTGTCTGGGACTAAAATAATATTTTCATCAGGACAAAGATTCAAACAGGCAATGTGTCCTAGATGAATGGGGTCAAAGGTTCCTGCATAGAAAGTGACCATTTTTTCGATTGGATGAGGTAGGATAAAATTAGGTAAGTCTGCTTGAATTTTTTTTTCAAACAAAGGAAATTTGTCACTCCACTCTTTAAGTTTTTCTAATTTTACTTTTTCCATCTTGAAGTTATTTTGCCACCAAATGTAAAAATGAACAAGGCAAGCCATATTAAAAGAAAAGTTGTTTTCATATAAAAAGAAAAAGGCTCATGAAAGATAAAAACTCCAGAAATTAGCTGAAGGGTTGGGGCGATATACTGAAAAACACCTACAATAGAAAGTGGCAACAAATTCAAGGCCATTCCAAACAACACCAAAGGAATTAAAGTCACCAGTCCCCCATTGATTAATAGTATATTTTCAATCCAAGTTGCCGAAGAAAAAAAGCTTAACTTTTGATTCAAATATAGATAGAAAAAAATAAAGACATAAAGGAGGCTCATAAAGCCAGATTCAACATAAAGAGCTTTAATCGAGTCTAGTTTAAGTTTTTTTCGGATTAATCCATATAAACCAAAACTCACTGCTAATCCTATTGGGATAAAAATATTAGTCGCCTGATAAAAAGCTAAATAAATTATGGATAGCAACAAGATCATCACAGAAACCCATTGGTAATTTTTTAACTTTTCATCTAAAAATAGCACTCCTAAAAATATATTCATTAGTGGAGTCATGAAATAACCAAGACTGCATTCAATTACAAAACCTGCTCGTACGGCCCAAATGAATAAGGCCCAATTGAAAAAAATTAAAAAAGAAGTTATCACTAACTTATTTCTTAAATGTCCCTCTTTTAAAATCCTTTTGACTTCAAAGAGACCTTGGCGATGCCATAAATAACAGTGCAAGAATAAAAAAGACCAAAACATTCTATGGCCGACCACTTCCCACACATTAATATTCTTTAGCCATTTCCAATAAATGGGAAAAAGACCCCAGAAAAAAAAAGCGCTAAAAGCGGCCCACATACCTCTTTGTTCAAACTTAATTGGCGAATTCACATTTTTCCTTTTGGATAAACTTCAAGACTAAGCTACACTCTCATTATGCTTAAATTTGGATTAACATACAAAGAAATTTCTTTTGAACTAGAGTTAACTCTGGAAAAAAATAAGAGCACTGATCCTAAATTCGACAAATATAGTTCTAGAACTAAAAAATCATTGCTTAATGGAGATTTGGCCATTTATTCACTCATCATTAATTCAAAAAAAGACGAATTTGAACTAGTCCACTATATTGGCAATATTCTTTTGATCGGAAAAGATGAAGAGCTATTAGCGGATTTAGAAAAATATTTAGATGATGAATCTATTATTGAGAATATCGTAAAAATATTTGAAGAAATGTCTTCTAAATCACCTCTCCCTCCCTGGGCGAGAAATAAAAAAGGCAGCTAAACAGCTGCCTTTACAAAAATAATTTTGTTGAAAACTATCTACAAGGTGATTCGTTTAAAACAACTCTGTCAGTCCAATTTAAATTTCCATGGAAATCTGCCACGACTTCAACACTTCCTTTTTGATTGATGTTCATATGTACTGATTGAGTCGAATGACGGTTATAATATCTAACCCATTGAGTTCCATTCACTGTACGGTAGTAAACGTTACAAGTCGTCTGGCCATTTGGACCTGTATGACATTCTTGAACTGGCATTTGATAAGTACATGATTGATAATTTTCAAAAACTTCAGAATTGGTGCTTGTCGTTGACACAGATCCGACTAAATCTACATTTTGTCCGATTTGAGCTGAAGATAATTGAAAAATTCCATTAGAAGGGATTTTAAAATTATCAGGAATTTTAAATTCAAACTTTTCATCTTGATCATTATTTAATCTAAGAATCATTTTCTTTGTGAATTTCGTCTTCTTCAAATCTGCATTATGAGAACCAATGGCTAAAGTTTTCAAATTACCATTTGAATCTTTCAATTTTAATTCTTTTGTAACATTAAGTTGACCTTCTACTCTTTCACAAGATGCCATTAGTATTGCAAGAGTCACTAAAGCTAATAACTTTTTCATAAATTCCCCCTCTAAATAAAATCAATAGTTAAAAGTTACCAAAGAGAATCTCTAAGGGCAATGAAATGGCCTTTAATGTTAGATAATCGCCTTAAAAGTAGGTTTTCTGGGGACATTTTGTCCCCAATTCTATGTAATATTTTCAATATTTCAATGAGTTATTGAAAAAAATTCGGTCTGAGAGTAGAAATGCCAAAATTTTAATAAAGAGGTATTAAATGAAGATTCAGAGTCGATTATTAAAGCCTATCTTAGCACTATCTCTCATGGGTAATGTTTTTGCCAGTGAGACAACTGACAAGAAATTTGAATCTGAATTAAAGATCAATAAAATTACTAATAGCGATGAGCAGTCTTATTGTTTTATAAATCCAGAAACCAATAAAGTGGAAGGGCTTAATGTCGACTTAAAAATTCGCTTGGCCTCAGTTTCAAAACTCGTAACTAGCTTGTGGGCGGTGGATGTTTTAGGGGGCGATCATCGCTTTAATACAAAACTTTATATCCATGGTAAAGATCTTCATATTGCTGGATCATGGGATCCTTTTTTTGGAGATGAAAAAGCATTTTATCTACTTTCGCAACTTAACGAACTTGGATTTACTGAATTTGATAATATTACATTCGACAAAAATTTAATCGTTTATCCTGGAGCTCAAACTCACTCTGATGAATACCCTCTTTTAAATAAAGACATCATTAAAAAATATCTCTCTCAATATTTCAATACGCAAAACTGGTCTGGAATTTACAAAGAAGAATACAAAAGAATTGCCAGTCTTTCTAAAAAAGGAAAATTTCTACCTATGGTGAGTTTTTCTGCAAAAAATATCAGCTTCGTTGAAAATAATCCTTTGATAGAACAAACTGAAACCAGAGAATTAACTCTGACCTCACCTCCACTTCATAAATATATAAAAGAAATAAATATTAAATCTAACAACTACGCTTCACATACTCTGTTTAGATTTTTAGGTGGGGAAAAAGAACTAACTAAATATTTAAGTGAAAAGCACAATGTCGTTGATGGAGAAACACACTTCTATACTGGAAGTGGCTTACCAAGTGTCTTAAATGGTGTTCGCAGAGATAATTATTCTAATTGTCAAACAATGCTCGATTTAATTTCAGAACTAAAAAACAGCGCCATTTCTAATCAACTTGAATTAGAAGATTTGGTGGCCGTTCCCGGTTCTGATGCTGGTACATTTCGAAATAGAATTATTTCAAGCGAAATTAAAAATGCAGTGGTGGCAAAAACGGGGACCCTCATGCACACTTCTACCTTAGCAGGGGCCATGAATACTCAAAAAGGATATTCATTTTTTGGTGTCTTTAATCAAACATCAAATATTTTAGCTGCCAAAAATGTTCAAAATAATATGGTCATTTCCATCATGAAAGATTTAGGAGGGCCAAAAGCTTTTGACTATTCTTACTCTGGCTTTCATACCTATAATCCTAATGAGCAAGTTAAATCTCTAGATGAAATTCTTGATTTAGATGAAGAAAGAAGTGACTTTTTACCGATAGATGGTCAATTATATTAATTTTGAAATCGCTTAGAGAGAAGAAAGTTTTTTCTTCTCTCTAACATACTCAACGATGGCCGGAATAACTGAAATAATAATAATGGCCAAAATCACCAGTTTGAAATTTTGTTGAATAATCGGCAAATTCCCGAAGAAAAAACCTAATACAGTAAAAGAGCAAACCCACAAAACCGCTCCTACAATATTATAAATCATATATTTTCGATAATTCATTTCTCCAATACCTGCCACAAATGGAGCAAAGGTACGAACGATCGGTACAAACCTAGCTAGAATAATTGTTTTAGCCCCGTATTTCTCATAAAAGCTATGGGCCTTATCAAGATTTTTTTTGTTAAACCAAAAGCTATTCTCTTTTCCAAATATTTTTGGTCCAAAAAACTTTCCTATAGAATAGTTAATCGTATCTCCTAAAAATGCCGCCAAAACGAGAGTTCCCATAATCGCCCACAAATCAAAAGCCCCTCTTGCCGTAAAGGCACCAATGGCGAATAAAAGAGAATCACCAGGAAGAAAGGGCATGACGATTAAGCCCGTTTCAACAAATATGATTAAAAACAAAATGAGATAGGTCCAAGTTTGATATTGAGTAATCAACATGTCTAAGTGAACTTCAATATGTAAAATAAAATCAATAAGTGTTTCTAACATTTAAACCTTCTTAAAAATGATATTTTATTATTGAAGAATTTTTTAAAAATTACAAATTTAATTTAAAAAATTCAAAGGCTTCTTTCGAAAGGGCCTCGCGATGCTCAGGGGCCGCCACATTAATTAATGCATTTATTCTATCTTTAATCGGCTTTCCGTATAAATCTGCCACACCGTGCTCAGTCACAACATAATGCACATGAGCTCTTGTGGTCACGACTCCTGCCCCTGTTTTTAAATGTGTGACGATCTTTGAAATACCTTTTTGAGTGGTTGAAGGAAGAGCGATAATTGGTTTTCCCCCTTCAGATAAAGAAGCACCACGGATAAAATCCATTTGCCCACCTACGCCGGAATAAATTCTCTCTCCTATTGAGTCGGCACACACTTGTCCGGTCAGATCTACTTCAATAGCAGAATTAATCGCTGTCACTTTAGGATTTTGACGGATAATTTGCGTGCTATTGGTGTAACTGCAATCCAATAAAAGAACACTTGGATTGTCATCGATAAAATCGTAAACTTTCTTCGTTCCAATAACAAAACTTGTCACAATTTTTCCCGGATGTTTTTTCTTTAAATTTCCTGTGATCACCCCTTTATGGAAAAGCTCGATGATCCCATCTGAAAACATTTCTGTGTGGATTCCTAAATTTTTATGATTTCCAAGACACTTTAATGCTGCATTTGGAATTGACCCAATTCCCATTTGAAGAGTTGCTCCATCCTCAATTAAAGAAGCGACATTCTGACCGATTTTTTCTTCAACAGGAGAAATCTTCCCGTAAGGAACTTCAAATATAGGTTCATCAACATTGATGTAGGCATCAAGTTTTGAAATATGAATTTGTGAATCACCAAATGTTCTTGGGACTTGTGGATTTATTTGAGCAATAATTTTTTTTGCCGTTCGAACTGCTGCAACCGTAATATCAATGGATGCGCCAAGACTGCACATTCCATGCTTATCTGGAGGAGAAACTTGAATTAGGGCCACATCTAATGGCACCACTTGATTATAAAAAAGATTTGGGATCTCACTTAAAAAAATGGGAATATAGTTTTGAATAATATCGGTACAATTATTTCTCATGTTAGAACCATTGAAAAAATTATTAACCGTAAAATTTTCTCTATACTCTGCTTTGGCGTATGAACAATCCCCTTCAGTATGAATTTGGTAGATGTTAACATTTTTTAATTCTTGATGCCTTAACACCATCGCCTTCACCAGGCTTTGAGGAGTAGAAACACCCGAATGTATAAAGACATTATCATTCGATCTTATTAACTTTACGACTTCATCTGCGGAATTAAAATGTGACATATTTATTCTCTCCTTAGGAAAGGATACTAAAGGAAACTTTAAGAAAAATACATGAGAAATATCAACTTAGAAAAAATTAAGGTTTATACCAACAAAGCGGTCGACTACCTGGAGTTGTGGTACATGCTCCAATATTTGGATCTGTATTTGAAAAAAGAGAATCTGGATGCGCATTACACATAGTACCTGCATACAGAGTATCAAATCGACATTGAGGACGAGGATAATCGTTAGTATTTGTTCCTTTTACTTCGCGAGTATCAGGTGTCAACAAATCCACTTTAATTTTATTATTTGGCATATTATTTAAAAAATCTGCAAAAGCCAAAGAGGCTAAAGCAACTTTAATACAGATCTTTTCTTCTTTTCCATTTGTATTTCTGGCACGACAGTCGGCCATGACCTTCTCAGGAATATTTCGATCAATTGGTACTTCTTCAAAACTATATTCTTGATAGTATTTTTTAAGACATTTAGAAGTAGCAAAGTAATCAGCTTGCCCTTCAGCTGAAGGCCATCGATCATAGAGAAAAGTTTTTGGAGCCCCACCTAAGTGATGTCCTATTTCATGACAAATAACTAAGGCCAATGAATCTCTAGTCATCCCTGAAGCTCTGGCGATTCCCCCTAAAATATGAACTTTAAAGGTATCAATTTCACGAGTTGCATAAGAATTGACGGTGTTATCTTTCCAATCTTTCTCAATAACGAAATCTACTTGGTAATTATTTTTAATAAAAGGAATATAAAGTTTCTCTAATCTTGAAGCGATATCAAAAAAGTCTTGCTCCGTAACTTTTGACGGAGGTCCTTTCACTATTTCTTGAGAATAAACAGAAAGTGAAAATAAAAATAACAAAGCTATTTTAAAAGTCTTCAATTTCATCCCTTTAGGCAGTCATTGTTTAACAATTTCTAGCGTGCTTAACCTAACGCAAAAAACTTTTCTTGTCTAATTTTAAAAAGAAGCTATCTGTTTAATATTACTCGATCTCCACTAAAGCGATCATCTTTTGTCTGTCCTAAAAAGGCATTATAGCGGATTAAAATCGGTCTATCCTTCCCTAAGAGGATTGGATCAATAGCCTTTAAATAGCTCTCTTTAGTTATAGGGAAAGCGGTTACAAACTGCTGTATCCCAGAAGCCAGATCTTCACTTAAGTAAATAAGCAGAAATTGATTTTTTAGATTTTCAGTATTTTTAAATTTAACAAAAAATGTTCGAAGAATCATTTCTTTTGATTTAGGTTGAGTCACTCGCTCTTCAAGTTCAGTTAATTCTAAATCTTTAAAAGAAAACTGAAGAAGTTCACTGGATACATTTTTTAATGCATTTAATTTTTTTATTTGATCATTATTTTTTAAAGTTATTTTGCCAATGAAATATGTTAAATTAGATAAGAGAGTTCCCTCTTTAGGACTCGGGCCCAAGGAATTTTGACTAAGGCCAATACCTAATTTTAAATCATTTGAAATCCAGCGCTCTCTTTTAAAACCATATGGTGTTTTCAGGGTACTAAAAAGATAAGCATAAGTATGCATCACCCCTGCATGAACACTCAAATTATTTTCATCATAAGAAAGATCAAATAAAGATACTAAAGAAATAATTTTATCTTTTTCTAAAATTTCACTTTTTGCTCCAGAATCAAAATTTAAGGACTGCCCCCAAAAACTTTTCAAATCATTATCAGTAGAATCTTTCTTTATTTGTAAAAAAAGCTCTGGAGCTTCCTTTTTAATTCCGTCCAAAAGATTTTTATTTTCAAGTGAAATCTTTTCATAAAAAACGTCAGTTTCATAGGCCTTAAGTTTCGAAGTTGGATAAAAAGCGCAACCAACTAAAAATGCCAAAAGTATTAAATGATTAATTCTTCTCATGAATTTTTCCTTTGATTTGATCCAAGTAATCTTTAATAGTTGGAAATAAAATCATACAGACGATGTACATGGCAATTTGGCCTAATATAGAAATCCAACCAATTCCATTTAACATTTTTGCTTCGGCAAATAGTAATGATCCAAAGCCACAAATCGAAGTGAGCATTCCTAAATGAATGGGACCTGCGATGCGCTTAGAAGCAAGCAGCGAATGCCCTCTTTTTTCGCCTTTTTTAGGATGTTGCCTGACGTGCTCTAACTCATCATGAATTTGATGAACCCCCATATCTATGCCGGCTGCCAATACGGCCGGAATAATTGCCACATTTAAAATCGTGAAAGGTTCATTCATCATTCCCATTAAGGCCACAAGAAAAATACAACCAAGCACTAGTTGCAACTCTAAAATCGTCGCAATAAAAAGATTTTTAAAATCAAACCAGAAAAGAAAAAAAGCTCCGACTAAAAAAAGCAGAAGAACAATTTTACCATCTTCAATAATATGATTTAAAATACTTGAAAAAACTAAAGTATCAGATCCCACTTCCATACCGACAAAAAGTTCTTTTGCCTTCAATAGGACATTGGCATAATCGGTGATGTGCTGATAGGTCCCCTGACTCTCTTTTGGAAAAACCAACAGAATATTTTTTTCAGGTCCAAAATTATCCAGTAAAGATTTCGGAATAATGGAATCAGTATAAGGAGTGGCGTTTACCCACGAATTGATTTTCTCTTTTGATAAGCCAGTTTTATCAAATAATTCATCCGCTTGAATCTTATTCACTTCCGCTTTCATTTTTTCAATACGCTTAAAGCGATTATTCATATCTTCAGGAACTAATGTGTAGTATGAAACAACTTGGTCAACAAAAGGAGCATTTTCTTCACTTCGAAGCCAACTTTCTAATTCTAAAACTTGATCTTTATCGCGAGTGAGAATAGCAGAAGGAGTCATGGCCCGTCCGTAGAGATCATCTGTCAATTTATTGATTGCTTGAGTTTGCTTAGAAAAATTATGAAGTCTTTCAAAATCAAATTCAAAATAGGCACGATAGATACCAAATCCTAAAATAGGAATGAGAATCACATACCACTTTAGATATTTTGTTTTATAGGGAAAACCATAAAAGAAACGAGAAAATTTTTCTTGAATATGTTTTTCATGTTTATGGGGAAGCATTCTTGCTCCCAGTGGAAAAATGCACATAAAAGTAAAATAAATGCAAACAATTCCCATTCCGGCAATCAAACCAACTTCTGAAAAACCTTTAAACTCAGAAAACGATAGAATAAAAAATGCGCAGGCAGAAGTCAGTGCCGCTGACATCAAAGATCGACCCATCAGTAAATAAGTGAAGGAAATGGCTTCTTCTTTACTCTTCCCTTTTTGTCTTTCTCTAACAAATCTTCGGACAAAATGAATGCCATACTCTGAACCAAGACCTGATAAAATGGCCAAGAGAAAACCTGTTAATATATTGATTCTGCCCACAAATAAATAAGCTAGGCCCACTGTTTGTCCCATGGCCATGAAAACGCCGATAATAGTAAAAAGCCCTGCTCTAAATGTTCCTAGACCTAAAAAAAGCACAACTAATAAACTGATGGTTGAGATAAGTGAGGTTTTTACGATATCTCTATCGAATTGTAATTTATCTTGGACTTTCTCAACATATCGACCTGATAAAATAAAAGGGACTTTTTCGCCAAAAGTTGAAGACATCTTTTCTTGAACGCTTTCAATTAATTTTTGGGATTTATCTAGGTCAGTTGAACCAAATTCTGGTTTTATTAATAGCATGGAATACAATTTATCGTGACTTAAAAAATATCGATCTGTTGAAATTTTGCCTTTTAATTTTTGAAAAAATTCTTTTGCTTCTTTTTCATTTTCATTTTTGTCTGTTTCATCAAAAAGATCTAGTCCTGTTTCATCCACGGGCTTATGAGAAAAAAGTGTCTCTGCATGAGTGGCCAATTTTTTGAATTCTTTTTTAGGAAGAACATACAGAACCTTATCACGTAGAGAATACGTTTCTCTCTCGTAATAGCTAAATTTAATATCAGGAAGATCCTTTAAGCTCGTAGAGATTTTTTCTAGCTTTTTTTCTGGAGAGGCCATGGGACCGACGAGCATGATAAGATAGCCTCCACCCCCGACAATATCTGAAACATGATTCATTTCGATGACGGTTTTATTGGTGTCAGACAAAAGACCAGATAAATCCATATTTACTTTTAATTTAGGGGCCTGAAATGCTCCCCAAATGCTTAAAATTAAAGCAAATATTGGGAGTATATAAAAATTTTTCAAATTCCATTTTAAGATAGACATTAAGGCCCTCTATTCTTATATTGTTACGAATTATTGGAACATAACAAAAAATCTCTTTTTTTAATAGATTTTTGTATAAGATTTATGACATTACGTTTTTTAAATAGAAATAAAGAGTCATCATGAAATTGTTATTAATATTTTTATTAAATTTATCGCTTATCGCAAGTATCCATGCGAATGATCCTGAAACGGTCATCAAAGATATTTTTTCTAGAGCGCAAAAAGGAAATGCCTTAAAAAATAAAGCAGATAAAGAATTCATCGATGCTCAATTTAATTTTCAAAGAATGTCTCATGATATTTTAGGACAATTAAAAAAAGATCGAAGTCAAGAAGATCTACTTTGGTTTGAAAAAACCATCAAAGATATCATCACCATGACGGTCTATCCGAAAGCGCCTGATTTTTTAAAAGATGTCAAAATCACTTATAAGAGAACTTTAGTCGATCAAGATAAGGCTACGGTTTTTTCTTCTGTTTTTAAAAAGGGAGAAGTAACCAGTGTGGATTATCAACTTTTAAAACAAGGGAATGACTGGAAAGTAATTGATGTGGCCTTAGATGAAGACTCATGGGTAAAAACCATCAATGAAAAAATGATGAAAAGTTTTAAAGAAAAAGGTTGGAATGGAGTTAAGTCCATGTTGAATAAAAAATTAACAGAGCTTAAAAAGAAAAAATAAATGAAACTGTCACTTATTCTTTTTACCCTTCTTTTTTTGAATTCAGCTTTTAGTAAAACCTATTCCCTCAATGATCTTTTAACTAAAATTAAAAATCATCCAGATGTCCTCGAAAGTGATTTTGAAATTTCAAAAGCAGAAAATCAATTTTTAAAAATTAAAGGTGAAACTGGTCCAAAGCTTTCGACAATTCTAGGTGTCGGCCCAAATTACACGACAACTGGAAATGCGCTAAATTCAACTCAATCAAATGACCTCAATACAAAAACCTATCTAGCACAAATCGAAATAAAAATTCCCGTGTTCACCTTTTTTAGAGAACAAGACTATAAAGATGCCGCTTTAAAAAATAAAGAAGTCAAAGAAATTGAAAAAATTCAGAAACTCAATGAGCTTGAAAGAAAGGCCAAAGAAATCTACTACGGCTTTCAATATGCCTCTAGCTTATTTGAATATGCCAGTGAAACTCAAAAAGATTTGGAAAATGCCTTAGAGGATTTTGCAAAATCTAAACGCAATGGATCCGAAGAGCACAGTAAACTAAAAATTTTCTACAACGTGGTTCTTTCAAAAAAATTAGAAATTGAAAAAAGTTTAAAACTTGCAAAACTTGGTATTCAATATCTCACTCAGGATTTTGATGGAGATATTTCACTTGATCAAAATTGGATCCAATTTAATGAGTACACTGTTAGACCACTCAATGAATTGCTTTCAAACTTTGAAGAGACTCACCTAGATTTTAAAAAAGTTAAATTAGGGATTAATGCCTATGAAGCTTTCACTAAGGGTGAGTCAAAGTCTAAGCTTCCTACTTTTGGAATCTTTGGTAAATATGATTGGATCAACACAGATAAATCCCAAGTTCAGCAATCAAAATTTTCCTATGATCCCTACAATCAAAAAAATTTAAGCATTGGATTAGGACTTATTTGGGATTTCGATTTTGGATCTAAAGATTATAAAATTGAAGAATCGAGAGTTGAACTACAAAAACTAATCGTAAAAAAATCTTTAGCTGAAAAAAGCATCCCTTTAAAAATAAGCAAAATATATTTTGAACTTGAAGAACTCACTGGAAAAGTTAAAAATTATGAAAGTGCTTATAAACAATCTAAAAAATTAATGAATCGACTAGGCAGTGAAGTCGCTCTGGGACTGACCCCTGCTAAGGATATTATTGAAGTTTATACTACCAAAGCAGAAATGTATAAAAACTACCTTGAGGCCATTTACCAGTACGAATTAAAGTATTCTGAATTAATCTCTGAAATTTAGCCTACGCCCCCTCGCTCACTGTTTTTGTCAAGAATTGAGTTAAAATAAAAGCAATTAGACATTGATTAGACCATAAATAGTTAATAGAATTTATTTATGATTAGAACTTTCTTAAAGAATGAAAAATATCTTTATACCTTTGCTATTTACTTTAGTTTGTCCATCACTATTTTTTTCATCGATTCTTATAAGACAAGAATAGATATTGTTGATGAGCGAATGAAAGATACAATTAATATTGCTAAACACATTGAGCAAGACTTCTTAAGACTAAAAAACGACTTACAAACCTGTCAAAAATTAATTCAAAATAAAAGAACATCAAACTGTTCTGAAATATTCTCTCACATATTGAATAACGATGACTATCAACCGCACGAAAAAATTCAATCATTTCTCTTTCGTATAAATCAGAATAATCAGACTTTTGTATATAAAATCATTTCAACATACTTCGATTCGGTTTTGAATAGCTTATCCTTAGGAGAAGACGATTTTATATCAATTACAACTATTAACAATGTTTTGCTTACAAGAAAACCTCCGCTCTTTCATATGTTAAATAAGAAAATTCCAGAGCCGGATCAATTAATCCAATTTATCAAGTCTAATAAAAAAATTCTTAGTATTGAATTTCATTCTAAATTATTGGATAAAAAATATCTAACAACCATGATCAACGTTGAGAGTCAATTCATAATAAAAGTTTCCATTTCAAAAAAACATGCCCTGAGTTCTTGGTTATCTCGAACCTTTTTTCATTTTGCAATCTTTCTTTTGAGTAATTTTCTTTTACTAACTGTGCTGGTCTATTTTTTTAGACTAAGCACGAAATATGAAAAGAAAGAAAAAGAAATTCTTTATTTAAATCGTCTCACGAGCCTAAGTGATATTTCTATGAGTATTGCGCACGAATTTAATAATCCCCTAGCTGTTATATCCGGACATATTCAATCGATTGAAAGAAAACTTTCTCAAATTGAAGATACATCTTTAAAAGACTCAATAACTAAATCCACTTTTAAAATACATGAAAGCATAAAAAGAATGTTAAAAATCATTCAATCAATGAAATCATACTCTAAAGATTCATTTAATTCTCCAGTAGAAAAAATTAATTTAAGACATTTAATAGAAAAAGTATATTTAATGTATAAAAACAAAATACCTGATACGAGATTTGAACTAATCTGCAATAAAGATATATTTGTTGAATGTATTCCTGGACAACTAGAACAAGTTTTCATTAACCTCATTGATAATTCTTTGGCAGCTCTAAAAGAAACAGATAAAAGATGGATCCAGTTTCAAATAGATGATCTGGGTTTTGAAATTCAAATTAAAATAACAGATAATGGGAAAGGTATACCTGGGCACTTACAAGATAAAATTATGGAGCCATTTTTTACGACTAAAGACCCTAATGCAGGAGTAGGACTAGGGTTAAGCATTTCTCAAGGAATTATCAACAATCACCATGGAAAATTGAAAATAGATACTTCTTCAAATTATACATGCTTCATCATAACCCTACCTAAACATTTTGATTTTGATGAAGCAATTAGTGTACATCAAAACTGGAAAAAAAGATTGCTTAAATATAGTTTAACTCCAGATGGCAGCTTAAAAGCAGAAGAAATTAGAGCTGATAATAAATGTGAGCTTGGTTGTTGGATTTACGGCAAAGGGAATATATATTCTGACATTGAAGAATTTAACCACTTAAAAAGAGTGCATACACATTTTCATATTGTAGCATCAGAAATGATTGAAAAAATAAATTCACGTAAATTAAGTCAAAAAGAACTCGACCAACTTTTCAATGAAGAATTTGATAAGTCATCTCAAAAAATCATTGAAATTATTCAGCAAATAAAAAGAAAAATTGCTCAGAGAGAATAGAATCAATCACCTTAGCAAAAAATCATTTAAAAACAACAAAGTTTTCAATCGCAAGTATGTCAACATCAGTTTTTTGGAAAAAATCGATCGCTTGACTAGGATTGCATATAATTGGCTCGGTATCATTTAAAGAAGTATTTAATAGCATTGGTGTCGAGGTAATTTCATCAAAGCATTTAATTAATTTATAGTAACGCTCATTATTTTCTAATGACACTGTTTGAATCCGACTTGTGTTATTGACATGCTTAATAGCTGGATATTTTTCAATAAATTGTTTTTTTATATTTGCCACAAATATCATAAAAGGACTTTCATTATTAAAATCAAAAACGTCATTCACTTTTTCTCTCAACACACTTGCGCCAAAGGGTCTAAAACTTTCTCTGTTTTTAATCGTGAGATTAATCCAATCCTTCATTTTTAAAGAACGAGGATCTGCCAAAATACTTCTATTACCCAATGCTCGAGGGCCAAATTCCATTCTTCCTTGAAACCAAGCTACCACTTTTTCATCTTTAAGAAGCATGGCTATTTTTGATAGATACAATTTTTCATCATCAATTCTTTCAAATCTTAATTTTTTGTTTTTTAATAGTATCTCTATTTGTTGATTTGAAAAGCTAGGTCCAAAAGAAGCATGTACAATTGGAAATCTCGCTTCTTGCTTTAATAAGACATGATGCAAATAAAGTGCTGAGCCAATAGCTGATCCAGCATCACCTGCTGCAGGTTGAATATAGACACTTTCAAATGGTGTTTCATTTAAAATACGAGAGTTAGCTGTAACATTTAAAAAAACACCACCAGCAAGACATAATTTTTTCATCTTGGTGACTTCATAAACATGATGACACATTTTTAGCAAGATCTCTTCAGTTAATCTTTGAAGTGAACAAGCAATATCTTGATGACGTTTTAAAATTTGAGAATTCTCTTTTCTCTCTTCTCCAAAAAGCTCAATAAACTTATTTGAATACATGCGCTCTCCGCGATTAAAAGAGAAATATTCTAAATTTAATGCAAAAGATCCATCTGATTTAACATCAATAATTTTATTAAATTGCGCAAAATAAGTTGGTTCACCAAATTCAGCAAGGGCCATAACTTTCCCCTCACCAGAAAAAACTCTGAACCCTAAAAATGCTGTTACTATTGAATAAAGTAAGCCTAGTGAATGTGGATATTTAATTTCTTTTAACACTTCAATTTGATTTTTATTTGCATAACCATAAGTCGTTGAAGCGTATTCTCCCACTCCATCAACTGTTAGAATTGCCGCTTCTTCAAAGCCTGATGGAAAAAAGCTACTTGCTGCATGAGAAAGATGATGTTTTATATGCCAAATTTTTTTAGTATAACTTAATTCTTCCCTGATTAACAAAGGAACAGTTAAACGATCTTTTAGCCAAAGCGGCATTGTTTCAACAAAATTCTTATAGGTAAAAGGGTAACCAAAAAGATGACTTAAGATTGTTCGTTCAAACTTAAGATACATTTTCTCATAAAAAGTCACATGATCAATTTCATAAGCTGTAATACCTGCTTCTTGCAGGCAATAATTGATCGATTGGATTGGAAACACTGGTGAGTATTTATCCCCATTGAATCTTTCTTCTTGAACGGCAGCGACAACTTTTCCATCTTTCAGTAAACAAGCTGATGAATCATGATAAAAGCAAGAAATACCTAAGATATACAATTCTAAACTCCGGCGTAAATAAATGTGACAACTGCAGTAGGTCCAACATAGAAAACCAAAAGACTTAAAAGCGCTAAAACTATAAATATCGGTGCTAAAATATAAGTTTTATTCTCTCTAACCATTATTAATAATTCTTTAATAATAAAACCGAGCTTATTCATTTAAACTTGCCTCTCAAATTTATCGATATCACTTGATGAATATCCCTCTGCCACTTCCCAATAACTTTCCTCATTTGACGATTTATAATAATTTCTGAAATAACTTTTTGAGAAAACTAATATAAATACTTTAGTAAAACCAAAAAACAAAAAATAAAAAGTAATTAGAAAAAACTGCAGTAGCCATTTTTGAATATTTAATCGAAAAATATGGATGAAGTAGTTTAGTTGATTTAACTTTATTTCAAAAAATTTATTCATACCTTATCTTGAAATACCTAATTTTTTATAAATAGAATCTATTATACTTTCATCAAAATCAATTTCTAGCAAACTTAACGCTTCTTCCCTCGTGATCATTCCCATCCTAATCAAATTACTCATTTCAATATGATAATGAGAATAGCCATAGTTTTCTACAGCTAATTTTGAAGCTAAAAAATTTAACTCACAATTCGTTGATTTTTTCGGATAAGACATTTCCGGATAATCCCAACCTAATTTTTCCTTAATGATTGGAACATAAATATCTGGATGGCTCGGAACAAACCAATGAGGTGATAGAACGATCGCTTTCGTTTTATATTTCTTCCTAGCAATTTGCAATACTTCTTCCATTGACGTTGGAAAATCTTTATATCGTGGATCAGTATGCACGTGTTTTTCCATAAACTCTTTCGTGGCATTCGCCATTTGAGAATATTCTTCAGGATCTTGATCACAAGCACATTTTGATAAAACAGATTTTTTTGAACTCGTTGTTTGGCCCTTCGTCCATCCAGAAATAATTATTGGGATATTCCATTGTGAAGCTATTTCATAAGTTTTCAACATATACCAAAGAGAACAAACTGGACAAATAACAACCTTGGATTTTGTTTGAACAATTTTTTTGAACATTTCTTTCATGAAATCTGTTTCAAAATAAATCCAATCAACTCCTAATTTTTCGACAGTTTTTTGAGCTGAAGCTATATGATCTTTAGGTACAAAGCCATGGTTAAATGTAAAAACCAAAGGATTCATTTTATATTTTTCAACAATATAATAAAGAGAAGCAGTACTATCTTTTCCACCACTCAACATACAAAGACAATCATACTTGCCTTGACCTCGATACTTATTTAGTATTTTTAAAAAATCAGTTTCTAAAAAATCTGGCTCTCCAGACACTTCAGACGTTTGTTTTTTATAATCATTACAAATATTACAAACACCGTTGCTGTCCAAAAATATATCAGGAGCACTTTCTACCAAAACACATTCGACACACTGCTTTTTTTCCACTATTTCCCTTCTAGGTCTTCAATACTACAATCAATTTTTTTCAAAATTTCAATCATCATCTCTCTGTCAAATTCCATTTTTAATTCTTCTAAGGCTTGCTCTCTAGTGATAACCCCTTCACGAATTAACTTACTCATCTCCACATGATAATGAGTGTAACCGAAATACTTCATTGCATTGTAAGCTGAAACAAAATTCATATTACAATTTGTAGATTTTCCTGGGTAACTGTTTTTTATATAAGACCAACCAAGCTCATCTTTTATCATTTTAACATATTCATTGGGGCCATAAGGCAAAAACCAATGAGGCGAAAGAACCATTGCCTTATTTTTTCTTTTCTTACTTCTTTTTAAAAGATCTTCCATAGTCTTTGGAAAATCTTTATAGACACTTTTCATAAGTGGATTCTCTTCTAAGAACGTATTTGTTTCTTTTGCCATTTCAACATATTCAGGAGAATGGACATTACAACCACATTTCGACATGACTTCTTGCTTTTCCGATTGCCCCTTTGTCCATCCAGCGATAATTATCGGAGCGTCGTTTTGCTCAGCAATCTCAAATGCTAAGTCCATATACCAAATAGAACAAGGGTGACACATTATAGCCTTTGACTTAGTCTTCACAATGCTTTTAAACATTGTCTTCATTTGATTTGTCTTATAAAAAAGAAAATCCACACCTAATTTTCCTACTGCTTTTTTCACATTCTCTATTGCATCTTCCTGTTCAAATCCATGATCGAACATAAATGCCAAGGGATTTAAGTTATACCTTTTCTTCATGTAATAAAGAGCCGCAGTACTATCTTTTCCTCCACTGCACATCACTAAGCAATCATATTTATGTTTGCCTCTATATTTATCTAATATTTTTATAAAATCTGACTCTAGTAATGGAACTGAAGGTGGCTTTTTTTCATGATCAATACACAAGTTACATACACCATCTGAATTTAGGAAGATTCTCGAAGAAACTTCAGGCATAACGCACTTTTGGCAAACATTTTTCCCGTCTAAATCAAATTTCAAAGTATTTTCCATTGCTATATTTTAAACGAATGGATTTAAAAGACTAGCTCTATTTTTACTAGACAAACATACTCGACAGTAAGACTCAGTTACTCTTCTTTTAAAACTATCAGTTGCCAATAATTTTCTTCTTTTGTTTGCTCAATAATACTAAGGCCTATTTCTAATTCTAATGATTCTTTAAAATTCTTAATTGGCTCACCATCATCAATTAAAATCAAGGTTTTTGAACCAAACTCTTGCAACTCTAAAAATATAAGAGCTTTCGCTGTGTTTTGAGGACAGGGAATTCCCAGTAAATCTAATTTTTGATCAAATTGACTCATATATAATCTCTTTTAAAATACTTACAAAAACTTCAATTTCTTCAATTTCGTTTAAAATACCTAACGAAACACGGATGGTTTCTGTACATTCTTGATCTGACAAACCTATTGCCTTTAAAACATAGCTAGGGGTATCTTTATTTGAACTGCAAGCTGAGCCTGTTGAAATATAAATCTCTTTTTTTTCTAACTTGCGTAAAATGTCTTTAGCATTTTTATTTGGTATCCTCATACTAAAAACAAATAAACTTTCTTTTAAAACTTCTGCATTAAATTGTATCTCTGGAAGTTTTTCCTTTATCAATTCTGTAAAATATTTCGACAAATTCTCTAACTTATTCAAAGTTTTTTGCTCTTTCCAATAAGCGATCGCTCTTCCAAATCCCAAAATTCCAGAATTATTCAAAGTTCCCGATCGAAGACCAAATTCTTGTCCGCCACCTAAAATAAATGGTGCCATCTTTTGTTGACTATGGACAACTAAAGCCCCTACACCTTTTGGACCATTTATTTTATGTGAGTTGATTGTAACAAAATCAATATTACTTCTTTTTAAATCCAATAATTTTTTTAGAAACCCTTGGCAGGCATCTACATGAAAAATGACTTGATTTGTATGACATAATTTTTGAATTTCATCAATCGGTTGGCATGTTCCAAGTTCGTTATTTACATGCATAATACTACAAAATAAAATATCGCTGTTAAGTTTCTTTTTTAAATCGCTTAATGAAATTATTCCATTTTTATCATTTTCAACATATTCAATCTCAAATCCAAACATTGTAGAGTAAAAACTTAATGGATTTAAAATACTTGGGTGCTCAATTTTTGAAGTTAATATTTTTTTTCTTAAATTATTTCTATTCAAATATAAAGTTGAAAAAATAACCCAATTATTTGCTTCAGTTCCTGTGCCTGTAAAATATACTTTATGTTGATTTGAATTAAGTTCGGTTAAAATCAAATTTCTAACTTTTTCAATTTCAATACTTGTTTTAACACCTAATTTATAAATTGAACTTGAATTACCAAAACAAGAATCATCAAGTGAATTCAAACCTGGGATCAAGGGAGTCGTTGCTGCATTATCGAAATAGATCATATTCTAGATTTTAACTGTTGGGACTTATTCTACAAGAAAAAAATGGTGGATGAGACCACCTTCCTTGATAAATTGTAGACTTAAAGCTTGAGTGAGCCAAATGGAGCTAACCACAGAGACGTGAAGAGATTAACTAAATTAAAGAACTGCAATGCTGAAAATATCTTTTCTTTCCTGTAGAGTTCCATTGCCATTAGCTTTTTTTACTCTTTCAAAAATATCGTTTGAAACTTTATTTCCACTTTTAAACTCGCTCACTGCTTTTTCAACTTTTTTCGAAAGAATGCTTGATAATTTATTTATTTCGGCAGCCTTGTAATCAGGTGTGCCAACTCTTCCGTAGATTTCAGCCAATTTCCAACCTAATTTATTTTCAAAAAATGGCTTTAGTTGATACTTTGAAGCATTTCTCATCGCTTTGTGATGTTTGCCTCGCAATGAAAAAGTTTTTGATAAATTTACATTAAACAATCGCAAAGTTTTTCCCTGCTTAATTGTAATAAAATAGTAAAAAGGATTATTGTTTTGAAAAATTTTCAATAATTTTTCTTCAATCCATAGAGTAATTTTCTCTTCGTTCAAAAATCTATGCTTGCCATCTGCTCCCAAATTTAATTCGGTTGTATTTCTTGAAACAACTTTTTTAAATTCTTCAATAAACTCCTCAGTAAAATATACTTCGGCAGGCTCTAGCAATCCGACTTGAACATAGGGCGTTTTAATTGTTCTTGTGCCTTCTTCAACTAGATCGCATGTTTGAGATAAAACAATTGCGTATGAGATATTTTTCAACCGAACCTTCGGATACATTTGTGAAAATGTAAGAGTATTAGTTCCACCATCATCAAACTTAATCGACTTAAAAGAAAAAATAGTTCCCTGTCTCAAATTTTTCTGAGACTTCGAAATCTTTACGACTTGCATAGCTAAACCTAATTGAGTGCTAAATTTTCGGTGATAAACTTAAGAATATTTTTTTTGGAAGAACCTTCGATAGAGAGCTTCTTACTCTGAGCAGAAGCACTTACTTTCAATGCTCTTTCATAGGCTTTGGTATTCGACACAGAGGACTTTGGTCTTACAATTTTATTCTTTCTTGTAGTAACTTCTTTTTTCATAACTTCCTCCAATAATATTATCGTACATTCTTACACAAAACTCAAGAAAATTAAGTCCTTAGGTAAAAGCGAGGGCCGTTTTTACAGCCCTCGCAAGTTAACTATATGTTATTCCTAAGAGGTAAAACTCTAGCTTGGTTCTCAGGAATGGGTAAAACTGCAAAATTTGCAGTAACTCCCTTAACATCCACCCCCGACATCCTCAGATAAATCTGAAACGTCTTTAAATCAGACCAGCCTCCCATTCTCATAACCTTTAGAGGCTCTACTCCTTGGGATAAAAGATGAGTAGCAAAACAAGCTCTCAGCGTGTGAAAGACAACTTCTTTATTTATGCCAATACCTTGTAAAAATCTTCTTAAAACTTCGCCTGCGTACCCATTTTTCCATTCTGAAAAATGTGGCAGAACATGAGAGTCGTTTGGACGCTCTCGGCGAAGTTCTATTAATAAATTTTTCAACTGGCCATTAACATCAACATTTCTCCAAGTTCCGTTTTTAGGACATTTAATATTTTTTGTTCTTTTATTAAATGATTTTGAAACTCTAATAATGTTGTTATCTAAATCTACGTCTTCCCAAAGCAAGGCCATTAATTCGCCACTTCTCATTCCCGTCAGTAGGGCAAAGGCCCAAATGGGATACCAAGGATGATTTCTGATCTTGGCCTCTAGTAAAAACTTTCGTACTTCTTCTAGAGTCAAAATTGGTTTTACTTTTTCTTCAGAGGATTCAAACCCAAGTCCATAAACAGGGCCTTTGGAGTTTGTTAAATTTCCCTGAATAAAGCCTTCTTCAATTCCCCAGATGAAAACGATATTGATAGATGATTTAATTTTGTTAATCAAACTATCACTGACACCATTCATCTTTGCATGATTTAAAAGATTGCGTCCATCTGATCGGGAAATGTCTGAAGCTGTTTTATTAAGCCAAGAAGAAGTGTATTTCGTGAGTCTGTTAACGTGATCCAAGGTTGAATGATAATTCAAGTTTGAACTAACCAATCCTTTTTTCGCGGCAAGCTCCCAGCGATAAAGTACTTCTTTCCATAGCAAACCTTTTCCTTCTAGCTTTAGCACTTTTTCAGTAACTTCTTTTATTAATCTCTTCTCGTCTTTTAAAGCAGCAGAACGAGATTGAATGTCATAGAGTTTTTTTTGAACTCTTATTCGCTTATTATCTTTTCCACGAATATTGACATACACCTTATAGAACTTTTTACCGTCTTTTTCATATTCAGTAATGGCCATTGACTACCTCCTAGTAGTGAGATGAATCAATAAGCTCATGAAGTTCTAGTTTGTTAAAATAAAGTCGGCCATGAAATTTTCGAGCGTGAATTTTACCTTTGTAAACCATCTGTCGAACAGCATGCGTACTTTTTCTTAAAAACTCTGATGCTTCTTCTGTAGTTATCCATATTAAATTGTTAAAGAACGAGTGAGCATCAAATTGCTCTTCCTTAACATACTCTTTTTTAGAGGGAATGTCCTTGTTCCTATTAATATTTTTCTCCATAAAAGCTCTCCTAAATTAGCCTCTGACTGACGGAAATATCAACTCCGTAAGATTTATTATTTACTGCTTTAAGCATTTTTAAAATCTGTTCCAAAACTTTTTTCGCATAACGAAGATCGACAAAAAACTTATACTGTGAATCCAATTCATTATTTTCTTCAAGTATTTTTCGTTTCTTCTTCATTTCTCTTTTTTCCATTCCTTCCTCTTTTACATTAATCTCTTCATTCATATCTTTTACTCCTAGTATTTATCCCAACCCTGCGTGTGCTTACTCTCTGGGCCTGAAATTGACTCCCGCTCTGAACTCTGGTGAAAGAGAGGGAGTCAATTTCGACAAGGCCCAATTCAGTTTTAAAATCGCAGGGTTGGGTCTTGTTAAAAAATCGTGATGTCTCAGATGTCTTTCAGATGTCACGCACATGTCTCAACTCCAATTAACTAGCTTCATACTTCTTGAGATATTATTTTTTCACCCAAGTAATGTGGTTGCAGAAACTAATTGTTGAGATCAACAAAAACAATTAGAAAATATTTTTAGGCAAATAAAGTTCGCCACGGTGACGATGTAAGAATCAGTGAGGTTGGTATGTCAGTGGAATTATGTCTGAAACTGTCGCCATCGTGGCGATTCGTCGCCACCGTGGCGACGAGAAGTACAAAAGAATTAAGCCCAAATTTGGGCTTAATTAAAGTCTTTTCTCAAAAATACCGATAGAGCCCAAGAGGTTTTGTCCGCTAATGTTTAATGTGAAGGAGAATTTAAATGAAGTACTTAACAAGCTTATTACTTATCGTTCTTATTTTATCAAGCGGAACAGTTTCGGCAAAATATAAAATGCGTAAGCCCTCATCTGAAAATGCAGTTGATTGTAGAATAAGTTCTGAAACAAAAGGTGGCTATACTGGTTACTTTCTCTTGCTTGCAGGAGAACGTGAAGATGATGGCGTCTGGATGAATAAAATTAGCATAATGGAACGTCTTGCAAATTTTCAAATTCAAGGAATATGTAAAGACGATAAAAAAGTGATTCCAGTAAATTGTAAGGTTGAATCTGAAAAAGTTATGGACAATTATACACTAAGCTATGTTTCTGTTGAAGGAGCTAGCAAAAATGACAGTGGTTCGTGGTCAGTAGAGTCAGATGCAACAAAATACTTAGATGACTTAAAAAAGAAGGGGGTGTGCAAAGAATAATTTTATAAATGGCTCACCTAATAGAAAACGAATCAATATTTAATAAAAGAAATTATAAAAACCAAGGCCATTTTTGCAGCCTTGGTTTATAATTTTGAAATTAAAACCCCTCAAGAATAGTTTGCAATACCTTCAGTTTGTCGTCACTAATTCGCTTCAACTTTTTTATGCATCGGTCTTGAATTTCAAATTTTTGTTCCTCTGATTTTAGATAAATTTCAAATTCATCATATGTAGCCCGGTAACACTCTAAAATGAATTTTATACGAGCAGGTGAAAGCTCAATCCTTCCATTTTCAATATGGCCAATAGTGGCCCTTGAGTAACCACAGATGGCCGATGCTTGATCTTGGGATAAATGTTTTGAAATTCTAATCGACTTTAGTGCCATTACTTCCTTGGTAATAATTTTTTTGTAACTGCGGCGGTCAGAATTACTTAGAACATTTTTTTTATAAACTCTTAAGGAAATATTTTTCCCTCGCTTAATTTTTAAAAACTCTTCATTTGAAATTTCTAAAGCCTCAAGGATGTTTAAAAGCCTAGACTCAGATAAGTTATCCCGAGCATTCTCAATTTTTTCGATAGCCTTATCAGATACATTTAGTTTCTTGGCCAATTCCTTTCGGGATAAGCCTTTTGCTATACGTGCTTTCCTTAAAGCTTTTGCATTTGCTTCAAGTCTTCTTTGTTCATTCGAGCGACCTAGCATTTTTACCTCCTTTTGTATTTTCTGCCAGCGTCCCGCTCTCTAAAATTTGTCTATGGAAAACGAATCAAATTATCCTTTTTTACTACCAATCACTGCTACTAAATTTTGACTTGCTACCAGCGTAGCCAAATTAAAAGCCACAAAAAGCCAACGCTAGAGATTTCTAGAGATGTTGGAGCATTGGGATAATTTGAATATAGAAGAAGCTTTTCAGTGAACTTTCAGAACTTATTGATTCTGTTAGTATAATAAGTATTAGTAGTTAGCCATTTGGACACAAAAAAACCGAATTAAAATTCGGCTTCTTTTTTACTTTAAATTTCTTCAATTTTTTTTACCAGAAAAATGGTGGACCCGAACGGGATCGAACCGATGACCTCAACACTGCCAGCGTTGCGCTCTCCCAACTGAGCTACGAGCCCACAAAAATTTAGATTGATCTAATCTATGAGAAGAATGATAATTTATCAATAGGTTATTTATATAGATGAAGTGTTATTTTTTATTGATTTATTTTTTCTTTTCAATGACATCGTGGGCCAAGGAGTACCATCATGCGGTTTATTTGGGTTTTGGTACACCAAATTTTATTTTTGAAGTAAAAGATCTCAATAAGGCTATTGAAGCTAAAATGGTGCGAAACCCTAATGTCTTTTTAAGTTTTGGTTATCAAAAAACCCCAACCCCCATATTTCAATTCACAAAAATCATCCGTTGGTCTTTAGAATTTGGAATTTCTCCCTATCGGGCCAATTTACAAATTGCAGATCGAGTGACCGATTTAACCGGAACTGATGATAATGATGAGGGAAAAGAAGTTGACCTAGGAACACATATTGATGGATTTGTAACTTATTTAAATCCCACACTGGATTTGTATTTTAGTTTTAATGAAGATTATTATGCTTATCTTGGATTTGGTCTCGGACTTGGTTTTGCCCGAGTTAATGGAAGTTATTATCACTTAGACCATGGAGCAAGTGATCTTTGTAAAAATAGCACCACTTCTACTGATATTTTTAACAATTGTGAAAAAAAGTATGTGGATTTTAATCGCATCGCCGCTTCTTCAAATGCTCTCTTTGTTATAGGTCTTAAACATTTTGGGATACGCTATGAACGGGGGGGACCTGAAATCACCATGAGTGGAAAAAAATATACTATTCACAATGAAATGTTCAGTTTATTTTATCAGTATCGTTTTTAAGGAGAATTATGAATATATTTATCAACAGAACACTTAATTTAAAAAAAATAAAGGCCATTGGCTTTGATATGGATTACACCATCGTACGATATAACACAGAAGCTTTTGAAAAATTTACTCATCAAGAAACTTTAAAAAAACTAGTGAGTGAAAAAAAATATCCAACTGAAATATTAAAGCTTGAATTTGACTTTCATCGAGTGATTCAAGGACTGGTGATCGATAAAAGAAGAGGTAACCTGTTGAAGGTTTCAAGATTTGGAAAAGTTAAATCTTCATTTCATGGGCTAAATCCTGTCGATTTTAAAGAGCAACAAAAAATTTATGGCAACGGTGTGATCGATTTATCCGATCCTTTAATTCAAAGTTTGGATACGAATTTCTCTGTCTCAAATGGAGTCATTTACTCTCAATTAACCGAACTTAAAAAAGGGGGATTAAATCTACCTGATTTTCAAACTCTCGCCGAAGATATTAAGGATGCCATTGATATTTGTCATCAAGATGGAACCTTAAAAGGTGAAGTGAGAAAAAACATTGAAAAATATATTATTCAAGACGAAGAAGTGGTACGACTTTTAGAGCGCTATAAAAAATATGGCAAGAAACTATTAATTATTACGAACTCTGATTTTAACTATACGAAACTCTTGTTAACTCATACGATCAATCCTTTTTTAAAAAATCATAAAGATTGGACAGAGTTGTTTGATATCACCATAACTTCTGCGATGAAACCACGATTTTTTAATGTGAATGCTCCATTTTTAAAAATTGATTATGCAACAGGCTCAATGCAAAATGTGGATCATAAAATCACCAAAGGAATTTACCAAGGGGGATTTGCCGGATCTCTGCAAAAAGATTTGGAGCTTGAAGGCGATGAAATTCTCTATCTCGGTGATCATATTTATGGAGATGTGGTGAGTATTAAAAAAACATTTAACTGGAGAACTGCCTTAGTATTAGATCCACTAGAAGCTGAAATTAATTCCATTAAAAGTAGTAAACATCTACAAATCGAAATTGATCGATTGATGCTGCAAAAAGAAAATCTTGAAGCAAAAATTAATGACCTTGATTTGTTAAAAACTGAAAAAGGCATCGAAACTTCTAAAGACGAATTAAACAAATTATTTAGTGAAATCGATAATATCAATATAAAGATTTCAGAAAACTTGGATGAACATCGAAAATATTTTAATCCTTATTGGGGAGAAATGATGCGAGCAGGACAAGAAGAATCTCGATTTGCCGATCAAGTTGAAAAATATGCTTGTATCTATATGACGAAAGTATCAGATCTCATTCATTATTCACCGAGAACTTACTTTAGACCCCTAAGAAGATCGCTGCCCCACGAACTCTAAAAATTGTTCGTAAATTTCATGGGATTTTTCCCCATATCCTCCGGCCATTAAATAGGCCTGAGGTATTTTATTTTTTAAAAGTAAATTAAATATCATTTTGTCTCTTTCTAACATTTGAGACTTTGAAAGATTTATCAACTTTGAACTTTCTAAAACATCTTCTTTATATGGATCGGCCCCATTGACCACCACGCATAGATCTGGTTTTTCAAACTCAAAAAGTTTATTAAGACCCTCGTTAAGACGATTGAGATAATTCTCATCATCAAAAGCATCCATTCCAATATCGATATGTGAAGGAATAAACCAAGGATCCCTTACTGATCCAGAATTGAGTGGCCATCCTTCTTTCATGTGAATACTTAATAACTTCACTTTTGAAAAAAGTTTTGGTCTCATAGCTACGATCTCAGCTGTTCCATCACCTTTATGAACATCCACATCAATCACCCAGGCCGATTGAATTTTTTTATCATTAATGAGTTTTCCAAGTCCAATCAAAATATCATTAACAAGACAAAAACCCCTTCCGGAAAAAGTCATCGCATGATGCATTCCTCCACCTAAAAAATAAGCGAATTGATTTTCTAAGGCCCGATTAAACGCCAAATAGGTGGCCCCAACTTGTAACATGATTTTATTTCGAGCATCTTCAAAATTTAGTCTTGCGCGGTGAGGATTATAGCGATGATACTCACCTTCTTCATCGATTAACTCATAAGTTTTAAGCATCTCTAATTCTAAACTTCGATAATCAGAAAAAAGTCGTGAAATATAATCTTGATTGTGAACTCTTTCTAAATCGAGGATCGAGATGGAAGGAATATCTTTCAAGGAAATTTCAGAAAGCTCTGGATAAAGACTTTTTAAATAGCTAAAGACTTTAAAAGCTCGATCGTCGACGATGGGAATTTCTATTCCATATTCAGAAAATTTTAGGTCAACTTCCGGATGATAAATGATGGTTTGACTATTGATAAACTTCATGAACAATTTCTTGAATCAAATCCTTAGATACTTTCTTTTTTATTGCCTTAACAACTGAATTTAATTGCACTGAATTTCTCGCCCCACAAATCACCATATTTAAATCTAGTTGGGATAAATTAAAATGAACAGCAAATTCAAGTAAACTCATTTGATGTTTTTCTAATATCGCTTCAAGCTTTGCCACAATTTTAAATTTCTGATGAAAATCCTGATCTTTCCACCAAGGGGCCCATGATCGACAATCAGAGGAATCAAATTTTCTATCGGCCGTAACAGATTTCGTTAAAATACCTTTATCGAGGGTTCCCCAACTCATAAAACTTATATCATGCTTCACAAAAAGTTCAGATAAAGATGGATCAATTTTGTTTTCAAAAAAATTAAATTGAGATTGAACGACTTCTATTTTTTCTATCTCTAAAGCTTTTAATAGATCATCGTGGTAAGTGTTACAAAGACCAATATGTTTTATTTTTCCAGCGTTTTTTGCCTTAGATAAGACTTCAAGTGTTTTTCGAATATCAACTTTTTGGTCAGGCCAGTGAATCATGTATAGATCAATATAATCAAAATTCAAACGAGTTAAACTCTCTTCTAACATTTTTAAGGCAATCTTAGGTTCATTGGTCATATTGACCCGACGATTTTCATGCCAATCAACACCGGACTTTGAAACGATAAAAACATTTTCCCGGACATTTTTTAAGGCCTTCCCCATCCTTACTTCAGATAGTCCAAAACCATAAATTGGAGCCGTATCAAAAACTTTGATACCTAAATCATAGCTTTCTTTTAAAAGATCAATGGATTGATTCTCACTAATTTGTCCAAAACCATAGCCCTCACCTTCTCCACTAATGGATGCTCCCCCAAAAGCTAAGGGCAGTTGATTAAAATGCTGTAAAAGACTCATGGCGCAATCCTTTTGTTCTATTGTGAAAGAGAAGCTTGAAGTGTATCTTAAGCAAAGTTTACTGAGATTGACCATGAAAAAAATTTTTATCTTTTTATTTTTTACTTTATGCCAACAAGTTTCAATAGCTGCTACAAATCTAGAAACAGCTATTGATAAATTCCAAAACTTACTATTAAGTTCAAAAAGTTTAAGCCCTGAATTAAAAAAATTACAAGCACAACAAAATAGTTCTAAGTTTAGCTTAATCCATGCTTATCAAAACCAGCTTCCCCATGTGCAATTAGACATTAAAAAAACTAAAGACTTTTATGAAAACAATTCGGCCCTCATGCAATCTTTAGGTCTCACTAAAAATGATTATAGTTATGGACTAAGTTATCAATGGGAATTACTTAATTACGCACTAATTAATCAAACCTTTAAAGAACATACCGATAAAAATCTTTCCCAGATTGAATATGAAAATGTTCAAAAAGAATTTGATATCAAGTTTACCGCTTCTTTTTTAAAAATTATCTTGGCCAAGTATAAAATTGCCACCCTTGAAAACTCTATTAAAAAAGCAGAGACCTCACTAAAAGAAGTTTCCTTAGGTTTTCAACTTGGTCATAAAACAAAAATTGATGTATTAAGAAGCGAAGCTAATACAGTCTCTTTAAAATCTAAAAGATCACTCTATCGCGAAGAAGAAGTGAATCAAACCAACCAATTTTTAACTTTTAGTGGTTTAAACATCAGCGATTTAATTTTTTTAGAAAACTTAGAAGAAAATCAATTAATTCAATTTATAGAATCTAAAACCAAAGTTGAAAACTTTTCTAGAGGTAATGTTGAAAAAAGTCCCTTAATTAAAAAAATTGACTTAGAAATTAAATCGCAAAAACAGGCCGCTTCTCTCATCACCAAAGACGAATTCCCCAGACTTTATCTTCAAGGATCATATACAAACAGCTCAGACACTTGGAGCAATACTCTTCATCGGCCCAAAAGGGCCCATAGTGTGGCCTTAGTCTTATCGATCCCTCTTTTTTCAAGTGGGACTTTAATTACCTCAAGTTTTGAAGAGTATTTTCAAAAAAAGCAAATTGAATATATCAAAACACAAAATCGATTTGAACTTTCCAATAAACTTGAAACAGCTCATATAAAAATCTTAACTTTAAAAGAAACGCTCGATTCAATTCGGTTAAATGTAGAACAATATGAAGAATTATTTAAATTAACTTTAAAATCATACCAATTAGGTAAAAGTTCACTTTATGAATTACTTGATGTTCAAGACAATCTTTTTAATTCAAAAGTTCAATTGGCAGAAGCCAGAATCAATTTATTTGAAATGGCCTTAAACTATCAATGGCAAATAGGAAATAATCCATGAAATTTTCGTTAATCTTTATTTCAACTTTGTTTATCAGCGCTTGCTCATCTAAAGTCGATGTAGAAGCAATAAAAGTCACCACAGGCTCTGTTCAATCAACCGTTTCAACAATCAATTCTGGTACGATTGAAGCTAAAAAACAGGCCATGCTAGCATTTGGAACTGTGGGACGTATTGCCAAAATTCATGTTTCTTTAGGAAGTACAGTAGAAAAAGGTCAAATCATTGCAGAACTTGAAAATGCCGATTTACAAGCGATCAATGAAGAGGCCAATAAAGAATTTCAAAGAACGACTGAGCTTTTTCAAAACGGATTAGTGAGTAATGCCTACTTAGACAATCAAAGAAAAATAAAAGAAGTGGCCAGAGTGAATTTGCAAAAAACTCAAATCATTGCTCCTTTTAAAGGAATGGTGACTTCTTTAGAATTAAAAATTGGTGAATTTTTTCAAAATGCCCAAGTTGGAATCAACAACAAACCTTCAGTCCAATTGATTGATCTTGAACAGCGATTAGTAAAGGGTGAAATTGACGAAGTGGATTTACAAAATGTTAAAATTGGCCAAGAGTCCATGGTGCGAGTTCCCGCTTTAAAAAATCAAAAAATTTCAGCAAAAGTTTCGAAAGTTGTTCCATTTGTTTCGACCGCCAAAGATCAAGATAGAACAAGCCAAATCGAACTAGAAATCACTGATAATAAAGTACTCATACCCGTTGGTGCATCTGCGGATGTAGAAATTGTTACCAGTAAAAAAGATCAAGTCCTCATGATTCCAACTCACTATATTTTAGGAGTGGGAAGTAAAAAATATGTATTAAAAATAAATGATGGAAAAATAAAAAAACAAGATATTGTCATCGGTCTTTCTAATTATGATCGAAGTGAAATTCTAGAGGGATTAAAAAAAGATGACTTAATAGCAAAGGCTCCAGAGGGCATTGAAGTCAGTGATGACACAAAAGTAAATGAGAAGATAAAATCATGGCCCTCATCGAATTAAACCAAATCAACAAGCTTTTTAAAATGGGAGATGAAGAAATTCATGCTCTTAACAATGTTAATCTTAAAATTGAAGATGGTGATTTTTTATCAATCGTCGGAACCAGTGGAAGTGGAAAATCTACTTTAATGAACATCATTGGACTTTTAGATCTCCCAACTACAGGCGATTATATTTTTGACGGAAAAAATGTCATCAACATGAACGACGACGAACTTTCCCACTATCGAAATCAAAAAATTGGTTTTGTTTTTCAAAGTTTTCACTTACTCCCAAAGGCCAATGCTTTAAAAAATGTCATCATGCCTATGCAATATGCAAGCATCTATGATGAAAGTTTAACTGATAAAAAAATAAGTGAAATGGCTAAAGCCGCACTTGATGAAGTCGGTCTCACCCCCAGAATGTATCATAAGCCCAATGAACTATCAGGTGGACAAAGACAAAGAGTGGCCATAGCTCGTGCCTTAGTAAATCGACCAAAAATTTTACTGGCCGATGAACCAACTGGTGCTCTTGATTCAAAAACCAGTCAAGACATTCTCAATTTATTTGAAAAGTTAAATCAATCCGGAATGACGGTGATCATCGTGACTCACGATAATAACGTGGCCAATCGTTGTAGAAAAATTTTTCGAATGACTGATGGAAAAATTGCCATTGAAAGAGGAGGCCAAAACTAATGGTCCTCCAAAAAATTATTCTCAATTCATTTGAAGCCTTAAAAGAAAATAAACTTCGCTCGGCCTTAACTATGCTTGGAATGGTGATCGGCGTGAGTGCGGTTATTCTTTTAGTTTCAGTCGGTACCGGGGCCAAAAGATACATCACTTCCGAATTTGAAAGTCTTGGAACCAATATTATTATTGTCCAACCAGGAAGAACGGATAAAAAAACGTCTATGGGGCCTCCGGTCACATCAAGTAAAGGAAAACTCACTTTACAAGATGTCGATGTCTTAGAGAAAAAGGCCTCCACATTATCTGCAGTCACCGGCGTCATGTTTGGAGCGACATCTGTCAAAAATGAATACTCCACATTGAATATTAATTTGCTTGGCTGTAATGAACAATTCATAAAAATTTTTAATATGCAAATTTCCACAGGAAATTTTATTTCTCGAGAAGAAGATGAATCAGGAAGAAGAGTCGTGGTCTTAGGCCACAATGTGAAAAAAAATCTTTTCGGTTCTGAAGAGGCACTTGGAAAACTAGTCAAAGTTAACGAAAGTGAACATCGAGTGATCGGTGTGGTCAAAGAAACCGGTGATAAGCTTGGATTTAACGTGGATGAAATGATTTTCATACCAACCAAGTCGGCACTCAGACTTTTTAACACAGACAAACTTTTTGGAATTCGGGCCGCAGGAAAAAGCCGTAGTGGCCTAGATGACTCTGTTTATGAAGTGACCGAGTATTTAAAAGAAAGAAGAAATGGCGAAGAAGATTTCACCATTGTCACTCAAGTCACCATGCTTGAAAGCATGAATACCATTTTAAACATGTTAACCTATGCCCTAGCTGCCATTGCCTTTATTTCTATGTTAGTTGGTGGTATTGGTATCATGAATATTATGCTGGTTTCGGTGACGGAAAGAACCAGAGAGATTGGAATAAGAAGAGCCGTCGGTGCTAGAAGATCAGACATATTAAAACAATTTTTAATTGAAGCAGTCGTCATCTCACTTTCAAGTGGAACTCTAGGAATCTTGATCTCATTACTGATTACATCGATTCTCTATCTTATTTTTCCTGGTTTTGATATGCGACCTCCTTTTTGGATTCTTCCTCCTGCATTTTTTCTATCGCTTTTTACCGGGGTGGTTTTTGGAGTATGGCCTGCCAGAAAGGCTTCACATATTCAAACCATCGATGCATTAAGGTATGAATGATGGTTTTGTTAGTTTTTGCTTATTTAAAAGAGGCTCAATCCTTTATCGACTTACTTGAACTTAAGCCATATCCATTATTAAATTTAAAACTTTATAAAAATGAAAACTACCTATTGCTTATTACCGGGGAAGGCATAGTCAACGCCACACTTTGCACGACTTCTGTTCTCACCCACTTTAATCAAGAAATACAAATGATTTTCAATTTAGGAATTGCCGGCGCAATCAATCCCAAAATTTCTAAGTTTGAAATTTTTGAAATTCGCACCAATTACGCTTTTATAAATCAAAAGTTAGAGTTTAAATCTTTTTCCTTTGAAACTAAAAAAACGCCATTAGATTTGCTTACAGTCAATGAAAGAGTTTTAAGCTTGGATGCAAAAAAGCAACTCTCTCACCATGGGGACTTAATAGACAGAGAAGCCTATGGAATTTCTCAAGCCGCTCATTTTTTTAAAAAACCTATCAAGATTATAAAGATCGTCTCAGACGAATTGGCCGATGAAGAGTTTTGTGAAGTGGTTAAATCAAATGCGCCACTGTATTCTGAAAAACTTGCCGATTATTTCTTGGAAAATCATGCTCAAACAAAACCACAACATTTAAATTCAACTAAAAATGAATTTTCAGATATTTTAAATAACCCTCATTTTCATTTCACTCATAGTTTATTTCATCAAACACAAAACCTACTTCAAGATTTAAAACTTAAAAACATATCGCTAAAATCTTTAATTAAAGAAGATTTTTATCTAGAACTTATCAAAGAAGAAATTCCTAAAAAAGAAAAAAGCAAAAGATTGAATCTTGAATTAAAAAAAATCGTCGATCCAATTGGTACGAAAGTAAAAACCAAACTTCAATTTTTGACCGATCCATTTCTAGCTCAAGGCATACATATTAAATGTGACCCTGATTTAGAATCACCTTTTCTTGATATCAACTTTAAAACGACTTCAAAAGAAGATCTAGAGCATAAAGTCATCAAGCTAAAGCAGATTGACTACGACTCAATTGAAAAAATATTTAAAGGTAAAATCTATTGAGTTTTTATGTTTGATAAAATTTTCATAGAAGAAAAATATTTAGAGCATCCCCAAGTCATAAAAGTAAAAAAACTTTTTCCGAAAGCTCCAATAATTCAAATCTCAAAAATTGAAGATTATTTTCAGAAGGCCAAAAAACCTTATCTACAAAAAAGAGAAACCCTAAATTTATTTCTAGGTGAAAAAAAAGGACAACTTGTAAAACAGGCACCAAGTGCTTATGGTCTTTCTGGCGAACCTCACTACTACTATGTCCACGCTTTTAATTGTATTTACGAATGCACTTATTGTTACTTACAAGGCTATTTTCATTCACCAGACATTGTCCTTTTTTTAAATCATGAAGAAATCAAAAATGAGATGAAACAGATCCTTACACTTCATCCTCAAAAAAATGTCTGGTTTCATGCTGGAGAATATAGCGACTCATTGGCCTTAAGTCATGTCTCTGGTGAATTAGAACATTACTACCCATTTTTTAAAGAAAATCAAAATGCTATTTTAGAACTTAGAACAAAGTCCGTGAATATTAGAAATTTATTAAAACTTACTCCACTTCCAAACATGATCGTCAGTTTTTCTCTTTCACCAGATAACAGAATAAAAAAAACAGATTTACTGACTCCCCCTTTGTTCCATCGCTTAAAGGCCATGCAAAAATTAAAAAACCAAGGATTCAAACTGGCCATTCATTTTGATCCTATTATTATGTCTGATGATGTGATTTTTCTTTATAAAGAATTAATCGAAAGTATTGATTCTTATATAAATATTCCTTCTATAGAATACATCTCTTTAGGAGTTGTCCGCTTCACCAAAGATGTTTTTACTAGCGTAAAGAAAAATTACCCAGAAGCAGACTTTTTATCCTCAACTTTTATTACATCCTTTGATCAAAAAGTTCGCTATAGCCGACCTGTAAGAAATTACTTACTTCAAGAAATCAAAAATATTTTACTAATTCACCAAGTCCATGAAGATAAAATATATCTTTGTATGGAAGAATCATGACCAAATTTGTTGGGCCTTATCTAGAATTACATTTTCCTGTAGCAGATGAAATTAGAAATAGTGTTCTTGATAAAGATTATTATTCTATTGATCAATTTTTTAAAAATGAGACCCAATCAAACGGAAGACTTTTTCAATTTTTAAAATCCTACTGCGACTTTTCGGAAATTGAATTTATCCTAGCCGTTCGGACACCACCCGATGATGATGGTATTTGGCATGATGATGGATCAAGAAAGATGGCCTTCTCTCTTTCATTAAACTTATATCCAGAGAAAATTAGTGGTGGACAATTATACATGAGAAAATTTCTTGAGACTGATTCAGTGATCGCTTCAATTTCCCCCCGTCCCTATGGAACCATATTACTTTTTAAAACAGGCTTAGAAGGTTTTGAGCATAAAGTGGAAGGCGTCAACGCCGGATTTCGATTTGTGATTGCCGGTTGGTGCAGTTAAATACGAATGACTTCGTCTAAATAATTTGAAAATAATTCATTTTGATGAGTAATAATTATCAAACCAATATTTTTCTTTTTAGAAAAAGGAATTATTGTATCTAAAATTTTTAGAGCCGTTTCTTTATCTAGTGAACTTAAAGCTTCATCTAAAATAATCCATTTCGGATTGATGATTAATGCCCGAAGTAAACTTAAACGCTTCTTCATTCCGCCAGACAACTGGTATGGATAAAAGCTTTTAAATTCAACTAAAGAAAAATGCTCTAAAAGCTTGTCTATTTCTTCTTTGGGAAAATTATTAAAATTCACAAAATCAAGTTGGCCCTCAACAGTTAACCAAGGAAATAGATCATCTTCTTGATGAACAATGATAATCTCTCGAGTTGGTGCTAAAACTTCTTTATCTTCTAAAAAAATTTTTCCTTGATCAGCTTTTAAATGACCTGCGATAATATTAGCTAAAGTAGATTTTCCAATACCAGAATTACCAATAAGACCTATAATTTTTTTCTCAGAGAATTGAAAATTGATATTGGTGAGAATAGGTTTATTCTCTCTTTTAAAAGATATATTTTGGATTTTTAATGTCGCCACTGAATTAACCTTGATTCAATATATTCAAGAAGTTTATTTAAACTAAATCCAACTGTTGCTATTATCAACATATCAAGAATCATCGCCTCTAAATTTAAGTTGATTCTGTTTAGTTGCAATGAATAGCCTAAGCCTTTATCTGATGAGATCATTTCAGCGGCAACGATAGCCATCCATCCCATGCTTAATCCTATTCTCATGCCTGTAAAAAACTGAGGTAATAAAAGTGGAATATAGAAATGAGTTATCTTTTTTCTAAAGCCTAACTGTAATGAATCAAATGACTGCAAATATTCTTTTTTAATTTTTCCTAGTGACTCATATACATTGGTAGAAACCGCAGGAAAAACTGCTACAAATACAACTAAAAAAGCTGCTTTATCACCAATGCCAAAAAAAAGTATGATAAAAGGAATCCAAGCTATTGGTGGTGGGTATTTTACTGCATCAAGAATGAAATTAAAGATGAAATTTCTTTTTAAAAAATCAGGAAAAAGATATCTCGTTGTGCCAAATAAAATACCAATCAAAATCCCAAGTGAGCCTCCAATCAAAACTCGATAGAGGCTCATAAGGGAATTTATAAATAACTCATTAAAATTAAAGATCATTAATTAAATAATCTTTCATATTTAATTTCTTGCCAATACTTTTTTCAACGAAATCTGCACCTCTCTGTGCTATTTCATAATCTTCTTCGGTAAAGTCTAATTTCATCGTTTTTTTAGATTTTGTTTTAAAATTAGGCTCATATTTTTTTACTAAATCCATTTGCTCTTTAGAAGTCTCTAAAATCTTCGCTTCTTCATTAAACCATGCATTTGTAGCTGCTTCATTTTTCATATAATATTCATAAGCATCTTTAATAGCGTTTTTCATATTTTTTACAATCTTAGGATTCTTACTTACAAACTCTCTCTTCATTAAAACCATTGCTACGACTTTTCCATCATCGATACTTCTCACCAGTCCTTGGCTTTCTAAGCTTGCTGGTATTGGATCAAACCCAGAAAGTGCATCAAATTGATCAAAAGTTGTTGCAGTCTTTTCAATTTTTTTGGCCATAGGGGTATGTTCAGTCATGGCCAAGTTGATAAACTTCACATCTTCTTTTGGCTTCATTCCTGCTTTAATGATTGCCTCTGAAATGATTCTTTCAGCAGCTGCTCCAAATGGCACACCAATAGTTTTTCCTTTTAAATCAGCTACGCTTTTAATTGGGGAACTTGGTGGTACATAGGTACTTGTCCGGTTATACATCAATCTAGAAACGGCTACCCATCCCTTGTCTTTAGAAAATAAAACTGCCGCTGGTTGATCTGCCGTTAAAATCACATCAACTTGGTCACCTAGGGCCAATTCATTTAATTCTGGGCCAAAGTTTTTACCTAAAAAAGTCGCCTCAAGCTTGTTTTTCTTTAATATGTCCGTATGTTTAAACACTTGAACGATATGGCCTTGGATGGCCCAAGGAACTTGCCAACCTAATCTCATTTGAGTCAGTTTTTTATCCTGACCAATTGCGGCAAAACTTAATAACAATGCCATCAATAACATTTTTTTAATCATTTCACTCTCCATGTTGATTTATGGAAAAATAGTAATATATCCTCAAAATATTAGCAAAAGTTTTAATTTAGTTGCCTTTTTGAATGTTATTGAATATATTTGCAACTCGTTATAAAAATTTGAATTACATAGGGTAGATTTATGGCACGTACATGCGATTTAACTGGAAAAAGAAGACTTGTAGCAAATAAAGTTTCTCATGCTAACAATAAGACAAAAACTAGAAAGCAAGTTAATTTGCATTCAAAGAAAGTTTTTGATCCAGCTACTGGAGAAACAATTCGTTTGAAATTATCTTCTAAAGCGATCAGATCTTTAGATAAAATTGGATCACTTACAAATTACGTTAAAAAAAATAGACATCTTTTCGAATAAAAAAAAAGCTCCCTTTCGGGAGCTTTTTTTTTGCCTAATTATTGAGCTTCAACTCTTTCTACTTTAAATCCCCATTTATTAATTGATCTATCAGAAACAAAATCAAGCTTTACAGTATCACCTTCAATATACTCAGTCGTGTAATCCACTCCTGCTCCTGTAACCTTTTCAATAGATTGTCCTGACCCATCACTTACTCTTACATAGTCATATCCAGCTTCTAAATCAAATTTTGAAAAAATAACTCTGACATATTTAGCACCTGGAAATGTGTAAGACTTTGATACGGCTGCATTGTCTTTATAAGGATGATCTGATTCAAAACTATCTTTAAGTGTGATTGTTTTCCATTGACCATTTTTAGGTCCACTTCTTTGTGGTCTTGAATCAGTTAATAAATTGTAGGCATCAATTCTTCCTGCTGTAGCCGTTTTTCCTCTCAATGCTGGTACTGGAACTGAAGTCATCATCACTTTTTCACGAAGTACATCGTGACTCATTCTTCCCTCTTTAGAAAGTAATAAACCGATAACCCCAGAAACATGAGGAGTGGCCATAGATGTTCCAGACATAACTTCATATTTTCCGTTTGATACTGTTGATAAAATATTATGCCCAGGAGCTGCAATATGAACTGAATTTCTTCCGTAACAAGAAAAATAAGCTAAATTATTTTGTGCCGTCAAAGCTGCGACAGATATTACGTTCGGTAAATTATAGCTTGCCGGAAAAGATGGTGTTGTATCATTATTTGATGATTCATTTCCAGCCGCTGCAGTAAAAACGATTCCTTTATCAGATGCTCTTTTAATGGCATCAAATAAAGCTTGAGAGTATCCGCCTCCGCCCCAAGAGTTGCTCATTAAATCTACATTTAATGAAGTAGCGTAATCTATAGATAAAATTGCATCTTCAAGTGTTCCTGAACCATCATCAGTTAAAAACTTAATTGGAACAATGGAGACATCACTCATCACTCCTGAAACACCCACTTTGTTGTTATGTACGGCACCGATCGTTCCCGAACAATGTGTACCATGTCCATGCCCATCCATTGGATTGGCATCTTTGTTAGCAAAATCGTACCCACGAACATCGTCTATGTAGCCATTTCCATCATCATCAACTCCGGCTTTTCCTTGAAGTTCAGCTTGATTCACATAAATATTACTTTTTAAATCAGGATGAGTGTAATCTACTCCCGTATCAATAACCGCAATCTTAATTTTCTTATCACCTTTGGTTAAATCCCAAGCCTTCAAAGCATTTACATCAGCTCCTTCAATTCCCGCCTGGCCTTTCGGTTCATTTGATCCTGTATTATTGAGTCCCCATAGTTTTGAAAATTCAGGATCATCTGGTGTTGATGCTAATGAATCATAGAATGGCGATGACATGACTTTTTTATAACTAAAAGCACTCGCACGAATAGGATCAACCTTATAAATAAAATTTGGTTCTGCGTAGACAACATTAGGGTTCTTTTTTAATTTTTCTATCGCCGTCAAAACATTATCTGTGAAATTGTCTTTAGCAATTTTCATTACAGTTAAATTTTCAAATGAAGTGGTGATAGAGCGATTTTCTTCAACTCCCAATGAGCGTAGATTGGAAGCTTTAAAGCCAGGCTTAAACTTCACAATAATTTCGTTTGGCACATAATTCATTTCTGCTAGCGCGGTCATAGAAAAAAGTAAGCTTGAAGCCAATGTCATAGATTTAATCATTAGTCCCTCCTGGAGTCTGATCAAATTGATCCACAATTCGTGTGTGTTTATAATTTAGGCTAACCCCAACTGATCAAAGCTTCAAAAGAAATAACGCGTGGCAATTTTTACCGAAACAAATTGCCCTCTTTTCATTTTTATGAAAATTGAGAGAATAATCTCTATGATACACAACAGCTCAAAAGCTCCAGTACTCATTAAAAAAATTTCGATCAAACTCTGGACTCTCAGAGATGAAATTGAAGCGCGCATTCAAGAAGAAATTTCTAGCGACGAAAATAAAGAAGTTGATTTGGTAAAAATTAAAGGTTTATACACAAAATCAGTGAATAATAATGTCGTCGCACTAAAGTCGGGCAATGAGTTAGACAATAGTGAAGATGAAATGGCCAAGGCCATGCGTGGCGAAGAAGTTGCTGAAGAGCCTACCGACAAACCAACAGAAGAGACTTCAGATTCAGCTGAATCAGGTGAAACAAATATCATTAGTATTAATCAAAATCAGATAGAAGTTTCTCTCACCCCTCCAAATATTCCTCAAGAAAAAATTCATCGCGGTAAGACCATTTTATCTGAAATCACTATGGATAAAATGTTTTTGTTCACTAATAAGTTTTTTACAGAAGGACAATCAATTGTTGTCCAGTTTTGTATTCCAAAGTCATTTATTTTAAATGCAGATGTCCTTTATTGTCGTCCCTATAACCTAAAGAGCAAAATTATCAGTGAAAACAGCTTCTCTTATAGAGTCATGTTGCGCTTTACTTTTTTAAAAGAAGGCGAACGTGCCCTACTTCGACAATTTTTACAATCCGTTGAGCCTGAATTTCAAGCTGAAGTAAAAACCCAATCAAGCGAGAAAGAGTCTGAATCTGGCTTTGATGAGCTTGACGATCTTGGCCTTTAATTAATTTAAATTTTGATTAAATAACAAAAGTAATGAATAATTAATCATAAGTATTACCATTTATGCTTGGCAGTTTATGAATTTAAAAAAGATTAAAGCGACTCACATTATTCTATTCTTATTTATATGTTTAACTTCCTTTACTTTGTATCTCTCAAGCTTATTTTCTCCAAGTTTTATCAACACTCAAAATCAGTTACTAATCGCTAACTTTTTAGAAGCTAAAAACGCGCCATTAATTAATGAGTTGATTATTACAAATAATAATGGGGAATTTGTTTTTTCAAGAGATATCTCTAATCCTAATAAATGGAATATGATTAAACCAATTGAGATCAATGCCGATGAAAAAATAATCATCAGTTTAATTGAATATTTACAAAACTTAAAAATAAAAAAAACCTACCCTGCGGACAAAACAAATAATACCAATTATAACCTCGCTCCTCCTCTGGCCCAAATAAAATTTAAAGTTCAAGACAAAGAAGATCTCATTTTATTTGGATTACTAAATACGATCGATAAATCCATCTATACTAAAAAATATAACTCTCAAGAAATATACCATGTGGATGCTCCAGACTTTGATTTTGAAAATGCTAAAACTTATGATTTTTTAGTCATGAATGTTTTTCAAATCCAAGATTTTGATCTATTAAGTATTTATTTTAATGGCCAAACTAAAGCTGATTTTGACGTTTCCAATGTAGAAGCTAAATGGGTTGACTCATTAAAAAATATTTATAACCCTGTTAAGATTGAGGATTTAAAATCTAAAGCCTTTAAAGCGCGAGCTCAATTTGTTATAGAAAAACCCAATGAAACTCAATTTAAATTTATTGAAAATCAATTTAAAAAATTGTCTCATAAATTGGTTGTGAGCAATTCAAAAGAAATTAATAGCGAAGTCACATTTTTAATCAGTCAGGAATTTAATCAATTTCCTGGTATTGAACTGCAACAAGAAAATTTCTCTATTGTAAAAATTTCTAATTCATCTTATTACTATTTGTTTAAAAGATCGGATTTAGATTTTCTTCAAATTAAAAATAGTGATCTTGTAAAAGAAAATTAAGACGCTTTTCTTCCGTTGACCACTTTAGAATTCGATGGAAGAGCGTTTTCTTTTTGAATTTTCGATGGGTCCACAAATACTTTTATAAATCTTTCAATAATTTGTGAGTTGTATCTTTTCACTTGCTCTTTATTCATTAAAATTTTCTTCAATGCTTCTGTCGGTTGGATTTTGTTATCCATCATAATATGAACAAAATCATCCGCAAGACAGACGATATTGGCCAAAGTTAAAATCTTGCTTCCCTTTTTCTCATAAGGATAACCTGTCCCATCAAAAGCTTCATGATGCTGAAGAATAATCTGTTTAATCGAATTATTGATCATTCGATTTCCTTCAACCACTTTAAGTCCAAGCTCAGGATGCATTTTAAATTGCTCAAATTGCTCTGGGGTCATATTCTGTGGTCGCATATCAAGAAATTCTTTCGGGAGTAACATTTTTCCAATATCGTGAAACATACAGGCCATCGCCGTAGTTTCAATGGTGGTTCGCGACTGCCATTCAAATTGCTTGATAATTGCCGTTGAATAAAGAGTCACTAAAAAAGCATGGGAATATGCCGACGGGTCAAAACTTTGATAAGATTTAAGAATTGTATAAAGATCTTCTTGTTTCTCAATAAGCTGATAGACCGTTTCACAGACTTCTTTACCTTGATCAATGACCTGTGGTTTTATTCCTACTGTAAAAGCTTCTTCAATAAATTTCTCAGAAACATTTTTTAACATGTTCACTTTGTTTAAAGCCGGCACTGCTTTATTATCCACAATTTTTTTAGTTAAAAAATTGTTATATTGAACAAACTTTCTTCTATCATTATTATGAAAATATAAATATTCTACTTTCTTTTCATTTTTATATTTATCCAATCGCTCTTTTGAAAATGTATCTCCTGCATGCAAAATTTTTAAATATTTATTACTTGAGATTTTAATAAAAATATCAAATAAAACTGCTTGGGAAGAATAAAATTCATCAATTCGAATACTAATGAATTTATCATCTGTTAATTGAACTTCTTCTTCTTCTGAAGCTCCCTCTTTTTTAGGGATTGAATTCATCACATCTGATAAGCTCTGATGTCCTTCTAAAATTTGTTTCAGTTCCACCATTTCAAAAGGACGAACAATGATTCCTGTTGCCCCAAGCTTCACCATTTTTTCTTCAGTAACAGTTTCGTTGTCGACTAGGGCCTTATCATTGACGACAATCAGCACTCTTTGATTGGTGTAGTTGGTTTTAATAAATTTTAGAACCTGAAGACATGAGTGATTTTGAGTTTCGTAATTTAAAATGACGGCAAAAAACTTATCATTGTATAAAGCAAGTTGCGCATCTCTCCCGTTGATGACGCTAGTCACTTCATACATTTGTTCCTGCATATACTTCTTGGACTCTCTAAGCCAAGCTTCGTCAGGATCGACAATTAATAGTTTTAAGGCCAATCAATTTTCCTTGAAGTGAGTTCATACTTCAGGATATTTATCGGATAACTTTAGGATTTTCTTAAAAAAAAAAGGGCTTAATATTTCTCAATTAAGCCCTCTTAAGTGTTTGAAATTATTAAAATTTAGAATTACTTAATTTCTTTATGAACAGTGTGCTTCTTCAAAAATGGATTATACTTCTTAAGTTCTAATCTATCTGGATGAGTTTTCTTGTTTTTTGTCGTTGTATATCTAGAAGGAGTTTTTCCTTCCTTTCTTGATTCTGTACATTCTAAAGTAATAATTACTCTTGGACCTTTCTTCGCCACGGTTTCCTCCACGTCAATTTTAAACAAAGTTGAAATTACACTTTTGTAATTGGCATGACAACCAAAAATTGCTAAAAATTAAGAAATTTTAACGATTAAGAGGTAAATTTGATTGATTTAGATAACTGGACCACTGCCAGATATAAAAAAGATGGGTACTTGGCCTTTATTTCATTTGGTGCAGAACCTAATCACACAGAAGAAATTGAACCTAAATTTATCTATTTTGTGACTATTTCAGACCTCGACTATCAAGAATTAGAACAAAAATCCTATGAGGACATTAAAGAAGCCTTAAATTACTTGAATCAAAATTATAAAACTTGGTCACTCATTAATCTTGAGGCCCCAAAAAGTGATAGCGGTTGCTCAACTTGTGTAGCCCACTGAACCATAAGCCTTGACAAAGACTGTCCTTTCACCTATTTTCATAAAACATTTTTATTAACCTATTATTGTATTAGATCAATAATAATTAGAACCAAGGTCCCGAAAATGAAAGCTAGTATTCACCCAAAATATGAACCAGTAAAAGTTACTTGTGTTTGTGGTGCAGTTTATGACACAAGAAGTACTATCAGTTTAGAAAAAATTGATATCTGTGCTAACTGTCACCCATTCTATACAGGTAAAACAAAAGTTTTAGATACTGAAGGAAGAATTGAAAAATTCAAAAAGAAATTCGGTACAGACTATACAAACAAAGCAAAAAAATAAAAAAAGGCCCTCGAAAGAGGGCTTTTTTATTTGTCCCAAATGATATCTTCAAAAAAAGCTCCACTGGTTTTCTCTAAATTTGAAACTTGAACTTCTAAAACCCAAATGTTTGGAGAAATTATTTCTTCCACATCTTTTAATTTACCTCGATAAAATAAATGATGAGGGAAATCTCCCACTCGATGTCCTAAAGATTGAAGATTTAAAATGACTTTGAATTCAAGACATTTTCTTTCTAAAAATTCATATAACGCTTTACCGCTGGTTTGATTTAATAGAAATTCTTGGTGAGTTAAATAAAAAAGTTTTTCACAGGTCTTTTTTAAATTTTCATGTAAACTATTTTCACCAAAAATAAAAGTTTCCCCATAATCTCCTTCATGGTCAAAAAAAACAGGTCCTACATCAATGAAGAAGTGCCCATTTTTCTCCAGTCGAATGAAAGGATCACTCTCCTCTTTAAATGCACAAAGGGTATTTCTTCCGATGCGAAATTTATGAGGATGCCAAAATTTTATTTCTCCATATTTATTAAATTCTTCATTGAGTAAATTTATTCCATCGACTTCAGACATACCGATGAAAGCTTTTGCGGCAACATCTCTCACGATTTTCTTGCTTAAATTCTGAGCATCAATCAACTTTGATAAATTAAATTTTTCCCCGACACTATTCTTCGACATGACCTCTCCAAGTGTCGCCAACTAATTTTTCTTTTGTAAATTTTATTTTTTCCCCTAAGCTGATATTTTTAAAATACTTCACTTTCTCTTTAGAAAGATTTTTTTTCAAAAACTCAATTTTGATATTTTGATTTTTTCCTTCATGAAATTCGCAGGCCTCATATATAAAACTAAATTTGGTTTCGTTGATAAATTGAATTAAAGTCATTTGAACAACATTTTCGCTTTTATGGACATACGTATTTTTTCGAATATAAACTTGAGCATTCATGGGCATGGTTCTTCGATCAAGGCCAACTAGTTGAGACAATCTCTCCACATCTTCAGAATGAGTGAGTCGCAAAACCTGATGGCACCATTGATTTGGGCATGCTTCGTTTGATGGACAAGGATAGAGAACTTGATAATCAGACATCATCCAATTTCGAAATTGCTTTAATTCTAAAAATAGTTCACTGGTTCCTGGCTCAATAAACATAACAATTTCTGGTGAGACAATGTTCACCAAATCAATGGCCTTTTGAATGCCCATTTCATTAATTGAATTACCAAAAAACAAAGTGGCATTCTCCATCTTAGTTGAAAGTTTATGATGAAATTCAAATTCATTATTTTTAAATGTGTTGCTTAAAATTTTTTCGGCCTGCTTTAACATTAATTTTGACTTATCTACGAGAATTATTTTTTCTTTATGATCAAAACTGCTTAAAGCATAAGAATAAGTTCCGGGGCCGCATCCCATATCTATAAAAGGATTATTTAAAATCTGTTTTTGAATTGATTCTTCTAATTTATTAAAAACAAATTCGAATTTCGGTATATTTGTTGGCAAATAAAATAGTGCATAACTTGAAACCAAGTTTTCGTTTTCTACATAGTCCTGAATATTGGCCCTGTTTTTAGTAAACTTAGCTGAAATTTCACTAATGTTATTGATCACTTCTTTTTCAGAAATTTCAGGATTTAAAAGTAATTCTTTTATTTGGTTTAAATTTATTTTTTGATTCATAAAAAAAAAGGGAGCTTAAAGCTCCCTTAGAAAAGGTTGATTATCTTTTACCGATCGAAACATACTCTCTGGTTTTTTCACCAGTGTAAACTTGACGAGGACGAGCGATTTTTGTTTCTTTTGTTTCTCTCATCTCTCTCCATTGAGCAAGCCATCCAGGCATTCTTCCCAGTGCAAACATCACTGTAAACATATTGGTTGGAATTCCAAGTGCTCGATAAATAATTCCTGAATAGAAATCTACGTTTGGATATAAGTTTCTTGATTTGAAATAATCATCAGCTAAAGCTTCTTGCTCTAATCCTTTCGCAATATCTAAAAGAGGATCTTTCACTCCAAGTTGAGTTAAAACATTATCACACGCCTTCTTAATGATTTTTGCCCGTGGATCAAAATTCTTATAAACTCTGTGACCAAAACCCATCAATTTGAAAGTATCATTTTTATCTTTTGCCCGTGTTAATGCTTTATGTGCATCTCCACCTGATTTTTGAATTTCTTCAAGCATTTCTAAAACTTCTTGATTTGCTCCACCATGCAATGGTCCCCAAAGTGCATCAATACCTGCAGAAATAGAAGCAAAAATTGAAGCATTTGAACTTCCCACTACTCTCACAGTTGAAGTCGAACAGTTCTGTTCGTGATCAGCATGTAAAATTAAAAGAACATCAAGAGCTTTCGCAACATCCTTAGAAGCTTTCATTCCCATCATATTCATAAAGTCTTCACAGTATGAAAGATTTGGACTTGAAGCCACTAAAGCTTCTCCTCTTAAAGTTTTATGAATTGCCGCTGTAATAATTTTAAATTGTCCAAGCATTAAAGCGAAAATTTCATCTTTTTGCGCTGGAGTTGGATTTGGATTATTAAGTTCTGGATAATGTCCTGACATGGCCACTGTTAAACTTGATGCAATCGCCATTGGGTGAGTGGTCTTTGGAAACATCGCCACCATTTTAGTAATATAATCAGGAAGAACTGAATAACTCGCTACCTTTTTTTCAAAAGAAGATAATTCTGTTTGAGTTGGAAGCTTTCCATAATTTAATAAATAAGAAACTTCTAGAAATGAAGATTGTTCAGCAAGTTGCTCTATTGGATAACCTCTGTAACGTAAAATTCCTTGCTCTCCATCTAAGAAAGTGATGGCAGAATAACAAGAACCTGTATTTAAAAAACCGTGATCAATAGTAATGTAGCCGGTATCTGCACGAAGTTTAGCAAGATCAATGGCCTTTTCATTCTCAGTTCCTACAAGGACTGGATACTCTACTACTTTTCCTTCTACGTCTAATTTTGTCGTTAGCGACATAAGTTCCTCCAATATATAAAAAAAAATTAATTAAATTTTTCAGACCATAATTTAGGGTTTTGATGCCACTCAATTAAAGTTTCTTTATCTTTTTTATGAATTAATTGTAACTCAAAAGCGCTTTCAACTAAAACGGAAAAATCTGTCAGGGAGTGAAGTGAAATTCCTAACTGATTTAGTCTATCCCTTGCAGTATTCATTTCATAATCCACAATACAAAGAATCTTATCGCAGTTTAAATCAGCTAGCTTCAATCCATTGACCGCATCGTTCAAACTAGAACCTTGATTGACCAAGTCTTCGATCAATAAAACATTTGAATGAGGCACAAAGCTTCCTTCCACTTGGTTCTTCTTTCCGTGTTCTTTTGCTTTGGGCCTGACATAAACCATCGGTAATTTAAGTCTATCTGCGATAAATGCCGCGTGAGGAATCCCTGCAGTTGCAATTCCCCCAATATAATCATAATCCCATTTTTTTGATTTAATTAATTCTACAAAAGATTCAATGACCAGTTCTCGAAGATCTAAAAGACCTAGAACCATTCGATTATCACAGTAAATTGGGCCTTTTAAGCCTGAGGCATAGGTGAAAGGTTGTTCAATTGAAAATTTTACGCAACCATTTTTTAAAAGACCTATCGCTACTCTTTTTTTTATTTCCGCTTCCATACAATCATCTTTAAACCGTGTTCAATATTAGTCTCTAAAAAATGCTCCGGAGCTGTTAATTTGTCCACAAAATTAAATGCGTCAGAGTTATTTTCTACCAAGTTTTCTAGATACTGAAAGTCATGATGAGGGGAATTTAAAACCGTAAGTACAAGAGCATCGGGAGTTGTCCATTCGACTAATCGCTTAATGATTTTCGGATAGTCTTTTTCCACTGAAAAATGGTCCCCTTGGTGAGTCGGTGGGTCAATTATCACCAAGTCATAAGGGCCTTCTCTTTTGATTCTGCCTAAGGATTTGAAGATGTCATGAGATAAAAATTTCACCTGATTCAAATTCAACTCATTGAGGCGATGATTTTCTTCAGCTCTTTTTTGCGAGCGATGGGACATATCTAAATTGATAACTTTTTTTGCTCCACCCATTAAGGCCATAAGTGAAAATGCCCCGGTGTAAGAAAATAAATTTAAAACATTTTTGTCTTTAGCATTTTTTATAATCCAATCCCGGCCTTGTTCCATATCTAAAAAAAGCCCTACGTTCTGGCTTTTTAAAAATTCAATTTTATAGTTTACTCCTTGATGCTTGACTACAAATTCATTTTCAACAGTTCCGTAAATGCATTCCCATAAAGGCCGATTTAAATATCGTTTTTGAACAACAATACCCGAAATATCTGAATCATAATCAAGAAGAATTTCTTTTATCATAACTATTTCAGAATCTGATAATTCTTTATAAAGAATGATCATCACATAGGGATAAAAGTAATCTATATTAAAACTGTCAAGTTCAGGAATACTTTTTCCACGCCCATGAAAAAGCCGACGGGCCTCATTCATTTTTTTTGGCAGAGTTGCAAAATGTTTCCTCAAATTTTCCATGAAGTCGGTTATACTTTAAAAAAAGGAAGTTGCATATTTGAAAGTATTAACAATCGGCTTTGAAACTGAAGAGGCCAAACAAAATTTAAACATCATAGAATCACGTTTTCAAAAAAGCGAACTTTTGCATCTAAAGCTTGATGATGATCTGGTGGAAGTATTAACTTCAGATGGGCCATATTCCTTTATTATTATCAACCTAGAAAACCAGTTTTTTTCTGCACAAAATTATTATGAAAGTATCACTGATCTCATCGGAAAAAGACCTTTCATTTTTGTGGGAAGCAAAAATTCTGTCAAATCACAATTAACCGCTGAAATCATCAATGATCATTCAAGCCATCATGTTTTAGAAACTCCCATGACGCTAGAGAGTTTCAAGGTGGTCATTAATCAATGTTTAAATTGGGTCAAAGAAGAAGAATTTGAGCAATCAATTGTCTCCCTTGATCAAAAAGACTTAAGGGCCATTCGCCTTAGAAACTTCACCCTATTTGATCAAATTCCTTACGATGGTTATATAGAAATTATTCCAGGTCAGTACGCTAAAATAATTTCTAAGAACAAATTTTATTCATACAGCCTAATCAGCCATTATTCCAAAAAAAATATCAAGTTTATTTATCTTCATAAAGATGAACATATCAAGTTTTTAGATAATTCTATTAAGAGTTTAATTATTGTTTATAAAACCAAAGCCTACGAAAAAGTAGGTATTGTGAAAGTTCATGCTAAGACTTGTTTTTTCATTCGAGAATACATCAGAACCGTTTCTGTTTCTGAAGAAATAATTGAATTAGTGAAATTGTTTACTGAATCTGTCTATCAAACTGTGAGAAACAGTCAGTCCACCTTAAATCTTTTATTAGAATTTGAATACAAAACTGAAATGAATTTTGCAGAAGAAAGTTTGATCACCGCTTATATCTCTGAAGGTATCATGATTAAACTTGGCTGGTATGGAGACATGACGAAGGGAAAATTGGCCCTCGCCTCTCTTTTACAAGATATTCACTTATCCAATGATGAATTTATTAAAGTAAGGCACCTAAGTGATCCAAGCTTTAAACAATTTTCTGAAGAAGACAAAAAAAGCTTTTTAGAGCATCCTTTAAAAGGAGCTGAAGTCGCTAGACTTTTTCATGGCTTTTCTGATGTTGATTTTATTATTTTAGAACATCATGAACATCCAACAGGAGAAGGTTTTCCAAGAGGAATCAACGTGAATTCGATCACGCAAATTTCAAGTATATTTATTTTAACCACTCACTTCACTTCAAGACTAGCGAAAAGCCAAGATGGAATATTGGCCAAAAAAGATATTCTAGCTGGAATGAAAAAAATATTTAAATCTGGTAACTTCAAAGAGCCTATGCAGGCATTGATTGAATCTTTAATTTAGATTTTTATTTTTATTAATGTTTCGATGATTTTTTTATAGGTATGTTTTTTAAATTTTTCATTCAATGTTTCGATAATTTCCCCAATATCTAATTCAGACAAAGGATCATTTTCTTTTTTCTTTAAAAATTCATCAACGAATGCTTCTGAAATAATAATGATTTTAGATAATGGTGAAATATCATCCTTGTACTCCATGGCAAAGCCCACACCATTACTCATTCCATGATGTTGTTTAATTAACAAATCAGCACCCATCGGGCATTTTTTAAGTTTGGCCACCATTTCAGCAGAAGACTTGGCGTGATTTAAAACAATGTCTTTTTCTTTATTGGTCAATTCATTTGAAAATAACAAATCTTCTTCGGTTTTAAAATGAGGATACTTTTGATAGATAGGAGCTAAATGAATGTCGTGAAAAAATAAAACAAAATTAATTTTTTCAATATGGGACTCTCCTCCCCATGGGACGTTTCGAACAATATGAGAAGCCACGTAGGCACTCAACATCGAATGAGTATAAATAAAGCCATTTTTTTGACCTAGAAAAAGTTTTAAAAGGGATTTTAAATCTGGAGAATCTGATACCACTTCATCCATGACTCGTGCACACTGAGAAGCAAGCCCCACAACTTCTGATGAAACTTCTTCACTTAAAAAATTAGAGGAAACAAAATCAAAACCTGAACTTAGTCTCTCTGACTTTTCCCCTGTAGTTAGATCTTCTGATTCTTGAATTAATCGACATAGTTCTAAAGAAATTTTTTCAATGAAAATTAATCTATCTGATGAACTCACATAAAGTTTTTTCACACCTTCTGATTTTAATTTTTTTACAATTTCATCAACTTCATGTTCTTTATTTGCAATTAATACATAATCTATTTCATCATTTTTTTTCTTTAGCTCTAGATAAATCGGACAAGGTGTGTGTTTTAAGGCCAAGCAATATTCAATCTCAATGGGATAGTATTTTGCCACACTTAAAGAGGCCATGGTCTTTGCTGTAATATTTAAAATTTTTGCTGCAGAACGAATAATATTTTGAATAGAATAGGAACTAGAAACTTGCACAGTACGATTTTCTGGATCTTCGAATTTTCCCACCACAATAATAGGAGTATCTACTTTTTTCAAAGTTAATCCAAGAATAATATGCCCGACAACCTCAATTCCTTTCACAGTATCAAGTGAAATAATTAAATCTAAAGAATCTCCTTGAATCACTTCAAGAGCTTCGGCCTTAGAACTTACATTAATAACTTGTGCCGCCAAATAAACTTCTAAATTGGTGGTATACAGTTGACTTAATAATTGGTTATCTGAAACCACTAAAACTTTAGACATTTCTATCCTTTTTCATTATGCTCCCATTATTTTACCATCAAAAAAAAAACCGTGTAAAAAATAGAGGCCATTATGCTTTTTAAATCAGAATTAATTCAAGGAACTTTTCTTAAAAGATACAAGCGTTTTTTTGTCGACTTTGAAGTGACCGATCAATCCGGTCAACCACAAGTTCTAACGGCACACAATGCTAACACTGGAACCATGAAAAGTTGTATTGGTGAAAACTATAAAACCTTTTCAAGTTTCCATGATGATCCAAATAGAAAATTAAAATACAGTTTAGAAATGCTTCACAATGGAGAGAGCTTCATTGGCATTAATACTGGACTCACCAATAAATTAGTTCATGAAGGAATTTTAAATGGAGTTATCAAAGAACTTGAAAATCCCTCGCTGATAAAGCCGGAATTTAAAATTGGAAATAGTCGAATAGATTTTTATTTAGAGTATGAAAATAAAAAATGTTTTGTGGAAGTTAAAAATGTCACACTTAGAGAAGGAAAAGCTGCAAAATTTCCTGATGCAGTTACAGAAAGAGGACAAAAACATCTCGAAGAATTAATGGAGATCAAAAAAAATGGTGATCGTGCCGTGCTACTTTTTATTGTCCAAAGAGAAGATGTGGAATATTTTGATTTAAATAACGATATCGATAAAAAATATTCAGAATTACTTTTAAAGGCCATGGAATCTGGTGTTGAAATTTTGGTTTATCGATGTGACTTAAATTTAAAAGAAATAAAAATTTCGAAAAAAATGGAAATAAAAAAAGGGCCATAAGGCCCTTTTCTAAGCTGCTTTTTTATCTTTGTTAAAATCTACTTGAATGACATTGTCATAACTCTGTCCACCTTTCTTTGTGGCCATTAGCTTTTGATGATTTTGAGCTTTCAACTCTTTTTTCGTCAGCTTCTTCTTTTTGTTTTTATCATTTTTATCACCCATAAAAACTCTACCTCCCTCATAAATTCAATGCTTAATTGATAACTACCTATCGGTATAATTTTAAAAAACCTGAGTTTTTTTGTCGGAAAAGATGATTTATTTGAGCTTTTTTATGTATTTTCAAATGATTAGCAATGTGAAATGATCCAGAAATGAAAGCTTTATTTGGAGTCGGATTAAGATCAGTCCATTTTCACTATCTAGAGGAACATAGACCTAGAGAGATTGATTTCTTTGAAGTCATTACTGAGAATTTTTTTAAAACCAAAGGAAGACCGAGAACTTTATTAGAAAAAATCAGACAAGATTATCCCATCACTTGTCATGGAGTTTCACTTTCCATTGCTGGTAATGATGACATTGATTTAAATTATTTAAATGCTATTAAAACTTTTTTTGATGAAATTTCACCAGTCGGTGTTTCAGATCATCTTTGTTTCACTAGAGCAAATGGTTTGAGTGTTCATAATCTTCTCCCCTTTCCTTTTACAAAAGAAAATTTAACCAACTTAAAAAATCGCATTGATTATGTTCAAAATTTTTTAAAAAGACCCATGAGCTTTGAAAATCTCTCCGCTTATTTGCAATACACTGATTCTGAAATGAGTGAGTGGGAATTTATCAGTGAACTACAAATTACTACTGGATGTAAAATTTTACTAGATTTAAACAATATCTATGTGAACTCTTTTAACCACAAATTTAATCCTGAACTATTTTTATCTAAAATAGATTTTAAACAAGTGACCGAACTACATGTGGCCGGATTTAGTAACAAAGAAACATTTTATTTTGATAGTCATTCAAAACCTGCTTATCCTGAGCTTTTTGAACTTTATAAAAAAGTCTTAAATCAAAGATCTGATCTTCCGGTTTTGTTTGAATGGGATGAAGACATTCCTGAGTTTTCTATTTTAGAAGATGAAGTCTTAAAATTTAAAAAAATTTGGAACGATCATGGAAAATAATTTTCTTGAATCTAATCTCATCAAATACATCAATTTATCAGAAGATAAACCTGAAATCCTCATGGATAAAATTATTCCTGCGGGAAATTTATCTAATCTTGAAGCTTTAGAAGTCTATCGAGATGATTACTTTGCTAGACTAAAAGAGGCCATGAATCACCACTTCCCTAAAACTTTAAGTTTAATCTCGAGTGAAGATTGGGACGATCTTTTAATTGATTATATCATCGCAAATCCTTCTCCCTTTTATGATCTAGAAGATTATGGTGAGAATTTAGATTCTTTTCTTTTAAATCATCAAAATAACTTAATAGTAAAATATCCATTCCTCGTAGACATCATTCGTTTTGAAATAAAATTTAAAAAGCTTTTTCATCAAAAGTCTTCTTTAGGCTTAGACACACTAGAACTTCAAAACGCATTTATCTCTGATCAAGAAATTTGTTTAACTTCCACTCATTTTATTCATTCATCTCATTTTCCTATTTATAATTTGATCACTCAAAATGAAATTGATTCAAATCTAGAAGATGAGAATGAAAAAGAGCATATATTGGCCTTAAAAAAAGATGACAAAATTTACATTTACAAACTGTCAAGGCCCGAGTTTTTGTTCGTGAATTTTTTTCAAACGCCTTCTAAATTGTCCCTAGTGCTTGAAGAACTCGAGGACAATTTGGCCCCACAAGTTTTAGAAAAACTTATTCGCCTGCTTTCTGATCATGGCGCTTTCGTGAAAAATTAGCTATTTCAACATTTGACCTAGATGCGTTTTGTCACCACAAAGTTTGGCATGAAGTCTGCACATATGCCGGCAAGTTTAACTTTGATCAAATTTTGGGGGAAAAATGAACAAAGCTTTTTTTATGACTCTAGGTCTATTATCTATTATTCAATCCTTTTCATTAAGTGCGTCTGAAAACGTCTTAGCATCTATTTCTAATGACGAAAATAATGAAATTTATCAGTTTATCGCTGAAGTAAATGATACCACTGACGAAATTTCACTTTTTTACAAAGACGACTTTGTTGATGGTAAAAAGATTGAAAGAGAAAATCTTGATTCAAGAGAACTAAGTCATCAAAACGGTTTAGTGCTTGAAGAAAGAAGTGGCCATGTGGTGATAAGTCTTAAAAGCCATAACTTTGATAAGAGTCGTGGTGGGATTATCGAAGTCGATACACTTTATAGTGGACTTAGCGGCGATAGAAAAAAATATGAATTACATTTAGCAAAAGATTCAACTGGCTGGAAATTATTTAACGGCCGTCAAAAAATTTCAAAACTTCATATAGAAGTTAACAAAAAAGCATTCCTAGGTTCTGTGGGTGTGAAAAACATCCGCATGGAATAGCCCCTCTTGAAGAAGGGTGCTTATGCACTCTTCTTCTCTTCATCTAGTATATCTAGTTCAAACTGATCTTTGGTTTTTTTAACGATTTGACCTAAGACCGCTTTCAAATCCACTTGATGACCTAGGGCCTTTAAATCTTCAAAACGCGTGAAGATATAAAATTCTTGTTCGCCAGATCTTTGAGCATTGGCCAGATTACAATAAAAATTCAAGATACGACTATCTAAATGAAAAGTCCGATAATCTTGGGCCATGATGATCAAGCGATCGTTGATATTTTTCCAAATTTCGTGAATATTTAAATCACCTTGTTTTTCATAATGCCCTAAAGGAATTTTCATTTCCATAAATTTAGAATTTTTAATTTTATGAATGAAATTTTTATCCTTAAATTTTAAAATCATTCCCGCTTCTGAGACTTGGTGAATTTCCACTTTGTCATGATAATAATTGATATCATTATCTAGTTTTAAGATAAGTGGAATTTGTGAATTTAATCTGAATGAACGTAGATTGAATGGTTCAGATAAAATTTTTCTCATGATAAATTGAGCATAGATTTCTTTATTAAACCACTTCATAGAAGTGAGGGACTGATAAGGGCCTTGTTCGGAGTCTAGTGAAAACAATATTTCGTTTTTTCTTTCAAACCAGGTCAATCTAAGCCTTGCATCTGTATAACAGTCATACAAATTATAAAGATCGGTTTTAACTATTTTTAAATTATTACAAAGCCAAACGTTGGTGGACTTAAGTAATTTTAATTCGTCATTTAGGGCGATGACTGGTGAAGCATTTTTGAAATTGGTATAAAGAGATTTTTGCCATTTACATGTTTCGTCCCAATTGGCCCAATGAAAGCTAAAATTGTTACTTAAAACAAGCGGCTCTTGAAGCTTCTTTTTACCAATGTAGTTTTTTAGACTATCCATAGAATTTCTCCAGTTATAACAGATAGAGAAATTCTATAGGCTAATGAACTTGTCACGAAGCACTTCTAAAGCTATTGAAATTTCGAAGAATACCTAAGAGGATTTTGAGACATTTATTTGGCAGTTAATGTTTAAATAGAGAATATCTAAGAGAATGTCTAAGTGAAACTTAAATTTATTTAGGCATTTGGGCTTTGGCCTTTTCTACAAGCTTATCCACATCCCCATTACCCATTTTCTTTAAGGCCTCTAATGAGTCCTGATAGTCTTTTTCACTGATTTGCCCACTATTTCTCATGTTTTTTAAAGACTGTTCAATTTCGCTTTTTTCCACCTTAATATCTTTTAAGCCGATTAAATCCACATCATCTGCAAAAATTTGAGTGGAAACGAGAAGAGAGAAAATTATAAGTGCTTTTTTCATTGATTGCTCCGAAGATTTAAATGTGTATCGGATGATTTTAGCATTTTCTCAATCGAAAGATGCTATTTCCCCTATATCCAATAACTTAAAGTCTTAGAAGCTATTATTTGTGCCGCAATTTTTTGTCAGCGTTTTTTTAGAAGTAGAAATTTCATTTTAAATTCCTAATCTTTTAAATTTTGCCATCTGGTTCATTTATATCTATTGGGCAAATATCAGCATTGTCAATCGTTTTCAAACTTTGAGGGTTCAATAATCCATTTGGACTAACTATATCTAAAATATCTATTTTAAAGACAGTTCCTTTCTTTAAATATTCATCTGCATCTTTCCTTACATATGTATCACATACCCCATTTTTATCTATACTATTTAATAATTTAAAAAAAACTAATCCATTTTCAACTTTATTAACATGAATAAATCCACCTAGCTCGTCGAAATCCCACATCCAATTATACTTATTCTTTATGCTTTTTATATCCACATGTTTATTATCAATGGTCGTTAGGTTTTTATGCTTCGATTTAAATTGAATATCAATTATTTTCTCTAGCGCATTGCTCGCTATAACTTTTCCCGCTTGTTCCCTTACAGGAAATGAACACTCATCTATCTTTTCAAGCTTAAACCAAATTTCGCCTTTTTTGTTAAAACTAGGAAATTGATACCAAGTATCTTTTCCATCTTTTTTTTCATTCCATGCGATTAAGGTCCCATGTTCAATATTTAACTTCTTGGAATATTCAACTGCATACATAGGATCCGTACTACCCAGATCGCTAATGCTATAAAGCGCAGAATCTCCACTTCCAATCCAGTAAAATGGAAAATCGACTTCAACATAAGGTACTTGTTTATAGCTAAGATACATTTTAATGTTTTCTAACTTTTTACCTTTAAAAGAGTCATAAAGATCAAATACTCGATATCTTCTTTCTTTTGAAATAATACAATTACTAGAGTTTTTGCACTCATCTTTTATTATTTTATCACCTGAAATATACTTGGTGAAACCATTGCAATCCTTACTATTTGGCTCTAATAATTTCAAATTCTTTAATTTTTTTGAGATTGTTTTTTGAAAAACAGTTTCTTCTGCTTTTAAACTAGTAAGAAAAGTTAAAAAGAGTAAAAAGGCCAATTTCATAGAACTATCTCCTAATTTGTCCTCGTCCCATCCGTGGGACTTGCCCTTCGGGCGCTAATAGCGACCAAAAATATCATCCTGATATTTTTGTTATCATGGTATTTAATTCGTTTTTGAATGTAGTCTTCGTTCAAATAATTCATAAGTAAAAAATAATATTAATCATTATTAAAAAGCACTTCTATTATTTAATTTTATTTAATATCTTGTTGTTTTAAAACTACTAGTAGATCTCATTATAATCTTAAAAAATCTAAATACTACCGGACCGGAAGATTTTCAGTTTTTTTATCATTTATCAGTTCTTCCTTGCTAATTTTTGCTTTTGTTTTTAGAATTTCTTTTTTTAATTTTAAATCTTTGACTAGTGTATCTTTTTTTATTTGATCTATTCTCTTTTTTTCAAGTATGTTAACTTCAAAATTATCTTGTCTTACACCTTCAAGAAACTGTGCTCGAATTGAGAAGACACTACAAAACAATGAAATTATCACTAGCACTCTGATCATTTACCCCTCTCTTCTTTTTGAAAATCTTTTTTGTTAACTTCTAAAAAACAAGCAAAACTGAACTCATTATGTATATAATTAATTGAAAAAAAGCCATTACGATCAAGCATTTTATTTAGAGGAATTTTAAATAAAGTCCCTTTGTTAAATTCAACCTTGAAGTTCTCTTCGTTAATGTTACACTTACCTTCAGTGCGATCTAGAATTTTAAAAAACAATATTCCCTTATCAATTTTTTCTATAAAGATCAGCAATGACCACCCAAGTTTACCAATTGAATTATGATTAAATTGTAAATTTTTAACATTTAACTCTTCATTACGATCGGTTGTAATTATTTCAAGATTACCTGAGTGAAGCTTTATTCGTAATGCGTATGAATTAAAATTTTCGACTCTTTCACTACTCATATAATCTCTGATTTCATTTTTACATTTCACTTTCTCGTCATCTTTTACCCAAAGAGGCCCACTTTCGTTGAAACTTGGCAATCTAAACCATTTTTGATTATTGATAACCTTTTCTTCCCATATTACAGGAATAGGGATTTCAACTGCACCTTCTAATACCCCAAACTTATCAGGTAAAAGATATTGCTCTTTGTAAGCAGTTCCTATCCATGCATAACTTACTTCATTTCCATTCTCATTTATCTTATAAAATATAAAATAATCTGATCTCGTACCTTTCTCTAGAGAAGAATACAATTCCTTAATAGAATAATTATTCTTTTCATTTAATAGACATTTTCCATTTCCGACACAGTACATTTTTTTTAAATCTTTTCCGCTACTGTAATTAATATTTCCACATATATAACTATTGATAGAATATGTTTTAATTGTAGTAAGCTTATTTAAAAAATTATCATAGAACTCACTCGCACTAGCCGAAAAACTAATAAATACTATAACTAATGCCAAAATGATTATTTTCATAAAAAGTCCTTTCCTAAGGAAAAATTAATGATTTAAAAATCTCATTTCTTGATTTCAAAATCAAATTTCGGCTTGCCCAAGATACTCTCAATTCTTTTTAAATTATCATCATAAAGTCGATTTACTATACTATTTGTTACATTCAAAGTTGCAAAGTCGTACTCTGGAAAATTATCTTGAGGTGTGCGTAGGCGCTTTAGTGGTTTACTTAACCTTTCTGGAGATTCATAGGATATAAATATAACTAGACTTCCATCACCATACTGAAAAGCATTTGATGCTCGACTCATGGGGATGTCTTTATTTTCATCATATTTTCCATGTGAAACATAAAAAATTCTATCTTTTGATGTCCATGATTTTAGCACTTCATAATAAGTATCATCATTATGTGTTCTGGAAATACAGATTGAAACGATTTTAGCATTTAATAAGATTTCTTCAAACTTCTTATCATCCTTGAGTATTTTATCTTCAGTGAACCAAGTCTCGAAAGGAAAATAATTAGATTCTTTCGGAATTTTATAATTTCTACCATTCGGATAATACTTTGGTGAACCAAGATTGCTATGTAATTCTTTTACCTTTTTTTGATGGACAGGACCCCAACTGGTTTCATGACTTTGAAAAGTAGAGAAAGTGTTCCATTTGAAAATGGAAAAAGACTCAATTACACCACTTGGGCTATTTTTGTTAGCAAAATATATAACCTGATTATTTGGAGGTAGCTCCCCGTAATTATTTTCATTTGGGTCGTGAGGATCTGTAACAGTTAATTTTTTTCGATCATATTTACCTCTTGAGATTCTTATTCGTCTATCGCTCGTTTTCCAAGATTCGTAAACTTCAATAAAAGCTTCATCATCCTCATACACGACTTTGCCGATCACTATTGTCTCAGCTTCAAGTAAGGGGACACCATATATAAGATCATTATTTAAAATAGCATACTTTGTAGCGAAGCATTCGAATGCAAAAAAAAGTAAAAAAAGAAAAAAAGTTTTTATCATTTTATCCACCTTAAGGAGACGGTACTCCACCAACTTTCGAACAAGGGACATTTTTATTTTTATTAGTCAAACTGAATTCCTTTTGGTTTTATAACTACTAGTAGGTCTCAATTAAAAACCTCACTTGAAATTATACTTTGGTTTACCTAATGTTTTCTCTATTAATTTAATATTTTCATCTGTAGCTTCCAATATAATTGTATTTGAGTATTTGAGGCTTGCAAAGTCATATTCTGGATACTTGTCTTGAGGATTAAATTCTCTTTCCAGTGGCCGATTTATCTTATTTGGGGGAAGGAAGCTTATAATTAAAAAATTCTTAAAATTTGATTTGAGTTCTTTCCAGTCTGGATATCTATACCTAAGTGGTACTTCTTTAAGATCATTAAAAGTTCCATGTGAAAGGAAAATTTCACGATCTGGCGAAATCCAAGAATGTTCTACTTTTAGAATGAAGTTTTTATTTGATTCAAAAATAAAGCCTTTTGAGATTGATCGAGCTTTCTTCAATAATTTAATAAAATCTTCTCTTGTCTCGAAATTAGTTAAACCAATAGGGTAGATATCAAAGTCATAAGTTTCCTTTAATGACGGTATGGTATATTTTTTCCCATTTGGATAAAACTTTGGACGCCCAATTTTTTTGTGAATTTGAATTTGTTCATCTTTAGAAATGACTTCCCAGTGAAATGTACTATGCGCCATCATGGTTTTAAAATTATCTGTCTTAATAATGGAAAAACTTTTATTTATACTGTCTTCTAAAACAGTACTACTAAAAAAAACTATCGAATCTTTTGGTGGCAACTCAAATGGATATGGAAAAGATTCATCCAGTAAGTTGACATCGTACTTCCCTTGTGAAATTTGAATTCTCTTCACACTTGACGTCCAAGATTCAAAAACATCAATAAATGCTTTATCTTTTTCATAGGTAATCTTTCCAATCGCCCGAGAAACAGAGGGAGGTCCATAGTGGTTAAATCCTCTTATGCGGGGTTTTGCATTGGCAAACGACTCATAAGTAAGAATGACAAGTAAAATAATTAAAAAAAACTTCATGCTATTTTCCTACCTCTTCATATTTAAAAAATAGTTTTTGTAAAAATCTAGATTTTCAATTTTAAATGAACAAAACTTTTCACCTTCCCAATCTTCAATCTTTCCGTAGGATATTTCTGTTATTCCCTTTATCCTTCTTGCGAAAAGTTCATCTCGGAATTCAGGATACATAGACAAAGTTGAGATAACGGTTACTTCATTTCTTGGACTTCGAGCTAATGGATGTGAAATGATATTTAAGCATTCTTGTGCATTTATCATTAAGGCACTGTCTTTATTAATTTCGTGACTATTTGTATCTAGCTTTTTTTTAATTTCAAGAACATTTTGAGAGTTATTTTCAATTTTTTTAGCGGCAATAAGTTCTTTTTCAATGTTTAGCCATTCAACTTCTTTTCTGTAGAAATTCTCATAAGCAAATGCGAATTGCCGTGCCACCATGACTAAATTGTAATCTTTGAAGGTTCTGTTTATGTAAATATCGATATCATCTCGAATACCATTGTTATTTCGATCAATACCAATTGGTTGATTTTCAATTTCTTCTTTGGTTGGAATTGGTGGTTCAATCTCACCAAAGTATATTGGACTTTGAACTTGATCTGCTTTTTTAAGTTCAAGTGCCGGAGTTATGATCTCTCGATACTTCGTACTTGAACATCCAGAAAGTATAAAAATTAAATTAATTATGATTATCTTTTCTCTTTTTTTCGTATCCACTATCTGAATTCCTTTTCTCATACCTTGACATCTTTTCGTCTTTTACTCTTTTAATAATTTTACTCTTTTATAAAAAGAGGCACCAAGTGTATTTTATTTACAATTCGGTCTTACTTGATATTAATTGAGGCTTTTTGTTTCCCTTTATTGCTCTTCTTTTAAAAAGGTTATTTGGCTGTTGTCCTATTTAGGATTTAGTTCAAGGTTCGGACTAATTAATTAGAACTTGTTGTAATAAATTGAAGCTAACGACTTTGTCCGTTATAATGTATTTATGAAAAACCCTTTTGAACTTATCGAGCAAAATTCACTGAGTTTTAAACTCACGCCAATTGCCTTTCGAGAAATCTTTTTTATTCCAGAAAGTCCGTGCGCCATTTATGCTCATCAAGATGGTTTATTAAAAGTGGTGATCGCTGCCAAGACTGAACTCACTAATAATTTATTAAAAGATTTGTTACAAAAAAAATTGGCCAATTTATTTGTGCTTGAAGAAGATCGAGAAAAATTGCGTTTGGCCCAACAAGAAAATTTAAGAAATGTGATCCGCTCACTCTCCATCGGAAATCCTCTAGAAAAAGCTAAACTGGTCTCTAATCTCTTGGCCATCAATTTAGTCTATCTCTACGAAGAACCAACCAATGATGAGCTTTTAAATCTTCAATTTCAAAGTGCCAAAAATTTTGCCACTTTTTTATTTAATCGTCCTCAAATTCACGATGATCTTTTGAAAGAATTTTTAAAACAAAAGCATCATTTTATTTTTGCTCAACCTTTCATTTCCACACTTCTTCTTTTAGGGGTTCTTAAAAACTCCAGACTGTATGTGGATAAAGACATCGAGTTATTTTTTCTCACAAGCTACTTAAAGGATATCGGCATGTCCGCCATCCCCACTGAAAAATACAATCAAGAAAATCTCGAAGAGCACGACAAAATTCTTCTCGCCTCTCACCCAGATTTGTCCGTGAATATATTAAAGGGGCGAATTCCGCTTCCGCCAAATCATTTAAAGATCATCGAAAATCATCACATCTATTCGACTCTAACCAATAAATTAAATCTTGGTCCTACGGATTCAAATGGCAATGTTTTTGGCTTTGAAACCATGATGATTTCAGTGATGGACACCATCGCGGCCATGACCACTGATCGCCCGTTTCGAAAAGCAGAAAGTTTATTTAAAGCACTTGATCTCGTAAAACTTTTAATTGGGGAACAATACCCACAAGAATTTAAACTCATCGTTTATTATTTTAAAAATTTCTACAAGTCTTAAAGAAACTCTAATACACGATCAATTCCCTCTAACATAAAATTCTTTTCAAAGCGTATGAAAACTGAAACACTAGTTTTAAATTATGTAACTATTTTTTCTAGGGAGGGAAATGATGGCTGCAGCAGAGGTTAGTCCGATCACCGGTATCATCGCAGAAGACAAGGTCTACATCGACTTTGGAGAACATGAAGGAAAATCTGTTCTTGAAATTGCCGACACTTTACCTGAATTTTATGACTTTTTAATTGAGAGCAAGGATCTCGGAAAATGCACCATCCGCAGATCAAAAGACAAGTGCTTTCGTCTCTATGTTACTGGCGTAATGCATTAATAAAAAGAAATGGGGGTTCTGCTCCCATTTCTTAACCAAATCCTAACAATTTCCTCTTTTATTTTTGATCATTTAAGTCGATTATAGGCGTATGTCAAAAATTAATTCTAAAACTCAAGATGCTATCTTATTTTACATCTTACGCTTCATTGCTGTTGTGGTTATTTCCATTTTAATTCTCATCATTTTTGAATTAGTCAAAGCGGCCCTTCCGGCCATCAATTTGAGTGGGTTAAAATTTTTTATCAGTCGAGACTGGAATCCGGTCGAAGATCAATTTGGGGCTTTACCATTTATCTTTGGAACGCTCGTCACTTCTTTTTTAGCGGTCTTATTTGCCACACCAGTTAGTATTTTAATCGCTCTTTTTATCACTGAATATTTGCCAAAAAAATTATCAAAGATCATCGCCATTTTAATTGAGATGGTGGCGGCCATACCAAGTATTGTTTTTGGTCTTTGGGGTATTTTTTATCTTGCCCCTTTTGTTAAAGAAACTTTAGCTCCATTTTTAAAAACTCATTTGAGTTTCATTCCTATTTTTAATGGGCCAAGTTTTGGAATTGGAATCTTAACCGCTTCGATTATTTTATCCATCATGATTGTTCCAACGATCTCAAGTGTGTGCCGATCAATCTTTGAATTGATTCCTAGACAACAAAAAGAAGCCAGCTTCGCTCTAGGTTCAACCAAACTTGAAATGATTTCTATTTCAGTCATCAAGCCTTCTATATCTGGAATTTCAAGCGCCATTATTTTAGGATTAGGAAGAGCTCTTGGTGAAACCATGGCCGTCACCATGTTGATTGGAAACTCTCCTATTATTTCTTCTTCTTTGTTTTCTCCAGCGGCAACCATGGCCTCAGTTATGGCCAATGAATACACCGATGCCAACTCTCCTCTGCATATCGCTTCACTTTGCTATATCGCTTTAATTTTATTTTTCATCACATTTTCATCGAATTTATTGGCTAAATTCATCGTGAAAAAAGTGAGTCGCACATGAAATATAAATATTATCGAAAATTTAAAAATTTTATCTTTGCGCTTTTAGTTGTGTTCAGTGCACTTTCAGTGATCATTCCTTTATTTATGATATTGAAGTTTGTTTTCACTCAAGGAATGAATTCACTTTCTCTAGACTTTTTTACCAAACTTCCAAAGCCAGTTGGCGAAACAGGCGGCGGTATGAAGCACGCCATCCTCGGAACCATTTATATCGTTTTATTAGGAGCGGCTATGGCCATTCCCATCGGCGTGAGTTGTGGAATTTATCTTTCGGAATTTAGAAAAAGCAAACTGGCCAAAACTTTAAGACTCTGTGTGGATCTGATGGCCGGAATTCCTTCAATCGTTATTGGGATTTTTACTTATTTAATGATTGTTGTTCCATTGAAAAGTTTTTCTGCCTTAGCCGGAGGAATTGCTCTTGGGATCATCATGCTTCCAATTATTATTAAAACCAGTGAAGAAATTTTAAAATTGGTCCCGGCCCATATTCGTGAAGCGGGATTGGCCTTAGGATTACCACGATGGAAAGTGATCCTTTTTATTATTTTAAAAGGAGAAATTTCTAATCTTTTAACCGGGATCATTCTCTCTATCTCACGGGCCTCAGGTGAGACAGCTCCACTTTTATTTACCGCTTTTGGAAATATGTATTTAAGTTACGAACTAAAAGAACCTATGGCCTCTTTACCTGTGCAAATTTATACCTACGCCATCTCGCCATTTAAAGATTGGCAACAACAAGCATGGGCCGGAGCCTTTGTACTAGTGACAATTATTTTAACCATGAATTTATTTGCGAGATTTGTTTTAAGCAGATTGAATGATAAAAAAGGAAACTAAATGGAAAACGGAAAAATCATATTAGAAGCTAAAAATCTTGAAGCTTGGTTTGGGGATTTTCATGCAGTTAAAGGTATCAGCGTTCCTTATTATGAAAAGACCATCAACGCGATCATCGGCCCATCTGGTTGTGGAAAATCTACTTATCTTCGATGTTTGAATCGCATCCATGAAGAAATTGAAGGAGCTTCTGTTTCCGGAGAAGTTTTACTTGAAGGAAAAAATATTTACGATCGAAATATAGACGTAGTAGATGTCCGTCGACAAATTGGAATGGTTTTTCAAAAGCCCAATCCCTTCCCTTCTATGTCCATCATGGATAACGTGACAATTGGATTAAAACTTCAAGGTGTTTCAAAAAAATCTAAATTATTTGATGCCGCTGAACACTGTCTTCGAAAAGCCGCTTTATGGGATGAAGTCAAAGACAAATTAGACAATCTAGGAACTTCTCTGTCTGGTGGTCAACAACAAAGACTTTGTATTGCAAGGGCCTTGGCGGTTAACCCTCCAGTTCTTTTGATGGATGAGCCAACATCAGCTCTTGATCCCATTGCCACGGCAAAAATTGAAGAACTGATGAATGAATTAAAAAGAGATTACACCGTTATTATCGTCACTCATAACATGCAACAGGCCGCAAGGATTTCAGACTATACTTCATTTTTCATATACGGAAATTTAATCGAGCATGGCCTAAGTTCAGAAGTTTTTACTAACCCAAAAGACAAGCAGACGGAAGACTATATTTCCGGAAGATTTGGATAATAAATTAATAAAGGATTAAATATGGATATATCAACAAAAGACCTTCGAGACATGATTTTAAAAATGGCAAGCTTAGTTGAAGCTTCTTTGGCCTATTCTTTAAATATTGAAAAAAGTTTCGAAGAAGTTTATGAATTAGAGAAAAAAATTAATGAACATCATACGATGATTGATGATTCGTGCTTTAAGTATTTTGCTTTAAAAGCTCCTACCGCAAAAGATTTAAGAACGGCTATCGCTGTCATGAAAATAAATGCAGAACTAGAACGAATGGGTGATCAATCATTAAAAGTTAAAAGAAATCAATCTAGCCTCGGAAAAGAAGTATTATTACTTAAAAACATGGCCTTAGAAGTTAATTTAATGGTGAAGAACTCTCTGGATTCATTTGTTAGAAACAACATAAAGCTTGCCACAGATGTCATCAATCATGACCAAGAGATTAACAATTTAAATAAAGACATTGTCAGAAACTATATTCATCAAATCAAAAACAATGAAATTGAATTTGATCATGGTTATTCGATTATTAAAATGTCTAAAAACTTAGAACGAATTGGCGACCATGCAAAAAACATAGCTGAGCATGTGATCTTTTTAGAATCAGGTTCAGACATTAGGCATTCAAACAAACCATAAAATGAGCACAAGAAAAATTGTCATCATCGAAGATGAAAATCAAATTAGCTTAATTCTAGAATCATTTTTTATAAAAAATGAATTTGAGGTTAAGACTTTTTCCGATGGTGAAAAGGCCTTGAACTTTATCGAATCAGGGCAAGAGAAAGTTGATTGCTTCATCGTAGACAGAATGCTTCCTAATAAAAATGGTATTCAACTTTGCGACGGAATCAGAAAAAGTTCAGTTTATAAATCCACTCCTGTTTTAATGCTAACGGCCCTTTCATCTCCTGATCAAATCGTCGAAGGTCTCGATGCTGGTGCGGATGATTATTTAACGAAGCCTTTTGATCTAAATGTTCTTTACGCTAGAATTCGAAATCTATTAAAACGATACAATCTTGAGTCTAGTCAAAATGAATTTTTAAATCACGAAAATATAAAAGTGAATTTTGTTCAACATAAAGTATGGGTTCATAACGAAGCTATTGATTTAACCTTATCTGAATATAAAATCTTAGAATGCCTCTTAAAATATCCAGGAAAAGTATTCACTCGCAATCAAATAGTCGAATACATCCAAGAAGGTCCTATTCATGTCACCGACAGAACCATTGACACCCATGTTTTTGGTCTTAGAAAAAAATTAAAAGATGAAGCCAAATCAATAGAAACTATTCGCGGTATTGGCTATAGGTTATCAAAACATGATTAACCAAAAATTTAAAAGCTTTTACCATAAACTTAACACCATTCTCATTATTACAGACATGCTCTTACTGGGACTTTTAATCAAGCTTGGGCTTGAATGGACCTATATTACACTCTATATTTTTATGTCTATTTTCGTCATATTGCTTTTAAGATATTTATTTTTAAAAGAGTTTCAAAATGAAAATCAAACCAATAAGTTCCTCAAAGAATTAAATCCCTACGACGATTTAAGCTGGGATGAAATACTTGATAAGGTTAAAGAAAAAGAAAATAGTTTAAACAAAAAAATAGACACTTCTCGAACGGAGATCAGACTTTACAAACTATTAATTAACACTTTTGAAGATCCAGTTTTTGTCATCAATAAAAAATTAAATGTGGTTTACTCAAATGAGCGCTTTGAAAAGAAGTTTCATTTTAGTGAATCAGGCTATCCCTATTCTCTTTTAGAGGCCATTCGAAACTTTGAACTTCAAGTTTTTATCGAAAGTTTCATTCAAAATGGGAAAAACAACGAATTGCTCTCATCTTCAATTGAACAAAACGAAAACAATACTCCTAAATATTACTATATCAAAATCATTCCAATCAAATTTTCAGAACACTACCTCATTACCTTTAAAGACATAACTGATAAAAAGCTTGCGGAAGTTATTCGAGAAGATTTCTTAGCAAACTTTTCTCATGAAGTGCGCACACCTCTGACAATTTTGTTAGCGGAAATTAATCAGCTAAAAAACGACTTGGTGACTATCCCTCAGTACAACAAGGAACATCTAAGACAATTTGAAAATATTGAGCAAAACTCAAAAAGATTAATCAATCTTTTTGAAGACATTTTAAAGCTTTCTGAAATTGAAACATCGAAAACCATTCACAAGGAAGAATTCGATTGCTTACCTTTAATTGAAAATATTATTTTTGAATTAAAAAAGGCTTATCACCATAAAAAAATCAATGCTATTTACAATATGGAATCTGATCTCATCAATGCCGATTATAAACTTTTAGAATTGGTTCTTTTAAATCTTATTGAAAATTCCATTAAATACTCTGAAGCTGATTTACAACTCACTTTCAAGATGACTATAGAAAATCAATTTTATGTCCTTGAAGTGGCTGATAACGGAATTGGTATCAGTGAAGATCATCAAGGAAGAGTCTTCGAGAGATTTTTCCGGGTTGACAATTCAAGGTCACAAAAAGTCAAAGGAACAGGACTGGGATTGGCCATCGTTAAACACATTATGATTAACCATAAAGGAAAAATAAAGCTTGAAAGTAAGCTTGACCATGGAACCAAAATCAAACTTTATTTCCCCAAATAAATACCTTCCACATAAAATCATACACCTTTAGGTCTTACTTTTTTACATACCTCTCAAAATTATTCGACACCAGTTTTAGAAAAAGCTATAAATCCCTCAAAAATTTAACACCAAGGTTTTATTATGAAGAAGCTTCTTTTATCCTTTCTCATCCTTTTTTCCTCAGCTCTTTTTGCTGAAGAAAACAACCGCTCATTTCAAAGATCACCTGGTAAGGTTGATTGTAATGAAGAAGTTAAAATATGCCATTATGTCTCTCAAAACATTACGGCCAAAGAGCTTATTGCCAAATTAAACATGAATTTGTTTCCAGGAAGCATCCTTTCTCCGAGCGAAGGTTATATTGTGGCAGATGGCTTGAAAAAAATTAATTTTTATATCAATGACACTGCTTTAATGGAAAAACTTATTGCCGCCATTCCCTTAATGGATACACTTGAAGAATTTGATCCTTCAGATTTAGTTTTACTAACCACAGAAATTTATTCTCTATCTGAAGTAGGATTAAGTAATTTACAAGCTTCATTAGTGAGCGCCAATGACCCAGCTTCTGAACTTGCTGAGTGGATCATCACTTCTGCACTAGGGGGTCCAACTGGTATGGCCTTAAAGATCGGAACGAATCTATTAAGTTCTTTATTAGGTTCAAGCAAAGTAAAAAGTGAAAGTACAAAAGTCACAACCATTTCTCAATTGATTCCAAACTTAGCAGGTATCAATTATTCAAACACTTCGAAAGTCTATATTTCACCTCCTAATAGTGGTGTGGTAAAAGAAGAGCAATCTGGTCTTACCGTTGGTGGGAGCGTTTCTGTTTCTTCAAAAGACAACGACCTAGTTTTGATTAAAGATTACAATCTTACTTACGGAGTCATTGAAAACGTTGAAGTTGGTGAACGAGTTAATATTTTAAGTATTACAAATCCTCAACTTTATTTAGTTAAAGGGACATCTAGCCTTGTCGTAAGTTCCATCAATACTGAAGAAAGGGCAAAAACTGAGTACTCCGCTGTATCATTCGGTCGAACTCGTGAGAGACTCCATAACAAAGTCATGGTCATCACTCGTGCTGAAGCGGTTAATTTTCAAGATTACGTCAAAGAAATGAGAAAACTTCGCTCAATGGAATTGCATAAAGAATTTTCTAAAGAAGAAAGAGATCTTTTGCCTAAAACATCTATCTCGATATCTCAGGTTTTAGAATCAGTGAAACCCATGGCAGCTTTTACAACTTCAGGTGATCGCGTGATTGGTTTTAAATTAGATCCAAAAAATGCCCGAGTAGAAAACATCAAAAAGAATATTGAAGTCTCTGTGAAATCTAAAATTGGATTTGGGAAAGGTCTCAACCAAAAAGTCATTCTTACGGTAGAAAACCTTATGTTAACAGGTATGAAATTTAATCCACTTTCTTTAAAAGAACTTAAAAAGACCATTGTGGAAATTGAAGTAACCTTAAAAGTCTTTGGGTCTGATACCAGTGTGACAAAAAAATTAATATATAATCCTGAGACCAATAGCTTTATCGAATGAAAAAATTTTTAATTCTTTTTTCTATTCTATCTTTCAATACGAGTGCACAATCCTTGCCTTTGCCACCAGCTATTCCATCTGTTGATGATCTGATTGGTGAATTTAGAGATAGCCTTTCATCAAAGATGAATGATCTAGGAAAGAATTTTATTACGGCTATTTCAAATCAAACTCTCCTTTACTCCAGCAGCTCTTCTATAAAATGTCGACACAGAATGACCCAAACAGGACAACCTGTAGCCAATATGACCATAAGCTTTAAAAAATCAGAAGGTGAATTAATTGAAAAAGTCATTTACACTGGCTGCCATAATCAAATCACTCTAGTTGAAGACGTGGTTACTAAAGGCGAAAACTTGTCTCCCATTTCATTTGAAGATTTTTTAAGTTCAAAAAGATCTTTTGAATTAAACAAAAATGAAAAAAGCCGATTTTATCGACTATCAAATTCAGATAATGAAGAAATTTTTAAAATGCTTCTAGAAAAAACTTCAAATGGAAAGCGTTTAGAGTTTTATTTTTTAAGTCAAAAAATCTTACAAATGAATTATGAATTTGAAGCAGATTTCACTCGTTTAACTCTAACCTATAGCGGTTACAAAGCGAAGTATGTCAGACCATTTTCTAGCTTTGAATTTAATAGTGACTTTGATCCTTTTAGCAATGTTGTCTTAGTTAAAAAAGGAAGAGTGGTGGAATCTTCTTTTTTTAGTACTCGTGGTGAACTTTTAAGCCAAAGTGATTTCTTAAAACGCCTTAATGGCTATCTTATCAATGGTCCATTATCTCAGCTAAGAAATTTAATAGAGTATCATATTAGATTTTTCCCAGAAACCAATGTGGTCCAACGGGGAAATATGAATGAAAAGTTAAAAGAAGAACTTCGAATTGCTTTTAACCGCCTTCAAAATAACACTGAATTAAATCTAGTAAAGAAGCAGATCCAAGACTATATGGAAGCAGCAGAACAAGGACAGCTCATCGACAATCGGCCTAAAGAATGAAATCAGTCTTTGTTGCACTATTTTTTATTCTTTTTTCCCAAAAACTTTTTTCTTTTGAAAAAACGTTTTTTGAGGAGAACTTTCCAGATGTTAATACTTATCAAAAAATTTTGCTTGTTCAACTTAAAACATATTTTGAAACACTCAATGCAAAAAGTATCCGTTCAACATCTGACGAGGGAATAACTACCTTTATCTATTCCAATGGTAAAAACTCACTCAGACAAAAAATTTTTGTTAAGATCAAGCGGGATATAAAAGAAGATTCAATATTTGAACAAGTTATTTTTTCTTCAGAAACTGGAAATCTTTTTCATGTCAATATTTTTAGAAAAGGATTAAACCTAACTCCTTTTGAAGACAATGACTTATTATTTTTAAAATTTAAAATGAATCGAAAGCTTGATTTTTATTCAATAAAAATTCCTTCTGCCAACTTAGAGATAAATCATCAGCGATTTCCTGACAAAAATCGAGAAGTGAGTCAATTGATCAATGGGATAATGGAATTCAATGTTCAGATCATAACTTTAGATTTTGAAAAATTCTCAGAGAGAAGCTATGTTTATTTTAGTAAATCCATGCCTACTCCACAGGCATCAATGACTGTAAAAGGATATTTAAGACAAACAGAATTAGGTGATGGAATCCGCTATGTTTATCTTTCAAGTCAAGCTGGTCAGTTAACTCCAAAACAATTTTTTTCAGGACTTAATGAAGGAGCTATGGCATTTGCAGAAATGTCTCTTTTATTAGAAAAGATCCTTTATTCACTCGATTTTCCAAATCTTGATGAAGATAATAAACCTTCTAAACTGCCATACTAAAATGGTGAGCGCTTTTAATTAGAAAACTTTTGAATTTCAAATTTTCAAATTTATTTTTTTGGAAATTTGATTTATTTCATAATATTTCTTTTATTTGTTTTAATTTTCTTTCATTATGAAAATTAATGAAGATATTAATATGATGTTGAACATTTTCAAGCTTCTTACTCGTGCACCAAGTTCTTCTTAAAAAGCGATTCATGCCATACCGAAAGCTTGCGAGTGTGTGATTGATTGCAAAAATAGGATCGTAACTTTTTGTTTTAAGTTCCCCCATTCCGACAACAGTCGCACGTTTACCTTTAAATTGTTGAAGTGTTGAATCTGGAAAATGCTTTCGAATAATTTCCGCATACTTTTTATGTTCGTCAGTTTTAAAATGAGCAATTTGGGAAATATATGGTTTCAAATCTATGAGCAATTTTTCTAAAACTTTGGGGTGTTCATTCTTTCTCTTTCCATATTTTCTCTTCGAAACTTCGGCAAGTTTTCCAAAGGCCGGAATTTCTGAGACACTTGCTCCTAAAATAAGATAAGTTTTAGGACAAACTACAACAGAAACTGATATTGGTTTTAATTTTGTGTGAATACTTGAGATTAAATCGTCTAATTGGACATCATGGATGGGATTTTCTTTAAAACATCCTAATGTAATTTCTTGATTAAACTTTGATTTTTTTGATAAATATAGAAGTTTTCGCTCTATGGTCTTTCTCGCAACTTTTAAAATATATGCACAATTTCTTTGTGAGATACCGCTAGAAAGCATATTTCTAACTATCAAATTGATTCTTCTTTTTTTCTGATTTTTTTCTAAAGAAAAGGTAGATTTAGAGTAACGGGTCTGACAAATCTTACATCTATAGCGCTGAATTTTTCTTGAATCTTCACGACGAAAATAAAATCCATCTTTCAATTGAAATTGACCAATTTTACAGGATGGACATAAATTATTGGGGCAGTCTACGATCATGCCAGCTTAGTTCATGATCGATGTTAACTTGCCAAACTCTAACTATTTAAAATTTAATATGAAAAATGTTAAAATATTCATTTTAAAATTTAACAATTCAATTTATTAACTCCACTATTGTATGGCAGTTTATAAACCTTCAAGAAACTAATTTTAAAATATGTGCCGGAGAATCGTTAGCAATTTTAAGCATTCCAAGTGTTGCTTTTTGACCGATTTCATCTTTTAAATTTTTTGCTGTTTCATGGGCGTAATCTGCATCTTTAATTTTTGATTTTGCATGAGAGGTATTTTCTCGATCAACAAGAAGTGAACTAACCACTGTATTCATTCGATTATTTAATGATCCAAGCATGGCGCGGCTTTTTGAAATTTGGCTTTCCATCGTGTCGATCTTAGAAAGTGAGTTTTGGGCCGATTCTTTCGTTTTTAAATTAATTCCTTCAATTCCAAAATTAGTTGATGGATCTAAAAATTTGCTCATATCATACTGAATTCGATCTTCACTTTTTGTTCCATTAACCCCTATTTGCAATTCATAAACACTACCGTTTTCATTGATAATATTATTTCCATTAAATGATATAGCCTTGGTTAATCTTTTAATCTCACTTTTCATAGATTGAAATTCTAAATCGATCACAGATCTATCTTGATCTGTTAAAGTGTCATTAGCTGCTTGAACAGCTAATTCTCTTAGGCGATGACCTACTTCATTCATCGTTGATAAAGACCCTTCAGCAACTTGTAAAAATGAAATGGCATCATTGGCATTTCGCTCAGCTTGAAAATTACTCTTTACTCTGGCACGCATTTTTTCTGAAATGGCCAATCCGGCAGGATCATCTGCAGACGTCACAATTCGCTCGCCACTAGAAAGCTTCATTTTATCTTTTGATAAATTATCAGTATGAGATTTTAAATATCTCTGCGCTGTCAATGAATGTACATTCGTTGAAACTTTCATTTCTTCCTTAAAATTTTCAAATCTCCACCATGAGATTCAATGCTTTATCGGAAAAAATTGCCGATTGGTTAAACTAAATCAATTCTTGATAAATTTGAACCAGTTTTTCTGTGGTTTTTTCTCGATGAAATCGCTCAACATAAGATAGACCTTTTAAGGCCACTTCTTCTCTAAGTGCTGAATGATCAATCATTCTTAGAATTTCATGAGAGATTTCTTCAATATTATGTGGATCAATAAACAGACTATCTGGCCCAGCTGTTTCAGGAAAACAGGAGCCTTTTGATACGATAACTGGAACTTTTGAAAACATTGACTCAATAATCGGAATTCCAAAACCTTCAAAGTATGAAGGAAAAACAAAGAGTCCTGCACTTTGATAAATGGCCGGAAGATCACTAAAAGGAACATCTTCAAGAATTTTTACTCTTTTTTCAAGATGGAATTTATGAATATAATCTAGCAATAATTTTTTATAATCTTTTCCTTTTCCAACTAAAACTAAATTCCAATCTGTTTTATCTTTAATATGATGAAAAGCTTTAAGCAAATTAATCTGATTTTTTCTTTCTTCTAAGGCTCCGACATTAAGTATAAAATTTTCTGGCAGTTGATACTTTTCCTTAATGCTAGATGTGCTAACTGTTTGATAAAATTCTGGATAACAACTTTGATAATGAACTCTAATTTTTGACTCTGGTACTTTTAGAAATTCCATCAGATCCTGCTTGGTTTGCTCGCAAATAGCGAGTACAACATCTGCATTTGAAACTGAAAATTTCATTTTATTTAGATAAACATTGCGATCTATCATCGTAAACTGTTTTGGATAACGCAAAATAATTAAATCATGAATGGTCACAACTTTTTTAAATTTCACAACTTTATTAGTAAATGGCAACTCATGGGACAATCCATGAAAAATATCCAATTCTTCCCTATCTAAATCGTTTTTAATTCCAAAACTTCGCCATAGGCTTGGCACTTCTTTAAACAGACGACCTGGTGGAAAAATAAATTCTGAGTTCTTTAAAGATTTTTCCCAAGTGCTAAATTCATGATTGTTGAAATGAGGAGTGAAAAGCTTTTTTTTGATTTCTGGGTGATAAAAATCAAGTGCGGAAATTAATTCTCTTGAATAGTTACCTAAACCACGATGATTATGCGTTGCTCTTTTTGCATCAAATCCAATGATCATAAAAATTCCAGAGAGTTGAAATTAAAACTTCAGATTGAATTTTACACTAAAATCTACGGAACCGGCCAGTTTCATCGTAGATAAAGGAACTGAATTGATAACAATTTTAGGCTTTATCATGAGTTTTTTATTTTCTTCTAATAGTTTTTTCCAATCAATGGACTCTTGCTCTAAGTATAAACACTTATCTGAACAGCCTAGAGACTGGATTTTTCGATCAAAATATAAAAGACGAGTGTAACCCATTTCATCCACAGGAACCCCTAAAGTTGGTTCGTCTAACTTGGCCCAGATTTCAATTTTGTCTACAAACTTTAAATTATCTTTAACTTTTGAATCTCTAATTTGAATCAATAGACTATTTAATTTTATCCATTCAATAAATTCAAAATCAACTTTTGATGAACTTGAAAAATCAACTTCAAGTGGATCTAATTCTAATTCATGTCCCTCTGAATTATTAATCGTTGAATTCGCCAATACTACCGCTACGGCCTTAAAAAGTTTTCCGAAAATTGGAAACTTTCCTGCATTTTTAGCGTATTCATCAATTTGAGTGTCATCGATTTGATATGAAAATAAAATGGGTGCATCTTTTCTCATTTCGTTAACAGTTTTTACTTGATGAGTAAGTGTCAGCTTTTCTTGTGGAGCAAGACAAGAAGTCAAAGAAAAGATAAAAATAAGGGTAAGTAAATTCAATTTCATGGAGTAAAAATAGCATAAAAATGTACAAATCTTTTAAAGAGTGTAGATTTTTCATATTCATTCACATTTTCTCCAAAAAAATTCTAGTTTTTATAGAATGTCTCACATGAAAACACCTAGTCTTTTAGCTTTAGCCGCACTATTCATTTGCCCAGCTGCATTTTCAGGGGCTTATGAAACCCTTCCAAAGGGTGTTAACACTTTGGTTTTGGCCCAAATTCAAAGTAATAAAATTCAATCAAAATTCGATGCTGATAACAATAACAAGACTCTATCTGTGAAGCAGGATTTTTCATCAAAAAATCTTTCGGAATTAAATGAAACTTTAAACACTTATTTTGAAGAATTAAAAAATATATCTCCAGATGCCTATAACAGTTTTTCTCTTGGTGAATTCAAGGCCGATGCTTGGGCCGAGGTGAATGCACAAGGAATAGGCTTAGGTTATGGAGTGACAGATCACTTCACTGTTTATGGTTCTCTCCCATTTTATCACATGAAAACAAATGTGCAGTTTTATCAAAGTAAACAAAGTAATTTATCACAAATAAAAAATACCGTTTTAAATACACCTACCACAAGTGCAACCTCTACTTTTATTAAGCAGTTAACATTGCAGCTTCCTGAAACCAATGAACAGCTTTTACAGTCTGTTCTAGTCAATCAGTTTGGCTATAAACCTCTTGGTCTGTGGGAAAAAGACGGAATCGGCGATGCTGAAATTGGGATGATCTATCGTTTAACTGATTTTTCAGACATGGGAAGTGCTCTATCGCTTGGAGCTGTTTTGCCTACAGGAACTCCCGATGATCCTTCTTCAATTCAAGATATCTCTACTGGCGATGGTCAATTAGATGTCTATGTCGAAACATTAAATGGGATTTCTTTTTATAACAAAGTTTTAGAAATAGATTTAAAACTTCGCTACACTCATCAAATTGGTGCTAATCAAACAGTCAGGCTCTATGACAATCCAGAATTTCCACTTGGAAGCGAAGAAGTTAATGTATATCAAAAATTAGGTGATAAAATTGACGGAAGTTTAAAAACAACTGTAAACCCTAATCATTGGTTCAATTTTAATCTAGCCTATCTTTATAATCGAGTTGGTCAAACCTATTATCAAATTGAAAATCAAAAGCAAAAAGCGGCACTTGAGGCCAATACCAACTCAATAAATCATTGGGCCAAAATTGGAGTGGGATTTAATACAGTTAATGCCTATAAAGCAAAAAAATTTGATGTTCCATTTGAAATTAATTTGTATGCTCAAAAATTAATCAATGCAGTCAACACTGCGGACTACCAAAGATTTGATCTAGAATTTAGACTATATTTTTAATTATTGAACGAAAGGAAAAAAGACCTTACCGTTTTCTTCTTGTAAAAGATGGAATGGTTCATCTTTTAAAAGTAAAAACCCATCTAGATCTAAATAATCTATACCGGCCGAAATATTTAATGCAGACGAAATACCGAGACTTGTTTCAACCATACAGCCAAGCATGGTTTTTAAACCTAACATCTTCGCTTGCCTGATTTGCTTAACCGCTTTGAAATAGCCCCCAGATTTCATTAATTTAATATTGACTCCATCAAAGCGCTCTTTGAAATACTCATCAATACTTTCTTTGGTCACAGACTCGTCAGCAATTAAAGTTAAGGGGCAATGTTTCTTTAACTCTAATGCTTCTTCATGAAATGAAGCAGGAAGCGGCTGCTCTAGAAACTCAATTCTAGATTTTTGAGAAATAGAATCAATAAATTTTAAAACTTCCGAAGTTCCCTCAAATGCTTCATTCGCATCAATACGTAAAGGAACTTTAGAATTTTTTAAAACCAAATTGGTAAAATCTGTTGCGTTCTCTTTGTTAACTTTAATTTTTAAAAAATGAAATCGCTCTAATTTATTTTCAACAATAAATGACTCTACTTTCGCCATCTCCATGATGGGGATAGAAAATGAGGTTTTTCCACTATGCGCTGTATTTACACCAAGCAATTGGGCCACTGTTTTACCTGACAACTTTGCTAAGTAATGGACAAATGATGATTCGATTCCAAACTTTAACGATTGAGGAAGCTCAAGTTGATCCATAAAAGCAATAAGTGACTCAACTCCATTAAATTCTGTATTTTTAGCGAGTTCTTGAAATTCATTAAATTTTTCTAATATCAATTCTTTGCTTTCACCATATCTTACATTGAAAGCCACTTCACCATTAGCTTCAAAGCTTCCATTTTTAACTTGAATGATAAAGTTTGTTTTAGAAATTGAACTATTTCTTGAAATATTCCATGAAAACTTTAAAGGCAATTCAATTTCTTTAATAGACCATTTTAACATATTACTCACTAACTTAAGTTGAGGATTATCAATAAAATGATACACTAGATTTATGAAAATTGATAAGGATATTATTTCAAAAATTATTTTCAGTATTTTTTTTATTGGAATAAGCTTAAGAATTATTATCCCAATTATTCTTGATCGCTTAAAAGGTAAAAAGCTCGGAGTTAATGAAAACACAAATAATATTGATCAAATTATTAATGGAAAAAAAAATCTACTTCGTTCTCAGTACGGATTAAACCCTACTGAAAGCAAATCTTCACATTCCGAGTTTGGAAAAAATGAACATTTAAATAAATTTCACAAAGAACTCTCCTGGGGAGGACAGAAAATAGTTGATCAAGCTAGCCTTTTTTTTAAAAAAAATTTTTCCTATACACCATCTGAAACACGCATCAATCAAACCATTAGAGAACTTAAAGACTCTCCACCATTTTCTGCTTATATCTCAAATAATCCTGATAAATTTGAAGAGAAACTCCACATTGCTATTTTAAATAAATTTTTAATTGATGAAATAGTTCAGAAAGATTTTCATTTAATTGACATACTCGCTAAAAAGTTTTTTATTAAAAAGGATATCTTAGCCTTAGGAATTCAAATCCAACTACTCAAAAACGCCAGAAAGAACTTTGATGAAAATAAAATATATTCATCAAATTTTATACTTCATCAAATTTCAGACAAAACTCTCACTGAAGCTGTTTTAAACAACTTGCCAAAATCAAATAATGCAAATTTATTGAGTTCTCTTATTGAAAATCTTAGTCCAGAAATCTCTTTAGCTGAAATCCTCACTCCATTTCCAGAACTTCAAAGTAAAAATGACCTTGAGACAGCGAAAATCATCCTTGAAATAGAAAATATTTCTGACTTAGATAAAATGAAAGCAAAATATAAAAAGCTAGTTCAAATTTATCACCCAGACAAAATCGCTCCTAAAAAACTTCCACCAAATGTTCAAAAAATGGCCAATATAAAATTTAAACAAATCCAATCTGCATGGGAAATCGTGAATCATGAAAAATCAAAATGAAAAATTAAATTTCATCAAAAATTCATTAATAAAAGTGATCAGTGAAACTAATGGTATTAATTTAAACGATACCCTAGAATTACTTTCTTACTCCAATGATTTCAACGAGCAAAATGGTATTCATCAAACTTGGTTAAATGAATTTCGAGAATTGCTTCATCAATTTCAAAACAATGAAATTACAATTCAAACACTTGTCTCGCATCCTTTTTCAGATGCATTTTTTGAATTCTTTAAAAACTTCCCCCTCACTTATCATGAAGAACATATTCATCTTACAGGCTCATTAAGTGCAGAATTTATTTATCCTAGACTAAAAACATTACTTAATGGAAAAGATAGAGCAATCTATGAAAGTAAAATAAAGGAAGTATACGGCGACAACAGTCTTCCGATTAATTCAGTAGAAGATGTCAATCGACTCATACGCTTGAAAGAGGGTGAGCAATTTAAAACCTATTTAAAAATTCTGTATTTGGCCAAATTAATACTCAATTCAAAAGAGGCTCATGAAGCGGCAGCTTTTCATATGGCTGAAGAACTTTATTTAAAATACAACGTTGGAAAAATTAGATTAAAATTTACTTTATCTCGTTCTACAAGTAGCTCTGATGAACAAATACCTGGACTAGACAATTTATCTGAAGAAGATGTTGTTTTAGGACTCTATAATGGATTTTCAAAATTCAAAAAACTCAATCCCTTTTTCCAATTTGTGCTATCTCCTAGTTTTAGAAAAGAACCAAGCTTTTATGATAATCAAAATTATCCTGACAAAAAAAGCCACTTTGAAGATCAAGTTAAAAGTATTCTAAATATTCTAGATAAAAACCCAGAATTAAAAACTGTTCTAACAGAAATAGACACCGTCGGTGATGAAAAAGATCTTTATAGAAAAAAACAATTTCAAGATATGAAATCGGGTCTTAGAAGGCTTCAATACCAAGGTTTTCAAATAAGAAGTCACCATGGAGAAACTTGGAAAATTTTAAGGCTTGGTGTTCAATCTGTTGATAATGCTCTTAATATCTGGCATATCGATACTTTAGAACATGGTTTAAGCCTTGGGATTAATCCAAATTATTATTTTCACCGCCTTTATCAAAGAACATTAGAAGCTAATTTATTAAAAGTTCCATTAAAAAAAGATTCCCCTGAATACCTAGAAATCATGGACATGGAATGGAGAGATCAAGAAGTTCTCGAAAAATTATTAAAAGGAATCCCGCTTTCCAAAGAAGATCAAACTAAATTTTTAAAAACCAAATTTCATACAGCAAGAGAAGTTGAACACTATCAGCATGACGTGCTTAATCGAATGATCAATAAAAAAGTTTCTCTAGTCGCACTCCCATCATCAAACTTAAAACTGACTGGATGCTTTCCAGATTACAAAGATCATCCATTCTCATGGTGGGAAAAAAAAGGGGTAGCGCTTGGAATTGGAACAGATAATTACATCACGCTCAATACTAACTACATTTTAGAATTGTTGATATTGCTCTATTCTAATCCTAATAGTTTAAAAATCACCAAGCTCCTCATGGTGGCAACTAAAGAAAATCGCCGAGCTTATATTAGTCATCTTTTGTGGGAAATGCGAAAGACAATTTAGTTTTAGCTTCTTCAAAAACTAATTCAGGTGATAGATCGACTAAGCATTTCTTGTAAACCTGTTGATGACATTTTCCACTACCATCTTTTGTACAAGGTCGACACGCTAGAGGAACTTCAAGGGTTTTTATGGAATCATTGCTTGTAAAACCAAATGCGGTTGGACCCATAAGAGATAGTCCTGGCTTTTTTAGTACATCGGCAACATGTAATAAACCGGTATCACCTGAAATAACCAAATCGGCCTTTGAAATCAAAAATGCACTTTCAATTAATGAAAGCTTTCCAGCAAGATTTTGTAATTTAGGAAGATTCAATTTTTCGAATTCTTCACAAAAAGTATCTTCTTTTCCGCCTAAAATATATAATGAATTTTCTTTGAGAAGAATTGCTAACTTAAGCCAATACTCTAAAGGCCATCGCTTCATTTCCCAAGCGGCAGAAGGAACTAGAATAATTTCTTTTTGCCCAATTTCTCTTTTATTGTTTAATTTTACATTTGAAAAATCATAATCCACTTCAACAGTAAATTTTTTTAAATTTAAAAAATCTTTTAGGGGTCTTTGATAAGAATGAATTCCTTTAAAAGGGTAATCAAAGTAATTTTTCCTAAACCAAAAAAGTAATATTCTTTTCAGGCGGTCTTTAGGTCGAGTAATGATTTTTGTCTTAGTGGATAAAATTCTTAAAAATAAGACAATGATTTTTGATCTAACATTGTTATGCGCATCATAAACAAATGAGTAGTTTTCTTTGGTTAAGAAATAGGCCAATTTTAAAAGACCAAAAATTCCTAATTTTCGATCAAAGCCTATGACTTTTGATAATTTTTTATTTAACTGAACCAATGAAACAAATTCTTTTCTGGTCACCCAATCAATTTGTACGTCACCAGCAAATTTCCGATCAAACAACTCTACAATAGAAGAACATTGAACAATATCTCCAAAACTTGAGAATCTAATAATTAGGACTTTATTTTTTGCCATAGTCCTTAGATAATAGACTATATTGCTTAATAAAGGAAATGTATGGGCTTCTCAGTTAAAAATTTAGCATCTTTACTAAGTGCTGCGATTCAATACAAAGCTTCAGACATTCATATCCGTGCTAACGAAGTACCTTGTCTTCGAATTAGAGGAGATCTAGTACCAATTCAAACGAAAAATTTTTCACCTGATGATGTGGAATCAATTATTCGTATTCTCACAAGTCAAGATAACCCCCATGCAAACTTAACTAGCTATCAAGAACTCGATGGCTCTTATGCCATACCTGATTTATGTCGAGTGAGATATAATATTTTTCGCTATTTTGGAAATATGGGAATTATTCTTAGAATTATTAATACCAAAGTTCCAAGTTTAGAAGAGCTAGACATGCCTTCAGTTGTTTCTAAAATTTCACTTCAAGAGAGAGGTTTAATTATTGTTGCAGGGGCAACCGGCTCCGGTAAGAGTACGACGCTTGCGGCGATGATCGATCATATCAACGAAAATTCAGGAAGCCACATCATCACCATTGAAGATCCGGTTGAATACATGCACCCCCAAAAAAAGTCGCGGATTTCTCAAAGAGAAGTAGGTAAAGACACAGAGTCTTTTACATCAGGCTTAAGATCAGCTTTACGCCAAGATCCAGATGTTATTTCCATTGGAGAAATGCGAGACCCAATCACTGTTGAAATCGCTTTAAAGGCTGCTGAAACGGGACATTTGGTTATGTCTACTCTTCACACCACCAATGTTATTACGACTATCGGAAGAATTCTTTCTATGTTTCCCCCCCATGAACAAGCTGAAGCTAGAAAAAGATTGGCCGATAATCTCTATGCCATAATTTGCCAAAGGATGATTCCCGGCTTAAATAATAGAATTATCATCGCACAAGAAATCATGGTAACCACTCCAGGGATTAAAGAATGTATTTTAGGCAAAGACGACATGTCTCGAATTAACACCATTTTATCTCAAGGCCAAGGTAAGTCCACAAACGGAAGTCAAACTTTTGATCAGCATATTATGTTTTTATTTAAAAAAGGTTTTATCTCTAAAGAAGTTGCATTAAGTGCCGTTTCTTCAGAATCTGATTTTGTTCAAAAACTTATTGTTGATTGATTATTCTTCAATGACAAAAGTTTCCATGGTTTTATCTACGAATGTTCTTCGCTTTTTATCTTTTAATGCTAAGAAAGCTCCTGGAATAGAAACCGGTAAAATTAGTTTCATTAATTCACGCTGGAATGCTTTAAGCAAATTGAGGGTAAACTGCTCTTCTCCTCTCACCTGAATACCCATAATTTTTTTTCCAATGGACTGATTTATTTTTGCTGTCGGAATGACAATAAAAATTAAGAAAGCAATAAATGCACCTAAAATTAAAACTAATTCTTCCGGAAAATCCACATTGAATCTATGTAAATTTTTTTTCAGGATAAATGTGATCATAAAAATAAAACCATAATCAATTAAAACTGCAACTAATCGAATTCCATGATTGGCAAGCTCATAAGCATCATTCGACAGACGATCTTCTTCCGCCTTCATTTGCTTATAGAGTTCTCCACGAGTCTTTTCATAGACAGGAGCTTCTTCAATTTCCAACTTTTCTTTTTTGGAAATAATCTTTTGTCTTGCTGGTTTCTTTTGCTCTAAAGTTTCTTCGTTTTTTTTAGGCTCTTCAGGTTTGATTTTAAAATCCCAGTCTTGATTATCATTTTCTGACATTCCAAACTCCTTGCCTTATTCTGCTTTAATCTTTTCTATTAATTCTTTAATCTTAAAATTCACTTCATCGCATTTTTTTTTCCAAGTATCGTGATCAAGATTTTTATCTAAATTAAGCAGTAGATTTTTTTGCTCTTTAGAAAGTGCATTTAACTCTTTTAAATAAAGAACGGCTAAATTTTCATCTTCATAATTTTCTAATATCTCAGTTAGAATATTCCATTCTTCATTGCTTATCATTGAGTAACATTTCCTAGTTTAACTGGCTTTAAGCTGGCCACAATATCCTCAGCAATTTTCACACTTTCAGATAAAATGACGTCTTGTCTTAAAGATTTCACCCATTCTTCTTTTCTTTGAACAAAGTCTTTTTGCCACTTCTTCATATCACCTGGCTTAATATTTTCATGAGCTTTTAATGAATCTTCAAAATTACTAACTAAAAGATTTTTATCTTCTTCTTCCATTTTTAATTCTTCAGAAACTTTTTTATCAATTGCCTCTTGAGCTAAAACTTGCTTCAAGTTAAGTGAAACAACTGTATCTTTTTTCTTTTTATTTAAATAATCAATATTTTTATTTAGCTTTAAAAAACTTGGGTTACTTTTAATTCTCTGATTCATTTTTTCTTTAAGAGAACTTACGTTATAAGTAAACTTATTCCACTTTTTAAAATTCTTAGCTTGAATTTGATCCCAAGGAAGTGCGTATTCTAGATCTTTTTCGCGACTCTCTACATATGAAAATATATCCGGCATAATAATATCTGGAACAACGCCTTTAAATTGAGTTGAAGCACCAGTCACTCTGTAAAATTTTTGAATAGTGACTTTTAAAGCTCCTAAAGATTTGTCGAACATTTTCAATAGTGGCCCTTGATTTAAATCAATCACAGCTTGAACGGTTCCCTTCCCATGAGAAAAATCTCCACCGATCACTACTGCACGTCCGTAATCTTGCATGGCCCCTGCTAAAATTTCAGAAGCTGAAGCAGAAAAACGATTAATTAAGACAATCATTGGTCCATCATATAAAGGTGCACTTTGTTCGCTTTCTAGAACTTCAATTTGCCCTGTATGGTTTTTAACTTGAACAATGGGACCTTTACCAATAAATAATCCAGACATAAGCTTGGCATCTTCTAGAGCTCCCCCACCATTATTTCTTAAATCCAAAATAATGGCATCCACATTTGCTCTCTTGACTCTCTCGACTTCTTTTCTTACATCATCAGTACAATTTATCGATGCATTTTCAAAATCTCTATAAAATTTTGGCAGATTAATGTAGCCAACCTTAACGGCTGAATCTTTGTGTTGAATAACTGATGACTTTGCAAATGAAGCAGCGACTTGGACCACATCTCTAACTATAGGGATTATTTTTCTCGTTCCATCTGCTTTTTTTACTGTTAATCTTACTTCCGTTCCTTTTTTCCCTCTAATATATCTTACAGCATCGTCAACCTTCATATCAATTAAATCGACAGTTTCTCCATTAGCTTGTGATACAGCTAGAATAGAGTCATCTACCTCTAAATCTTTTTGTCTCCAAGCTGCTCCACCTGGAATTATTTGTACGACCTTAATATAAGACCCATCTTCACTTAAAACTGCTCCAATTCCTTCAAGTTGCCCTGTAATATCTATATCGAAATCTTCTTTCTTTTTAACAGGAAGATAAACTGTATGAGGATCATAAATTGAAGCAATAGAATTATAAAAGTTTTCCATATGATCATCGCGATCAATTTTAGCCATTCGCTCAAAAATTTTCTTAAATCGATCTCTAATTGTATCATGAGCTTTCTTTCGCATTTCAACATCAGTCAATTTCTTTTCAGGTTTTATTGCTTTCGTTTTCTTTTTAGCATCTTTTTTCTTTGGACTGTCACTTTGCTCATCTAAAAGTGATAAATATTTATTCAAAGTTGCCTGTTTAAAAGTTAATCTCCAATTTTCTTTTAACTCTGCACTATCTTTGGGCCATGCTCTTTTTTCTGGATCAAGTTCAATTTTTTCATTTCCGTTAAAATCAAATTCGGTCTTAAAAAATTCATTTTCATAATTCTCTGCTTCGGTAATTCTCTTTTTTAAAAGGCTCAAAGTTTTATCAACTAATTGGAAATCACCAGTAACCATTTGGTCATCAAGTTGATTTTTTAAAGTTTCTAATTCCAAAATATCTGATCTTGTTAAAAATTGTTTGCTTGGATCTACTTTTTTTAAATACTGCTGAAGAGCTTTTTGAGAGACATCATCATTAATTTTTAGAGAACGATAGTGATAATTTTCAAGAGCATTCTTTAAAATGTTTCCAATAAGTCTTTCCTTTTTGAATTCTTTCGTAAATTGAGCAAAGCCGTTAAAGGCCAAAAGGAACGATAAAATAATAATGATTGATTTAGACGAAAATTTCATTTGTTCTCCAATAAGATAAAACTATCTCTTATCTTATCAGAATTTAAAGCTTATGAGTCAAAGGAAAAAAAGTCTTTTTTATAAAATTCACCTATTGGATTAACCGAGTAAACCTCTGCGTTATCAATGGCCTTTTTTATCAGTTCTTGAAATTTATTCGCTTCTACAAATTGATCAAAATATTGAACGTCGGGATTTGTAATTGGGCTTTCTGGAGCAAACAAAGCACAAGCATCGTCATGAGGAATTATCGAAATATCAAAACTTTCAATTTTTTTAGCTATGGTGATGACATCTTCTTTATTTAAACCAATCAGAGGCCTTAACATTAATTTTTTTGAATGTTTATCTACGACAGTTAAGTTCCCCACTGTTTGACTCGAAACTTGTCCTAAGCTGTCTCCAGTAATAATTGCATCCGCATTGATAATCTCTGCAGCATGATTGGCAACTTGAACCATATAATGACGAAACAATAAAGTCCGGTATTCATCAAGACATAGCTTCGCAATTTCATTTTGAATATCACCAAAAGGAATGATGTATAAATGAGTATTTTTTTGATAGCGAGATAATAATTTCACTAAGTCTTTAATTTTTTCTTTTACTTCATCTCCTACAAAAGGATAGGCGTGAAAGAATATATAACTTTCTTTCATCCCTCTTTTTAACATTTGATAGCTTGCTACTGGAGAATCAATTCCCCCAGAAAGCATACTTAAAGCATGTCCAGAAGAATCAAAGGGTAGTCCACCGATTCCTTTGAAGTTGTTAATTGAAATTGAAATCTTCTTTAATTGAATTCTAATATCTACCACTTCATTTGGATTTTTAAGATCAACTTTACTATGACTAAAATTTTTTAAAATTTCAGTACCAATTAATCGTTCTAAATCCACCGATTTCATTTGAAATTTTTTATCAACTCTTCTTACACTTACTCTAAATGTCGTCGCTGTTGTAAATAGTGTGGCAACTTCTTTTAGAACAACTTGTTTTAGTTGTTCTATGTCATTTGATTCGTTTTCAGTTCGATTCATCAAAACCGCAGGTGAAATTGAAGAGATACCCGGAATATATAAAAGTGCTTTGATGACTTCTTGGGAAATCAGTTCATTCGAACTAATTCTTAATCTTTGAGAATCATTTTTTGTATAAACTTTTCCGGCGTGTTTTAATTTAAAAACTCGTAATATATGTGAAGTAATCTTTTGAAAATAGACTGGACGATTTCTTCCTTTAAGCCACAATTCATCAACAGAAATTAGTAGATCATGATTCATATTTTCCTCTTACTTCATTAAAAACTTTAATTCTAATAAAACTTCATTGATAGCTTTTTCTAAAACTTTTAGGTTTTCAAAATCAGTATTAAAAAATAAAGAAATTCTAAAAACATGTTTATGCCATTTCTCGCCTATCCCTAATGCTTCAAGACTTGGATTGTAAGCTTTAATTTTTGAAGAACAGGCAGATGTCGTGGAGATGATAATATTTTTTTGTTCTAAATGTCTCATGAATACATCCGCTGGAATTTTTTTAACTAGACCAAAGAGAATATAAGGAGAATGATTTTTAAATGGAAACTCAATTAAATCACTTCTTCCATGAAAAGCTTTTAAAAATTCTTCAACACAAGATTTTCTTTTTAATTCATCATCCATTTTTTCTTTGAGACTCAATTTAAAAGCGGAATAAAACCCTTTTATTAAAGGATAGTTTATTGTACCTGGGCGCAAACCATTTTCTTGATCTCCGCCTTTAAAAAAAGAAGTCAAATGTTCCGCGTTTTTTAAAAATAATGCTCCAACGCCCTTTGGCCCACCCATTTTATGAGCTGCAAAGACAATGGCATCGACTTCGTTTAAAAAAGAAATATCAACTTTTCCTACTCCTTGCACATGATCAATCACCCATAAAGCTGTCGGAAATTTATCTTTTAAAAGTCGAAAAATTTCTTCACTTAAAATTTGTCCTGTTTGATTATTAACTGAGCTAAGTGCAATTAATTCTATTTCTTCAGATAAACTTTCTATGAATTTTGACGAATCTATTGAATAAGGATTAAAAGAAAATAATTTTTTTGTAGCATCTGTACTTTCTATTGAATTGACTAGGCTTGGATGATCACCTTTAAAATACAATACACTCTTTGCCTTTAATAAATAATGTCTGATAATCCAATTATTTGATTCAGTGGCTCCAGATGTAAAAAAAATATTTGATTTATCTGAAACTTTTAAACCTAACAATTTCATCATGTCGATCTTTATAGATTGAATTTCTTCAAGCAAGCGTTTTGACTCTCTAGATGGTGAAGAAGGATTATAAAAATGAACTCGGTAGTTTTCATTAAGCTCATTTAAAACTTCTGGAAATAGTGGTGTTGTAGCGGCATTATCTAAATAAATCATGCGCTTAGATAACAAAAAAAAACATATCTGGCCAATCAGAACGTGTAATTTTTACGGCCAATCATCTATAATTCTTGGATTAAGTTAGAATGTCCTTATGAAATATTTCATCTTACTTTTAATCATTCCTTACCTCGCTTTGGGAGCTTCATGTGACCCAAATCGCAAGGATTATTTTTGCATTGATGAGAGCACTAATTATAGTTCAGAAATGAATGTGGTCGCATTTCACACTATTCCCTTTGAAATTTACTCTCTTTTTAAAGAAGAAATTGAACAGTTAATTTATCCTCTAAAACTTGATTTACAATGGCAAAGCCCTTTTTTTGGCGCCGGTGTGAGTTTTTATGATCAAAACTACAGACTCATGGTATTAGGTGGAATGAGTCGGATGAAAGAAATGACCTTAGATGCTTATGCGGCAGTCATTTGCCATGAATTTTCTCACCTTCTTGGTGGTGAACCAAGACAAACGATAGAAAATGCGGAATGGGCCTCCAGTGAAGGTCAGGCCGATTTTTTTGCAGCCTCAGTCTGCTTACCTAGATATTTCAAATTTAAAAAAATTCCCATCAATGAAATAAGTAAAAAAATTGAAAAAGCTGGATATGAATTTACCAATCTCGCTATGCAAGTTGAAAGTAAAAAAACTAGCATAGCTCGTCATACTATTTTCAATAAAAAAGTCAACGAAACTCTTATCAATCGCTATCCTACTTTGCAATGTCGTTATGAGCAATTTAGAAATCCGTCTATGAGAGCAAGTTGTTGGTTTAAAGAGTACTAAAATTTCTCCTTTCTTAAAGAATAATCAGTTATAAAACTGAGCTAAATTAGCCTTAGAAGCTTTGTAATGACCTAAGATGTGAATTGAAAGGAGGACATATGAAAAAGTTAATACTTGTTTTATTGCTTTCTTTTAATCTTTTCGCCTCTGAAAATGGCATTCTTCTTAAAGGCTATCGTCCGGTAAGTGGAATGGATTATCAAATAGAATTACTGCTTAATAGACCTGATGATCACGTGAAGCTTTTACTGGACTGTCAAAGCTTCATTAATGGCTTAAACTACTTAAGATATGAAGATAAAAAATGGGTCAGCGAGTGGTTTTACATGCTTTCTGGAAATGACTGTGAAGAAGCTGCTCAACAAGTTTTTGGCCTTTCTAGCCTGAATATCGTGTTTTGTTTGAACATCAACGAAGAAGAATACAAGCTAGACTTAAGTGGAAATATTGAAAATTGCTCAGAATAGAAAATAAATAAATCCACTTGACCTAGATCAATTTCAAGCCTGTTTAGCTTTGTTACAAACCTCCTGAAGAAACAACAGGAGTCGTTTATGAAAATATTTATACTTTTTACTTCATTATTCTCTCAACTAGTATTCGCATCTAACTGGACCATAGAAAAAAAAATGAATATTGATTTCTCAAAGACTGAAATTAATTCTCAAGACGTCAAAGTGACATTCGAATATTACTGTAATTATAAAAAGAAGTTTATCGACATTATTGAAGGTAGAATCGGTGAAACTACAAAAAGCTGTGGAGAAAAGACTTTAGAATTAAAAATTGTTAACGGAATATTAACTCTGCCTCCTATCGAAAAATTTCATCATCCAAAGGCCGATTTAATTGAGCGATATGGAATGCAAGTAAAATTAGACTGGAAAGGAAGAAACTTAATTTGGATTAGTTCTGGTCAAGAAAAAATAATTGATTTTTACAATCGTCCATTTGATTTATCATTTGAAAAATTTGGATTAAAAGATTTAGAAGTCACATTTGAAGGTGTGAATTTAGTTGATAGTCCTGAGTTTAATGGACCAAATACCCAAGTTACAACATACTTTTATGTGAATAAAGATTATAATGATTATCGTTATATCATTGACACTGATTTTACACGTTCATTTAAATGGTATCTAACTCCTTATACCACAATTAACCAAAATGATTTATCAAACTTAGGAAAAATAAGCATTCAACCTCGGTATCATGCTCTGTTAAATGGAAAAGCAATCGATGTAACATTAGATGTTTATGCAAAAGATAAGTTTGATAAATTTGTCACTGCTGAAAAAATTGTGCTGCCTTTATCTCAAGCAGCGATTGATAAAATTAAAACAGTTGAAATAAATAGCAAATAAAAAAAGCCCCTCTTTTGAGGGGCTTTAAAATAACTTATTTTAAATTTCGAAGAACATACTGAAGAATTCCGCCATTTTTTATATAAGATAATTCATCAGCAGTATCTACTCTTGATGTCACCATTGTTTTCACAACAGTTCCATCTTTTTTCGTAATAACCATTTCATATTTCATCATCGGTTTAAATTCACCTTGAGGAAGAAGGGAAATTGTTTCTGTACCATCTAGACCCAAAGTTTTTCTATCAGTTCCTTTTTCAAAAACTAATGGAAGAACTCCCATACCAATTAAGTTAGATCGATGGATACGTTCAAAAGATTCAGTTACAACAGCTTTAATACCTTGTAAGAAAGTTCCTTTTGCGGCCCAGTCTCTTGAAGATCCTGTTCCGTATTCTTTTCCAGCGACTACTACTAATGGAGTTGAATCTTTAACATATTTCATGGCCGCATCGTATATCGCCATTTTTGATCCACTTGGTATATGAATGGTGTCTCCACCTTCGGCACCACCAAGCATTTCGTTTTTAATACGAATGTTAGCGAATGTCCCTCTCATCATGACTTCGTGGTTACCACGACGTGATCCATAAGAATTGAAGTCAACTGGTTGTACACCTTTTTCTTGAAGATAAGATCCAGCAGGAGAAGTCTTCTTAATATTTCCCGCAGGAGAAATATGATCAGTAGTAATTGAATCACCAAAAAGTGCTAGAACGCGAGCGTTTTTCACCTCAATAGAATTAACTGTTCCACCTGCGATATCTTCAAAGAAAGTTGGGTTTCTGATATAAGTTGATTCTGGTTCCCAAGCATAGAAGTCACCTTCAGTTGTTTTGATTGCTTGCCAGTACTTATCGCCATCAAATACGTTGTTGTATCTTGCTTTAAACATGGCTGAAGTTAATTTCGAAGCTAAAATCGAATTAATTTCTTCATGTGTTGGCCAAATATCTTTTAAGAAAACATCTTTTCCATCTTTTGATTTTCCAATTGCATCAGTAGATAAATTGATGTTGATATTTCCCGCAATGGCATAAGCAATTACTAGCGGAGGTGATGCAAGATAATTTGCTTTAACATCTGGGTTAATTCTTCCTTCAAAGTTTCTGTTACCAGATAATACTGAAGTCACAACAAGATTATTTGCATTGATGCTTTTTGAAATATTTTCTGGAAGTGGACCAGAGTTACCAATACAAGACATGCAACCATATCCTGTTAGAGTGAATCCTAATTCATCAAGAGACTCTTGTAATCCTGCTTCTACTAAATAATCTGTCACTACTTTTGATCCAGGAGATAAAGCAGTTTTTACCCATGGCTTAGAAGTTAAGCCTAGAGCTCTTGCTTTTTTTGCCACAAGACCAGCGGCAACCATAACGCCTGGGTTAGAAGTGTTTGTACAAGAAGTGATTGTCGCGATCGCCACGTCACCATGTTTCATTTTAAAATTTGCACCTTCTACAGCATATTCAGTTGTCGCAGTTTCAGGATTAATTTTAAAAGAGTTTGCTAGTTCAGTTTTAAAAGCGTCAGCAGCTTTTGTCAGTTCTATTCTATCTTGAGGACGTTTAGGACCAGCAAGACTTGGAACAACTGTTCCAAGATCAAGTTCTAATCCAGAAGTAAAAACTGGATCAGCGTCCCCTGCATTTAACCATAGTCCTTGTTCTTTTGCATAAGCTTCAACTAAAGCAACTTGCTCATCAGGACGACCTGAAAATTTTAAATAATCAATGGTCTTTTCATCTACAGGGAAGAATCCACAAGTCGCTCCATATTCTGGTGCCATGTTAGCAATGGTCGCTCTGTCAGCAAGAGTTAAAACTTTTACACCTGAGCCGTAAAATTCAACAAATTTTTCTACTACGCCATGTTTTCGAAGCATTTGAGTGACAGTTAAAACGATATCTGTTGCTGTAATTCCTTCCTTTGGAGAACCTGTAAGTTTAAAACCGACGACTTCTGGAACAGTCATCGTCACAGCTTGACCTAGCATGGCCGCTTCCGCTTCGATACCCCCCACACCCCAGCCTAAAACCGCTAGACCGTTTATCATTGTCGTATGTGAATCTGTACCTACGCATGTATCTGGATAAGCAACTATTTCTCCATTTTCATCTTTAGTCCAAACAGTTTTTGCTAAATACTCAAGATTAACTTGGTGACAAATTCCTGTTCCTGGAGGAACAACTCTAAAATTTTTAAATGCTTTTTGTCCCCATTTTAAAAAAGTATATCTTTCTTTATTTCTTTCAAATTCTAGTTCAACGTTTTTTTGATATGAATCAGCTTGTCCAAAATGATCTACCGCTACTGAGTGGTCGATAACTAGATCAACAGGAATAAGTGGGTTGATTTTTTTTGGATCTCCACCAATTTTTTTCATCGCTTCTCTCATGGCCGCTAAATCAACAACCGCAGGAACTCCAGTAAAGTCTTGCATTAAAACGCGAGCAGGATAATAAGAAATTTCGCGATCTGATTTCTTTGTCTTCGTCCATTCATTGATTGCTTTTGCATCGTCAAATGTTACATCTTTTCCGTTTTCGTTTCTTAATAAATTTTCTAATAAAACTTTTAAAGATTTTGGTAATTTGTCGATATCAGAAAGACCTGCCGCTTTAGCTTCATTTAAGCTATAGTAAGCATAACTTTTAGATCCGACTTTGAGTGTTTTTTTGAATTGACTCATAACTGACTCCTCATTAATTTTTTGATTCTTTTCGAAATAAATATATTTTTCTAAATTATAAAACTCTGCTAATTTTTCGTAAAGCTCTCATTTAGCTTAGTTATCTATTGTTGATGCTTTCACTTTCCATTATCGGCTAAAACATATTAAGAAAATATTGAATAATTGTTATAAAATATAGTAGTATTTGGAATATGTTAGATGGTATTGAAGCTCTTATTACCTTAGAAAAGTACGGAACGATAAGCGAAGCCGCTGTGAGATTACGTTTAACCCAATCCGCCGTATCAAAGCGAATCATGTCTCTTGAAGAGAAAATTCAGACCAAACTCATTGAGCCTGATGGAAGAAGAGTGAAATTGACTCATTTTGCCTATCAATATTTAAGTAAAGTTAAGCCGCATTTTTTAGAAATTAAAAATTTTAGTCAGACCCATGAAATAGAGGCAATCTCCCACTTCTCTCTTGGTCTATCCGATTCTATTGCCGGGAGCTTTGGTCCGAAAATTATTAAGAAGTTTCAAAAAATTCACAAGCATTGGACATTTGAGCTCCACGTCCATCGCAGCATGATGTTAATTGAGAATATTACCCTAGGTAAATATCAAATGGGACTTTGCACTGATTTTGAATCTAAAAAAGACCTCATTCATATCCCCCTTTATCATGAGAACATGGTGCTTATCTCTAGTGAATTTTCTCCTCATTTTAAAAAAGAGAATCCACTTATAACGATTGAAGAAAATTCTGCTACTTGGAAAAGTATTGGCCCAATTTTAAAAACTCAATATCAGGCCCTTTTTAAGCATACACATTTTAAACATGTCGAATCATTTTTAGCTGTTTATCAAATGGTCAAAGTTGGTTTAGGTAATGGACTCATCCCAAAAGGTATGGCGATAGAATTAGGTCTTAAGAAAAATCAATATCGCATTTTAAAAATTAAAAGACCCATTTCATTAGTGACGAGAAAATCTTTAACTAATTTGGAATTTTTTGAACCCTTTGTAGCAAATTTAAAACTAGAAATTTCTGAATACTTTAAAGAGTGAAAATTGAAAAATAAATTATTTATTATATTGGGTTACATTTTTTTAGCACTTGGAATAATCGGCATCCCTCTGCCCATTTTACCAACGACACCTTTTCTCCTTCTTGCTGCCGTATGTTTTTCTAAAGGTAGTCCAAAAATTCATTCCTGGTTATTAAATCATCGTTTATTTGGCCCTCCTCTTAGAAAATGGGAAGAAGATAATGCTATTTCTATTTACGCTAAAATCATAGCGACCACGAGTGTTGTCTTGGCTTTTAGTCTTAAAATAATCGCCTTAAATATTTCAATTACATTTAAAGTCATTATTGGATTTTTTCTTCTGTTGCTATTAATTTACATTTGGAGTCGAAAATCTTCTTAATTATTTCACGACTTTGCAATCTTCAATATGAAGCTTGAGAGGATCTATGGTTAATTTTACACTTTTTCCTTCAAGTGATTTTTTTAAACATAGATAGTTATCTGTTTTTGAATAATAATCAGTAGCTTGATTTTTTAAAGTAACCTTATATTCTTTTTTTGCTTCAACATAAATTATTTTTTCCACTATAGAATCTTCAAAAATGATTTGAGCAAACGTGTTTCCAATGAAAATAAATAAAAGCAAAGTTTTTTTCATATTAATAAATCGGTTTAAGTTTATGTTTTTCAGCAAACAAGTAATCTTTCAGAGTTTTTTTCATATCAAGAATTTTCTCTTTTTCAGTCATTGTAATTGGATCTTCGGGTTTATATTGATCAGAACTAGAATAGGCGACAGCAGTCCTTTCAAATCCTGCTGCGTTTGATGGAAATGGAAATTTTGTATAATGAAGTCTTCCAACAACATTTTGATTCATTTTCCCGAGCCATTCTTCAGGAGTAAGCGCCTTATCCGCTAAACTGGGATCAATCACCATTTTTTTAACAGCTTTTGTGATTGGATCAATAATTGACACCACTGGCGCTACATGAAAATTCCAATTTACATCGCTATTTGGAACTGACAGTTTTCCTTTCACCCAGATTTTTTCTGTTTGAATTCCCTTCTCTTCAAATCTTCTTGCTAACAAATGAGCACGAGCATAACATCCATCATACTTGTAACCATAAGGTATATCTTTCATATTTTTTGCTTCATTAAAAAGTCTTTGTACATCTGCTTCAGTCAAAACTGAATTTGTAAATGAATCATTTAATCTTTCAAGCTTCACTCGATATTCATAAGCATTTACTGTGAGCAATTGGCCATTATAAAGACAACCCAGATCTAACACTTTTTCTTTTGGTACAAAAACTCCATACAGTATATTGTTCACAACCATAATTAAATGTTCTAAGTCTTCTTTTGACAAATCTTCCCTCAAACGATCAGAAAGTTTTGATGTTTCTTTTAAATATTCATCTAATTCATTTGACTGACATAATTTTTGATACTCTTCTAAATTCTTTTTGTTCTCGTTGTTTGAAAAAAACTTATACAAATCTTTCCATGGCAGTAATTTGTTTGAATAAAAATCTTCTTCTAAAAGAGAATCACTCTTCATGTTCTTTTTTGAACTTGACTCAAGTTTTTTAATTTCTTTTTCTTTCAGCGGTAATATAATTTCTTTCGTTCCTTCCGCGCTTATCAAGAAGTCTCCATCTAAATAAATTTCTTTCCCTTTATTCAGATCAAAAAAATATGGAGAATTAAAAGTTTTAACATCCGGCAAATAAAGTACCGATTTTTCACCTAAATCATTTGTACAAAGGTATAATGGACAGCGTATTTTTACTTGATTTCGCTTTTCATATTCTAAATTTTCTTTACTTAGTTTTTTTATTTTATTTTCTTCACATCGAAGCTGCTTATCTTTTGCTTTAAAATTGACCATAGGAGGTAATTCAAATTTTTTAAAATTATTACTCAAAACTTTAACGAAGCTTTTCGCCAATGGGTAATCGATATTGTCTAAAATATTTTTGAAGTACACCTCGTACTGAAATCTTTCATAAAAACCATTTTTCTTACCACTTAGCATTTGATTGACACCCAAAACTTTATCTTCAGGAACTTCATAGAGACTTAGTTTTCCACGCTTCACTTCAGAAACGGCTTGATAGCTAACTTCATCCTTATTTTTATTAATTAAAAAATATGTTTCATCTGAATAGATCACTAAGGACTCACCACATTTTAAATGCATGGTTTTAGCATCGATTCTCTGGCATTCAAGATATTGTTTATTAATCTTTACTGTTTCAGCATTTACCTGAAGAGTTGCTAAAAATGAAAAGGTTAAAAGTAGTTTAAATAGTAACAACTTAAGCTCGCTTGTATTGAGAAACAATAAGTTTTTTTCCTTGATAAAATTGAAAGCACTTTCCAGAGAATGAAATTTGATCATCCTCGACAATAACACCCCCTCCATCAGCTACTGCGTAGAGAGGAATGTTGGTTTTTTTAGAATAATGCAACATTTCAGTTTCGTATCTGCCTGAGTTTTTGTAATGAGGAAAAAATTCAAAATTTACAAATCGTCCTGCATTTAAATTTTTCATATCAAAGGGATTTTCATCACGGTCAAAGTGAGGAAAACTTGCCGTGTGAACATGGGGAGTGAGTACTATTGCTCCGGCCGATAATCCACAAAGAACTCCACCTCTTTGTAAAAACTTATTAAAATGTTGGAACATTCCATGCTTTCTTAGATGTTTTAAAAAATAAAATGTGTTTCCACCACCTAAAAAAATAAGATCTGATTTTAAAACTTCGGTCAATAGTGTTTTAGTAAATGGCAAATCCACGCAAAAGTATAAAAACTTACTTACTCCAAAAGCAGAGAATTCATTGACGAAATACTTAAAATCAATCTCCGCATCAAATGAACTCGATGGAATGAAGGTAAGTTTGGGATTTGGTTTTTCTGTTAATCGAAGAGCTCTTTTATTTAAAAAGTAGTTCTCTTCTTCAGTTCCACCTGAATAGAGAACTATTTTCATATGCCGTCTCGATACTCTCTCACGATTTGTAACATACCTTTGACAAGTTTTGACTGATCTCGAACCACTTCAAAATTTGATGATCTCACATCTTCATCAGGATTTAAATTCTGATAGGCCGTAAATTCTTTCAAAACATGATGAATTTCATGGGCAGAAAGCTTAGGTCGTTTGTTCATGATTTTTTTTACAATTGTCGTAATCGAATCTCCTGTGACTCGATCATACTTATTAATGACTGAAGATCTCATAGAAATTTCAAGCAACACTTTCTCTGGTGCTAATTTATATTTCTTTGATACAATTGCAATTAATTTTAAATAGGATTTTTGAAAGCTTTTAATCTTCAAATCTCTTCTGATTGAGCGCTTTAAATCTTTTTGTGTTGCATAGCTTGATTTTATAATATCAATAAATTCTGTAGCGCTTATATATTTACTTGTTCCTCTAGATAAATACATTTGAGGTAACTCTCTTAAAATATCTCTCATACAAAAGATGGCGTTCCAATTTATTCCATCTGGAACTTTTTCTGGTCCCTTGGTTGATTTGGCCAATTCGAAATAAGTAAAATCAGACCTAAAATCTTCAATCTCTTTTTTGGCTTCATCTAATAAATATTGCATATACTTTGATCCAAAGCCTAACTTATGTAACAGATTTCTTCTTTTAAAATCTAAAAACCGCTTATCAAAATTAACCACTGCATGAAAGTTTTTAAATTCTTCGATTGGTTTTTTCTTTTCCGTTTTTAAATAATCGACAATTTGAGCAAATGTTTGAACAATATATCTGGCTTTTTGCTTTTGCTCTTTAATTGAAGTAGACCATCTTTGAACATCATCATATCGATATTCGTGATGATATAGTCCAAATTGTCTGACTGAACCATAATCTATGATTCCTCCATCCATTAAAATATTGTCCCCATCCCAATCCAACCAACAAAAAATGTATTGATCTTCAAAGTTGGCAGACATTTCAGCAAAAACTTCGGCCGTCTTTGATAAAAAGTAATCATATTTGGCATTGGATTCACTCGGAACCTTCGCCCAAACTTTATTTTTTATCTGACGATCAATGTAGTAATCCACCATTCTTTTTAAGGTCTGATAATTATTTTGCTTTAAATGATTAAATAAATGAGATGGTCTTAAAAGATTCTCATGTACGCGGATATTTATCGCTAAGCCTTTTTGAAATTCAATGATACCTAAAACTCTTTCTGTTTTTAGTCCATTTTTTGCCAGCACTTCTGAAAAAAATAGAGCGCCTAAACCTTCATCTTTTTCCGAGTAACCACATCCATAAGATACAGTTGGATCCCCTGTCTGATAAAATTTTTTATTGATATTACATGCTGGACTTAATTTAGTCGCTCCAGTTCCGCAGCTACTAATATCAAAAGTTTTACCTTTATTGGTAATTTGACCATTCCAAATACTTCTACCATCACCTGAAGTGGTTCCTTTTTTACAAGGATGCTGCAGTTGAAGATATCGTGTGGCCATATAAGTATTAGGCAAAATTTCTTCTTTATTAAAATCAAAATTATTCATCAGATCGTATTCATTGATGATGACAATACTGAAGGTATTTAAGATTTCATTTTTTAAATCTTGAGTCAGCTCATTAGGATGATTTTCAGGAATTAATCCAATCTCTCTCGCCAAATCGAAATTAAAAAATGCAACTTCGCCACCTTTTCTTTTTCTTGCTTGATATTCAACCACAGCTTCAGGAATTAATTTTTTAATGGGATGATCTCCATTAACTTCCTGAAAGCGAAAAGTGCTTTGAATTGTTTTTGATTTTTCAATAGACTTCATTTCTTGTGTATTATTTTTTCCCATATTCATATTTTCAGGGATTCCAATAAAAAATACACTAGGTAAATGCTTCCCCTAATCTAAGCGAAAAACTGCAAATTTTAGGTATCTTAACTCTTCCATTGCTAGCGGATAAGGATGATCATAGGGCTGTCCCCCAATGTAAATCACGGTGCTTTTGGCTCTGGCCTTCTTAAAAGCTTCTTTTAAGATCTCAAGAAAGTCAGTATGCGTGATATGACTAGAGCAACTACTCGCTATAAAAAAGCCTTGATTGGCCACCAATTTGATTGATTCGGAATAGACTCTGATATAGGCAGAAATGGCCGATTCTTTAGCTTTTTGGTTTGGAGCAAAACTTGGTGGATCGGTTATCACCATATCAAATTTCTTTTTCTCCTTGATACTTTTTTCAATATATAAAAAAGCGTCTTCACAAATGGCTTCATGAGACGTTTTAAATTGATTGATTTTAAAATTAAGCTCTGCTGCTTCTATTGCCTTTTTAGCAATATCTACTGAGGTCACTTTCTTTGCTCCACCATAAGCGGCAAATAAACTAAAGCCTCCTGTATAACTAAATAAATTCAAAACTGTTTTATCTTTGGCAAATCTAGACAATAAAAGTCGATTATCTCTTTGATCGAGAAAAAATCCCGTTTTTGCCGCTTCTGCAATATTAGAAGAAAACTTCAATCCATTTTCTAAAAATTCCACTTCTGAACGAAGATTTCCACGTATGATTTCCCCTTTCACTTCATCATCATTTCTTCTTTTTAAATAAACATTTTTAACAAAAGGAAAATGTTCGCAAATTTTTTCAGCTAAAAACTCTCTATTCCAAATTTTTTCCATAATATCATGATCATGTTTTATCACTGCTGTATGATCGTAAATATCGACTATCAATCCCGGAAAACCATCACCTTCACCATTAATTAAACGAAAGCTATTATTTATCTCACTTCGATGATTACTACGTAGCGAAAATGCTTTTACTAAATTTATTTCAGAATACTTTTTTAAAGTGGCTTCAGAAGAATTTTTCTTAAAATAAAAATCATCTTCAATACAAAGCAGTCGAAATCTCAACTGGGTATCCCCTTGAACAATTCCCATTGCAATTTTTTGACCTTTGAAATAAAGATCATAAAGACCATCGGAAAAAGTTTTATTCTCAAAGCAATCAGCAAAAATCCATCGATGGCCTTTTTTCAAATGCTTTGTCACATCTCTTTCTAAATCGATTCTTTTAATTTTTTCCAGATTGATGAGCATGAAAACTCCAAACATTATAAATTGCCGCAACAATAATAAGTGTAGCACCAAAAATTTGTTTTACATTTAGTTCTTCATTTAAAAATAGATGGGCCCAAAAAAGGGCTGAAGGAGTTATGGCATAGTAGATAACTCCACTAAAATGAGTGGGAAGCTTGCTCGTCGCTAAGGCCCACAAACTATGCGCTATTAGTGTTCCAAATATTGCCAAAAACAAAAGTCCCATCCAATCATTTCCCGATAACTGCCAATTGGTTTTAGGAAAGAAAAGACTAAATCCTAAAAAGCAAAAAAAGAATTGAGAAAAAATTCTAGTATGGTGATTGAAATACTGATTCGTTCTTTGGTGAACAATAGGAATTAATGAATAAAAACATGCCGAAATTAATCCCAAAACAACTCCTTGATTAAAATTATTTTGATGACTCCACTCCGGAAGAATAAAAATTAATCCCCCAACGACCATAAGCAAACTTAAATAATTTTTTGGCCTTAAATGATAATTTAGTAACAAGCTTCCATAAATAATCAGCTGAATTCCATAGGTGCTCATCCCAAGTACACAGGCCGAGCTCCCTCCTATTTTTATGGCAAAAAAATAAGTTAGCCAGTGTCCAAAAAACAATAGACCGATAAGGCACAAACGCAAGCCATTTTTAGACACAATTTTTGACCACTCAATTTTACTGCGCCAAAAATAACCTATTCCAATACACGTGATCAAAAGGCGAAAAAAGCCAATAGTAAAAGGATTTGCAGAGGTATACTTAATGGCCACTGGAACAAAAGAAAATATCACAATGGCCAATAAGGCTTCAGTTTGAGCTAACATCCAGTAATTTTTTTATGAATATTTGAAAGGAAAAATGCCCCTTTATGCCAATTGGTATTATACCACTTTAAGGATTTTTCCAGTTCATGCATAAAAGGAATTTTTGATGAATTTAATTCAGTTGGAATAAGTCCCTTTGAAGCATAGGCAAAGGTCCAAAATACACCTGGATAAATAAGCATCGGACCTGTGAAAGATTTCACCACTGGATAAACTGATCTTAAATTATCATAGAAATTTTTAATTCCGTATTCATCATAAAAAGGATTTTCTGTTTGGGCCATCATAATGCCATCTTTTGTCAAAGCATCAGACACGTGCTGATAAAATTCTTTGGTGAATAAGCCTGCGGCAAAGTCTTCAGGGTCAGTTGAATCAATAATGATGATATCGAAAAAATCTTTGAAAGATTTTATATATTCAACTCCATCTTGAGGACGAATATTGACTCTTTTATCTGATAAACCGGAAGTACAATCTGGGAAAAACTCTTTGGAAACATCGATCACTCTCTCATCAATTTCAACTAAATCAATGCGCTCAATTTCTGGATGTTTCACAAATTCTCGAACAATTCCCCCATCTCCTCCTCCAATGATTAAAACATTCTTTACCTTTGGATGAACCATGGTTGGAATATGGGCCATGACTTCATGATAAACAAATTCATCTGCATCAGAAACCATGGTCTTTCCATCTAATAATAGCAGCCTTCCAACTCCATAAGTGTCTAGGACTTCGATCTTTTGAAATTCAGATTTTTCTGAATGCAAAACAGATTTTATTTTGAAAGAAGTTGCTACATTTTTATGAAAATAACGCTCTGAAAACCATTCATTGCCTAAAATATTCATCTTATAACTCTCCTAATCAAAAAGTCGTTGTCACAACGGGAAATATGTGTCACATAGATAGTTCCTGATTAGGATTTAGACAACTTAAATTTGAACTTTTTAAAGAGTTTTTGGGGTTTTTTTATGTGGCAATCAAAGATTTCACCGAATGAGAAAATAAAAATAACTGGTTTTAACAACTTAACCAAAGTTTTAAGTTTTAACCTTTATGATTTTTGTATCACTTTGACTGAAGATCAAAAAGCTCAATACGTAAATTACATCAACGACAAATACAACGCTAATAGAATTGCTGACATCTCAAAAAGAATCGTCGAAATTATTGAAGCAAATATTTTAGGAATTTCAGTTCAAGATTATGACCCAGTTGGTGCTTCAACAATGGTATTAATGAGCGATATTAAAGGCGGAGGAGAACCTATTCCCTCTGTTCAAGTTTCTGCCCATTTAGATAAATCTCATATTACAGCTCATACATATCCAGACGCTGCAGATCCAGATGGGATTTGCTCTTTTCGAGTTGATATTGATATTGCAACTTGCGGAGAAATTATTCCTTTAAATGCTATCAATTATTTATTTGAAGCCTTTGAATGTGATGTGGTTTACATCGACTATGTCGTCCGTGGTTATACTCGTCTAGAAAATGGAAAAAAAATCTACAATGACCAAAGTTTCACATCGATTCAAGATTTTATCAAACCTTCCATTCGTGAAAACTTTAAATATTTAACTGATATCAATATGCCTCAAAGTAATATTTGGCAGACGAAACTTTTAGTTAAAGATACCGGTGCAGAAAATTATCTCATCAATCCAAACGACGTCAATCACCCCCTCGTAAAAGAAAAAATGGCACTTCTTCACGAAGAAATGTTAGAAATTTTTCATATGATTCATTAATGACGGCACTTTGGGGAACTAATCAAACAAGTTTTTTTTTCCATTTAGGTCCAGATGAAATTTTAAATGCCATCGAGAGTTTGGGACTAAAACCTACTGGCCGAGTTTTGCAACTAAACTCTATGGAAAATAGAGTTTATGAAATTGAAATTGATTCAAAATCTAATAATCCCAGTGATCACTTCAAAATCATTAAATTTTATCGCCCTAATCGTTGGACGATTGATCAAATCAATGAAGAACACCAGTTTTTATTTGACCTAATTGAAGAAGAAATTCCGGCAGTAGCTCCTAATAAATTTTCTAATCAATCTCTTTTTCTTGACGATCACACCAAATTAAACTTTGCTCTATTTGATAAATTTGGAGGACGCGCACTAGATGAGTTAAACACCGATGATCTAGAACAAATGGGAAGACTGCTTGCTCGAATTCATAATGTGGGTGAAAAAAATAAATTCAAGCATCGATTAAAACTAAATTCTCAAAATTTCCTTGAGGAAAATCTCAATTTTTTAGAGTCAAATCATATTCCTGCACATTTAATAAATTCATATTCAAACTTCAAGAAAAGTTTTTTAAGTCTTATTCCAAGTCTAGAAGATAACTTTTCTTATATTCGCACCCATGGCGATTGTCATGCTGGAAATATTATTAAAAGAAATGAAATGATTCATTTTTTAGATTTTGATGATTCTCTTTTGGCCCCAGCAGTTCAAGACATTTGGCTCATTCTTCCGGGAAGGGATCAAGAAACACGAATTTCTAGAGACATTCTCCTGGAATCCTATTCACAATTTCGACATTTTAACTCTCAAGAATTGTCACTGATTGAAATTTTTCGCACCTTTAGAATGATTAATTTTATGGCATGGATTGCAAAAAGATATGATGATCCTGCCTTTAAAAATGCTTTTCCCTTTTTTGAACAACCTAATTTTTGGGAAGAAAAATTAACAGACCTAAACGATCAAGTTCACTTCATTTCTAATCCCTATTAAATTAATGATATTTATAAAAAGTCCGAAAAAAATTCATGATTTCGTCGAAACTAATAAATGACTTTGAAAAAAGGAAAAAGATTTTTATTTCTTTGTATCCTGTTATTCTTTTACCATTTGCATTTTATTTTTTAAGACTTAATTTTTTTTACAATGACTTTCGATTTAATCTTTTTTTTTATTTTATTTTTTTCATTTTACTATTTATTGTTCCCTCTCTTTATAAATTCACTGAAAAACTTTTTCTCACCTTATGGATTTTTTATACTAGTGTGACAGTAGCAGGAACATTTCTTATTTTTCTCGCTGGAGGGTACACTGCTCCAGGTGTTTTTTGGATTTCAGTTATTCCACTCATGGGTGTTGCACTGTTAGGAGAAAGTGGTGGTTTAATCGGAATGAGCTATACCATACTCACTGTGGTTATCTTTCATTTTATCCCTACGCCGATAAGCTATATACCAAAGGAGTTACTAAACCCTGTTTCTTATCAAAGTGAGAGGACTCTCAATTTGAATCTTTTTATTCTTTTTAACTTAGTTTTCACTTTTATTTACTACAAACTTGAAAAGAAAAGTCGAAATGAATTAATTATACAAAAAAATAAAATTGAAAATCTATTAAAAGTTTTGTTTCATGATATTGCCAACCCAGCTTTAAACATACAACTTCAATCTCATAAATTAATAAAGCAAATGCCTCTTGAAAATAATGGTGCACTCAACTCTATTATGACATCTTCAAAACACATTAATCAAATTCTTGAAAGTGTCCGAAGTCTTAAAGCTTTCGAAGATGGAAAAAGTGTTATTTTATATGAATGGTTTTCTATCGATGAGGCCATCAATTCAGCTATTGATTCTGTCAAAGATAAGTTATCTGAAAAAAATATTCTTATTGAATTAGATTTCGATAAGTCTCCTTATAAGATATATGGAAATCAGGCCTTATTTACTCATCAAGTTTTAATCAATATTCTAACTAACTCCATAAAATTTTCTGCTGAGAATAAAAAAATATTTATTTCAACTAAATTTCAAAATGATGTTTGTAGTTTAAAAATTAGTGATCAAGGAATAGGAATTCCTCCTGAGATATTAAAAAATCTTTTTTCAGATAACTATCAAACATCTAGAAAAGGTTTAAAGGGAGAAATTGGAACAGGTTATGGAATGAGTTTGGTGCAATTTTTCATCGAAAACTTTTCAGGGAAACTTGAAATAACTTCAAAAGACATTTCTCATTTCCCCGAAAATTCTGGGACTGAAATAAACATTAGCTTAAAAGCTAAGTCTAATTAATGGTGGTGTCCACCTTCTCCGTGAACATGTCCATGGGCCAATTCTTCAGGAGAAGCTTCTCTAATATCTTTAACCATGACATCAAAATGTAATTCAATACCAGCTAAAGGATGGTTTCCATCAACCGTTACAGTTTGATCACTCACCTTTGTCACAGTCACAACTAGTCCACCTTGATCCGTGTCTACTTCAAACTGCATTCCTACTTCAATTTCTGCTGCGTTTTCAAATTGTGCTCGAGGAACTTCTTGGCAAAGACTTTCATTTCTTTCACCATAAGCATCTTTAGGTGCAATAACTGCATTAACCTTATCACCTTTTGCTTTTCCTTCTAATTCTTTTTCAAGACCAGGAATTAAATTTCCGATTCCTTGGATATACATTAATGGACCATGATTTTTTGATGAATCAATAAGATTTCCATCTTTATCTGTTAAAGTATAATCAATCGCCACAACTTTGTTTTTTGAAATTTGCATAATATTTCCTTTATATTTATTGGTTTGAAAAACTTATCACTTCTTTAATACGATGTCTAAAATAACTACTGGCTGAATAGGCATATCTTCTAACATTCCCCTACTTCCCGTTTTCACCAATTTTATTTTATTGACGACAGGCATTCCTTTCGTCACTTTCCCAAATACACAGTATCCAAAGGCTTCTGCACTTTTATTGCGATGATCAAGGAAACCATTGTTTTCTACATTGATAAAAAACTGAGAAGTTGCAGAATCAACCAAATTAGTTCGGGCCATGGCAAGAGTGCCCACTTCATTTTTAAGGCCATTATCCGCTTCATTTTTAATTGGAGCATCGGTTGGTTTTTCTTTTAAATCTGATCCATATCCACCACCTTGAATCATAAAGTTATTGATGACTCTATGAAATATAGTGTCTTTGTAATGTGATTTTTTAACATAACTTAGAAAATTTTTAACCGTCACTGGAGCTTTATCTTCAAATAATTCAGCTTCAATCTCTCCTTGAGAAGTCTTGATAATAATTTGAGGATTTCCCGCAATAGAACTTAAAGAGAATAGGATAAGTGCAAGAATTAGAGATAATTTTTTCATTTGTTCTCCATAGAATGTTGTATTAAAAATTCATTATATTCATTTTTAGGAAGCGGATCTTTATTAGCTAAATGCATAAAAACATATTTTAGAGAATCATTTCCCCAAAATAATTCTTGATCAATAATAAAAGTTGGAACCCCAAAGACTCCAAGGCTTAATGCCTTTTCAATATTGTCTCGTAAATTCTGTTTCACTTCTTTAGCAGAAGTTTTGTCAATTAATTCATCTGCATTAAATCCATTTTCAGATAAAAGATCTTTTAATAATTGGGTATTTCCAATATCAAGACCTAGCTCCCAGCTAGCCCGAAAAAATAGATTCGTGAGAATTCGTTTTTCTTCATTGGTTTTTGCTTGAAGAACGATTCTTAAAGCATAAAGCGAATTAAAAGGTAAAACACTTGGTACCTTAAAAGGTATTTGATTGATAGTTTTATAGCGCATTAAATCTCTCATCAAATAATCACGTTTAGGTTTTATTTGCGAAGGACCTTTTGTTTCATAAAACGAAATAACATTTGGAAGACTGATGGGGAAAAAATTCAAATTCCAATCTAAATCTCGAATTTGTGTCCAGGCCATATATGAATAGGGTGACAAAAAATCAAAATAAAAATCTATTTTTCTCTCCTGCATTTCCATTTCTTACTCCTAGTTTAAGCTTTCACTTTTTTTCTTATCTAAATAGTATTGATAGTTGGTATCAAAAACACGAATACCACCTTTATCAACTTCAAAAACTCGATTTGAAAGTGCATGAAGAAAATGTCGGTCGTGGGATACAAACATCACTGTTCCCTCATAGGCTTTTAATGCATTCAAAAGCACATCTCGGGATTTTAAATCTAAATGGTTTGTTGGTTCATCGAGAATTAATAAATTGTTATTTGAACTCATGAGCATAGACAAAATAACTCTGGATTTTTCTCCACCTGATAATACTTTAATTTTCTTTTCTACATCATCACCGCGAAATAAAAAAGCGGCCAGTAGATTTCTCACATATCCGTTAGATGCATCTTTTAAATTAGCAGAAACTTCTTCTAAAACCGTATTATTAGGATTTAGTAAATCCAGTGAAAATTGCGAAAAATAACCGGCTTTAATTGAAGGGCCTAAAGCGACTTCTCCTGATGTTGCTTCAGTAAGACCACAAATCGTTTTTAAGAGAGTGGATTTACCAGCACCATTCACCCCAACAACGGCAACTTTATCTAAGCGATTCACCGTTGCAGTGAGTCCTGAAAAAACTTTATGAATTGTTCCATCATCTCTCGTCCAATTCTTGGCAAGATTTTTCATGATGACGACATCATTACTTCCTCTTGGAGGAACGGGAAAAGTAAAATCCATCACTGCTTCTTCAACAGGCATTTCTACTCGATCGATTTTATCTAATTTTTTTACTCTTGATTGAACTTGAGCTGCATGACTGGCCCTTGCGGCAAATCTGGCGATGAATTCTTCTTCTTTTTGAAGCATGGCCTGTTGAGATTCAAACTGAGCTATTTGTTGCTCTTTTCGTATTTCTTTTTCTTTTTCGTAATAATCATAATTACCGGTAAAAGTAGTAATCGTTTTTCCAGAAACTTCGATAATTCGATTGACGATTCCGTTGATAAAATCTCGATCGTGAGAAGTCATTAAAACTGCACCTTTAAAACTTTTTAGCCATTCTTCAAGCCACACAATGCTTTCAAGATCTAAATAGTTGGTAGGTTCATCTAATAAAATCGCATCTGGATTTTGAATCAAGACTTTAGCTAGAGCAATTCGCATTCTCCAACCACCTGAGAACAAACTCACATCGCGATCATGATCGTAGGGCATAATTCCAAGCCCAGTGACAATTTCTTTGGCCCTTTGATCCATATCGTAGCCACCAAGTTTTTCAAACTCGGTTTGATAATCACCAAGTTCCATGAGAATTTTTTCCATTTCATCTGGATCTAAATTGGGATCTTCAAGTTTATGTTCAATATTTTTTATGGCCTTTTGTAGTTCAAAAGCTTTTCCGTTACCACTCATAACTTCTTCAATGACTGTACGACCTTTCATCTCTCCAATGTTCTGAGAAAAATAAGCGACGCGCAGTTTTTCAGGGACCGTAATAGAACCCCCATCAAAGCCCTCTTCTTTCATCAAAATTTTAAAAACAGTTGTTTTACCAGCACCATTTGGACCGACCAGTCCTGCTTTATCTCCGGGGCGCAAAATAAATGAAGCGTCATTATAGACAACTTGTCCCCCAAAATGTTTTGAAACATTGTTGAAACTTATCATGAAATTTTCCTTTTAAACTTTATGGAAAAAAGAGTATTCTGTTTCCATGTTAAAAAAATTTTTATTTGTCTTATTTGCCGCCTATATTACCCTCATTTTTAACTCTTTGGCATCAATTATTGGGCAAAATAATAATAATTCCTTTATTCAAATTGATTCAACATCTAAAGAAATAGAAATCTCCAATCATTTACAAATTGCCGAATCCCCAATTAGTTTTGATGCCTTAAATTTTCAATCTCTCATCTTTAAAAATAACCCAAGTTCCTCTCTCGCACTTGGCTATTTTAACGATAAATATTGGGTGAGATTTAAGATAAAAAATAAGAGTGATCAAGATTTGAATCGTTTTCTATATTTAAATTCCATCAATGGTTTAATCGATTTGTATAAAATTGAGAAAAATTCCCATTTAATCAAAATCACCACTTCAGGAACAGATTATCCTTGGAGTTTGCGTCCCGTTCCTGGAATATTCGCTTCACTTCCACTTCAAATTTTAGCCAATAGCGAAAGTGAATACCTCTTTTCCTTGTCTTCGCGTCATAATATTAATGCAAATGTCTATATCGGCGATGAATTAAGTTTAAAAACAGCAGAAATAAAGCGAACCAAATTTTTAGATTTTTATGCAGGGGGAATCATTCTTTTAGTTCTCTATAATTTGGTCATTTTCTTTTTTTTAAAAGAAGTGAGCTATTTACTCTATTCATTGTACGCAACTTCTTTTTTATTTACTGGATTGGTCATTACGGGTGCTCTCGATATGTATCTTTCACCAGTACATATTTCTTTGTCTCACTATCTAATTTGTTTTTCTTCTTTTTCACTTTTTAGTGCGACACTTTTTGCTTATAAATTTTTAGATATTCATAAACTAAGACCAAAAGCTTCACCTTTATTCATGCTTTATATCGTCATTTCAGTTTTACTTTTTTTCATTGGCATGACACCTTTTAATGATTATTACCCAAAACAATTGGGTATCATCATTGATTTAAGTATTCTTTCTGGTGTGATCTATTTTATTTATATGGCGATTAACACCTATAACGAGTCCAAAGCATCACTTTTTTATCTTATTTCTTGGGCCTTTGTTATTGTTTCTTTATTCATATGGTTTGGAATGACCTTTGGTTTGTTCCCAGTTAATTCAATAACACTAAATGTGCTTCCATTTGCCAATATGGCCGAAATGCTCACTCTCTCTATTGCACTTGCCTATCGTATTGAGACCCTTGGAAAAGAAAAACTAGAGGCTTCTCTCAAAGCCAGAGACAAAGAAAAATACGAAAGGCTCGTACGAGTGCTATCACACGATGTGGCCAATTCTTTAATGATTATTAATTCCTATTCAAAAAAACTAAGTCGTTCTCCAAATTTAGATGAAAAGATTCAATATCAAATCGATAAAATAAATTCAGCAGGAGAAAATATCAAAAATATTTTAAATATTGTTCGCGAGCAAGAAATGCTCGTCCATAAAAAGAAGAATTTTGAACTTAGTCGAGTCAATGTAAAAGAGTGTTTAGATTTTTCAAAAATTCTTTTTGAAGAAAAACTTTATGAAAAAAATATACAGTTAAATATCAATGTCCCGAATGATTTATATTTAATGGCCGACAAAACTTGCTTAACTAATAATGTCATTAGCAATATTATTGGTAACAGTATTAAGTTTTCATATCAAAATGCTCAGATAAATGTTGAATATCAAGTTAGTGATCATCATGTCATTTTATCCTTTCAAGATTTCGGAGTTGGTATTAAACATGACCTCATTCAAAGAATATTTTTTGAAAACAATGTTTTTTCCAGTAAAGGAACCCAAGATGAGCTTGGAACTGGTTTTGGGGCAAATCTCATCAGAGAATACATGACTTTATTTGGCGGGAAAGTGGAGGTCAGTTCCAAAACAAAAGATGAATCCCCTGAAAATCATGGAACTATTATAAAACTTCATTTTCCTAAAATTTCCTAATATAATTTTTCCAATACTCTATTATGATAAATACAACTCAAATTTTTTGGTGATTATATGGACTTCACTCCTTTACGAATTACGACTGTTAAACCAAATCGCTCACTCACTTTTGATCTCTATATTTATTTTAAAGATCACTATTTGGTCTACTCAAAAAAAGGAGAACAACTAAGCGAAGATAAATATCAGAAACTGAAAATCCAAAAAATTGCCAAATTTTACATAACAGAAAATGATGAAACCAATTATCAAAACTTTCTTGATCTTTTACTTAAAGAAACTCTAACTAATGAATCTGCCACAACTGAAGAAAAAGTCACCATGGTTGAAGGTGCTGCCAATTCAGCAATGGAGCGAATGCAAAAAGATCCTAAAAGTGAATCGGCTTATCGTATGACGGAAAGTGCCGCGAAAAGTTTACGACAGGTGGTTTTAGGAAATCCTGATGCCATAAAAAAAATCTTTGGGAAGAAAGCAGAGAAAAACGAAGAAATTATCAAGCACTCACTGAATGTCTGTGCCTTATCAGTGAAACTTGGGGAAAAACTAAGATTTTCAAATGAAGAATTAGATGATTTAGGGACAGCAGCACTGATTCATGACATTGGACTCACTCAAATGAATAAGGCCGATGTCGAATTGTTTTACAAAGCTAAAAAACTATTATCGAATGAAGATAAAAGGGTCTATTACATGCACTGTAAAGATGCCTTAAGTATTTTAAAAGATCGTCCCTACGTAAATGCACGAATTTTAGAATTAGTTGAAAATCATGAAGAAGTTCAATCTGGAGCGGGCCCATTAAAAAAGAAGAAACTCACCCCACAGGAAGAAGTATTGTCCCTAGTTAACAACTACGACAAAAGAGTGATTACCTCAAAACTCCCTCCAAACGAAATCTTAAAAGAAATGATGGTCGATGAGCTTGGAAATTATGAACTTGATCTTCTTAACAAGTTTAAAAAAGTTTTACAAGACGAAGGACTTTTAGATCTTTAATTAAAAAATAATTCTCAAGGAATCTAGATTTACATCAGCACTCAAATAGCTTTCTCTCAAACTTATTTTTTGCTTTTCTAATTCTAAAATTTCTTCTTCTCTAACTATCGGGTTTTTTTCTCGAAGCTTTTTTAATCGAACAATCTCTTTTTCAAGATGAACTTCCATATCACGTACCGCTTCTGTCTTTAAATCAAGTGAAAGGTTAGATGCAATTTCATGGGCCTTTTTTAAAAGCTGAGTGATTTGATTTTTAGGAAGAGTTTTTAGTTTTTTTATTAAATCAGGATCAGCTTGAATTATTTTTTCATCAATCATCTCTTTAGACCACTTCTGACTAAAATCTTCTCCACTAGAATCAATTAAAACTCTTAAACTATTTAAATGCAGAAAACGACTTGGCGAATACTTTTTAGGAGCTACGACATTTAATTTAAAGTAACATTCTAAAAATGTTTTCTGCTGACTTGTTTTTTGTTTTCTAGTCATGGCAGAAGTGGAGCCAAACAAGCTTCCAGTTAATAATTCGATCACTCCAACAACCATCGGATGATCCCATGATAAAAATTCCACATCATCTCTTTCAATCGCCACTTTTCGATCAAAAGTAATTCTTAAACCTTCAACCTGAAGGCAAGGAAAATAAGGAACATACATATTTTCAGATGGCTTGATGTAAAACACATCTTCATCGAGATCTTCAACGTCGACTCCGAGTTCATCAAAAACTTTATTCATAAAGTGAAATAAATCTAAATTTTTATCAATACTAATAATTTCCTCAACTAGATGATGAGCATGCTCTGGTTCAAATGAATTTAATTCAACCAAAATATCTTTGCCATTATCTAATTCGCTTAAAACTTTTTGATAATCAGTTTTAGTCTTTAAAATAAACTCTTCCATTACAGATGAATTTGAAAAAAACTTTTCTGGTTGATCGAGAAAGCTTTCTAGGAGGGTTTTTAAGCCGTGATAAACGATCCCAGCACCTTTGGCACAAGTCGAAAAAGCATTGAAACCTAAATGATACCAATTAAATAGAATTTCTTCGTAAGAGTTTTTTCCGTAAGGAATATGAATCATAATATCTTTTGATTGACCGATTCGATCAAGTCGACCAATTCTTTGCTCTAAAGTATCGGGATTTTCTGGAATATCAAACAGTACCAAGTGATGAGCAAATTCAAAATTTCGACCTTCGCTTCCCACTTCAGTACAAAGCATGATTTGAGCACCATCTTTTTCTTTAAAAAAAGCGGCTTGTCTATCTCTGGCAATAAACGAAAGTCCAGAGTGAAAAACGGCAACAGAAATACCCGGAAGTCTTGATTGCAATACTTTCTCTAAATCTAAAATAGCACTTTTAAAATGAGAGATTAGTAGTATTTTTTGGCCTTTGCTTTTTTCAATAAGAGGAATCAACCATTCTACTTTTTCATCAAATAAAACCTTTTGCATTGATTCATTTGAGCGACTTAAAAAATTTATTTTCTTATTTTCGATTGCAAAAGCATGGAGCTTTCTTCTTGGAAAAAAAGAATACTCTTGACTCATTTTCTCACGAGTATTGCGATAGAAAATTCTTCCAGTACCATGTAAGTCTTGTAAATCTTGAAGTTCACTATTGTGCTGACCAGAAGTATTTTCATTAATTATCTTTCGGGCCAATTCACCTACTTTTTTATATTCTTTTACTTCCTCAAGATACTTTGAAAAATCAAAAAAACGGTTTGGATCAATTAATTTTAATCTAGCGAAATGCCCTTCAATCCCCATTTGCTCTGGAGTAGCTGTTAAAAGAAGTATTCCTAAAGATCTTTTTGCCACACTTTCAACGATTTTATACTCAATTGAAACATCATTTGGAGACCACTTCATCAAATGAGCTTCATCCACAACCATTAAATCCCAATGAGATTTTTTTAATAATTCTCGGGCCAATTCGGCCCCTTTTAAAAGACCGATATTCACGATAACCAAATCATTATCTAAAAAAGGATTTGTCTCGGGCTCGAGATAGGTCTCTTGATTAAGGGTTGTAAAATTAAGATGAAACTTTCTATGCATCTCGACAAACCACTGATAAACGAGGGAATCAGGGACCATGATCAAAACCCTCTTTGCCCTTTCAGTTACCACAAGTTTATGGATGATTAATCCCGCTTCAATGGTTTTTCCAAGTCCAACTTCATCGGCGAGTAAAACTCTTGGAATCGGTTGATCTGAAACTTTATCAGCGACATAAAATTGGTGAGGTAGCAGATTTAATTTGGGACCAATTAATCCCCTGACAGAAATTTTAGTTAAACGATTTAGATATTCATTTGCTTTTAATCTTAAATCAAAAATAGCAGCATGATCCACTTCACCGTTAAGTAAACGATCTTCTGGCTTAGAAAAACTCATGAAATCTGCAAGTTCTCTTTCATCGATTTTTAAATCAGCGCAAAAATATTGCATCAATCCGTCGATACAATCTACTTGATCAATCACCAGCTTCTCGCCTGTTCGAAGAACTAAATCATCACCGACATTAAATAAAACACGCTTTAAAGGCGCCCCTTTTAAAGCATAAATTCTCTCCGTCATAGAACCAAGAAATTGTATTTTTATTGTTTTTGAATTGATTTCAGAAATCAAACCCAGGCCAAGTTCCGGCTCTGCTTCTGAAATAAATCTTTGTCCGATATGTATTGTATTCAAAAAAAATCCTAAAACTTATCGCATGTAATAAATACCAAGAACGGCGCCAATAGCAATCATTCCTAACAATAAATATAAATGGTTTTTACCCAATTTTTTTTCTTCTTTAGTGAGATGGCTTTTCACTTTGTGCTTGTTTTTTCCCATAAAATTTCCTCATGAATAATTTATAGAAATAATTTAACAGATCTGCTTTAAAATGTGATCAGTTGACTTGGCGGGTCATTGCTTTTTATTATGACAAAGTAGTCTTTTTTCTTTAAAAGGTAAGAAACAAAGGAAATAGAATGATTATTTGTCAAAATGTAGGATTAAGTTTCGGTGGGAGAAAATTGTTTGATGAAGTGGATATTAAATTCACTCCAGGCAACTGCTACGGTTTAATTGGTGCAAATGGGGCAGGAAAATCAACTTTTTTACGTATCTTATCAGGAGAACAATCAACTTCTACTGGTATCGTTTCAATTACTCCAGGACAAAGATTATCTGTTTTAAAACAAGATCATTATCTATATGAAGAAGTCGAAGTTTTAAAAACCGTGATTATGGGAAATAAAAAACTCCTAGAAGTCATGGAAGAAAAAGATGCACTATATCTAAAAGAAAATTTTTCTGATGAAGATGGTGTTAGGGCCGCAGAGCTAGAATCAATATTTGCAGAAATGAATGGCTGGGAAGCAGAATCAGAAGCGGCAACGATGCTCTCTGGTTTAGGTATTGGTGCTGAATTACTCGATAAGAAAATGATGGAATTAAACGGTGGCGAAAAAGTAAAAGTACTTCTTGCTCAGGCGCTTTTTGGAAAACCAGACATTCTACTTCTAGATGAACCGACCAACCACTTAGACCTAAAGGCCATTCAGTGGCTAGAACATTTCTTACTTGATTTTCCCAATACAGTTATCGTGGTTTCTCACGATCGACATTTTTTAAATAAAGTCTGCACCCATATGGCCGATATTGATTTTGGTAAAATAAAACTTTACACCGGTAATTATGACTTTTGGTATCAGTCTTCACAATTAGCCTTAACTTTAAAATCAAATCAAAACAAAAAGATGGAAGAAAAGATCAAAGATCTTAAAGAATTTATTGCTCGCTTTTCAGCAAATGCTTCTAAATCTAAACAAGCCACTTCTCGGCAAAAAATGCTAGAAAAAATTACTTTAGAAGATATTCAACCTTCAACTAGAAAATATCCCTATATTCATTTCAAACCTAAAAAAGAGATTGGTAAAGAAGTTCTCACACTTGAAAAAGTTTCTAAAACGATCGAGGGAAGAAAACTTTTAAATAACGTTTCATTCACTATTAGAAAAGGTGAAAAAGTTGTCTTACTTGGAGATGATTTAGCCAAAACGACTCTGCTTGAAATTTTAGCCGGATTAGACAAACCTGATTCAGGAACAATTTTATGGGGAGTCACAACTCAAAGATCATACTTTCCTTCAGATAACTCGAGTTATTTTAGTGATGGAAAATACAATTTAGTAGATTGGCTAAGAGATTACTCTGAAGATAAAGATGAATCATTTGTCAGAGGATTTCTTGGAAGAATGCTTTTTTCTGGCGAAGAAGCCTTGAAGAAAACCAATGTCTTATCTGGAGGAGAAAAAGTTAGAATGATGCTTGCGAAAATGATGCTTGAAGCTCCAAACGTTTTACTAATGGATGGGCCGACTTCACATCTAGATCTAGAAAGTATTACTTCGGTTAACGAAGGATTAAAAAAATATGAATCTAACCTCATCTTTACTTCTCATGATCATGAGTTTGTTCAAACTTTAGCCAATAGAATTATAGATATTAAATCAGATGGAACGATTATCGATGTTGAAAAAACTTTCGATGAGTATTTAAATTTAGATTAAGCATGGAAAATTTTACAAGTAAAAATGGATTAAAATTTCTTATTAGACCGATCGAATCTAATGACAAAAATTTACTTGTGGAAGGATTTAAATCACTATCAAATGAAACCATTCATCAAAGATTTCAATTCGGAAAAACAGGATTAAGCTCTGAAGAATTAAAAAACTTAACAGAGATTGATCATTTAACTCATCTAGCTTTCGTTACAGGGCAAATTCAATCAAACACTGAAAAACCTGCTGGAGTCATTCGTGGTGTTAAAGTTTTAAATAAACCGACTCATTTAGAAATCGCTTTAACCATTGTCGATGAATTTCAAGGAATGGGACTAGGTCTAAATCTTTTAAAACTGCTTCAAAAAGAAGCGCTTAAATTAAATTACACTCATTTTTGCGGGGAACTGCATTCTAGCAACATAAAAATGCTCAAACTATTGCAAAAATTTAACAATAATCAGCCTTTTTCTTTAACACATATTGGTGAAGGTTTTCTAAGCTTTGAAATTCCATTAAATTTTTGTTAACATATTTTGGCTTCATAAATTTTAAGAGGGTGATATGGGAAGAAAGTGGAATAACATCAAAGAAAAAAAAGGTGATCAAGATAAACAAAAAGCTTTAGTTTATACAAAATGCCTTAGAGAAGTCACAAAAGCTGTTAAGCAAGGTGGCGAAGATCCTAATTCTAACTTCATGCTAAGAATCTCTTTAGATAAATGCAAAAAATATAACGTTCCAAAAGATAATGTGGATCGTGCGATTAAAAAAGGTCTTGGAAACGATGATGAAGGTTATGAAGATATTACTTATGAAGGCTATGGACCAAATGGTGTAGCAGTCTTTGTTGAAGCTTCAACTAACAACGTAACAAGAACTGTGGCCAATGTCCGTAATTTCTTCAATAAATGTGGTGGTTCTTTAGGAACTTCTGGTTGCTTGCAATTTGTTTTTTCTCATAAAGCTGTTTTTGAAGTGAAGCAAAATCAATTAAGCGAAGATGATTTTACCATGGATATGATCGATGCTGGTGCAGAAGATGTGGTTTTAGAAGATGGTTATTTTACTATCACAGCTCCAATGGATACTTTTGGTGCTATTCAAGGAAAATTGGATTCATTAAAAATCACTGCAGATGAAGCTGGTCTTGAGCGCGTTCCTCAAATGCACAAAGAAGTGGATGTGGAAACTTTCAAAACAATCATGAAATTGGTTGATTTGTTAGAAGGTGATGACGACGTTAACAAAGTTTATCACAACATTCAATACGACGATAAATTCGCTCAAGCTTAGTGAATTACTTTTTCTAAGTTCAGCGCATTTTTTTGATCAAATAAATACTCAGAAAGTTTTTCAACTGAACTAATTTTAATGTCATATTTTTTTGAAATTTTAAGTAAGTCAGAAAGTTTAGCAGTCTCTCCGTCTTCGTTTAAAATTTCACAAAGTACTGCTACTGAGTTCATCTTTGCTAGATTCATTATTTCTATAGCCGCCTCAGTATGACCTCTTCGCTCTTTGATTCCCCCACTTTTCGCAATCAAGGGAAAAATATGACCTGGTCTAATAAAGTCATTTGGTTTTGAATTTCTATCTGCTAATTTTAAAATAGTTTGTGCGCGATCCATAGAGGAAATACCAGATCCTGTACAAACTTTTGCGTCCACTGAAACAGTGAAGCCTGTAAGATCAGTTTGAGCATTTTCTTTCACCATCAAATCTAAGCTTAACTTTCTTGAAATTTCTTTCGAAATTGGTGCGCAAATAAGACCTCGCCCAACTTTGGTGAAAAAATTTATCCATTCTTTATTTATTAACTCTCCGGCCATGAGAAAATCACCTTCATTTTCGCGATCCTCATCATCAACCATGATCACAGGTCTACCAGATTTAATTTCAAATAAAATATTTTCGATTGAATCAAATCCCATAGTATTCTTTCATCACCTTAATTTTTTTTACACCTAATGAATAAAATGTCTTCTCAAGAAAATTTTTTTTATGTTCATCAGAAATATAGGGATTTAATTTTAAAATTGAGCCACCTTTCATTTCAATTAAATTAAACAAAGAATCATTTTCAACTTCGTCACTTACGATAAAAAACAAATTATTGAGTTTTTCAAATTGATGATGAGTCAGAATTAATTCCATTTCAACTTTTGGTAGAAAATCTAAAATTATGAGTGCCTTTTCAGCGAAAATATATGCAATCAAATCAAGATTGAATTCACAAAGTAAGTAAGCATCCAAATTTACTGAATTGTTTTTAAGGGGATTTTCCCAAACCTCAATTGGATATATTTTTTGATTTTCAATTTTATTATTGGCAGCATTTGACTGAATAGTTTCCATGGCTCTTACATAACAAAGCTTTGTTCATTTGACTAGCTAGACAAATGAAGTGAAAATATCATAATTTCAATATCTTATCATTAGAAGCGTAATTTTCGAGAGAGACTTTATCAGACTTGGTTGCCGCGTCAATCTTTTTAACGATGGCCACGACTCGATCTAAGGATTCTTCAAGTTTTAAAAAAGCTTTTTCATCTGGACCTTTTTTAAGTTTTCTAAGAAATCCAAACGCAATCGTTAAAGGGTTATTGATCTCATGATTATAAGTCGCAACTAAAGTTCTAATCGATTCTAATTGATTCTTTTCTAAAGATTCTTGATGACTTTTTAAGGCCATTAACTGGGTTTGGATGCGCGCCAGGGCCACATCGATAATAACTGGTTTTTGTATAAAATCATTGGCTCCTAGTTTTAAGGCCTCTAAGATGGAATCCACATCATCTTCAGCTGTAACCATAATGATTGAAATTTCAACATTGCTTTTTATTTCACGAATTTTTTTTAATGTCTCTATACCTGAGAGCTCTGGCATGAAAATGTCTAATAAGACGATTTCATATTTTCTGTTTAATATGGCATCGATGGCTTCTTTTCCAGATGAAACAAAATCAACAGTTAGTTGACGTTTTTCAAGTCTTTTTTTCAACATCATTCCATTAATTAAATCGTCATCAACAATTAAGATTTTTGAACTCATTTTATACTCATTTTAAATTAAAATACTCTTTTAATTCAATTGCAAAATTACTAATGGAATTCTCTATGTCAGAGTAAAATGGCAAGATGTTTCTCTTTTTCTTATCTTTCCCATAATTCTCTAAACTCTCGAGCATTCTTTTCAATTCTTCATGGTGAAAAGTTGTCACCAATTCCTTAACCCTTCTTGAATGGTATTCAACAATTTCAAACTGGTCTTCTAAAATACCTTGTTTTATTTTTTTAAAAGTAGGTTCTAATTCATTGATAAAATCTTGGACATACTCAATCAATATCTCTTCATCTCCCACAAAATCTTTCTCAACATAGGTAAGATACAAGTTTCTATTTTTCAGAAGTGGAATTACATCATTTTTATAATTATTTGCTGAATTGAAAATTTTATCGAGTAATTTTTCTAATTCTTCTTTTTTAATTGGCTTAGATATATATTCATCCATCCCTTGTTTAAAACACTCTTCTTGATCGCCAATAACTGAGTTTGCCGTCACTGCTACGATTATAGGTTCTTTGTATTTATCTTTTTTTGCTCTCATAATGCTAGTTGCTTCAAAACCATCCATAACTGGCATATTGATATCCATAAAAATGATATCAAAATGATTTTTAGATTGAGTTTCTAAAGCCTCTAATCCGTTTCCAACTACTTCTGGATAAATCTCAAATTTATTCAGAAGTTTTTTAAGGAGTCTTTGATTGATAGGATCATCTTCAACAATTAAAGCTTTTGCTAACTTTTTATCTAATACTTTACTGTATAATTTTAAATGATTCGTTTCACTGTGAATCATCGGAATTAAAACAGTAAACAGTGTCCCTACTCCGACATTAGACTTGACCTGAATAGATCCATTTAATGCCTTCACTATTCTTTCTGTAATCGCCAGTGAAATTCCAATTCCAGAAAAATCTGTCTCAATTCTATTCTCATAAGAAAAGGCATTAAATATCGAAGTAATTCGTTCTTTTTCTATACCAATACCTGTATCTCTTACTTCAATTTTTACTTCACCTGTGTCAAAAAGCTCTGTCACACTCAAAGACACTTTGCCAGACTTAGTGTATTTAACTGCATTTTCTAATAAATAATGAATAATTTGCTCTATTCTTCTTTTATCACCTTCGAACACAGGATGAGTTAATTTATCATTTAATAAAAAATCAATTTTCTTCTTATGACAAATTTCATGATAGTTTTTTGAAATTTCTAATAGCACTTCTTTTAAATCAAACTCTTTAATTATAAGTTCTAAGTTACCGCTTTCAACTTGACCATATTCAAGAGTCTTATTGACCAAGGACAAAAGTCTTTGACTAGATTGAGTAATCGAATCTAGATAATCTTTTTGTTCTGATGTAATACTCGTTTCAATGATTAATTCGGCCATCCCTAAAATTCCATTTAAAGGTGTTTTTATTTCATGGGATAATCTTGACATGTATTCATTCTTTAACTTTAAAGTTAATTCTGCTTCATTCTTAGCACGAATGAGATCATTTTCAATTTTTTTCTGCTTGGTAATATCTGTTCCAACCATCATATAGCCGATTGGAAATTGATCTTGATCCACTAATAAACTCATAGAAAATAAAATCGTTTGATTTTCTCCACTTTTCTTTTTAAAAATCCATTCTTCTTCATTTTTTAAATTCTTTGTAGCTTTGTAAGTTAATACAATTAAACTTGGTGGCAAATCTTCTTGATATAAACGATTTAACTCTTCTGTTTTCTTTTGTAACTCAGTCGGATCAATAAACTTTAAAGGGGTCTCCAGATTTATGATCTCATCTGAATCATATCCCAATGTTTTTTCGCTTACTCGATTAAAATAAGTAATCGTGCCATCTAAATCTAGGCGCATGATAAGATTTGAAGTACTACGATTAACTGAGGCCTGAAATTGCAACTGCTTCCAATTTTCTTCTTGTTGTTCTTTAAGTTTACTAATGTCATGCCTAATCGTGATGAATTTTTCAACCTCACCTTTCAGATTTTTAACAGGAACAATCGTTGTATCAAGCCATAAAAATTCACCTAATTTATTTCGATTCTGAATTTCTCCTTTCCACACTTCTCCACTTAAAATTGTTTTCCACATATTTTCAAAGAATTCTTTTGGATGAGCTCCAGAATTAAATAATCGATAATTTTTTCCGATCAATTCTGCTTGAGAATAACCTGATATTCTCTGAAAATTTTTATTTGAAAAAGTGATATTTCCAAACAGGTCGGCCGTGGTCACCCCGCTTGATTGATCAAGAGCTTCAAAATAAGTAAATAACAAATCATTACTTTTTTTTAGTTCATTTTCATGAGTCTTTATTTCTGTTAAATCTTCCCAAACACAGACTTGATACAATCTATTTTCAAAGGAAAAATACTTTGTGGAGATTTCAAGATCAATGACTTGATTTAATTTATTTTTTATAGAGAAAGGAAATTGACTGAAACTTTGATCATTGACCAGTCGACAATTTTGTTCGACAAATTTAGGCGTCTCTTCTCCACATGGTTGAAACTCCGGAGCAAAATCAAGTATTGAGTGACCGATAATTGATTCATTAGAATTTAATTTCAAAATTTCTAGGATATGCTTATTTGCATAAACTATTTTATGATTTTCCATGATCATTAAACCGACCGTAAGATCATGAAAAAGTGATTCAAAGAATTCTTTTGAAAAATTAACCATAGTTATCTCTATTTCTTGAGATAAATATCGGAATTAAAACCATTTTAATGAAAAAATTATCTTACAATTTTTCCTAAATATTCTTGACCTGTAAGGTATGGAATGAGCTTTTTTGGAACTTTGATTCTTCCATCAGAGCATTGATGATTCTCTAAAAATGGAACCAAAATTCTTGGAGTCGCTATTGCCGTATTATTGAGTGTATGAACATATTGAACTTTATTTTCCGAGTCTCTGTATCGGGTATTTGTTCTTCTTGATTGCCAATCATGAAGTGAAGAACACGAATGAGTTTCACGGTACTTGTTTTCACTTGGAACCCAAGCTTCTACATCATACATTCTCACTTTTCCTGTCCCCATATCCCCTGTACAACATTCTACAATTCTATAAGGCAATTCTAAATCTTTAACAATCTCTTCTGAAGTTTCGAGCAATTTTTGATGCCACTTTTCTGATTCAGCCGAATCGTTTTTGCAAATTACAAATTGCTCTACTTTCATAAATTGATGAACTCGAATTAGTCCACGAACATCTCTCCCATATGATCCTGCTTCTCTTCGAAAACAAGGAGAATAACCTGCATATAGAATAGGCAATTCCGCCTCTTTTAAAATTTCATTGGCGTGAAGTGAGTTAATTTGTACTTCAGCTGTACCAGATAAATAAAGATTATCTTCTTGTAAAAAGTAAGCTTGATCTCGACCTGTTGGAAAATGACCTGTTCCATATAAAGCTTCTTCTCTAGCTAGTGCCGGAGTTGAAACAAGGGTGAAACCTTTGCTAATAAGTTTATCCATGGCCATTCGATGCATCGCCATTTCAACTAAAACCATTTCATTTCTAAGAGAGTATGATCTTGATCCTGAAACTTTCGCGATTCTTTCAAATTCGGCCCAACCTTGTTTTTCTAAGATCTCCACATGATCCATTGGCTTAAAAGAAAATTGTGGAAGATCTCCCCACTTTTTAACTTCAACGTTTTCACTGTCATCTTTTCCAACTGGAGCAAGTTTAGATGGAATCTGGGGTACTAAATATAAAAGCTCTTTTAACTTTAATTCTAGATCGATTATTTTTTGCTTAACGCCCTTCGCTTCTTCATCTAATTTTTTAGATTCTTGAATAAAAACTGATCTTTCTTCTGGACTTGCCTTAGGAATTTTCGCCGTTAGAGCATTCTTTTTGGTTAATAGATCTTGTTCTTCAATTTTTAACGCAACACTCTCTTTATCTAAACTCAGCATCAGCTCAATATCTAAACGAATATTTTTAAGTGTACAGGCTTCTTTCACTGCAGCGGAATTTTCTCTAATAAATTTAATGTCAAGCATGTTGTTCCCTTGTTATAATAAATACTCTCCTAATTTAACAAATTTCAAATTATTTTTGTACCAAAAAAGGAATAGAAATCATGGCCAAATGTAAATTTTGTGGCAAAGAAATCACTTGGATGAAAGAAGGTCGCAAAAATAGACCTATTGACTCTGATGGAGGCATTCATTCCTGTGAGGAAATGAAAAATAGCATGAAGTCAATGAAGACTTTAAACATGTCTGAAATTGATCCAGAAATTCTTAAGCAGTATGAAAGTTCGATCAATGAAAAAGCTCAAAAGAAATAGTTATTTGTAAGTATCCATCGGCAGAGTTAATTCTTCAAAAGCAAAAGTAGGTCTAGATTCAAATGGTTTTTGTCTTATGGGACAATCAGAAAGCTCGCATCGACTGCAATGCTTTTTTCTACATGGATCAAGATGAATATGGAGTTCTCCTCCCACTGAATATTCTTCAATCACATCTTTTTCAAAGTTTTCAGAAAAATCATGGGCCTTATCTACAGACCAAAACTCTGGAATGACCATATGACAATCGATATGGTGATGAGACCCACTTCTTATCACTCTGGTAAAATGAATTTGAATAACTCCTGGGCGATAATGTTTTTTAAAAAGATCACCGATTTGTTTTAATGTCTCTTCATCATGAGCATCAAGTAAAATATTTCCTGATCTCATTAAAATTTTTCCTCCAGCAACTACTAACATAAACCCAAAAATGATAGCAACAACTGGATCAATCCAATCAAGACCTGTTAATTTAACTAAGACTAAACCTAAAACAATTCCCAAGCTAGTTAATAAATCCGTGACTAAATGTACTCCACTTGAAACCAATGCTTCTGAATGTAATTTTTTTCCACGAAAATATAAAAATGCTCCAAGAAGTCCATTCACTAAACCAGCAAAAATAACAATCATTAATCCTGTGTCGATTTTTTCAATTTTCGCCCCATGAAATAAGAATTGAATTGATTGAATAATAATTAAAACTCCGGCAAATAAAATAGCACCACCTTCAAATGTTGAGGCCATACTTTCTATTTTTCCATGTCCATATGGATGATCTTTATCTGCTGGAGCAGATGCTAAAATAATGACAATTAAAGTGATCATTCCGGCCACCACATTGACAATACTTTCTAAAGCATCAGACAAAATCGATTGCGAGTTAGTAATGTGGTAAGCATAAAATTTCAAAATCAAAAGTAGAAAACCTAAAATCAACGATACCGTCGAAGCTAATTTTTTTTCTTGGTTATTTTTTAAAGTCTGATTCATTGATCTCCCCTTTTAACCTTAGAGAATTTAAAACGACTGATAAACTTGAAAGTCCCATCAATACGCTTGCCAAAATTGGATCTAGAGAAAGCTGATAATTTTTATAGAAAAATCCTGCAGCTATTGGTATGGCCAAAACATTATATAGAAAACTTAATAGTAAATTTGAATAAATGATATTCATAGATTTTTTTGCAATAGAAAAAAATTTCGTTAGTGAATGCAAATTTCCATCGGTAATTGTAATGTCCGAAGCCTCAATAGCGATATCTGAACCATTTCCCATGGAAATAGACAAGTGAGCAGCACTTAAAGCCATGGCATCATTGACACCATCACCAACCATCGCCGGATTTCTTCCTTGATGTTTAAGCTTCTCTACAAATTCAGATTTTCCACTAGGGACAACTTCTGCAAAAAATTCCTCTATACCTAACTCTTTTGCCATATGCTCAGCTGTTTTAAAATTATCTCCACTTAACATCACAACTTTGTAATGTTTTTTTAAACTTTGAATGACTTCTAAGGCTTCAGGCTTTAATTGATCACTGATAGTAAAACGTAGAAGAATTTTTTGGTCTACCGACACATAAACGTGACTTCCAATATTATCTTGAAAAGTCATCTCATCAGTTAGATCGCTGACGAATTTTTTGGAACCTATTTTTATAGAGCGCCCTTTTATAAAGCCTTCAATTCCACCACCCGGAACACTTTTAAAAGAATCTGGATCAATCGTCCCTATCTGCTTATTTTTTAAATGCTGATAAATCGCTTTCGATAAAGGATGAGATGAATATTCCACTAGCGAATTTATCCAGATCATCAAATCTGGTTCTGAAAAACTCAAAGACTGATCCATAAATCGAGATTCAATGGATACAACTTCAGCTTGCCCCTTGGTCAATGTTCCGGTTTTATCAAAAATGATGGTATCAATATTTTGAACTTTTTCAAAAATATCTCCACCTGAAATAAATAAACCAATTTTTAAAGCTTCAGAAGTTGAAAGCATAACGGCCATTGGCACGGCTAAGCCTAAAGCGCAAGGACAAGCGACTAAAAGAACGGCGATAGCAAAATCAAATGAATGGACCGAAGACTCAAAAAAATTCCAGTATAAAAAAGTTAAAAACGCTACAATCAAAATAGTTGGTGTAAAATAACGAACGATACGATCGACAATCCTCTCAATTTCCAATTTTTTACTTTGAGCTTTTTCGATATAGTCAATGATAGAACTGACCAGAGAGGTTTTAAGAATGGATTTTACTTTGATAATTAAAGTCCCATCTAAATTAATTGACCCGGCAATAACTTGATCTCCAATATTCTTCACCATAGCCTTTGACTCACCTGAAACCAAGGCCTCATCAGTGTGACTAGAGCCTCTGATCACTTCACCTTCGAGAGGAATTTTTTCTCCGGGAAGTATTCGAATTAAATCATTCAAGACTAGATCTTTAACAGGCGTGCTGTTAACTTCAACAGGATCAAGTTTTATCACTTTTGAAGCAAACTTTAATTGCATTTTATAAAGTGAACTAAGTCCAGATCTTGCTTTAGTCTTCGCCTTAGAATCAAAATATTTTCCTAATAAAGTAAAACCAATAATGAATGGGACTGATTCAAAATAAACATGAATATGATGACCTAAATTCCATTCTTGATATACTTTCAATATGGAATAAAAGAAACTTGTAAATACCCCAATCCCGATTAAGGTATTCATATTCGATTTACCGGTTTTTAAAAAAATAATGACACTGTTAAAAAACGGGCGACCTAAAAATAAAATCACCAAGAAAGAGATCACACTTTGAGAGATAATCAGAAAAGTTGGATGAAACCATTTTGCCAAAGGTCCCATTCCAAAAATCATAAAAGCAGAACCAATCAATAAAGCGATGATCGCTTTTTTCAATTCCAAACTAAAACCAACATTTTTATTAGTTAGATTATTGGGATCAATTAATTTATATCCAATTGATTCAAGCTTTTCTTGGAGCAGATCATAAATAAAATTATCGTCTGTCTCTAGATATAAATTTTCCGTGGCAAAATTGACTTTAGAAGTAATGATACCAGGTATGGTTTTAGATTCATTTTCGATGACTTCGACACAACTCGCACAAGTCATACCTTGTATATGAAATGATTTACTCAAGCTCGACATTCTCGATAGAAAATCCCACTTCCGTAATTTTTGATTTTATTTCTGAAAGAGATAAATCTTGTTCAAATTCCACTCGAACAATCTTGTTATTTAAATCAACAGATGTCTTAGCTTGACCTTTATTTAAGGCCCCAAGACCATTAATAATTTTATTTGCACAGCCTTGGCAATGCATTCCATTCACAACGAGCTTCGCTATTTTTCCCATTTTTTGGGCTCCTTCATTATTTTAAAAATCTATCATCTAAAATCACGATTTCGCATGTTTTTTTTCGACGATTTAAAGCGATCCTATCATAGAAAAAATCAGAAATAAATTGAGGAGTTATTATCAGAATCATTCTAATGAAGGCAAAACGCTTTAGTACACGAAGAACTTCTAAGACGGCAGCAGATTTCATTGAGATTTTACCATTTTGGTAAAATAGTACTGAATCAATATTTTGAAACTCCATTGAAATTAAATTTTTATAATGAACTCCCCCAATAGGAGCAAAAAATATTCTTTTTTCACTATCTAGACTCATCACCCATTTCACAAAAAAATGACATATACCGCAAAATGAATCATAAAATATTATTTCTTTTGGCATCTTTCCTGCACTTTATCATAGTGAGAAATGAACTTTTGGCTCATTTCAGGCACTTGGTATGTATAAATATTCGACAACTATAAAAGGATAGAACGAAAGGATAAACTATGAAAGCTTCAATTTTAGCATTTTCACTAATTTTTAGTATAAATACTTTTGCCCAATCTGATATTGATCGAGATCTGATTGAAGGAAAAATTGAAGCCCAAATACTCATTCAAAAAGAAGAAAAAATAAGATCGGATTATAAAAAAATACTTAGCGACAATGAGAAGGTCATAAAACTCCTAAACCGTATTGGATTTCAATCAAATGAAAGATTTTCTAATCCAGATGAAAAGGCTCAAGTCGAAATGGATTTAAATGGCTTTTTAGGAAGATATCAAATTGTGAAGCAGTCAGTTAACGATCTTGAAAGAGCTTACCCCCATTTAGACCAACATGAAATAGATCAAACTTTAAAAAATTTAAATCAACTTATTAAAGATCTTCAAAATTATTTGAACTAAGTTAGTTTTAAAATGACCTAAACTTTGGCATAATCTAATGAGTTTTAAGAAGGATAGATTATGCAAAATCGAAATGAATTTTATCAAGATCTCAAATGGCGCGGTGTGATTGAAACATCTTCCATTCCAGAAGAAGAACTACAAAAGCTTCTAAATGGTGAGTCATTTCCCTTTTATATTGGTTACGATCCTACTTCTAAATCTCTTCAATTAGGCAACCTTTTCGCCGTCATTACGATGAAGCGATTTCAAAATGTGGGCCATAAACCTGTAGTTGTCGTTGGTGGAGCCACTGGAATGATTGGAGATCCATCAGGAAAAAGCGCTGAACGAAATCTATTAAACGAAACGACTTTAGCTGAAAACTTAAATGGACAAAAAAAACAACTCGAGGCCCTCCTTGATTTCAATTGCGGTGATCATTCTGCCATAATTTTGAACAATTTTGATTGGATGAAAAATTTCAGTTTCATTGAATTTTTAAGAGACGTGGGTAAAAGATTTCGATTATCAGAAATGCTCGCTAAAGATTCTGTTAAATCAAGACTAAATTCAGAAGCTGGAATAAGTTTTACTGAGTTTACCTACCAAATGCTTCAAGCTTATGACTTTCGAATTTTATCTAAAGAGTATGGTGTGAAAGCACAACTTGGTGGCGCAGACCAGTGGGGAAACATCACTGCGGGAATTGATTTAACTCGAAAAATGGATGGTAAAGAAGTTTTTGGTATAGTGATTCCTCTCGTCACTGATTCAAATGGAAACAAGTTTGGAAAATCTGAGAGTGGTACAGCTATCTATCTTGATCCTGAAATGACTTCACCTTATCAAATGTATCAGTTTCTACTAAATACTGATGACCAGTCAGTTGTAAAATATTTAAAATTTTTTACTTTTTTATCTAAAGAACAAATAAATGAGCTTGAAATGAAAACTCAAAGTGAACCTCATTTAAGACTGGCACAAAAAGCTTTAGCGACAGAAATTGTTCAACTGGTTCATGGAGAAAAAGGATTAGAATCAGCTTCAAAAGCAACCAGTATTTTTTTCGGAGAAAAAATCGAAAATCTCAATGATCAAAACTTAATCAGCATTTTTAGAGACGTTCCCTCAATTGAAATCTCTAAAAATGAATTAGATGGCGGAATTCCTCTTCTAGATTTACTAGCCAAAACCCCTATTTATACGAGCAAAGGTGATGCAAGAAGATCAGTTGAACAAAAAGGATTTTATTTAAACAATCATCAAGTCACTGACTTTAATTTGATACTAAATTCTTCTCACAAAGCTTCCGAATCTTATATTATTTTAAGAAAAGGAAAAAAGAATTATTGCGTGTTAAAATTAATTTAAGTATTTCCTAGACATTTATTAAACACAAATAAATTGCTGTATATTTACTGTATAATTTCAAGATGATAAATTTTTTAACTTTATTTTGCCTCTCTTTAATGTTTTTGATTCCTAACTCAAACCATGCGGCCATTACAGAGACGTTTCATTCTGATGTCATAATTATTTATAAAGATTCAGATCACAAACTAAAATTCTATAAAAATCAAATTAGACCAAATACCAGCCTTCCAATTTATTCACTCTCTAAAATGTATTTAAATCTTTTTATCGGACACCTAGAGAAACTCTCAATCATTAATACTAGAGAATCTATTTTTCCTAACTCTCATCAACTCTGGGAGACTAAACTTAATGTAGAAAGCTTAATGAGAATGGAATCTGGTTATCGATGCATCGATGATTATGAAGGTTTCGAAAAAATCAAAGCTGGGATCATTTCTCCTATTAAGCCATCAGATAGTCATCTTCAACGCTTTATTCAAAAATGCTTACCACTTTATTCACCTGACACAACTTATCACTATTCGTTTTTTGACTACAATCTATTAATTCTGCATTTGATCGACAAACTTGGTGAATCACAATTTAAGAGGCTATTCTCGCAATTTCTAAATGAAAAATTAAATTTGAAAAATACATATTTTAATATCAATATTCCAAAGGATCGCTTTCTACCCAATTCTTACTCTGTTCCCCCAAGTATTTTGTGGATGAATTCAAGCAGTGAAGATTTAATTAAGACTGCTCAATTTTTTTTAAAAGAAAAAAATTCTAATCTAATTCAAATTGACTGGTTTAAAAGAACCACAAGCTACAATCTGAATTTATTTCCCTTAAAACCAGACCTTAAAGATTTTTATAAACAATTTACCTATGGCATGCTTTGGTTTTTAAATAAGCCTTTTATGAATCAAAAAAAGCCTTACGAAAAACTACCTAAAGATGTTTTTTTTATTCATGGGCTTAAAGGTCAAATAATCGCAGTCTTTCCAAGCGAGCGAGCCATTTTTTTAAGACTTGCCAATGACCCTATGACAAACCATTTTTCCAGAGAAGAAATACTAAATTATAACTATCAAAAATTTATTAAAAATTAAGCTTTAATCTTTTTTTCCTGTTGGAGTCGTGATTTTTTTTATCTTTCCTTTTGCAAATTGCTCACGTTCATAAATAGCTTTGTTGGTAGGTATCATAAATTTTGAAAAAGCCGTTTTCTCTGTTTTCAGCTGAGCTTGAATATCGATGTTCACATCTACCTGATCTGAGAGTAAAAAGCTTCCATCATCCAAAACTTTATTCCAAGTAAATTGAAAATCGCTTCTACGCAATTCTGTTTTAATGTTGAAAAAGAAATTCCTTTTTCCCCATGGATCGAGAATTTCACCTTTATAAGTTAGGTCCAAATCAACCACCTTCTCTATGTTTTTTATTTTTAACTTTCCTTTTAGCTTAGTCGCTTGATTTAGGCGTAAAAAAATCTTTCCTAAACTTACAAATTGAATCTCTGGAAATGCCTCCACTGCAAAAAACTCATGTCCTCTTAAGTGTCTATCTCTTTTCGCATCACCCGTATCAACACTCTTACTTGCTATCTTAAATTGAATAAGATCTATTGAGTTGTCTTTTTCATTAAAACTAAAATTCCCTTTATAATCTCTAAAGCGTCCATCAACTTTTGAAAGTTTCATAAATTCTACTCTAAATTCAACTTTAGAGTGCTCAGGATTAATTTCTAAATCAGTTGCATTTAAGTTAAAAATTAACAACATTAAAGTTATTTTCAATAAATCCATTTTTACCTCGATTAAGTCGAAAGCTATCATGTCTTATGCCAAAAAAAAAGGCAGATTAAATCTGCCTAAAAACTGCTTCAGAAAATTATCCCTGGTATTATTTTTTTATCGTTTTCAAGTATTCTTGTAAGCATTCCTTTACTTTTAATGGTGACTCATCTTTGTAAAGTTCTTCACAACGTTTTTTGGCATCAATAAAACCTTTTCGTTCTGGATGTAATTTATTTTGCTGATCCTCTGCTTGCTTTTCTTTTTTATCAATTTCTCTAGTGCTTTCCGCTAAAATGAAAGAGTTCCCTAAAGTAAATAAAGCTAATCCTAGTATTAATTTTTTCATATAGTGCTCCTTAAGTTTATTCCTTTTAAGCTATAGAAATTCTATCATTCTATCGGAATAAACCTCTCTCCCATTTAATTTCAATTGGTTTTAAGAGTCTGCCAATTTTTAAACTGCCTTAAATGATTTACATTCTATTACTTTACAGTGCTAACTGTTTGAAAGTACGAAATATGCAAATAAGTGTTAAACTTAGAGGTCTAACTTGACGATAATAATCAAGATACCTTTAGTTTAACTCATTTAAGGGAAGTATTTATGTTTTTAAAAACGACAAAATTCAATTGTCTGATTGGTTTAACTTTAAAAAATAATCTTCCTCTAAATCAAATTCAATTTGATCTTACTGCTCCAAAAAAAGAGTTACATTTAAACGTGATTAATTCATTTAAAAGTTTTAAATTATCAAAGTTACAAAAAAGAAATTTAACATTACATCAGAGAAATTACTTAAATACTTTTCAAAATATTAATCTCTTTGAACTAAAAAAGCATAGCCTAAGTCTCTGTGAAGTATTAAATAAAATTGAACAAAATGAAATTTGGATCGAGGCATCTGAATTAAGCGTTTGGATTTGTCTTGCTGCTATTCACTCAGGAAAATTAAAAACTAAATCAAGACTTAATTTTATATTCAGCAATGCCCCGATGGGACTTTTTCCAAAAGCACTTTTAAAAGAAAAAGCACATCTTCAAAGCTTTATTAGCTACCAATCAAAAGAAGATTATTGGCCAGAAAAATTTGATCCTTTTATGCAAAACAACTACATTAAAATGAATCTCCTTAAAGTCTCATGAAGATAGTTATTAAAACTATCGTAAATGGAAAACCAGAAGAGATTTATTCTAAATTTGATCAGAAACTTTTTGAAGCTCTTTCACCGCCTATCATTGATTTGAAAATAAAAAAATTCGAAGGCTGCAGACCAGGACAAGAAATTGAATTAGATTTATTTTATAATAAACTTTTTCCTCCCTTAAAATGGAAAAGCATCATCACAGAAGAATCAATTGCTTCTGATGAGATTTTTTTTATTGATGAAGGTGTAATTTTACCACCTCCACTAAAATTTTGGAGACATATCCACCGAATTCTTAAAATTAAAGCTAACACTTGCTTAATTATAGATGAAATTGAATTTACTTCCAAAAAACCTAGTTTAGATTTGCTAATTTGGCCAAGTTTATATTTAAGCTTTTATATAAGGAAAAAAATTTATAAGAATTACTTTAGAAAATAATTTTTGAGAAATCATTGCTCGTTGCGGCATTTTCAAACTTGGATCTTAATAAGTAAGAATAATTATTTCACTTTTTATTACTAATTTCTTCTCTAGTTAATAATCATTAAGTTATAATCTAGTTATGAAAACATTTTTTTTTATTATAACTCTTTTTACTTACTCTAAATTAATTCTAGCTCAATTGAATGAAGCGGAACATGTAGATATCAATCATTCCCCAACCCAAAATCAAGTTGAAGAAAATTTAGATCCTATGCCAGTGTTTAATTTAGAAAATGTTTTGGCCTTATCTCAAGAAAAAATTATTACATTTCCAAATGAAACTTGTTTCGTTGTTGATGAAACAATTAAAGTCATTTCTAATGGTATAGAATCACTCAAAAAGAATTTCATTAATCCAAAAATTTTATTTTCTTTATTTAGGCTAAAAAAATTAGCAATCGAGAATTATAATGGAGAGGGCTGTAAATTTACAGCTGCTGAATATTTCATCAAGCTAAGTAAAATAGAAGATTCAATTCTTTCAAATCAAGTTAGTTCTAAACAAATAAAACTTTCTGATCTTAAGAAGTCACATGCTGCTCAATTTTTAAAAGCTGATATGAAAAATTCTTTTACCGGCGAAACTGACAAATTAGAATCCGGAGATATTGTTTTATCTACGACCACTAACACTGGTTATAATTTTCAACGAGTACTAACACCTCAAGATAATATTTTTACTCACGCCTCACTAGTTTACATTTCACCAGAAGATTCAAAAACATTCTTGATCTCTATTGATTTGAAAAAGGGTCTTGTCATAGAAGATTTTCATGCTTTATTAAAGGCTAATGAATTTTATCGATATTCTGTTTTACGTCCTAAAGACAAGGAAATTGCTTCAAAAGCAGCTAAAAATTCTTTTCAGTATGCAAAAAATATGACCCAAACTGAAGCACGCAATTATTTTGATATAAAATTCGATTTGAATGACTCCAAAAAAGAATATTGTACTGAGTTTATTTTTCGACAATTCAATCAAGTTAAACCTGGATTTTTTGAAAAAGAATCATTTACTTTGGTAAATTTCCTTTCAGATAGTTTACCTGAATTTGAACTGGGGAAAAAACAGATGAGTTTTATTTTTCCAATTAATTTTCTAAATTCGAAAAATCTATATTATATTGGTGAATACAAAGTCAGAAAATTTATTAAATATGATCATTTTCGGTATATTCGTGCACAAATTGCCTACAAATATCCTGTTCAAAAACTTATTGCAGGAATGGGAATTAAAGACAAATTAATGAATTTAATTTGGCAATATAGAGATAACCAAATTGTCTTAAAAATTTTGGATTTTATTGGAAAAGCTCCTGTCTATGCAAGTTTTTCTAAGTATTTAACCTATTATGCAAAAATTAAGACTGACAACGCTTCCTATATCTGCTCTCTCTCTGGTTCTAAAGCTTCTAATTCTAATGAAAGAGATTTAAGTAAACTGAATGAGTTTAATGATGAATCCAACAAGAAATTTGCTAAATGTTTTGATGATCAAATTTCTAAATAAAAAAAGGCCTCAAATTCTTGAGGCCTTTTATTTTTTAAATCTTTTTAACGATTCAATTAGTACTTCGCAACTCTTGTAAATTTCATTGCGGTTTTCTTTCTTCTTTTTTCAGCTGCTTGAACTTTTTCTTTTAGCTTTATAGAAGGTTTTTTGTACTCTTGACGTTTTCTGTACTCGCGCACAACACCGAAAGATTCACACATTCTTTTAAATTTCTTTAAAGAACGCTCAACTCCTGATCTTTCATCTATCGTTACAGATATTGCTCCGTACGGATCTTGTGGTTGGCCCATAATCGTCACCTCCTTTTTTCAAAGCATTAGTTCTACAAAAATTGTAGATTTAAAAGTTTTACCACTGTAAGATAGCATCGAGTTTTCGTCAATCTAAATTATATGGAAAAACAGTCTACACTATTCGACGCAAGTCAAAATGATAAATCAGATGACCCAAAATTGGGCCCAGAGAAGATTTTGCCTCCTCTGGCCCATTTAAGTCGACCAGAAACTCTTGAAGAATTCATCGGTCAAGAAGATGTCTTTAAGCGATTTCCCTTTTTAAAATCGGGACAATTCCCATCCATGGTCATCACCGGCCCCTCTGGATCAGGAAAAACCACTCTCGCGAGGCTTTTATCTATTCACTCTAGTCGTGAGTTCTACAAATTCAATGCGGTTTTAGGTGGAGTCAATGATTTAAAAAAACTGATTCATTCTGCTCTTGAAATGAAGGCGAGATTTCATCATAAGGCTCCAGTTATATTTATCGATGAAATTCATCGTTTTAATAAAGCTCAGCAGGATGCCCTACTTCCTTATATAGAGGAAGGAGAATTTATCTTAATCGGTGCCACTACCGAAGCTCCTAAAGTTTCCATCAATAAAGCACTTTTATCAAGACTCCACATTGTCACTTTAAAATCTCTTGAAGATGAGGCTATCGAAACCATTTTAAAAAATGCCGCTTTGAAATTTAAACTTCAATTAGCTCCTTCACTCTTTAAGATCATTGCTCGCTATGCCCATGGGGATGCTCGCATGGCCTTAAACATCTTAGAAGAAGCGGCAAAATTAAATAATCCTTCTGAGGAAGAAATCAAATCCCTTATCGCTGAAAATGCTCGCACCTATGATAAAGATGGGAATCGACATTACGATGTTATTTCCGCCTTTATAAAAAGTATGCGAGGAAGTCATCCAGACGCGGCCATTTTATGGCTTGCGGTGATGCTAGATGGAGGTGAGGATCCCAAATTTATAGCGAGAAGAATGCTGATTTTTGCCAGTGAAGATATTGGAAACGCTGATCCATTTGCTTTAACTTTGGCCACATCAACATTACAAGCTATCATGCAAATTGGAATGCCTGAAGCAAGAATCATTCTTTCTCAAACCGTAAGCTATCTTGCTTCCACTTATAAATCGAATAGTGCTTATCTGGCGATTAATGAAGCTTTAGAATTTGTAAAACAGCATCCAGAAATTGAAGTTCCTGATCATTTAAAAAATTTTCCCCCACCGAATGCTCAAAAATATTTATACCCTCACAGTTATCCAGGACACTTTGTTCTTCAAAAATATACTCGAGAAAAAATTCCCAATTTCTATCGGCCAACGAATCAAGGAAAAGAAGATGGTATCCAAAAACGCTTGGAGTCATTGAAGAATCTAACATCACTGTAACTTTTTTCTTATACAAATTATTAGTCAAACTAATTCAGGAACATTATCATGTGTTTAACCGATTAACAGGATGAACAAATGAAAAAAATTATCCCGTCTCTGTCTTTAATTATTTCTCTCTTCTTTTTCCAATCTATTCATGCATTAAGTTACTACCCATCAGATCTTAGTTCAAAGATTGAAAAGCACTTGATTAAAGATGATGTCCTTAAAGGAGAAATCTATAGAACTATCGCTTCTGGGCACAAAGCAGCTGGCTACAATACAGCGAAAAAGTTTTTATTTGGAACTCTACACTTAAAACAAAATTCAACTGGCTACTATATAGAAGATGTTTACTGTAAAAAAGAATTCACAAAAGGTGTAGGTCCAGGAAACGTTCCTGATCAAAATGCTGTTAACTGCGAACACACATGGCCTCAGAGTAAATTTACTTCAGGTTTTCCAAACGAAACTCAAAAGTCAGATCTTCACCATTTATACCCTACAGACTCAAAAGCTAACTCTACAAGAGGTAATTTCAATTTTGCGGACGTGACAAAAAATGAAAGCTTAGGACTTGATTGCCAGACTTCAAAATCTGGTCCATCTGTTACAACTGGGGGAAAAAACTTTTTCGAACCACCAACAGATCACAAAGGAAACGTGGCAAGAGCATTATTTTACTTTTCTGTTAGATATAAAATCGCAATCAATGACTCAGAAGAAGAATTCCTAAGAAGATGGGATGAAATCGATCCAATCGATGCTGATGAAATTGCAAGAAATGAGCAAATCCAAAAAATTCAAGGTAACAGAAACCCATTTATTGATTTCCCAGGCCTTGCTAAAGACATTGCCAATTTCTAATTAATTACAAAATTTCAATTATTTAAGAGGCTCCAAAGGGAGCCTTTTTTATTAACGCGCATCTAATTAAAAATATTAGAAAAACTAATAGAAAGTATTGGCCAAACCTAATTTAATTTTATAAAAGCTCCTTAATTTAACTTAAACAAGGAAATTGCTTTGAAAACTTTTGCCTTACTTTTTACGTTAACACTTTCTTCATTAAGCGCTTTCGCTGTTCATTCTTATTATCCAAAAGCTTTTAATGAATCACTTTCATCTTTAAAAGATGATCAATTAAAAAAAGAATTAAACAATATCTTGGTTGCAAGTCACCAAAGAAATAAAGATGCTGAAGACACTTTAGGGTGTGAAACTGTCGGGGTGAATGGATGCTACAATCAAAGAAGCTTAGGTTACGATGGAGCAAGAAGAATTCTTTTTGGAAAAATTCATTTAAAAAATGATGGCAATGGTTTTTATATTCAAGATGTTTACTGTCATAAGAAATTCTCAGGAAGCGCAAAAGTAGGTCCAAACGCCATTCCTAATCAAGATAAAATTAACTGTGAACACACATGGCCTCAATCAAAGTTTTCTAATCTTTATCCAAAAGATGTACAAAAAGCAGATTTGCACCACTTATTTCCAACTGACTCAAAGGCAAATGGAATAAGAGGGAATTTTAATTTCGCTGAAATTAGTTACTCAAATGGAAGATTAGACGAAATCAATTGTGATGCTTCTAAGTCAGGTGCATCGACAACTTCAGGTTCAGATGACTATTTTGAGCCACCAACGGTTCATAAAGGAAATGTGGCGAGAGCATTATTTTATTTCTCTGTTAGATATAAAATCTCTATTCCAAGAAATGAAGAAGAAGTACTAAGAAGATGGAATGAAATTGATCCAGTTGATCAAGAAGAGTTAGATAGAAATGAAACAGTTTATCAAGCACAAGGAAACAGAAATCCATTTATTGATTTTCCAAATTTAGCTAACTCTATTTCAAGATTTTAATTTTTTAATTTTCGGTTTAAACAAAAACGCCACTTTAAAAGTGGCTTTTTTTATTTTTGCTTCATTGAATATTTATCAAAGATTTTTTTTAATTCACCAGATTTTTTCAGAGCATCCATTCCCTTAACCAGTTTCATCGCCAAATCTTTGCTCTCTTTTTTCTTAGGAGAAAAGCAAAGAGAGATTTCTTGGGAAGTTTGTTTCATCATTCCTACGAACTTAAAATCATTTAAATTTAACTTTTTATCAGAAATAAAATTTACTAGAACTTCTTCACTATCAATGATGGCATCAACTCTTTTACTTTTAAGCATTTTAAATAATTGATCTAATCCTTCTTCACCAGAAGTGATCATGAAACTAGGATTTTTATTATTAATTGCCTCTGTAGAGACACCATCATATGTATAACCATTAATTGCTCCAACCCTAACACCTTTCAGTGATTCTATTTTATTGATACTTAATTTGGAATCTTTTAAAGCTAAATATTTATAACTTGTTTTAACAATTGGCTTTGTAGGAAAAATAAAATCAGGTGCATCTTCTTTTGCACAACCTGCAACAGCGTCAACAACTCCCGACCGTGTTTCAGTAAGCGCTCTAGCATAATTCATCACTTGATAATCGATCTGATAACCTTCTTTCTCAAAAACGGCTTTGGCAATATCTACGACAACTCCTAACTTTTGAGGATTACTTCCGTCGCAATTAAATGGACACCACGGACCTGAGGATATTTTTAAAACTTTTCCCGCACCATATACGGGAAAAATCATTTGACTTAAAATGGAGAAAAATATTAATTTTTTCATATTTATTCCTTTGCTTTTTTTACTGTAAAAATAAATTTGGTGTTTTTTGAGCTTTCATCATAAATCAAATCTCCACCATGTTCTTTGATAATTTCTTTGGCGATACTTAAACCAAGACCTGTTCCTTTTCCTTTTTCCTTCGTTGTGAAAAATGGTGACATCATCTTATCCCGAATTTCTTTTGGGATTCCTTTTCCACTATCGGTAATTGAAAATTCTAAAAAATCATCTTTTTCTAAAATTTCTAATTTAATCCACTTTGATTCATTCTTAGAAATGGCATCTACGGCATTATTTAAAAGATTGATAATGACTTGAGAAAGTTGAATTTCTTGGCCATACAAGAAGTTACTAGAATTATTTTGAATGATTTGAAATTCTACGTCATTTGATCTCATCTTGTATAAAGTTAAATCCTTAATTGCTTCAATAAGATCAGTTAATTTAAAAACCACAAATTCTTCTTTTCCGCCGTCCCTAGAAAGTCTTTTGACTGAATCACTGATTTTAATGATTCGAGCAACCATCGATTTAATTTTATTTAACTTTTCTATGTTTTGAATTTGGGTCGACTCATCTTTAGATAAATTTTTTACAACAGAATCTGAAAGCATGCTAATGACTGATAGAGGATTAAAAATCTCATGAGTAATTCCAGCTGACATTTCTCCAACAGCGGCAAGCCTTGCAGAATTTTGCGCTTTTTCAGTTTGCTCGTCTCTCTCTTGAGTTTTCAATAAGACGTCTTTTTCAAGCTCTTGCATGTATTTTTTAATCAAATCATCTCTTTGTTTAATAACTTCTAATGACTTATTAAATTCTTCCACGATAAATTTAAACTCGTATTCAAAATTAGAGTCATCGATGGCTCGATAATCTTCTCTTGAAAGGCGAAGAAGTGATAACAATAGTCTCTTTAGTGGGTTGGTTAAAAGTTTCTTCAAAAGAAAGTGAAAAAGTAAATTAAAAAGAATAACTGCTAAAAATGTATAAACTACAAACCGAGAAAGCAGTGTACTCAAAGTGTCTTCTAAAAAATTTAAATTGTAATAAACATTGATTTGACCAATTTTTTTATTTTCAAACTCAATATCACTTTTACGAGAAAGGCTATCTTGACTGTGATAAGTGTTGGTTACTTCAGCGTAAACTTTTCCTTCACCATCAAGAATCTCAACTTTCGAGATGGACTTATCCAAACGATTATTAAAAGAAGAAATTAAACTTTTGAGAGTCTTATCATTAAAAGTAAAAAGTGGTTCAGCGACAGATTTTGAAATTGTCACCAAATTATCATTCAAATTAGTTTCAAAATTTTTATAACTCGCTACCTTTATTGAATAATAGGCAAACACAGAAAAGAGTATGAGGGTCACACTCATAAATACTGAAATATAATAATTTAAAATTTTTGAAAGTGAAGTTTTTGTCATATAACTTCATTTCGGATAAATAAATTAACTATTTAGAAATATTATTGGCCAAAAAAACTGATGAGTTTTATCATTTAATTATGGAAAAAGTAGTCATCGATTTTGAAAAAATTAAAGATCCCTATTCTGGACTTGGGCAATACTGCCTTTTTTTAAAAGATCAATTTGATATTAAGAAATCAAACTTAAACTTTATCTTGGAGTATTTTACTCCAGTTAAAAACAAAATTTATCGATACTTTAGTTTCTTACTTCCCTATTCTGAAATCTTTCATGCTATTCATCAAGACTCTCCTTTTATTCCTTTTTATAAAAAAACGAAATTTATTCTCACGATCCATGACTTAAATGCCATTTATGAAAATCCCAGTGAGAAATTCCAGAAAAAATATTTAAAAAAACTACAAAAAAAAATAAATAGGGCTTCCTATGTAGTTTATATTTCAAACTTTACTAAGAATGAAGTTCAAAAAAAACTAACAATTCAAAAATCAAACTCCATGGTTATTTACAACGGTATCAGCTTACCCCAATTATCACGAGAGCCAAGTTATCATCCAAAGAAAAAATTCTTATTTGCCATAGGAACTGTTCTTCCTAAAAAGAATTTTCATAGTTTAATCCCCATGATGTTAGATCTTCCTGATTATGAGTTAATCATTGCCGGAACAACTTTTCATCCCTATGCAAAAGAAATAAATGAAGAGATTAAAAAGCTTCAATTAACAGACAGAGTGCATCTAGTTGGTACAATTAACAATGAAGAAAAGAGATGGTACTTTGAAAATGCCAGCGCTTTAATATGCCCTTCACTGCTTGAAGGATTTGGTCTGCCTGTGGCAGAGGCCATGAGCCTTGGAATTCCATTGTTTTTATCTAATCTAACTTCCCTCCCAGAAATTGGTGGGACTGATGCATTTTATTTTGAAAACTTCACACCAAAACATATGAGTGACAAAATTCTTTGGGGTTTAAGTCAGTTTGATGAAGCTCAAAAAAATCGACTTATTGAAAGAAGTAAAATGTTTAGCTGGGAAAAAGCCGCTGATGAATATTTGAAAATTTACGAGTCTCTTCTTCGATAGTTTTTAAATTCCCCTATTCTATAACCAGTTAAGCTTTCTATAAAATCAGAAATCATGAGTCCAGGCACATTCCAATCTAGAGTCATAGGTAACTTCATTAAATCAATGGGGTTTCTATTTTTTTCTATCCAACTCGACATAACTTTGGGATGAGTCTGCTTAAATTTTTTAAGCCCCCAATTTCTCTCGTATTGAAATTCTTTAGCATTTTGTCTTTCGTGATTATCCCCATGATAAAATGTATCAAAGACTTTAACCTTTTTCTTCATGACTTTTTCACTTCTGGCCCAACCATAATGAAAAATTCTGGCAGGAATTAAAATAGCATTCATTTTAGAACCATCACTCATTCTAAATCCTTGAGCATCAAGCCAAGATTTCAATCCCAAATTATTTTTAATCAGTCTTACTTCTCTTCTATAGAGATTTCGAGTGAATTTATAGGTATCCACGTTTCCATAAAAATGGAGGTAATTAAAAATTAACCCCTGTATAGATGAATTATTCTTAATTTTCTCCACACCTTCTAAAATAGACTTCAGATCATCTTCATGGACGCATTCGTCCCCTTGAATATATAGACAGAAATCTTTAGTGCATTTTGAAAGTGCAATGTTGGTTTGTTCTGACAAAATAAGGCCAGAAGTTTTAACTTTTGGATTCCACCAACTTTTTAAAAAAATAAATTTTGAATTTGTTAAATTTTCAGTTAAATATTTATATGTGCCATCATCTTTTGTACAAGCTTCATCATCAAAGCCAACATTGATGATCACTTCATCACAAATTGATTCAATCGATAGCACGCTTTCTAGAATTGGGTAGCCAAGAGTTAACCCATTTTTGATAAAAGTAAAACCTGAAATATTTGTTGGCTTCATTAATTCCTATTTCAATTTATTTCAAATACCGTTGATTGGTTTGACTTTCACTAGTATTTCTAAAATTTGCTAAATTATAAATATAAAGCTTTGCCAGAGAATCTGAATAAGCTTTCATGATGGATAGGACGAGTCCTCTCTTTCCCATATTTCGCGATCTAAATGCCATTCGTATAGTTGTCCAAACAAATGAAAAAATGACTTCAAAAAATGATACTCTTCTACCGCGATTAAATTTCTCTGCTCCCACATACATTGAAAAGCGTGGAAGCTTGATGATCATTTCTTCAAGATTGTAATCAGGATCGTGAAGTATTCTTACATGAAAAGGAAAATCGTCTACCAGAGTTCGCATGTCATGAATTGGTTTTCCATCAATTAAATGCTCGTGATGAACCCCACCAGTATAAGTCACTCTTTGGGTTTGAAAAAGTCTTTCTTGGTATTCACTTCTACCGTGTCCCGATTCAATCGCCATGCCTTCAAAATATTCTGTACGAACAATTCGATACATGACAATTCTTTGATCGTTTAATTTAACAACTTTTCTGATTTCATTTTCAAGTTCAGTTGTAATCGCCTCGTCAGAATCAATCATGAAAGACCAAGGAAGACTGGCTTTCTCTAGTGAAAAATTTCTTTGAGGAACAAAGCCTGGCCACTTATTATAGAAAAATTTTACATTCGAATACGTTTTACAAATGCTTTCAGTCTGATCAGTCGATCCACCGTCAATAAAAATCACTTCTTCAAAATTGATTAGACTATCAAGGCAACGCTTTAAAAACTTTTCAGAATTTTGGCCAATGATTAAAACACTGGCCGGAATTTTTTCTACTGACATTTAAATTTCATATCGGCCGTGTAGGCATCTCCATCGAGGATGGCTCCTCCAACGACTCCTGCACCAAAAAGCCCCGAACCAACGTTTGCTTCTTTTTTTCCACCAAAAACACCTAGCATTCCACCGCCTACGGTTGCGGCTTGAGAAGCTTTCTTAATTGTATTATGAGTCGATTCTTTCATTGTTCCAGTATATTTCGTTTCTTCTGAAACAAAAGCTGCTTTCTTCTCAAATTCTTCACAATAATTATTGGCTTCATTGATAGCTTCTTCTTCAACTTCTGCTTTTTCTTCTCCTCGAATAACGACTCGATGAATTCCTTCTGATCCTGGTCTGACGTGAGAGTGCCCTGCACAGCCAATAATTCCAATAAGAGTAAAAATTAATAGCGTTGATTTCATATTGACCTCTTAAAATAAACTTTCTGGATTCATGGTTTGAAGATTATTCACCACATGCTTTAAAAACTTAGATCCTAATTCACCATCAATTAAACGATGATCATATGTATGAGTTGCATACATCATGCTTCTAATCGCAATAGCATCGTCAGCTGTTACAATTGGACGTTTTTGAATTGTTCCAACACAAAAAATTCCAAGTTGAGGTTGCAATATAACTGGAGTTGCAGCAAGGACTCCAAAAGATCCATTATTGGTGAAAGTGTAAGTTCCACCTGTTAAATCATCCATAGTTAATTTTTTAGTTTTTGCTTTATTTACTAAAACATTAAGAGCACGAGCGATGCCCGTGATGTTTAATGAATCAGCGCCCTTGATAACAGGAACCACTAAACCACTTCCCGGAACGGCCACTGCACAACCAATATTGATGTCTTTTTTAAGAACAATGTTCTCTCCATCAATTGAAGCATTCACATATGGAAATTCTTTTAATGCTTGAACTAAAGCGTATAAAATAAAGTGAGTATAAGTTAAAGAAAAGCCCTCTTCTTTTTGAAAAGTATCTTTATACTTTTCTCTAAACTTCACCAGATTTGTCATATCCACTTCATCGATAGAATTTACGTGAGGTGAAGTTAGTTTTGAAATTTGCATATTTTTTGCAATGGTTTTTCTCATGTTATCCATTGGTATAATTTGCACTCTTTCCCCTGCACTAAATGCCGGAACAGTAGAAACTGGAGCTGAAGGCATACTTTGTGGTTTAGTTGTTCCACCAGATCTGGTTTTCATAAAGTTTTCAAAATCTTCTTTATTAACTCTTCCACCCGCTCCAGTTCCTTTAACGCTTTTTAATTCAGCTAGAGAAACTCCAGCATCTTTTGCCATTGCTCTTACTAGAGGAGTGTAAAATCTGTCGTCATGAGTTGTTGCTGCCGAAGCTGCTGCTGCTACAGGTGCTGCTGCTACAGGTGCTACAGATGCAGCTGGTGCTGCTGCTTTTGGTGCTGCCGCTGCTATTGCTCCGCCTTTGAAAGCTACAGAAAGATCATCTTCCACAATGGCGATTAATTTTTGTACATCAACTGTTTCGCCTTCTTTGTATAACAATTCTTCAATACGTCCTTCAACTGGTGATGGAATTTCAGATTCCACTTTATCAGTTGAAATCTCTAAAAGAATTTCGTCTAACTTTATTGTATCACCAGGAGCCTTATGCCACTTTGTGATGGTTCCGGTTGTAATTGACTCTCCCATTTGGGGCATAACAATTTCATGTCTCATATATATCTCCTAAAACTAAATTTAATTAATAATTAAGTGCTCTACCTTTTGCTGCCAGAACTGATTCCGCTAAGAATTCACCTAAGGTTGGGTGTGGATGAATGGTGGCAAAAATTTCTTCATCTATTCCTTCCATTGTTCTAAATAAAACATATTCGTGAATTAATTCTGTTGCATGAGTTCCAACTATATGGGCCCCTAAAAGTTCACCGTGCTTTCCAAGTAAAGTTTTTACATGACCTTCTTTTTCATTGGAAGCAACGGCTTTTCCATTCGCCACAAATGGAACTTTTCCTACTTTGTATTCAATGCCTTTTGCTTTTAATTCTCTCTCGGTAAAACCGACAGAAGCCACTTGTGGTTGACAATAAGTACAACCAGGAATGTTCATTTTATCGATCGCATGAGGATGAAGTCCGGCGATATGTTCTGCTGCGACAACTCCTTCATGTGAAGCTGCATGTGCCAGAAGAGGAGGTCCTGAAACATCTCCAATAGCATAGATATGAGGCACAGATGTTTGATACATATTATTGACTGAAACAAATCCGCGGTCTGTTTTAATTCCTGCAGCTTCTAAACCGATGTTGTCAATATTTCCAGTCATACCAACTGCAATTAAACCCATTTCAAATTTATGTTCAACTTCTTTGCCATTCACTTTTTCAAAGATAGAAACATCTTTTCCATTATTCACAGCTCGAACACCTTCAATACCTAAAGACATTTTAATGCCGTATTTTTTATAGGCTTTTTCAACTTCTACTGAAGAATCGTCATCTTCAATTGGAAGCAAATGCTTTTGAAGTTCAAAAATATGAACCTCCACTCCAAACGCATTCCAAAAATAAGCAAACTCGACTCCGATTGCTCCAGCTCCAATAATCCCAATTGATTTTGGAAGTGTTTCCATTTTCACCGCTTCCCAAGCACCAATCAGTCTTTTTCCATCGTGTTCTAATCCAGGAAAAGTTTTATAGTGAGCACCACTAGCAATAATTAAATTGGTGAATTTTACCGACTCCACACCACTCGCTGTTTTTACTTCAACAGTATTTTTGTCCTTAATTTTTCCAAATCCAGAAATCACTTCGATATTGTTTTTCTTCATCAAAAAAGCAACACCTTTTGAAATTCGATCAGAAATTCCTGATGCCCTTTTTACGGCTACTGAACCATCAAGTCCTTTAAGTTCAACATTAATTCCAAGTTCTTTCATGTCATGTAATTCATGAACGGCATGAGCTGATTTTAAAACGGCTTTAGTTGGAATACAGCCTCGATTCAGACAAACCCCTCCTAACTTATCCATTTCAATAATAGCGACTTTCTTTTTTAATTGAGCGGCCCTAATTGCTGCGATGTAACCACCTGGACCTGCACCTAAAACTACCACATCAAAACTCTTCATTGATTGAATCCTTATTAATTTTAGTTTAATGTAGCGTACATTTTATTAAATTGAGACTCTTAGTCAATGAAACTCTCTTAGATTATAGAAGTTTTTGAGGAATATAAGTATTAAGACAATTAGCACAAACCTAGACGGAGAAAAGATTGGTCTAAATCAAGAAGATTTAGCAGCGATTTTTCGCTTTTTCCCTCGAGGAATTATCGCTCTTGACCTTGAAACCACCGGATTATCTCCCCTAGTTGATCGAGTGATAGAGATTGCCGCCATCAAAATTACTCCTAATGAAAATAGCCTATTTCAAACACTGATTAATCCAGAAATTGAGATTCCAAGTCACACCATTTTAATTCATCAAATTACTGATGAAATGGTCAAAAACGCACCAAGATTATATGAAGTTGTAGGCCTATTAAACGATTTTATTGAAGATCTTCCCATCATCGCTCACAATGCCAAATTTGACTTAGGTTTTATTGTTATGGGCCTTTTAAAAAACCAAAAAGATCTTTCAAATAATCCTGTCTATTGTTCTTGTAAACTAGCGCGAACGACTTTTCAAAATGCAAAAAATCATAAATTAAAAACTTTAGTGGATCACCTCAACATCGAACTTGAAAACCATCATCGAGCCTATGATGATGCTCTTGCTTCACTGAAGATATTTATTAAAAGTTTAAAAATCATTAAACCAGAATACCTAGATAAAGCGGCTAAATTATTTCATTTGGATGAATATGGTGAAGATAAACTTGAACTACCAAATCATTTAAAGTCACTTGAAGCTTTAGTCAAGATTTCGGCAATCGTGGAAATAAAATACGCCGGTGGCACCAAAAAAAACGAGTATCGTCCTGTGAAATTGACCTCCTTACTAAATACTCCAGATGGAAATATTCTCTACGCAAAATGCCTAGAAAGTGATTTGTACAAATCTTTTAAAATAAATAAGATAAAAGAAATGAGAACGCCTAAAAGCGAAGAAATTCAAAAGTGGTTACAAAAAAAATGAAAAACTTTATAAATAAAAAAAATATCTCCTATCGATTTCAACAATTCATCATTTTAGTTTTACATTTAATTCTTCTTTACTGGATGTATTATACTTTGTCTGAATCAGGTTCCATGGAAACGGCCACTGTTTTTTATCACTTTACCGGAATGTCTATGATGGGAGCTTTCCTCATTAGAGGAACGGCTTATTGGGCACAATACCACTTTAAAAAAGAAAATCCCGAATTTAAAATAGAGAAATAAAATGCAGTCACATTGGACTCTAGAAATTCAGACGGCGATAAAATCCATAAAAGAATTAGAAAAAATTCTTGATATTGAAGTTTCGAAAACCGATTATCCTATTTTTATTCCAATGAATTTTCTTTCAAAAATTAAAAAACTTGGACCGAACTCAGCTCTATATAAGCAATTTATCCCAAATGAATTAGAAAATAATGAGTCAGGATTACTTGATCCCATTGGGGATTTCGCTCATTTAAAAGCTCCTGGTTTTATCCATCGCTACACACATCGGGCCCTTTTTCTTCCGACAGAGATTTGCCCGATTCAGTGTCGATATTGTTTTAGAAAAAATGAACTACAAAATGATTCATTTGATTTAAGCTTTAAACTAGATGCCATTAAAAAATATCTCGATTCCCATCCAGAAATTGAAGAAATTATTTTTACCGGTGGAGACCCTCTCATACTCAGTGATGAGAAGATCATGTTTTTTGGGGAATTTTTTTCAAAGTTTCAAAATATTCAATTTATCCGATTTCACACACGCACACCTATCATTATTCCAAGTCGAATCACACCGCAATTTATGAACACAATGAACCAGCTTGCCAAGCGCTTTCATCTCACCATGATGATTCACACCAATCATCTTGAAGAAATTGATCAAGAAGTGGAAGATGCCATAAAGAAATTGCAAACACTCGACTTAATGCTTTTTTCTCAATCTGTTCTTTTAAAAGATGTGAACAATCACCATCAAACTTTAATTGATTTATTTAGAAAATTAAGTTCTTTAAAAATTAAGCCTTACTATCTTCATCACCCCGATCGAGTCAAAGGTGGGATGCATTTTTATTTACCGATTGAAGAAGGACGACAAATTTATCAAAAACTTCAAGATAAACTTTCTGGTTGGATGATTCCTCAATACGTATTAGATGTTCCGAGTGCTCATTTCAAAGTACCTATTTTTAATGCGGAAAGTTTAAAGTTCAGTGGAAAAATAGTCCTTGAAAATGCTCAAGTGGAAATCAAAGAACCTAATTTATAAAAGAGTTCCAATTCTTGAAGGCCGAAAGTGCCACTTTTCTTGGGACCATGGATAAACCATACTAAACCAAACAAGGACAGCTCTTCCTCTGATATGATTTTGAGGAACAAAACCCCAATCTCTTGAATCGGCCGAGAAATCACGATTGTCTCCCATCAGAAAATAATGACCTTCAGGAACAGTGATTTCACCTGGTGTATTTAAGTGCAATGGACGTCTATTATGTTCCGCGATGTTGAATTTTTTTCCATCAATTTCTGATTCAAAAAATTCTAACTCACTCTTTGGAAATCTTTCTTCATCAAAAAGCTCTACTAATTTTGTTGTATCTTCAATTTTTACTCTTTTTAAAAGTTTACCATTTAAAAAAACACTATTATCGACTACGGCAATTTTATCTCCCGGAAGACCAATCATTCTTTTCACATATAAAAGACTGCGATCTTTAGGGTAATCAAAAACTACGATATCCCCTCTTTTAGGCGATTCAAACTTCGTAAGATAAATTGGATTACTGGTCCACTCTGAAAAAGGTAATTTAAATCCATAGGCGAACTTATTAACAAGAACAAAGTCCCCAATGGCATTGGTGGGAAGGAGAGAGCCTGAAGGAATGTGATTTGGTTCAAATAATGTGGTTCTAAAAGAAAAGACCACTAAAAAAATTATGACAAACGACTTGGTTTCTTTAATAATTTTTTCTCTACTAAAATCCATTTTTTATTGCTCCTAAGCATTTTTATTTTTCATATTCTATAACTGTCAAACATGTGGAATCAACTATTTTTATTTTTCCTGCATAGATTCCCTTGTAGTTTCTTCCATCACTGTCTTTAAGCTCTTTGATCAGTTCAATTTCAAAAGTTTCATTGGCCAAATTAAGAGTTTTCAAAGCGGCATGATCAAAACCAAAAAATTTCTGAACTCTTGGATAAATCGCTTTAAATAAACTTTCCTTAGCTGAAAAAATGATGGTCAGTAACTCTTCATCAGTGAGACCGGGATAATTTTTTAAATCCTCGGGAACCTCAATCATTCTGCCCAATTCTTTTTTCACTCGACCAAAATCTTCAAAATCAATTCCCACTCCCAATAAATTTTTAGATGTGGCCACACAGGCCCCTACCCATTCTTTATTATGAGAAATTGATCCGACAATATCTTTGGGCCATTTGGGTGAACGAGAGTTTTCCACTTCTAATGAAAGTAAATCTTCATTCAATAAATTTTTAGCGGCCATGTGCGCGCAAAGTCTTCCGAGAGTGAATTCACGAATTCTATCTGGATGTGCCTTAGAAATTGATTCCGCTATGTTTAATCTTTTAAGCTCAAATTCTTCCGAAGCATTTAAGCTTGCATTTTTTTTCAATGCATAAAACTTCGCATGTTTAAAAAGTGAAGAGAATGCTTCAAGCATTAGTAATCCCACATTATTTATAAAGTTTAATCTTATCGAATAATAAATAGATTAGACATATTAAAATGCTACAGAATAACGCACAAAGCATGCCTTTTTTCATCAAACCGCTCTGAAATCATTGAATTTTCAAGTAATTTGATTATTATTCCTACATCAAAATAATTAAGGAGTCCTTGTGAAAAAAATTGCGGTCATTCTTTGTGGATCTGGCTATAAAGATGGATCAGAAATCAGAGAAAGTGTAGCGACTCTTTATGCACTTTCAAAACTCGGAGCCGAAACTCATATTTTTGCTCCCTACGAAAATCAATTTAACGTGGTCAATAATTTAACTGGCGACGAATTAAAAAATGAATACCGAAATCAATTATTAGAATCAGCGAGAATTGCTCGCGGCAAGGTTTCAGACATAAAAACTCTCAACCCTGAAGAGTTTCAAGGACTCATTATTCCTGGTGGATTTGGGGCCGCAAAGAACCTTTGTACTTACGCTCAATCGGGAATCGATGGAAGAGTTCATCCTGAATTAAAACGTGTTCTAAATGGCTTTTTTGAAGCTAAAAAGCCCATCGGAGCAATCTGTATTGCACCGATGATTTTGGCCTTAAACTTCAAAGATAAAAATTTTAATATGACTCTTGGAAAAAATGGCGACACCGCTGAAGATATGGTTAGTCTAGGCCATAAGCATCTTGAAATTGAAACCACTCGTGTCCTTTTTGATAAGGTTAACATGATTTTAACGACCCCTGCTTATATGGATGATTCCGCGCCTATTCACAAAGTTTTTGAAGGCATTGAGTCTCTGGTTTCTGAAATGTTAAATTGCTAATTTTTAAAGAAAGTTTTTTAAAAAATAAGTCATTGACGATATTATCTCAGTTCACTATATTATCAAAACACTTGCGCGGGATTAGCTCAGTTGGCTAGAGCGTCTGCTTGCCATGCAGAAGGTCGAGAGTTCGAGTCTCTTATCCCGCTCCAATTTTTTAAAGTTGGTTCGACCTAATTGGCAGTTCCCTAATAATCCTAAGTACCTAACAACACTACGAGAGAGTGGTAGGTCACTTGTCTTTATTTCAAGAAATTTCGTAATTTTTCAGTCATCGCTTGCCAAGTGCTTGCCAGCATCGAGTTTTGAATAGCAGCGACTAGTGTGTGCTTGCGCTCAGTAGCAAGCTCACTCGCAAATATACAAAACTCTTAGTCTTTTTCAGCAAGCAGTTGCTTGCATTTCAAAAACAATCTCACAGCAAAAACAAATCATCTCCTCATGCTCGTAAGGTTTATTCCTTCGCGCTTGAGCTATTTGTCAGGAGTTAATTATGGAAATGTCTATAACCGAAAATAAATCATCCCAAGCCTATATCTCCGAGTTCGCAGTCATCATTAAAAAAATGCGCTTACTCAGAAAACTAAGGCGAAAACAGGCCGCTCATTTTTTACCTTTCGATCACAAAAATATCGAACGACTTGAAAATGGTCGCGGCAACATCAGCCTCGAACAGTTCAAGCTTTTTCAAGATGTCTATGGCTTCACTGATGCAGACGTAGAGTGCATCCGTTCTGGAAAATACAAGGCCATTGAAAAGATCATCGAGCCCAAAGAAAAGATCACCACGAAGAACAGAAAAGATCGTCGCTTCTGCCATCGCAAAATTACTAGAGAGTGCAAAGTCTTGAAGGAGCTTAGAATTCAAAAAGGACTGGATCAGTACTCTGCAAGTAAGGACTGCAAGTTTGGAAGAAACACCATTGGGTTCATTGAAAATGGAAGAGTCACTTTAACAGAAAAGAAAATTCGCCACATTGTCGAAACCTATGGCTTCACGATGGAGTTGTTCCACCAACTTTTAAAGCAGCCTCTTCTTCGGCATGAAATCGTTGAACAGTGTCAGGAGATACTCGAAAGACTCGACGAGAATAAATTGCGAGTCATATTTCCCATGCTTCAAAGTATGGCCAACAGTTAATCAATATTAAATACATTAGGAGAATCACATGAACAGTTTAATCAAAATCGCAGTCGTCTTAGCTTTTGGAGCAGTTGCCAGCGGAAACCTACCAACGATCCTTAATCAAGTTCGCAAGGCTCAGCTACAGCTTATTATGGAATCAAAAGCATCCAATTGGCCGAAAGCCATGAGAATGCCTAGTCGATAAAAGAAAACATTAAGATTTTTTAACCTCAGATGAAGTCTCCGTGTTTTTTCGTAATTGGCGTTTGTGCCTGTCGAATCCCTCTTGTGCTCCTCCGCAGACTTCGCGCCAGCTACTCAATGCTTGCGCTCCTTTGGAGCGACGTAGCTGTCACTCGTTTCTGCCCCACAAGGGTCGGATCACGGTCTTCTCGGTCTCTGCACTTTTTCTCCCGTTGGGCCTCTCAGCTTTTGGTGAAGAGGCCCCAAACGGGGAAAACAAAACCGAAACAAGGAGACTTATTATGAAATCTGAAATTCAACAAAAACTCGAAACATTAGCTTTCAATCGTACTACGCCATTTTGCTATGGATGCTATGTTCA